>Ga0224510_10000385_pt1 | contig 35039 bp, 31 predicted proteins | sample SF_May12_sed_USG_FD_170161 | JGI IMG/M metagenome (GOLD analysis project Ga0224510, IMG submission 170161) | Sediment microbial communities from San Francisco Bay, California, United States - SF_May12_sed_USGS_4_1 | ecosystem: Environmental > Aquatic > Marine > Sediment | place: USA: California... | reverse complement strand
GACAACCGATTTTCTAGGTGCGAATCGCAAAGCCCTGAAAAACCACTATTCGTAACTTTAGCTTCATTTAGACCGATTCTCATTCGTAACTTTATTAAGCCATTCGTAACTTTATTACGGAGAACCATACAGTCTCGGATGCCGACAGCGGCTATTCAACTGTAACCGACTTCGCGAGGTTCCTTGGCTGATCAACATCGGTACCTTTTAGTACCGCAACGTGATACGCGAGCAGCTGCAGCGGTACCGTGTAGACGATCGGTGCGATGAGCCTGTCCGCATGCGGCATCCCGATAACCTTCACGCCGGGCTCGCTCTTGATGCCGGTTTCCTTGTCCGCGAACACGTAGAGCTGACCACCACGCGCGCGAACCACCTGCATATTGGATTTCAGTTTGTCCAGCAGCTCGTTGTTCGGTGCGACCACGACCACCGGCATTTCATTGTCGATCAACGCGAGCGGGCCGTGCTTGAGCTCGCCGGCAGCATAAGCCTCGGCGTGGATGTAGGAAATTTCCTTGAGCTTCAGGGCGCCTTCCATGGCAATCGGCCACATCGGCCCACGGCCGAGAAACAGTGTGTGTTGCTTGTCCGCGAAGTCCTTGGCAAGTTCCTGCAGCTGGTCGCTCATCTTCAGCGCGAGGTCCGAGGCGGCCGCGGCATGGGTCAGGTTCGCGACAAATTCCCGCTCTCGCTCTACCGCAAGGCCACGATGCTTCGCCATCATCAGCGTCACCAGCAGGATTGACAGCAGCTGCGTAGTGAACGCCTTGGTGCTGGCAACGCCGATTTCCGGACCCGCCTGCGTCATCATCACCAGGTCCGATTCGCGCACCAACGAACTGTGCGCGCTGTTACAGATCGTGAGCGAGCCGAGATAGCCCAGCCCCTTGGCCATGCGCAGGGCCTCGAGCGTATCGGCGGTCTCGCCGGACTGCGACAGCGTGACGAACAGCGTGTTCGGCGGCACTACCACATGCCGATAACGATACTCGCTCGCGATCTCCACCTGGCAGGGCACGCCGGCAATCGACTCGATCCAATACTTGCCAACACAACCGGCGTGGTAGCTCGTGCCGCAGGCGACGATATGAATGTGCTCGACCTTATCAAGCATTTCCGCGGCGCGCGCGCCGAGGGACTCCGGCAGGACACGCTGATTCGAAATCCGACCGTACAATGTATCCGCCAGCGCGCTCGGCTGATCATGAATTTCCTTCAGCATGAAGTGCTGGTAGGGTGCTTTCTCGGCCGATGCGCTGTCCCATTCCGTTTCGTGAATCTCGCGTGCGACGGCTTTGCCGTCAGTATCAACAATACGCACACCATCGCGCCGGATCTCGGCAAGGTCACCCTGCTCCAGATAAATAAATTTTCGCGTCACGGGTAACAGTGCGGGCACACCGCTGGCGACGAAATTCTCGCCCTTGCCAACGCCGATTACGAGCGGACTGGCAACACGGCTTACGACAATTCGGTCCGGATCTTCGGCATCGATAACGAGCAATGCGAACGCGCCTTCGAAGCGCTTTACAGCCTTGCCCACGGCAGCGACCAGGTCGAGGCCCTGCTTCAGGTAATCGTGTACCAGGTGTGCAGCCACTTCGGTGTCGGTTTCGGAGTGAAACTCGTAACCCTTGGCCAGCATCTCATCCTTGATCGGCTGGAAATTTTCGATGATGCCGTTGTGAATGACGGCAACGCGATTACCGGACATGTGCGGATGTGCATTGGCCTCGGTAACGCCGCCGTGCGTTGCCCAACGGGTATGCGCAACTCCGAGGAAGCCGCCGAGCGGTTTGTTCTCAAGTTTCTTTTCGAGCTCGGCCACCTTGCCGACGGTACGACACAGGCCAATCCTGCCCGTACTATCCAGCACGGCCACGCCGGCCGAGTCATAGCCGCGATACTCGAGGCGCCGCAGCCCCTCGACAAGCACTGATACGATGTCTCTTTCGGCGACCGCGCCGACAATTCCACACATGCCTTATTTGCCTTTCTTGACCGGCTTCTTCCAGCCGGGAATCGTTACCTGTTTCGACCGCGCCAGTGTCAGCTGGCCCTCGGGTACCGGCTTGGTAATCGTCGAGCCGGCGCCAATGGTCGCGCCCTTGCCAATACTCACCGGAGCCACCAGATTGACGCCCGAGCCAATGAACACGTCATCGCCGATGGTTGTCCTGTGCTTGTTCGCACCGTCGTAATTACACGTGATTGTGCCGGCGCCAACGTTGACGCCTGTCCCAATCTCGGTATCGCCGATATAAGTCAGGTGGTTGACCTTGCTGCCATTGGCAATGGTGCTTTTCTTCACCTCGACGAAGTTGCCGACCTTGACGTTGTTCGCCAGCGTCGCGCCGGGCCGGAGGCGCGCAAACGGCCCGATCTCACAGTTGCTGCCCGAGCTTGCGCCTTCGATGTGGCAATTCGGGTGCACAACAGTACCGGGTCCAAGCCGGCTGTCACGAATCAGGTTGTTCGACTCGATGCGCGTGCCATCGCCAAGCGAAACCTCACCTTCGAATATGGCGTTGATGTCGATAAAGACATCCTTGCCGCAGTGCAGCTTGCCGCGAATATCGACGCGCGCAGGATCCGCAAAGCCAACGCCCTCGGCCATGAGTTGCTGCACGAGCCGTGCCTGCAGTGCCCGCTCGGCTTGCGCCAGTTGTTGCTTGTCGTTAATGCCCATCACTTCGGTCTCGTCGTCAGTTTTGATGCCATTTACGGCGACGCCATCGCGCACTGCCATGGCAATCACATCGGTCAGGTAGTATTCGCCCTGCGCATTGTCATTGCGCAGCGCATTGAGCCAGCTTTTAAGTCTGGCACCCGGCGCAATCATGACACCGGTGTTGATCTCGGTCACGGCGCGCTGCGCCTCGGTCGCGTCCTTTTCCTCCACGCTCGCGACCACCCGGCCATCCACGCGGATGATGCGGCCGTAGCCGGTCGGGTCTGCGAGCTGCACGGTCAGCACGCTGACCTCATCGGCGCCTGTCTCCTCGACCAGGCGTCGCAGGGTCGCGACCCTCAGCAGCGGAACATCGCCATACAGCACCAGGGCCTGGTTGTCGTCCGGTATGCCCGGGGCCGCCTGCTGCACAGCGTGTCCGGTACCCATTTGCTCGGCCTGCAACGCCCAGCGCAGGTCATCGGCGCCGCAGGCGGCCTGCACCCTGTCGCCGCCATGGCCGTAGACGACGGCGAGATCCTCAGCATGCAGTGCCCGTGCAGTCTCCAGCACGTGGCTCAGCAACGGCCTGCCTGCCAGCGGCTGCAGTACTTTCGGCAAATCCGAATGCATGCGCTTGCCCTGCCCGGCGGCAAGAATGATGGTGGTCAAACCCAATCCAGGCTCCTCGTTTGAGCGCGCATGATACCGTAAGACTCATGGCGCCGGTGTGCGGCGGGTCGGGCAAATAATGCTAGTCTTGCCAACCGCACAAATAAAAATGAATAGCGCTTGTCGACTGAGAGCATTATTTTCCTGGGCGTCGCCATTTACATGCTCATCATGCTGATCGTGGGCTACAAAGCATGAAACGAGTGGCGCAACGGTTGCTGCGCACAGCACTGCGTGCCGGTGCGTTCGGCGTTACCGTCCTCGCAACCATCTGGCTGGTGCGTGGTCTCGATGCGCGCAAGCTACCCGATCTCAGCATCTGGCATACCTACAATCCGCAGCACGAATTCCGTGCCCACGATTACCCGCACGGCATTTCCCTGGCAGCGTACCAGCAACTGGAAATGCAGCTCGCGGCCGAGCTTGATGAAAATATTTACGCCGTGATCGATGACGCCGGCAGCGAGCAGCTGAATCGCTACAACAAGCAAAGCTTGGTGTATGCCGGCTCGGCAGGCCAGGCCTGGAACCGTTCCTTCGAGATCGATGTGCCTGCAGCGCGCGGCGGAATCCTTTTGCTGCATGGCGCCTCCGACAGCCCGTACAGCATGCGTGCGCTGGCGGAAGAATTCGCAGCACGGGGATTGTATGTTGCCGTATTCCGCCTGCCAGGGCATGGCACGGTGCCGGCCGGACTGAAGCACGCGCGAGTTGCTGACTGGGTTGCCATTGCACGTTCCGGAGTGGCACACGTCGCGACCCGGGTGGGGCCAGGCAAGCCCGTGTATGTCGGCGGCTATTCGGCCGGGGCGGCGGTGGTGCTCGACTATGCGCTGGACGCGGCAACAGATAATGCGCTGCTCATGCCCGAGCGCGTGTTGCTGTATTCGCCAGCTATCGCGGTGACGCCGTTCGCGCGCTTCGGCGACTGGGATGAGGCGCTGGCATTGCTGCCATTCTTCCGCAAGCTGTCGTGGATTTCGATTGAAACCGAGTATGACCCTTATAAATACAACTCCTTTCCGAAGAATGGTGGCTATCTCAGTTTTGCTTTCTCGGAACGCGTCATAAGCAAGCTCGCGTCGCTGGCAAGCCGGCAACCTGAGTCCCTGCCCCCGATAATTGCGTTTCAGTCCCTGATCGATTCGACGGTGCGGACCGACAGCCTCGTGCACGACCTGTTCCGAAAGCTGCCGGCCAATGGCAGCGAGCTGGTGTTGTTCGACTTCAATCGCGCCGAACGCATCCAGCACTTCGTGGTCGATAGTCAACGCGCATTGCTGGATGAGCTCGCTCGCGACGTTGCGGCGAACTTCTCTTATACATTGGTAACCAATCGATCGGCCGAAACCGGCGCAGTCGAAGCGCGTACTCGCAGCGCGGGCGCTGCAGAAATTGCGGCTCTGCCGCTGCAGGCGTCCTGGCCGGCGGACGTGTACTCGCTGTCGCATGTAGCAATTCCGTTTCGCGCTACGGACGAATGGTACGGGGCGAACGGGCCGTTCAGTGCTATCGCGCCACGCGGCGACCAGGCCATCCTGCAGGTGCCATTGGGCCGCTTGATGCGATTGCGCTACAACCCGTTTTTCGACTACGTCGCGGAACGCAGCCTGGCCTTCCTCCACTAGAAGAAAGGGGTCAGAGCCCTTTTTCGACCAAATACGGCAATTGTTGGCTCGCCGCTGCCGCCGGCGACACGCCATTATTCGGCGTGCCCCGACGTCCTCGATATTTTTCACCGGAGATCCCGCTGCATATTGTTCAGCGCGGTGTGAACAGGCAGGACAGCTTTTTCTGCGCACGCGACTACCGCTCCTACCTTGCGGCGCTGAGCGAGACGTCGTCTCACTATGGTGTCGCTGTTCATGCTTATGTGCTGATGAGTAATCACGTGCACATTTTGGCGACGCCTGAAGATGCCGGGGGTGTTTCGCGAATGATGCAGCAGCTCGGTCGAAAGTATGTCAGCTACTTTAATAAAGCGCATGCGCGCACCGGTACATTGTGGGAGGGCCGGTTCCGGGCTTCCATGATCGAGTCGCTGCGATACCTGTTTGCTTGCTATCGATACATTGAACTGAATCCGGTCCGCGCCGGCCTGGTATCGTCGCCTGCGGAGTACGAATGGTCCAGCTATCGAACCAATGCGTTTGCCCGCCATAATGATCTGGTGAAGCCGCATCGCGCATACCTCGGGCTTGGCGGCGACTCCGCGACTCGATGCGACAGTTACCGTCGCCTGTTTGCCGGTACTCACACGGACACCGACGAGCTGATCCGTACCGCGAACCGAAAGGGCAGGACGCTGTGATATGTGGGAAAAAAAGGGCTCTGACCCCTTTTGGGGCTAGCGCTTGCCCTTGAGTTTCTGCGCGGCGTTGTAGCGGGCGCGGGCCTCGGCGAGCTCTGCCTGGGCGCGGGCTACGTCGGTTTCCTCCGAAGCGCCGGCCAATGCGCGCTCCGCTTCCTGCTGCGCGGCAAGTGCGGCGGCTTCATCGAGCTGCTCGCCGCGCAATGCGGTGTCGGCCAGGATCGTGACCAGGTGTGGCTGGATCTCAAGCATGCCGCCGGTGATGTAGAAGCTTTCCTCGCGGCCATCTTCCGTTTCGACGCGAACTTCGCCCGGTTTCAGCGCTGTCAGTAGCGGCGCGTGCCGCGGCGCGATGCCGACCTCGCCCATTTTCGCCGGCGCATACACCATCCTGGCGGTACCCGAATGGATCGCGCCTTCAGCGGAGACGATGTCGACCTTGATGGTGGCCATGCTGTTTCCTACTTGTACTTCTTGGCGTTTTCAACCGCTTCGTCGATCGTGCCGACCATGTAAAACGCCTGCTCCGGAATGTGATCGTAGTCGCCCTTGACGATGCCGTTGAAACCGCGAATGGTCTCGGCCAGCGACACGTATTTGCCGGGCGAGTTGGTGAAGACTTCAGCGACAAAGAACGGCTGCGACAGGAACTTCTGGATCTTGCGCGCACGGTTCACGATTTGCTTGTCGTCTTCCGACAGTTCGTCCATACCGAGAATCGCGATGATGTCCTGCAATTCCTTGTAGCGCTGCAATACCGCCTGCACGCCGCGCGCGCAGTCGTAATGCTCCTGGCCAATGACGAGCGGGTCGAGAATTCGCGAGGTGGAGTCGAGCGGATCCACTGCCGGGTAAATACCGAGTTCGGCGATGTTGCGCGACAGCACCAGCGTTGCGTCGAGGTGCGCGAACGTCGTTGCGGGCGACGGGTCCGTGAGGTCGTCGGCCGGAACGTATACCGCCTGGAAGGACGTAATGGAACCGGTCTTGGTCGAGGCGATACGCTCCTGCAGGATGCCCATCTCTTCGGCGAGCGTCGGCTGGTAGCCCACCGCGGACGGCATGCGGCCAAGCAGTGCGGATACCTCGGTACCGGCGAGCGTGTAGCGATAGATGTTGTCGATGAACATGAGAACGTCGCGGCCCTCATCGCGGAACGCCTCGGCCATGGTCAGGCCGGTCAGGGCCACGCGCAGGCGGTTGCCGGGGGGCTCGTTCATCTGCCCGTACACCAGCGATACCTTGTCGATAACACCCGAGTCGGTCATTTCGTGGTAGAAGTCATTGCCTTCTCGAGTACGCTCGCCCACTCCCGCGAACACCGAATAGCCGCCGTGTTCCTTGGCGATGTTGTTGATCAGCTCCATCAGCGTGACGGTCTTGCCCACACCGGCGCCGCCGAACAGGCCGACCTTGCCACCCTTGGAAATCGGCATGATCAGGTCGACGACCTTGATGCCTGTTTCGAGCAGCTCGGTAGTCGCGGCCTGCTCTTCATACGTTGGCGCCTTGCGGTGAATCGGCATGTGCGTTTCTGCGCCGATCTCACCGGCGTTGTCGATCGGCCGGCCGAGCACGTCCATGATCCGGCCCAGGGTCTTGACGCCAACCGGGACGCTGATCGGCGCACCCGTATTTGTCACGCCCATGCCGCGCTTCAGGCCTTCCGAGGAGCCCATCGCGATCGTGCGCACGATGCCATCGCCCAGCTGCTGCTGCACCTCCAGCGTGATCTGCGCCTCGTCGATCATCAACGCGTCATAAATATGGGGGATTTGACCTGCCGGAAACGCAACATCCACAACAGCGCCAATAACCTGCACAGTAGTTCCAGTGCTCATCTTTATTCCTTAGCCTTAGCCTTAACCTGACACGGCGGCAGCGCCGCCGACAATTTCTGAAATTTCCTGCGTGATCGCAGCCTGCCGCGCCTTGTTGTACTTGAGCTGCAAACCTTCAATGATCTCGCCGGCGTTGTCCGTGGCCGACTTCATAGCCACCATCTTTGCCGCCATTTCGCAGGCAAAGTTTTCCACGGCGCCTCGATAAACCTGTGACTCGATATAGCGACTCAGTACCTGCTCGAGCAGCTCGCCGGCATCCGGTTCATAGATGTAGTCCCAGTGCGCCTGCAGATCCTCCTGGTCCGTGCCAACACCGCTGGCCGGCAACAGTTGCACCACTCCGGGGCGCTGCGTCATCGAGTTCACGAATTCGTTGTGCACCAGGTAGAGGCGGTCGATTTTGCCGTCGCTGTATGCGTCGAGCATGATCTTGATCGAACCGATCAGGTCGTTAATCTGCGGCTTGTCACCAAGGTGCGTCGCCGTACCGACCACGTTGCCGCCCATGCGCCGGAAGAACGCAACCGCCTTGGCGCCAACCAGCGCGAGGTCGACCGCCACTTTCTCGGCCTGCCACCTGGCGATTTCGCCAATCATCGCCTTGAACAGGTTTGCGTTGAGGCCGCCACAAAGACCGCGATCGGTCGATATCACGATATAGCCGACACGGCTAACCTCGCGCTCGGTCAGGAACGGGTGCTTGTAGTCCGGATTGGCGTGCGCGAGATGGCCGACCACGCGCCGGATACGCTCCGCATAGGGGCGCGATGCCTCCATCTGCTTTTGCGCCTTGCGGATCTTGCTCGCGGCGACTTTCTCCATCGCGCTCGTAATCTTCTGCATGTTCTTTACAGAAGCGATCTTCGAGCGAATTTCCTTTGCACCGGCCATTGCTTTAGTACGCGCCCTTTTCGGCGAACGCCTTGCAGATCTTCGTCAGGCTGGCCGCAACATCGTCGTTGTAGTCTCCGGACTTGTTGATCGAGGCCAGCACATCTGCGTAGTTCGCGCGCGCAAAGTCGTGCAGCGCCGCCTCATAGGCAACAACCTTGTTCACTGGCACCGGGTCGATGAAACCATTGTTCACGGCGAACAGTGACAGCGCCATCTCGGCCACCGACAGCGGCGAGTACTGCTTCTGCTTCATGAGTTCGGTGGCGCGCTCGCCGCGCTCGAGCTGTGCACGCGTAGCCGCATCGAGGTCGGAGGCAAACTGTGCGAACGCCGCAAGCTCGCGGTACTGCGCGAGCGCGAGGCGAATGCCGCCGCCAAGCTTCTTGATGATCTTGGTCTGTGCCGCACCGCCCACACGCGAAACCGACAGGCCCGCGTTGATGGCCGGGCGGATGCCGGCGTTGAACAGATCGGTCTCGAGGAAGATCTGGCCATCGGTAATCGAGATCACGTTGGTCGGTACGAATGCCGACACGTCACCGGCCTGCGTCTCGATAATCGGCAACGCTGTGAGCGAACCGGTCTTGCCCTTGATCTTGCCACCCGATACTTCTTCGACGTGTGCCGCATTCACGCGCGAGGCGCGTTCGAGCAGGCGTGAGTGCAGGTAGAATACGTCACCGGGGTACGCCTCGCGGCCTGGCGGGCGGCGCAGCAACAACGATACCTGGCGATACGCCCAGGCCTGCTTGGTGAGGTCGTCGAAAATAATCAGCGCATCTTCGCCCTTGTCGAGGAAGTACTCGCCCATCGAGGTACCTGAATACGGCGCGATGTACTGCATGGCGGGTGAATCTGCCGCTGCTGCCGCGACCACGATGGTGTGCTCCATCGCGCCCATCTCCTCGAGCTTGCGCACGACGCCGGCGATCGACGAAGCTTTCTGGCCGATGGCGACGTAGATACATTTAATACCGGTGCCGCGCTGGTTGATAATCGCATCGACCGCGACGGCCGTTTTACCGGTCTGGCGATCGCCGATGATCAGCTCGCGCTGGCCGCGACCGATCGGCACCATCGAGTCGATCGACTTGAGGCCGGTCTGCACCGGCTGGTCGACAGACTGGCGTTGAATGACGCCCGGGGCTACTTTCTCGATCGGCGCCGACAGCTCGGTGTTGATTGGACCCTTGCCATCGATCGGGTTGCCCAGCGCATCGACGACGCGGCCCAGCAGGGCATCGCCGATGGGCACTTCGAGAATGCGGCCCGTGGTCTTGACGGTGTCGCCTTCTGAAATGTGCTTGTAATCACCGAGTACCACGGCGCCGACCGAATCCTGCTCAAGGTTCAGCGCCATGCCGAAAGTGTTTCGCGGGAACTCGAGCATTTCGCCGTAGCGTGCGTCGGCGAGACCGTGGATGCGCACGATGCCGTCGGTCACCGCGATAACGGTACCAACATCGCGTGCCTCGGCGGAGGCTTCGAAGTTCTCGATGCGCTCTTTAATCAGCGTGCTGATTTCAGAAGCTTTCAGTGCCATTTTTCATTCCTCTTTGTATCGGGGTCAGAGCCCTTTTATTCCCACATGTGGTCCGATCCATATTTGGGAAAAAAAGGGCTCTGACCCCTGTTATTTGATCAGTGCGTTGGCGAGGCCTTCGAGCCGCGCGCGCAACGATCCGTCAATAACGACATCACCGGCACGAATTACTGCGCCACCGATGAGGCTTGCATCCACATTGCTCGTGACTTTGACGTCACGGCCAAGGCGTTTCTTGAGCGCCGCGGCAATCTGGTCCTTTTGCCCCTGGCTCATCGGCGCCGCCGAGGTTACCGTTGCGTCAACCGTGTTTTCGACGCGCGCTTTAAGCACCGCAAAGTGCGCCGCAATTTCCGGCAACACCGCAATACGCTTGTTCTCGAGCAACAGCCGCAAGAAGTTACTGCCTTCCCGATCGCTGCCAGCGAGTACCTTTGCGCCTGCTTCGGCGAACAGGCCGGTCAGGAACTCAAAGCGCTTTTTGCTGCCCAGCGCCGGCCGGCCGAGATACTCGACCAGCCCCTTGTCTGCCAGCAGCTGGCCCGCAATGTCGAGTGCCGTGGACCAGCTTGCGAGCTCCCCGGCCGCTTTCGCCAGTTCGAAAACGGCGTTCGCGTATGGCCGTGCGATGGTGTTGTTATCCGCCATCGTCGCTTACAGCTCAGCCGCCAGCTTGCCGAGTATGTCCTCGTGCTGCTTGCTGTCGATTTCGCGCTGCAGGATTTTCTCCGCACTCGCAATCGCAATCGCCGACACCTGTGCGCGCAATTCCTCGCGTGCGCGATTGGCTTCCTGCTCGATTTCGCCCTTGGCTGCTTCGAGCTGACGCTCGCGCTCTTTCGCGCCGCTGGTTTTGCCATCGGCCACGATCTCATTCGCGCGCGCGTGCGCCTGGTCCAGTATGCCGGTCGCCTGCTTGCGGGCATCGTCAATGATGCTGGTCGCTTCCGCCATCGCCTTCGCAAGTGACTCCTGTCCCTTGTCAGCAGCAGCGAGGCCTTCGGCGATTTTCGCCTGGCGCTCCTCGATCGCGGCGAGCAGCGGCGGCCAGATGAATTTCATGCAGAACCAGACAAACACGATCATGGCGATCGTCTGGCCGATGAGAGTCATATTAATGTCCACTGGATACTCCTAGTTTGATGCAGGTCGCCCGCATGGCGGCCTCCCGCACTAACCGCCGGTGGCAGCCTGCAGCTGGCCGATGAACGGATTGGCGAACGCGAAGAACAGTGCGATACCAACGCCAATCATGGCGACGGCGTCGAGCAGCGCGACGACAATGAACATCTTCGTCTGCAGCATCGGCGCCAGCTCCGGCTGGCGCGCAGCACCCTCGAGGAAGCGGCCACCCAGGAGACCCATGCCAATACCAACGCCGAGGGCGCCGAGGCCGATCAAAAGTGCGACAGCAATCGCCGTAAAGCCAATAACAGTTTCCATCAGTGTCTCCTAAACAGGATCAAGTCCAACTTATTTAAATAAAAAGAAAAATACTTAATGCGATTCCGAGGCCAAGCTTAAATAAACTATGGTCAGCATCATGAAAATAAAGGCCTGCAGGGTAACAATCAGGACGTGGAAAACGGCCCAGCCGAAGTGCAGCGGCAGCTGGTAAATACCAAGCAACGCGATAAGGATAAAGATGAGTTCGCCGGCGAACATGTTGCCGAACAGTCGCAGGCTCAGCGATACGGGTTTGGCGAGCAGGGCAACACTCTCAAGAATGAAATTGAAAGCGATAATGAAAGGCGCGGCGATCAGGCCAGGCCCTTTTAGCGGCGGCGCAATCGGATGCAGTGTCAGCTCGCCGATGAATCCCAGCACGCCCTTGTTCTTGATGGTGTAGAAAATGATCAGCACGAAAACCGCGATCGACATGCCGAAGGTCACGTTGACGTCGGTGGTTGGCACAACCTTCATGTACGGAACGCCGGCCGCACCTGCCGCCATTGGAATCCAGTCCACCGGCACCAGGTCCATCAGGTTCATGAGGAACACCCAGACGAATATCGTCAGTCCGAGCGGTGCGATCAGGCTGCTTTTGCCGTGGAAAGTATCCTTGACAGCGCCGTCCACAAAATCGACCACGATCTCGACGAATGCCTGAAATTTGCTGGGTTTCTCCGTCGAAGTCTTGCGCGCAGCGCCGTGGAACAACAAGACGAAAATCAGGCCCAGCAACACCGACCAGAACATCGAGTCGACGTTTATCGTCATCGGATTGCCCGCGCAATGATTCCAGACCCATGCGCCCGCATCGTCTTTGCAGACCTGCAGGTTCTGCAAATGATGCTCAATATAGCCGCTGGAGGTCTGCGCGCCGTGGCCGCTGTCACTTGCCATCGTTCGTTCTCGTGCTCTGTTCCGTGTGCCGCCCGTCGTTTATCAACAGGCCGGCAAAAGTCATTAATTGTGCCGCAATGAACCCGGCAAACAGCGCCGCCACCGACAGCGGCCGCACCAAGGCGAACACCGCGGCAAACATCGCCACGGTAATCGCCAGCTTTCCAAATTCACCGATATATGCTGCCCGGACCAGCTCTTTCGCGCCCGGGTCCCAGCGAGGTGCTGCCAACCGAAGTGCGAGAAAGGTGTTCGGCACCGCACAGGTCAGGCTGCCAAGCAGCGCCGAGTAACCCGCGACGTGTCCGTAAATACCCCAAAGTACGACGGTAAGGATCGCCCCGACCCCGATCTGCAGCATTAGCACCTTGAGCATTTTCGTGTCCCCGGCACTAAAAACGCCACGTCCATCGGGATAACCGGCGGTTTGTGGCGCTCATTTGATCGGTGATTCCAGGCGGGCCTGTAAACAGCCCGCGCATTATAGTGGCACCCCCCAGTCATGGCAACCGTGAAAAGGGGTCTGAGCCCTTTTTCCACAAGGGCTCTGACCCCTTTGCCTCAGGTCTGGCGCACAATAATTTCGGTCTTGATGAGCGCCGAATCCGGTGTTTCGCCGTCCAGAATTCGCATCAGCTTGGCGACCAGCACCCGTCCCGCCTGGTAGATATCCTGTCGGATCGTGGTCAGGCGCGGCGTGAAGTAGGCCGCCGTCGGGATGTCGTTGTAGCCGACCACGGAGATTTCGCCGGGAACGTCGATGTTCGAATCGCGAAAGGCACTGATGAACGCCATCGCCACCGTGTCGTTGGAGGCGAACAGTCCATCGGGACGCTGCTCGGTCACATCGAGGTAGCGCAATGCGGCTTCATACGCCGCATCGTAGGAAAAACTGTGCAGATCGACGTGGTCGGTAACGACGTCGTAAGGCTTCTCGCTCGCCGCACGCACGAGGCCCGAGTAACGTAGCCCGATTTCGCGAAACGAGGTGTCGCCGACGAATGCGAGCCGCCGCCCGCCCTTACGCAGCAGATGCTGTCCGGCCAGTTTGCCGCCGAGGAAGTTGTCACTGCCCACCACGCAATACTCGGCGTCATCGGCGCCCGCGCCCCAGACCACCAGCGGCGCGCCGGTCCTGGCAAAGTCGTTGAGCATGTCCTCGCGATGTCCCTGGCCGAGCACGATGAAGCCGTCGGCGCCGCGCGACCAGAGGATGTTCTGGAAGGCATCCGCATCATTGTGTTTGGGCGCGCACAGCAGCAAGTCCTGGTTGCGATCGCCAAGCGCCTCGGAGACGCCGGCGAGCAACTCGAACATGAACGGGTCGGCTATGTGGCCTTGCTGGTGTGAGCCGAAATCGAGCGACACGGCGATCGTGTTGGTGCGCTTGCGGCGCAGTTTCTGCGCGTTGCGGTTGACCGCATAGCCTTGCTCGTGAGCGACGGCAAGTACGCGGTTCCTGGTGCGTTCCTTGACCAGCGGACTGTTGTTCAGCGCCCGGGAGACCGTGGGTTTCGAGACCTGGGCCAGCCTTGCAATATCGTCCATCGTTACCGCACGCTTCTCGCTCATGGCCGTCCCCTTATGATTTTTTGTTGTAAGTGCCTTAGTTTGCGAGGAATGATACTTGTTTCTGAAACGCATTACAAAAAAATTGAAATGCATTTCATTTGGGTGTAGTTTTTTTTGCTGCAGTGACTTTCAACGTAATGGGGGGATTGATCATGTTCTGCAAATCACTCAAGACATTTATACAGCCGGTGCTGATTGCTTTCGGCGTCGTCCTGGTGCTTGCGCCCGGCGTGGCGACTCAAGCACAGCAGAACGACGAAGGCGTTATCGAGGAGATCGTCACGATCGGCACGCCGGGTGGCGCTGGCATTGAAAAGCGCGACGTGTCCTTTGCAATTAGCGTACTCAGCGAGGACGAGATTGCGAAATTTGCGCCGAAAAGCACCGCGGACCTGCTCAAGGCCATTCCTGGCGTCTGGGTCGAGAGCTCCGGTGGTGTTTCCGGCGCCAATATAGATGTTCGCGGCCTGCCGGGCGGCGGCGACGCACCGTTCGTTACGCTGACAATGAACGGCACTCCCTTGTACGGGACTGAGTCGCTGTCTTTTTTCGAGCAGTCGACAATATTTCGTGTCGACGAAACCATCGCCAGCGCCGAGGGATTGCGCGGCGGCCCGGGTGCCGTGTTCGGCAAGGGTGAGCCGGGGCTTACCGTGAATTTCAATCTCAAGCGCGGTCACGAGGAAACCGAGGGTCGCGTCAAGTACACGACCTCGGATTACGAGCTGATGCGATTCGACGGCATGCTGAGCGGGCAACTTGCCGAGGACCTGTATTACATGATCGGCGGCTATGTTCAATCCTCGCCCGGAATTCGCGATGCGCAGTTCACCTCCGAAGAGGGCCACCAGTTCACCATTAACCTGACGAAGGAGTTCGACCAGGGCGAGATCAGCCTGTTCAGCCGCGTGACAGACGACCATGGCCAGTGGTATTTGCCGTTTTGTCAGAACTGCGGCCACGATCTTGGTGACTTTTCGCAGCTTGGAACAGCTACGCGCATGCGTGAGATACAGATCAGTCCCAGCGGCGACACCAAGGTCTACGATTTCTCCAACGGCCGGGGCTGGGATGGCACCGTAAGCGGCGCCAATATCGAATTCGACTTCGGCAACGGCTGGACCTTGCGCGACAACGTCGGCCTGACGGTTGGCGATGCCGATACCTTCGGCTTTGTGCCGTCCGGGGCCGCCATTACGGTCGCTGACCTGGAAGCCGTCGTCGGTGCAGGATCCGTAGTGACTGCCGGGGGTGAGACCCTGAGCTCCGGCGACTATGTGCAGACCTACGGCCACTGGGTCGTAATGAAGGAGCTGCAGTCCTTTACCAACGACCTGAGTATCAACAAGGAGTTCGATGGCGGGCATGACGTGACTTTCGGCTTCTACCAGTCGAGTTTCTCCTCCGACGATTTCTGGAGCCTTGGCAACCCGATCCCGGTACACAACACCGCCAACGGTGACTTTCTCGATTCGTCGATAACGCCGGCCGACATCGCAGCAGCGGGTGGCGACGCCGGGTTCATGTTCGGGCTTGCGTCCGCCGGCGATGCGCGCACGTCAGCTTTCTACGTTGCTGACTCGTGGCAGATGACCGACGCTTTCCGCCTCGATGCCGGCTTTCGTCAGGAAAGCATAGAGCTCGAATACACGCTGGATACGGGCCCGGGTTATCCGGATGGCAGTCGCGACAGCGCGACCAGCCTGGACGACGACCAGTCCGCGTACACGCTCGGCGCCAACTGGGATTTCAACGAGGACCTCGGCTTCTTCGGCCGGTATTCGAAGGGCTACGTGTTTCCGCACTTCGACAACGTGCGTGAGGGCCAGCTCGAAGTTAACGATGTTGAGCAGATCGAATTCGGCGTGAAATTTGTATCCGATACCTTCGACGTGTTCGCGACCGCATTTTTCAACAACTTTGACGCGTTCTCGGGCCTGGTCGGTGGCGGACCGCCGCCGGAGAGGTTCGAAACCGATGCCACCGGCATCGAAATCGATGCGACCGCTGCATTCGGTATGTTCAATATCGGTATCAGCGGTGTGTTCCAGAACGCAGAGATCACGCAATCCCTGATTGAAGACCCGGGCAATCCCGGCAGCTTTATTCCGAGCGGCAACAAGGGCAACAAGGTGCTACGGCAACCCGATATGCAGTTCCGCATATCGCCGAGCGTCGATTTTGAGCTCGGCACCTGGGTTGGAACGGCCTATGGCGCGGTGACTCTCGTCGATGATCGTTTTGGCGACAACGCGAACCAGCAGCCGTTGCCGAGCTACACCAAGGTCGACCTCGGCGTGATACTAACCTCGGACACGGGCTTCTTCGTACAGCTTCACGGCGACAATATCGGTGATTCGCATGGTTTCACCGAGGGCGATCCAAGAAGTTCCGCGGCCGTAAACTCGAGACCGATCTTTGGGCGATCTGTCAGGCTTAGCGTCGGTTACGATTTTTGAGCTTTGCCGCGACCGGGCGCAAGTCCGGATTGAACTGTAGCTGGTGAATGTGTCATACAGGCCGGGCGGGTCCTCGAATCGAAGTCCGCCCGGTTTGTACCTTTGATGAACACAAGGCGGCTGCGCTCAAACAACCAGGACCCCCTCATGAGCCACTGGCCCATCAAGATTTCGCTTTTTATCAACTATTTCGTGTTCGCGATCTTGTTGAACAGCGTGGGCACCGTGATCCTGCAGGTGCAGAACAGCTACGGCGTCAGCGCGTCGTCGGCCGCTATTCTTGAGGCCTTCAAGGATCTGCCGATCGCTATCACATCCTTCCTGGTAGCGTCTTTTGTCAGCCGGCTCGGTTACAAGCGCACGATGCTGGCGGCGCTCGCCTTTATCGGTGTGGTGTGCCTCGCGATGCCGCAGCTGCCCGCGTTCTGGATGAGCAAACTGCTGTTCGCAGCCACCGGTGTCTGCTTTGCGCTGATCAAGGTGTCCGTGTTTGCAACCCTCGGCCTGGTCACGCGCGATCAGAAAGAGCATGTCAGCACGATGAATTTCCTCGAGTCCTTTTTTATGGTCGGCGTGCTGTCGGGCTACTTCATCTTCAGTGCTTTTGTAAACGATGCCGACCCTGGTTCCACGAGCTGGTTAAACGTGTATTACGCGTTGGCGGCACTGTCGTTTGCAGCCTTCGCAATATTGCTGCTCGCGCGCCTCGATGAAAGTGCCGCGCACAGTCCTGCGGCGCCGTCGCCGGCCAGGGAATTTCTCGACATGCTGCTGCTGTGCCTGCGCCCGCTGGTGCTGTTATTTGTCGTCAGTGCATTTCTTTACGTGCTCATCGAGCAGAGCATCATGTCCTGGTTACCGACCTTCAACAGCCGCATCCTCAACCTGTCTGCGTCCTTGAGCATCCAGATGGCCAGTATTCTCGCGGCGTCCACGGCACTCGGCCGATTTGCGGCAGGCATGGTGCTGCAGCGCTTCGACTGGTATCGGGTGCTGACGGTCGGACTGCTGTTGGCGGCCATGCTGGTGCTCGTTGCCCTGCCGATGGCGAAGTCCGCTGCCGGCGCCACAATTACGACCTGGGCAGCGGCGCCACTCGCCGCCTTTGTGTTTCCACTGATCGGCTTTTGCATCGCGCCGGTCTACCCGGCGATCAATTCGGTCATTCTGTCGGCACTACCGCCGCACCAGCATGCACCCATGGCGGGCCTGATTGTGGTGTTCTCTGCGCTCGGCGGTACCTCCGGATCACTCATAACAGGCACGCTGTTTGAGAAAACTGGCGGCGAGACCGCATTCTATTTCTCCTTGCTGCCAATCAGCGCCGTGCTCCTTAGTTTGTACTTCTTCAAACGCAGCTCGGAGCAGCATGCCGCAAAGCTGGACGGAATCGATGATCCAGGTTAAAGGTCCTGAGGAAATTTATGGCGAGCTGTTTGCGCTGGTACAGAAGCGGCGTGTTTTCCGGGACTCGAAGACTTTCGTCGATGCGGTTCCCAGGCGCGATGTCGCCACGATTCTTGCGGAGTTTGCCGCGCTACACACCAGAAGCAATGATCAAATTCGCCTGTTCGTCGAGCAGAACTTCGAGTTGCCCACAAGCTACGATGACGTAAGCGCCTCGAAAATACTGCCGCTGGACGAACGCCTCGAACAGCTTTGGGGTTCCTTGTCCCGCGGCGCCGACCATGTCGTCCCCGACTCGTCGCTGATCGAACTGCCGCGCCCGTACATCGTCCCGGGCGGGCGCTTTCGCGAAGTTTATTATTGGGACAGCTATTTCACCATGCTGGGCCTCGCCGAATCGCGGCGCTTCGACATGATCGAAGACATGGTTGAGAATTTCGCCTATTTGATCGATCACATCGGCTTTATCCCGAACGGTACCCGCAGTTATTTTTGCTCGCGATCACAACCGCCGTTTTTCGTTCTCATGGTCGAACTACTTGCCGAGGTTCGCGGCGATACGTCGATCGTGTACAGGTACCTGCCGCAGCTGCAGCGTGAATATGCCTTCTGGATGGCAGGTGCCGATACGCTGAGCGCCGACGGATCCGCAAGCCGGCGTGTCGTGCGCATTGGCGATGGCTTCCTGAATCGATACTGGGACGACTCGGACACTCCCCGCGCCGAGAGCTATGCCGAGGATCTCGAGCACGCCGCAAAATCCGGACGCGACAGCCGCGAGTATTACCGCAATATTCGCGCCGCCTGTGAGTCCGGCTGGGATTTTTCGTCGCGCTGGCTGCAGGAACCGGGCCGGCTTGAATCAATTGTCACAACCACGGTACTGCCGCTCGATCTCAACGCCATGTTGTATCGCCTCGAATCTTGCCTGGCGGAAGTCTCTGCCGATGAGGTGCGCGCGAAGCAATACCGGGACGCCGCCGCATTTCGTAAAGAGCAATTGCAAGGGCGGTTTTTCGACCGGGGCAAAGGCTTTTTCTTTGATCTTCGCCTCGACGATCTTCAGCCCACTGCGACCTGGTCGCTTGCCGCGGCGTACCCGCTGTACCTCGGCATTGCAACCGAGGCGCAGGCCGCGCAAGTTGTCGCGGCGATCCAGTCAAGGTTCCTGGCCGCAGGTGGCTGGCTTACGACCCTGACACGAAGCGGCCAGCAGTGGGACCGGCCGAACGGCTGGGCGCCGTTGCAGTGGATCGTATATCGCGGTTTTTGCGATTACGGGTTTGATACCGAAGCGCGCGCCGGCGCCGGTCGCTGGGTTGCCAACAACATCCGCGTCTATGAAAGCACCGGCAGGTTGTTCGAGAAGTACGATCTGGAGCGCGTTGAAGCGCTCGCGTCGGGCGGTGAGTATTCCGTGCAGGACGGTTTCGGCTGGACCAACGGGGTACTGCTGAAACTGATGCATGAACTTGGTGACAGTTACCAGGGGTAATTGTCACTTGATGTGTTTCAGGATGCCGTCAAGCTCATCGAGGCTGTTGTAACTGATCACCAGTTTGCCCGAGCCTTTTTTGCTGTGGTCGAGCCTGACCTTGGCGCCGAGCTTTTCCGACACATCCTTTTCCAGGCGCCGGATGTCGGCGCTGCCTTCGGCCGCCGTCGCCGGTTTTTTCTTGCCGGCGGCGCTCAGCATGCGACGCACGAGTCTCTCGGTGTCGCGCACCGACATGCCGTTTTTCACCACCTGCCGGGCTGCGTCAAATTGCTGCGCCGGGTTCGTAATCGCCAGCAACGCTCGTGCGTGACCCATCTCCAGCTCGCGCGCCTCGAGCATCGGCATAACCTTGCTCGACAGTTCCTGCAAGCGCAGCAGGTTGCTGACCGCGGCGCGGGACCGGCCCACCGCGTCAGCTGCCTCCGCATGGGTCAGGTCGAATTCACGAATCAGCCGGTCCAGCGCGCGCGACTCCTCGATCGGATTCAGGTTTTCGCGCTGGATGTTCTCGATCAGCGCCATCGCGATGGCGGACTCATCCGGAATATCGCGTACGATCGCCGGAACATCGTGCAGCCCGGCCATCTGCGCCGCACGCCAGCGACGCTCGCCAGCCACGATTTCGTAGCGTTGTGCCTGATTGCTGACCGGGACCAGCGCACGAACCACGATGGGCTGCACGATACCTTGCGCCTTGATCGAGTTGGCCAGGTCCTGCAGCGACTCCTGGCGGATATCCACACGCGGCTGGTAAGCACCGCGCTGCAACAGCTCTACCGGAATTTGCGTGAGGCCGTCGACGGTGGACGTTTCAGCGTCGGCAGCCCGCGTCCCGGCGGGCTTGCTGAGCAGGGCATCGAGGCCGCGGCCAAGGCGTTTTTTCTTGGTTGTCATCTGGTTTTATACGACTTTCAGGCGCACATCTCGCGCGTCCTCACGACGCAGAATTTCGCCGGCCAGCGCAAGGTAGGAAATTGCGCCGCGTGATGTTCGATCGTGCAACAGCGCCGGGCGGCCAAAGCTCGGCGCCTCGGCCAGGCGAATGTTACGCGGAATGATGGTGCGGAACACCTGGGTGTCGAAGTGCTTGATGAGTTGCTGCGACACTTCATTGGACAGGTTGATTCTCGGGTCGTACATGGTGCGCAGAATACCGAATAACTCGAGCCTGGGGTTCACTGTGTCGCGAACCTGCTCAATCGTATCGAGCAGTGAACTCAAACCTTCCATCGCGTAGTACTCACACTGCATTGGAATCAGCACGCCGTCGGCAGCCGTCAATGCATTGATCGTCAGCATGTTTATTGAAGGCGGACAATCGATAAGAATGAAGTCATACAGCCCCGCGACCGGCTCGAGCGCCTTGCGCAGTTTCATTTCGCGACCGATTTCCTGCAGCAGTTTCACCTCGGCGAGGGTCAGGTCTTCATTGCCGGGCAACACTGCGAAGCCACCCTCCGGCGCTGACACGATTGTATCGGCTGCGGTCGATTCGCCGAGCAGTACGTTACAGCTGGTAGCCTCGACCTCCATCTTGTTGATGCCGCAACCCATGGTTGCGTTGCCCTGCGGGTCCATGTCGATCAACAGCACGCGGCGATGCGTCGCGGCGAGAGACGCAGCGAGATTGACGGCGGTCGTGGTCTTGCCGACCCCGCCCTTCTGATTCGCAATAGCAATAATTCGCGTCATTGGTTCCTGGTTCGCAATGTGACGGCATGCCGCGATCCCGCTTGCAGCCCGGGCACCGCGAGTTCCTGCACAATGTAGCTCCACCTTTCTGGCAGATCTTGTAATTCTTCTGCCGGGTAACGCCCTTTCAGCGCCACGAACACCCCGTCCTCTCTTACGTGGTGGCCGGCCATTTCCACGAGCCGGGCCAGTGGCCCTACCGCTCGAGCGATCACGGTATCAAAGCGTTCAGCGGGTGCATAGTCCTCTGTGCGTACCTTGTGGGCGCTGACGTTGCCGAGCCCGAGCAAGGCCGCCGCGTGCTGCACAAACATGATCTTCCTGTTATTGCTGTCCAGCAGCACGAAATCGCGATGCGGCTCGCAAATCGCCAGCGGCAGGCCCGGAAAACCTGCGCCCGTGCCGACATCGAGGATGCGTTTGCCCTGCAATAACGGCCTGGCGACCAGGCTGTCGAGCAAATGCACCGTAATCATCTCCTGCGGATCTCGAATGGCCGTGAGATTGACGCGCTGATTCCAGCGGCCGAGCTCGGTGAGCAGGATCGCAAACTGCTCCGCCGCGTTGCCGGGCAGATCCTGTTGGAGTTGTTCGAGCGCCTGTTTGATGGCATTCATGGCGGTGAGATTTCGGGGTCAGAGGCCATTTAAAAAAGGGCTCTGACCCCTTTATTAAGTTTCACGCAACCAGCAGCGCCATGAAATCGTCCACAGCCGTGGCCGCAAGCCGTTTGCGATCAGCGCACAGCTCGCTCAGTTTCGCCCACTGGCCGGCAGCGAGTTTCGGCGATACGCTGTCGACAAACTTTTTCTTCAGCACCGGAATGCCTTCCGCACGACGCTCACGATGGCCGATCGGGACGTGCACTTCGGCGCGCTCCGTGCTCGTGCCATCCTTGAAAAACACCTGCACCGCATTGCCGATGTAGCGCTTGTCAGGGTCGAAATAATCTTTGGTGTACTGCGGGTTTTCCCGAACCTGCATCCTGGCGCGCAGCGCATCGATACGCGGGTCGCTGGCAACATTGTCTTCATAGTCGGCGGCCGTCAGGCGGCCAAAGATCAACGGCACGGCAGACATGTACTGGATGCAATGATCGCGATCGGCCGGATTATCGAGGGGCCCGGTCTTGTCGATGATGCGTACGCCGGCTTCCTGTGTTTCGATCACCACCTTGTCGATGTCATCGATGCGGTCTTTCACCTGCGGGTGCAGGCTCATGCTCGCCTCAACGCAGGTCTGCGAGTGGAACTCGGCCGGGTAGGAAATCTTGAACAATACGTTCTCCATCACGTAGCTGCCGTAGTCGCGCTGGAAGGCGAACGGCCTGCCCTTGAAAAGCACGTCGTAGAACCCCCAGGTTTTCGCGCTGAGTGCGGACGGATAGCCCATTTCGCCGCTCATCACGATCAGCGCGAGGCGCACAGCACGACTGGTTGCATCACCTGCTGCCCAGCTCTTGCGTGAACCCGTGTTCGGCGCATGCCGATAGGTACGCAGCGAGCAGCCGTCGATCCACGCATGTGACAGCGCGTTCAACACCTGGTCGCGAGAGCCGCCGAGCATGCGCGTGACGACCGCGGCAGATGCGACGCGCACCAGCAGCACGTGATCAAGGCCGACCCGGTTGTAACTGTTCTCGAGTGCCAGCACCCCCTGGATTTCGTGCGCCTTGATCATCGCGGTCAGCACGTCCTGCATGGTCAGCGGCGCTTTGCCCGCGGCGCGATTTTGCCGGCTCAGGTAATCGGCCACCGCGAGAATGCCGCCCAGATTGTCGGACGGGTGGCCCCACTCGGCGGCGAGCCAGGTGTCGTTGAAGTCCAGCCAGCGATTCATCGCACCGATGTTGAACGCCGCCATGACTGGCTCCAGCTCATACGAGGTGCCGGGCACGCGCGCACCGCCGGCGAGCGTGGCTCCGGGCACAACCGGACCCAGCAGTTTCGTACAGGCCGGATAGTCCAGCGCCTGAAACCCGCAGGCCAGCGTATCCATCAAGCAGTAATGCGCAGTTTCGAAGGCAAGCTCGCTGTCGATGCCGGTGTTACATACAAAGTCGGCGATCGCGACCAGTTCCCGGTCCCAGTCCGGGCGCTTTGCCGAGCGAATGTCAGGATTGGACATGAAGGTTTCTCTCTTGAGTTTCTAAAGGGGTCAGAGCCCTTTTTGGACCAGATGTGGCGGGGATCGGATCACCGTCACATATGGGAAAAAAGGGGCTCTGACCCCTTTGGGGGTTAGCGGTTTTCGATGGCGACCCATGCTTGCAGGCCGGGGCCAACGTACTCTGCGGCGGGCCGGATCAGCTTGTTATCGGCGCGCTGTTCCATGACATGCGCAGCCCATCCGGTGATTCGCGAACAAACAAAAATAGGCGTGAACAGCTCAGTCGGTATGCCCATGAAGTGATAGACGCTGGCCGCAAAGAAATCGGCATTGGCGAACAGCTTCTTTTCGTCCCACATGACTTTTTCGACCGCCTCCGAAACCGGGTACAACACCGTGTCGCCGACCTCGGCCGCGAGTTTTTTCGACAGCGCTTTGTTGACCGCATTGCGCGGATCCGACGTCGTATAGACGCGATGGCCGAAGCCCATGATCAGCTCCTTGTTTGCCAGCATCTGCCGCACACCGGCCGTTGCAGTGGCGGGCGCATCAAACTTCGAAATAAGAGCCATCGCCGCTTCATTGGCGCCGCCGTGCAAGGGGCCGCGCAGCGCACCGATTGCGCCGGTAACCGCGGAATGCATGTCCGACAAGGTGCCCGTGATGACCCGGGCGGCAAACGTCGAGGCATTGAATTCGTGTTCCGCGTACAGGATCAATGTCGTGTCGAGACTTTTCCGAAACAATTCTCGCGGCGGTTCGTCGTGCAGCAGGTGCAGAAAATGTCCGGCAATGCTGTTGTCTTCGGTCACCGTTTCGATGCGTACGCCGTCGACGTGAAAGCGATGCCAGTACAACAGTATCGATGGCAGGCAGGCGAGCAACCGATCCGCCACTTTCTGCTGGTTTGCGAAGTCGCCCTCGGGCTCGATGTTGCCGAGAAACGATACCCCGGTGCGCAGCACGTCCATCGGATGCGTGCTGGCCGGGATCATTTCGAGAACAGTCTTTAGCGCGGCCGGGAGACCGCGATTGGCCTTGAGGGTCGCCAGATAGGCGTCCAGCTCGGCGCGCGCCGGCAGGTGGCCATGCAACAACAGGTACGCGACCTCCTCGAAACAGGCGTGCTCGACCAGGTCATAGATGTCATAACCGCGATAGGTCAGACCTGCGCCCTCCTTGCCGACCGTGCACAACGCAGTCTGGCCGGCAGTGACACCGGCAAGCCCGCCGGATTTTTTCTCTTTTGCCATCGTTCGTTCCTGTTCTTCAGTCGTCGTCGGCCGCAAACAGCGCGTCGAGCTTGTCCTCGTACTCCTGGTAAGCCAGTACATCGTACAACTCGGCGCGGGTTTGCATGTCGCCAAGCGAGGCTCGTTGCGTGCCATCCGCACGCAGGTTTTCGTAAACGTCGAGTGCCGCCTTCGACATCGCACGGAATGCACTGAGCGGATACAGGGCCATGCGCACGCCGACCCCGGCAAGTTCCGCGGTCGTAAACAGCGGCGTCTTGCCAAACTCGGTAAGGTTGGCCAGCACTGGCGCCTTGATGACCTCGGTAAACTGCCGGTACTCATCCAGCGTCGTCAGCGCTTCCGCAAAAATCATATCGGCACCGGCCTCGACATAGGCGGCAGCGCGATCAAGCGCGGCCTGCTGGCCCTCAACTGCATGTGCGTCCGTGCGCGCCATGATCGCGAAGTCCGCATCACTGCGACTGTCGACCGCAGCCCTGATCCGGTCGCACATCTCTGTGCTTGCGACCAGCGCTTTGCCCGGGCGGTGCCCGCAGCGCTTGCTCGCGACCTGGTCTTCGAGGTGACAACCGGCGGCGCCGGCGCGGGTCATCTCGGCAACGGTGCGGCCAATCATGAACGCATCTCCCCAACCGGTATCTGCATCCACCAGTAACGGCAGTTCGCAGGCGCCCGTAATGCGGCGGATATCTTCGCAGACATCGTTCAGCGTGGTCATGGCCAGGTCCGGCAGGCCAAATGATGCGTTCGCGACCCCGGCACCGGACAAGTAGATCGCCCGGAAGCCGGCGCGGGCCGCCAGCAGCGCCGTATAGGCATTGATCGTGCCGACGATTTGCAGCGGCCGCTCAGCGTCAAGCGCCGCCCTGAAGTTTGTGCCAGCACCCATGGGTCGCAGCCTCTCCGGTGGTTTCAAGCAAGATTCTAATGCTGATTAAAATGACGCGGAGCGATTCTAAACTACGTTGTGGGGGGCCGCCACGATCAGGCGATGGCAACCACCGTTCGTCCTGTGACCTTGCCGTCGAGGTAAGCCTGGAACGCCGCCGGCAATGCATCGAAAGCAATCGTGTTATCGCCGATGATCGCAAGGTGCCGCGGCCGAAGGTCGCCACCAATCCGCCGCCAGACGGCGTGTCGCAGGTCCTGCGGTGTATCGACCGAGTTAATACCGAGCAGGCAAACCGCACGCAGGATAAACGGCAATACAGTGGTCTCGAGCTTGTGGCCCGCGGCCAGGCCGACGCTCGCGATGTTGCCGCCATAATCGACCGTGCGCGTGAGCCACGTGAGGTACTCGCCGCCAAGATTGTCAATCGCGCCGGCCCACAGTGCTTTTTCCATTGGCCGCTTGCCAAGGTCAAGTTCGTTGCGTAGCAGCACACTGCGTGCGCCGATACGTTTCAAATAGTCAATTTCCTGCCCTTTGCCGGTGACTGCCACAACCTCATAGCCGCGTCCGCTCAGCATGTCGATGGCGATGCTGCCGACACCGCCGGTCGCGCCGGTAACCACGACCGGTCCGTTTTCCGGCAGCTGACCATTCTGCTCCATGCGATGAATTGCCAGGGCAGCGGTGTAACCGGCAGTGCCAATCTGCATGCATTCCGCAGCCGTCATGCCATCAGGAATCGTTACCAGGCTTTTGCTGTCGAGCCGCGCATACTCCGCGTAGCCGCCATCACGCGTCTCGCTGAGGCCGCAACCGTTAACCAGCACGGCCGTGCCGGGCTGGAATTCGGCATCCTCGGAACTGACAACAGTCCCGGCGAGATCGATGCCACCAACCAGCGGAAAACGGCGCAGAATCTTCCCGGCACCGGTCGCGGCCAGCGCGTCCTTGTAATTGATGGTTGAGTGGCTGACCTTGACGACGACGTTGCCGGCACTGAGCTCGTCGACAGACAGCATTTCAAATCCGGCGACGATCTTGCCGTCGACTTCGTTGATGCGATATGCGCGAAAGTTGTTCATTACTTTACCTGGTGTTTAGTAACAGGGGTCAGAGCCCTTTTCTGACCCTGTCCATATTTGGGACTAAAAGGGCTCTGACCCCTTTCGGGTTTTATCCAGCCAGACTTCGATGCCCTGCGTATTCAACGTCACATCCATACTCAGTATCGACCAGATCGTGTCGCGGTCGCCTTTGAAGCCGTGTCGTGTCAATGCGCTGACAAAGAATTCGAAGATAGCATTCTGTATCGCGGTGGTGCGCTCCACAGCGTCTGCATTCTGTTCCGCAATCGCCACCAGCATGTCTATGCCCGCATGCAAGTCGGCCGCAAGTCGCTCCAGGTTGCCGACCTCGCTGTAGTGTGTCAGGTACAGGCGCTCGGGAGCGTACGACATGATTCGATCAATGGACTTGTGCGCCTCGACAGGATCGAAATGCACCGGCGTGGTGGTTGGAAAAATGAATTCGCCGGCAGTCGTGTCCAGCTCGCGGTACGACACTCCAAAACTGTCGCCTGTGAAAATGCCTTGCGAGGAGGGATCGCTGAGGCAATAGTGATGGCGCGCATGCCCCTCGGTATAAAACACCTCGAGCTCGCGACCGCGCAAGGAAAAAACCTGGCCATCATCGGCGATGTCGATGCGTTCTGCCGCAATCGGCACGATCCGGCCATAGATCATGGCGGTGTTCTGTTTGCCATACACGGCTTCGGTTCCGGCAATGATTTTTGCCGGATCGACCATGTGTGGCGCGCCCCGCGGATGAACCACGCAACGCGCGTTCGGCAACTGTTGCATGAGCAGGCCGGCACCACCTGCATGGTCGAGATGTATGTGGGTGAGAAAAACGTAGTCGACATCGCCGGCGTCGAGATCCTCCCCGGCCAGCGCCGCCAGCAGCAGGGGCACACTGCTGTTAACACCTGTGTCGACAAAGGCGCCGCGTCCGCCTTCGACGATCAGGTGGCTCGCGTCCTGCATTGGCCGCGCGTACTCGGTGTCGATGGCAACCAGGCCATGTTGCAATCGGGTCGTCTGCGGGTACGGGCCGGGCATCGGCCTCACTCTGCTGCGGTGGTTTCCAGCCCCTCAAGGCCTGCGAAATATTTCGCGATTTGCCGTACCGAATCGTCCGTCAGTGTGGCCGCCATCGGCGCCATTACCGGGTCCTTGCGCGTGCCGTCGCGGTACTGGTTGAGTGCGTGCACGAGATAGTCCTCGTACTGCCCTGCCAGCGATGGCCAGCTCGGCGACAGGCTGATGCCGTTTTGTCCATGACAGGCCGCGCAGGCGGCTGCGGCAGCAAAACTGGCGCCGCTGGTGCCGCCGGCCGCAACCGTGTCGGCGCCGAGGCTCGCCAGGTAGCTTGTGGTGTCGGCGATATCCTGGTCGCTAAGGCTCGCTGCCTGTGCCGACATCGTCGGGTGCTGGCGCGTGCCATTGCGATAACCCTGCAACGCAATGGTCAGGTAGGCGGCCTTCTGGCCGCCGAGTTTCGGCACCCGGTAGGACGGATACGCATTTCGATAGCCTTCGATGCCGTGGCAGCCAAGACAGGTATAGGCGATGGATTTGCCACGCTCTGCATTGCCATCGGCAGCGGCGCTGTGCGCGATAAGACCAGTGACCAGCAACAGCAGGCCCAGCCGAAGATGTGCATTTAATTTGTCAGTCACTTGATTTGTCGTCGTTTTCTGCGTGCCCGCTGCTGCGGGGCCGGGAATCGAGGCCGCTATGGTAGTGACATCGGGGCGCGAATTCCAGACCGCCGGGTGGTCGTCAAACCGATGCCGCGTGCTAGCATCAGCCGCTTGTTTGCCGGGCCCCAGGGTGTCAACGTGAAAAAAGGCATGGTAGTACTGCTAATCGCCATTGCGCTCGTATTGCTGGTATCGCCGGGCATCATTGGTCGGCTTGCAGAACGCAGCGTGGATGACGGTTTCGACCAGGCGGCGCGGGACAGTGGCGAAATCATCGTCAGCTCGACTGGCTTCGACCGCGGCTGGTTTACCTCGGCCGGTCAGCATCGCATCGAACTGCGCGAGGGCGAGCTGTATTACATGCTGCTTGGCGCCGTCGACGATTTTTCCGGCGATCCGCTGCCGGCGCTGCTGATCGACACGCGGCTCGATCATGGCCTGATCCCGGTCAGCTCGATGAATCGTGACCACGGATCCCTCATGCCCGGTCTCGGCAGCGCGATTTCTACCCTGAGCGTTGAGTTTGCGGACGGTACTGTTGTGCCGCTGCCCGGCGCGCTGTACAGCACTGTCGGCCTGACGGGCGAATTGCAAAGCCGCCTCGAGCTGCAGGCCGATAGCGCCAGAGGACGCAACGCGCAGCTGGACTGGGGCAGTGCCGAATTCCTGCTGCGCTCTGATGCACGCTCCGGCAGCATCGGTGTGCAGGGCACATTGCAGTCGCTGGCCGTCGAGTCCGCAACGGAAACCGTGATCCTTGGCCGCTTCAGTGTCGACCTGGCGCTGACGCAATCCGGGCACGGCTACATGGTTGGCCCGGTAGAAATGACCCTCGATTCATTTGGTGTCATCGGTGAGGACACCTCAAGCAGCGGCGGCCCGTTCCATCTGCGGTCGGATTCGAGCGTCACCGATGAACGGCTGAATGCCAGACTCGAGCTGCAGATAGGCAGCGCGCCATTACCCATGGGCGGTACCGGTTCAGTACAGCTCGTTGCGCGCCTCGAGGATGCAGACGCGGTGGCGCTCGGTCGCTTCAAACAGAGCCTTGACGCATCGCGCGACCCCGATTTCGAAGAGCTCGAAACTATTGACCTGCAAGGCGATCTGTTGCGCCTGCTCGCCGGCGGCATGGCCCTGCATGTCGACCAGCTTGATATCACCGGCCCGTTCGGCAATTTCACCTCGCGTTTCAGCGCGGCGCTGACTGCATCGCCGGCAGATCGAATCAGCTGGGCCGGTGCGTTGCTGGCGCTGGATGCGTCGGCGGAAGTCAGCCTGCCGGTGGCGCTGGTCGAGATGGCCGCACAAAGTGACTCGCAGATGCGCGCCGCCATCGACGCGGGATTCCTGTTGCAGCAGGGCGATTACTACGTAATGAAGGCCGCATTCAAGAAGGGACTGCTGAACGTCAACGGTGCGCCGATGGCACTGCCGTTAATGGGGCTGCAATAACTCGTCGGCACGATGGCAGGCGACGGTCACACCGTCAATTTCACGCAGCGACGGTCGCGTAGTTGTACAAATGTTCCTGGCATGTGCACAGCGCGGATGAAACGCGCAGCCGCCGGGCGGTGAAAGTATCGACGGCGTCTCACCGCTCAGCGAGGCATGACCGCCCGCCGCGATTGGGTCCGGCACCGGTACGGCTTGCAACAGTGCCTGCGTATAGGGATGTCGCGCCCGCGTAAACAAAGCTTCGCTGCCGGAAAGTTCCACCAGTCGCCCCAGGTACATGACCAGCACGCGGTGGCTGATCGCGCGCACGACGGCCAGGTCGTGAGTAATGAACAATATTGCGAGCCCGGTTTCCTGCTGCACGCGTCGCAACAACTCCAGTATCTGCTTGCGCACTGAGCCATCCAGTGACGCGACTGCCTCGTCGCAGAACAGAACCCTGGGCTGAAGAATCAGCGCCCGCGCTATCGCGACGCGCTGCGCCTCGCCGCCCGAGAGCTGGTGAGGATGGCGCTTCAGGTAACTTTCGTCGAGGCCGACTTTATCGAGTATTGCGACAACCCGCCTGGAGCGCTCCGCACGTGACAGCTCCGGCGCGTGTACCCGCAAGGGTTCCGCGACAATAGACCGCACCTGCATTTGCGGATTCAGCGAACCCACCGGGTCCTGAAAAACCAGCTGCAAATCACGGCGCAGCCGTGTGCTGCGTTGTTGCAGTGCGGCCGCGAGCGGTTCACCACAGTAGATCACCTGCCCGGCCTGCAGTGGCACCAACCCGAGGGCGGCCCGCACCAGGCTTGATTTGCCGGAGCCTGACTCGCCCACGACCGCCACCGTTTCGCCGGCCTGCAGCGCAAGGCTCAAAGCCTGCACGGCCCTGAGCCGGCCGTGGCCGCGCTCGAAATAGCTGACCTCGGCATTACGAATTTCAAGAACCTTGTCTGCCGCGACCGGTGCCAGCAGCACGCCACGATCCGGCCGCGGCGCCGCCGCGATGAGCGCCTGCGTATGCGCATGTTTTGCGCCGGAAAACACGCTGGTGGTGCGGCCCTGCTCGACAAGCCGTCCGTGTTCCAGCACCAGCATGCGTTCGCAGCGACCAGCGACAATGCCAAGATCATGTGTGATCAGCAGCAGCGCGGTATCGTCGCGAACGTCCTCGAGCAACTCGAGGATCTGCGCCTGCACCGTGACATCGAGTGCCGTCGTCGGTTCATCAGCGATCAGCAGCTCAGGTTCGACCAGCAGCGCCGAGGCGATCATGACACGTTGCCGCATGCCGCCGGACAGCTGGTGCGGGTACGCACGGTATTGTCGTTCGGCATCAGCAAGGCCGACACGACGCAGCATGTCGAGCACCCGCTGGCGCGCTTCTGCATCGTTTGCGGTCGTATGTGCGCTGACCACGCGGCTCAGGGCCTGGCCAACCCGCAGGTAAGGATTCAGCGCCTGCATCGGATCCTGGAAAACCATCGCGATGCGTCGCGCACGAATCTCGTTGAGCACTTTCTCGCTGGCGCCGAGAATGTCGGCGCCACCGATCCTGATGCTGCCGCTGGTCGCCGCACTGCCCGGCAACAGGCCGAGAACAGCGAGTGCCGTTTGCGTCTTGCCGGAACCTGATTCGCCGACCAGGCCGACCGACTCGCCGGCTTCGACAGCGAAACTCAGGTCGCTGACGACGGCGCGGTCACCGTAGCGGATATTCAGTCGCTCGACCGCAAGCAAACTCATCGCGCTTGCCTCACATCGAAAACATCGCGCAGTGCATCGCCGAGAAAATTGAAACACAGCAGGATCAGTGCCAGCAGCGCCGCCGGGATGAGCAGCATCCAGGCGGCGTTCTCCATGTGATTTACACCGGCGTCAACCAGCGTTCCGAGCGAGGTCTGCGGCTCCTGGATACCAAGGCCGAGGAAACTCAGGAAGGACTCAACCAGAATGGCCTGCGGGATGGTCAGCGTCAGGTAGACGGTGACCACGCCGATCAGGTTCGGCGCTATATGGCGCAGGATGATGCCGGCAAACGAGACGCCGCCAAGCGCAGCCGCCTGCACAAATTCGCGTTCGCGCAAACTTAAGGTCTGGCCGCGCACAATGCGCGCCATGTCAAGCCAGTTGACGGCACCGATAGCGACAAAAATCAGGATGAAGTTTCGCTCGAAGGCCACCATTAACAGGATTACGAAAAAAATAAATGGCAGCGCATACAGCGTATCGACGAAACGCATCATGACGGCGTCGACCCGCCCGCCGGCCAGGCCGGCGATCGCGCCATAGACAACGCCGATGATGAGGCTGACCGTACTAGCGACGATCGCCACCAGCATCGTGACCTGTATCCCCAGCATGCTGCGCACAAACAGGTCGCGGCCAAGATCGTCGCGGCCGAAGACGTGTCCGCCGACCAGCGACGGCGCGCGCAGGATGTTGTCGAAGTCGGTCTGCAGATAGTTGTGCGGGCTCAAGACCGGCCCAAGTAGCGCGACCACAACCAGGCCTGTGAGCATTCCGCCGCAGTAAAGGATGCTGCGACTTCGCCGCGCCCGGCGCCAGAACCTGCCCAGCGCGCTCATCGCTGCCGGATCCGCGGATCAATCACGCCATACAGCAGGTCGACCACCAGGTTAAGCAGAATGACCAGTGCTGCATAGAACACGACGATGCCGAGCACCAGCGTGTAGTCACGGTTCAGGGCACCGCGCACGAAATGCTGGCCCAGCCCCGGGATGCCGAAGATCTCTTCGACCACCACGGAGCCCGTCAGGATTGCGGCAATTGCCGGGCCCATATAAGAGAGTACCGGCAGCATCGCGGGCTTGAGTGCGTGCAGACGTACGATCGTGAAGGTACCGAGACCCTGTGCACGGGCGGTACGAATAAAGTCGCTCGCCAGCACATCGATCATGCTCGCCCGTGTCAGGCGCGCAATGTAGGCGATCTGCGGCAGCGCGAGCGAGACCACCGGCAGGACGAAACGTCCGCCTGCGGATGTGCCGCTCCAGCCGGCCGGCAACCATTGCAGGTGCACCGCCAGCAGCAACACCAGCACCGGTGCGATAACAAACACCGGGATCGAAATGCCAGTCATCGCCATGGCCATCAGCGCGCGATCGAGCAGTGAGTTCTGTCGCAGCGCCGCCAGTGTGCCGGCGCCAACGCCGATAACGGTGGCCAGCAACATCGCCATCGCCCCGAGCTTGAGGGAGAGCGGAAACGCGCCGCCGATCAGGTCGCTTACTGTGAGATCACGATAGCGGTATGACGGCCCGAGGTCGCCGCGCACCAGCCCCGAAATGTAACGCAGGAACTGCTGCGGTAACGGCTGGTCGAGTTGATAGGCGGCAGCGATATTCGCCTCGATCTCGGCAGGCAGCGCACGTTCGTCGTCAAATGGCCCGCCCGGCGCGGCATGCACCATCAGGAACGCGAGCACAATGACCAACAACAATGTCGGAATTGCACCCAGCAGTCGAAGCAAGGCGTAGCGCAGCAAGGCTGTGTCCGATGTCAGTTCTGGCCGGTTGCGAGACTAAGGTGCTGACTGTAATGGTAATCCAGCACGTTGTCTCCCCAGCCCTGGACACGCGAACTCACCAGGTGTTTGCTGACAAAGAAATACAGCGGAATGACCGGGTGTTCACTGAGCAACACGCGCTCGGCCTCTTCGAGGTACAGGCGGCGATTCAGCGGCGTCACCTGCGCCGCCGCTTCACGCATGAGCTTGTCAAACTGGGCGTTCTCGAAGCGCGTCATGTTGGACGGATTGCCAGCCTCGAATATGTTCAGGAAGGTATGTGCGTCGTTGTAATCGCCGATCCAGCTGGAGCGAAAAACCTGCGTGACTTCAGCCTCGCGTATATTCGCCAGCAAGACTTGAAATTCCTCGTTCACCAGCGTCGTCCTGACACCAAGCACCTCAGCCCACATCGCCTGCACGGCGAGCGCGATACGCTGCTGCGTATCCGAGGTGTTGTAGCGCAGCTCGATCTCGGCCGGAAGCTGTTCGCTGTAGCCCGCCTCGCGATACAGCCGTCGTGCTGCAGCATTGCGCTCTTCCTGGCTAAGGCCGGCGTAACTGAAGCGTATCGGTTCATAGTTGTCGACACCGGGAGGCACCCAGCTGTAGGCCGGTGTTTCACCGCGACCGGTCACTTTCTCCACCAGCGTTTCGCGGTCGATAGCCATGGACAGCGCCTGGCGCAGGCTTGCATTGGCCGCGAACGGCGGCTTGCTGAGGTTATAGCCGTAGTAGTAAACGCCCAGGTACGGTGCGATGTGCATTTGCCCGGCGTACTGCTCGCGCACTTGCGCGAAACTGTCGGGGGGAATGCTGCTGGTGATGTCGATTTCGCCGGCCCGAAAACGATTCAGCTCGGTCATTTCCTGCGTCAGTATGTGATAACTCACCGCATCTATCGAAGTTTCAGCGTTGTTCCAGTACTGCGAATTGCGCGCCAGGTGCAATACCGAGCTTGGTTCCCAGGCAGCGAGTTTGTAGGCACCGTTAGAGAGCAGATTTTCGGGCCGCGTGAACTCGTTGCCATGCTCCGCGAGCGACCCGGCATGTACGGGGAAAGTGCTCGGATGGGTCAACAGGCTGAGCATGTATGGCGTCGGCTGCTGCAGTGTGATGACCAGCGTGTTGCGGTCCGTAGCGGTGACGCCGAGTTCGCTCGGCGCTGCCTCGCCCCTGAGGATCGTGTCGGCATTTACAATCGCCGCCACCGCCTGGCCGTAGAACGCGGCCGTCGCCGGGTCGACCAGGCGCCGCAAACTGAAAACGAAATCGTCCGCCGTCACCGGGTCGCCATTCGACCAGCGCGCGTTGTCGCGAATCCTGAAGGTATACGTCAGGCCGTCATCGGAGATCGTCCACGATTCGGCGGCAGCACCCACCAGGGTGCCGGTTGCCGAGTAGCCGACCAGGCCTTCGCCAATATCACGCAACACTTCGGCTGCCTGCGTGCTGCGCGCCTTGTGCGGATCAATCGATTCCGGGTCCGACGAGAGGCCGCGATGCAAGGTCGAAACCTGCGGGCCAACGTTACCAGGCTCGGTGCAGGCACTCGCCACTATGGCGACGGCAAGCAGCAGCAGGATGCGCAAATATTTCATGCCATTAAGCATAACTCACGGCACCCTAGTGTACTGTCCGCGGGTTTTCTTCAGGTGGACAAGCAATAAAGCGACCGCCGACGGCGTCATACCCTCGAGGCGCGAGGCCTGGCCGAGCGTCACCGGTCTGGTTGCTTCGAGTCGCTGCCGCGACTCGGTCGACAGGCCAGTGACGCTCGCGTAATCAATGGTCTCGGGCAGGCGCAGCGTTTCCTGTTTCGCGTGTTGTTCGATTTCGCGCTGCTGCCGATCGATGTAACCGGCGTACCTCGCCTCCACTTCGAGTTGCAGCTCGACCTGCTCGCGTTGTTCGTCCGGCATCGACGCGGTCCATTCGCTCGCGCCAAACCCGGCCTGTGCGACCAGGTCCGCGTAGCGGTACTCGGGCCTTTTCAGCAACGACAGGACCGGCTGCAATCGCGCGCGCTCGCCGGCAAGTGCATCGCACTTGGCATTAAAAACAGACCAGCGCTCTTCGTTTACCAGCCCGAGTTCGCGGCCGGTCGGCGTCAGGCGCAGATCTGCATTGTCTT
>Ga0224510_10000383_pt1 | contig 35229 bp, 33 predicted proteins | sample SF_May12_sed_USG_FD_170161 | JGI IMG/M metagenome (GOLD analysis project Ga0224510, IMG submission 170161) | Sediment microbial communities from San Francisco Bay, California, United States - SF_May12_sed_USGS_4_1 | ecosystem: Environmental > Aquatic > Marine > Sediment | place: USA: California... | reverse complement strand
CCATGCACGAAGCACAACTCAGCGTCAAACTAACTGACCAGGTCAATTTGAATTTGAAATTACTGGTCAAGCACGACAATCGCCCACCGCTCGAAGTTAAAACCACCGACATCAGCTATCGCACCGCGCTTGAGTATCGTTTTTAAACAACTTGCGCGGGAGATCGTTTAGGCGCTTGCAGAATTTACTCCACGCAAGGGGGGGGGAGTTCTGTTTAAGCTGTCGCCGATGTTTTGCTGCGTTTGGCGGCCTTGAAATCCAGTGCAACTTCACCACGCACCACTTCGATCACATCACCCGGCATAAACTGACCGGACAAAATCGCCTGCGCCAATGGATTCTCGATGTTTTGCTGAATCGCCCGTTTGAGCGGACGTGCACCATACACCGGGTCATAGCCTGCTTCGGCAAGAAAATCCAACGCCTGATCGGTCAAACTCAAATCCATATCGCGATCCTGCAAACGCTTGCGCAGGTAGGCGATCTGAATATTGGCGATGGAATGGATCTGCGCACGGCCCAGCGGATGGAACACCACCACATCGTCCACACGATTGATAAATTCAGGACGGAAATGTTGACCAACCACATCCATCACCGCATTTTTCATCGCGCTGTAATTTTCTTCACCGCTCATGTCCTGAATCAACTGCGAACCCAGATTGGATGTCATCACCACTACGGTGTTGCGAAAATCCACCGTACGACCTTGACCATCGGTGAGACGACCATCATCGAGTACCTGCAGCAACACGTTGAACACATCGGGATGTGCTTTCTCCACTTCGTCCAGCAGAATGACCGAGTAAGGTTTGCGACGCACCGCTTCGGTAAGATAGCCACCTTCTTCATAACCCACGTAGCCAGGAGGTGCGCCGATCAAACGCGCCACCGAATGCTTCTCCATAAATTCCGACATATCGATGCGCACCATGGCATCCTGGGTGTCGAACAAAAATTCCGCCAGCGCCTTGGTCAATTCGGTTTTACCCACGCCGGTTGGTCCCAGAAACAGGAACGAACCATTGGGACGATTGGGATCAGACAACCCAGCGCGAGAACGACGTATCGCATTGGCCACCGCAGTCACCGCCTCGGCCTGACCAACGACACGCTTGCCCAAACTGTCTTCCATGCGCAGCAGTTTTTCTTTCTCGCCTTCGAGCATTTTGGTCACCGGAATGCCTGTCCACTTGGAAACCACTTCGGCAATTTCTTCGTCGGTCACTTTGTTGCGCAGCAGTTGCGCTTCTTTTACCGGGACACGATCTGCCGCCGCCAGACGTTTTTCCAACTCAGGAATACGACCGTACTGCAGCTCGGACATGCGCGCCAAATCGCCTGCGCGATGCGCAGTTTCCAGTTCCTGGCGGCAACGATCCAATTCCTCTTTGATGGATTGCGAACCTTGCAGCGCCATTTTTTCTGCTTTCCAGATTTCTTCCAGATCAGAATACTGCTTGCTCAACTCGTCGATTTCCTGCTGCAAATTTCCCAGACGTTTTTTCGAGGCTTCATCAGTTTCCTTTTTCATCGCTTCGCGTTCAATTTTCAACTGAATCAAGCGACGATCAAGTTTATCCATTTGCTCTGGCTTGGAATCGATTTCCATCCGAATCCGCGACGCGGCTTCGTCAATCAAATCGATCGCCTTGTCCGGCAATTGACGATCGGTAATGTAGCGATGCGACAACGTCGCCGCAGCAACAATCGCCGGGTCAGTGATGTCGACACCGTGATGAACTTCGTATTTTTCTTTCAAGCCACGCAGAATCGCCACGGTGTCTTCCACGGAAGGCTCATCGACCAACACTTTCTGGAAGCGACGTTCCAGCGCAGCATCTTTTTCAATGTACTGGCGATATTCGTCCAGGGTAGTCGCGCCCACGCAGTGCAACTCACCGCGCGCCAGTGCAGGCTTGAGCATATTGCCCGCGTCCATCGCGCCTTCTGCCTTGCCCGCGCCAACCATGGTGTGCAATTCATCGATAAACAGAATCACCTGACCTTCCTGCTTGGACAAATCATTGAGTACAGCCTTGAGGCGTTCTTCAAATTCGCCACGGAATTTTGCGCCGGCAATCAGCGAGCCCATGTCCAGCGACAGCAACCGCTTGTTCTTCAGACCTTCAGGTACTTCGCCCTTGATAATGCGCTGCGCCAAGCCTTCAACAATGGCGGTTTTACCCACGCCAGGCTCACCGATCAGTACCGGATTATTTTTGGTACGGCGCTGCAGTACCTGCACCGTGCGACGGATTTCATCATCACGACCAATCACCGGGTCGAGTTTGCCTTGTTCTGCGCGCTCGGTTAAATCGATGGTGTATTTTTCCAGGGCGCGACGATTTTCCTCGGCATCTGCATTATTCACGCTTTGTCCGCCGCGCATTTTTTCGATGGTTTTTTCCAGCGAACCTTTGGCCGCGCCGGCCTTGCGCATCAGTTCACCCAAAGCGCCCTTGTCTTCCAGTGCGGCCAATACAAAAAGCTCGCTGGAAATGAAGGCATCCTTGCGCTGCTGGGCCAATTTGTCGGTGACATTGAGCAGTCTGCCCAAGTCATTGGACACATGCACATCGCCCGAGGTGCCGGACACCTTGGGTAAACGCTCCAGTGCTTCACCCAGCGCCGAGCGCAACTGATTCACATTCACATCGGATTGCGTCAACAGGTGTGGCACGGTACCGCCATCCTGATCCAGCAGCGCACGCATCAAGTGCACAGGCTCTATAAATTGGTGGTCGCGTCCCACGGCCAGACTTTGCGCGTCCGCCAGGGCCATCTGAAATTTGCTGGTCAGTTTATCCATTCGCATGGCTGTACTCCGGTAAAATTGGCTATTGGACACTAGATGGGGATGGGGTTCATAAACTTCAAGCACCCACATTCCATTTCTTTAAGTAACGCTTTAATTGGCCGATAATTCGGTGAATAATACAACCCCACATGCGTCCCCACGATTGATCCGGGGTAATCAGGTTAGGAGTCCATTGCAGTATGCGTTTGCTTATCGTTGAAGACGACCAATTGCTTGGTGATGGAATACAGGTTGGATTAACGCAGGAAGGCTATGCCGTCGATTGGGTAGAGGATGGCGAGGCTGCGGAAACCGCGATGAAAACCAACGAGTACGAATTAGTGGTACTGGATCTGGGCTTGCCCAAAAAAGCCGGCCTGGATGTGCTCAAGGGCATGCGCGCCCGCGACATCGACACCCCGGTGATCGTTCTCACCGCCCAGGATACCGTCGAAGACCGCATTCTGGGTCTGGACAGCGGTGCCGACGATTACATTACCAAACCCTTTGACCTGGACGAATTGGGCGCGCGGATTCGTGCGCTGCTGCGCCGTCGCGGCGGCCGGACTTCGCCCGTCATCCAGCACAACAGCATCACCCTGGACCCGGCTTCGCACACCGTCACCAAAGAAGGCAAATCGGTGGATATTTCACCGCGCGAGTTCACCATTTTGCTGCTGTTACTGGAAAACATGGGCAAAGTGATGTCGCGTTCGCGCCTTGAGGAAGGTCTGTACGCCTGGAACGATGAAGTCGAAAGCAACACCGTTGAAGTTCACATTCATCACCTGCGTAAAAAACTGGGGGCCGAGTTGATTCGCACCATTCGCGGTGTCGGCTACATCATCGACAAAGCCAAATAGGGTGCAACATTGACCCCCTACCTGCGGCAGCGCCTCATCACTCTGTTGTTACCGATTGTTGCGCTGTTGTGGCTGTTCACTGCGGTTCTGAGTTATTTTGAAACCCGTGGCGAAGTCACCTCGCTGCTGGACAACCAACTCACCCTGTCCGCACATGCGCTGCTGGCAATCAGCCAGAATAAACTGGATCAGATCGGCAGCGAACAGGAACAACTCGACATGGCGCAAAACCTGTTGCAGCAGGAACTGCCCTACGAGAACAAACTGATCTTCCAGGTCTGGCGGGATGGCAACCAGCTGATGCTGCGTTCGCAAAACGCGCCCTACACCGCGCTAACCAAATCGACCGAAGGCTTCAGCGAAGTCCGCGTCAATGGCCAGTACTGGCACATGTACGCCCTGCAATCCGCCGATGAACACTTGCGGGTACTGCTGGGCGAACCCAGTGACAATCGCGACACCCTGACCAATGCCATCGCGCTGCGCAATTTAATACCCCTGTTGATGAGTTTGCCACTGCTGGTTGTCATGCTGTGGCTGGGCATCGGTCGCGGCCCGGAAATGCTGCAGCACATTACCGAAGAAATGCAAAAGCGCGGCCCCAGCAATCTGCGCCGGATTGATGAAAAAACCATCCCACCCGCTGCGCGACCACTGGCCACGTCGATGAACAAACTGTTTAATCACCTCAAAACCGCGTTCGACAGCGAGCGCCGCTTTACTGCCGATGCTGCGCACGAATTGCGCACGCCGCTGGCCGCGCTGAAAACTCACGCCGAAGTTGCGCTGCAAGCCAAAAACCCGGAAGAACAACAACAGGCGCTGCGCCAAGTAGTTCGTGGCGTCAATCGCGCCACCCGCATGGTGGAACAACTGCTAACTCTGGCGCGACTCGACCCGGATACCGGGCTGACCAATATTCGCCGCACTGATTTGTTCATCATCGCCGAAACCATCATCAGCGACGAAGCGCTGCTGGCGTTTGAAAAACATATTGAAATCGGCCTGACCGGCACCCGAGGCAAGTTTTTGAACGGCGCGGCCGATGCAGTGGCGGTATTGATTCGCAATCTGGTCGACAATGCAATTCGCTACACGCCTGAAGGTGGTGAAGTAGAAGTCATCGTTGATCAGGACGAAGCCACTGGCGAGGTCATTCTGCGCGTTGCCGACAACGGCCCCGGCATTCCTGCTGAAGATCGCGAACGGGTGTTTCAGCGATTTTTCCGCCGCCTGGGCACCAAGTCACCAGGCACGGGATTGGGATTGTCGATCGTCAGCCGGATTGCCGATCTGCACGATGCTCGCATCGAACTGGGCGAAGCGCATCTCGGCGGTTTGCTGGTCAGTGTTTATTTCAAATCAGCGGAAAACTTCATGCCGATGGGCCCGCAAATTCCGCCCACCAACAGCGCCGAATAATCAGCGTTTAAACTGTATCGGTTGTGGATAAGGCCACAATTCCGAAAACACTTTGCTGCGATTGGCGTCCAACACCAAGCGAATGTGGTCACGGGTAAATTCACGGCCATTGTTCAAACCACAGGCATGCGCCAGCTTATCGATTTCAACATTCACCCAATGGGCATAATTAGCAACGCGCTTGTATTTTTCCATCACCACCAAACCGCGCTGCAGACGTTTGTTGTGGGTCGTGATGCCGGTTGGACATGTATCCTGATGACACTGCATGGACTGTATACAACCCAGCGAAAACATAAATCCCCGCGCGGAGGCCACAAAATCCGCCCCCGCGCACAAGGCCCATGCGGCATTGGCGGAGGTCACCAGTTTACCCGAGGCAATCACGCGAATATGCTGGCGTAAGTCGTATTGAATCAGGCTATCGACAAACATCGGCAATGATTCGCGCAATGGCAAGCCGGCGTAATCAGCCAATACTTGCGGCGCAGCACCCGTACCTCCATCACCACCGTCGATGGTAATAAAATCCGGTGCCGAATGAACTCCGCGACGATGAATTTCTTCAAACAGCTGATGGGCAAACACGTCACTGGAGTACACCATTTTGAAACCCACTGGCCGGCCAGTGACACTGCGAATACGATCTATCATGTCCAGCAAATCACCAGCCGTTCTGATCTCGCGATGCCGATTGGGACTGCTGGACACTACCCCAACCGGAATGCCGCGCGCTTCGGCAATATCCGGTGTCACCTTCACCGCCGGCAACACACCACCCCGTCCCGGCTTGGCACCTTGGGATATTTTAATTTCAAACGCACGAACCTTTTGTCCCACTTCGCGCAATTTCAAATTGGATAAATTGCCATCTTCATCGCGCACACCGTATTTGGCGGTGCCAATCTGAAAAATAAGATCGCATTCACCTTCCAGATGGTATTTGCACAACCCACCTTCACCGGTATTCAGCCAGACATTGGCTTCTGCCGCGCCGCGTGACAGAGCGCGAATAGCTGGCGCCGACAACGCGCCATAACTCATGGCGGAAATATTGAACACATGCTTGGGCGCATACGGCAAATCACAACGCGGACCGATCACCAACGGCACGGCCGGGGTACATTCCTCTTCCAGCTTGGGATAGGACGAGCTGATAAAAATAACCGTTCCCGGTTCACGCGTGTCATGGGTTGAGCCAAAACCGATAATGCCACCCAAACCCTTGGCGGTTCGATAAATCCAGCTGCGCGTTGCCCGATCAAACGGCATTTCCTCGCGATCGTTGGCAAAAAAATACTGGCGGAAATATTCGCCCTGCCGTTCGAGAAAGTAGCGAAGATGACCTACCACCGGGAAATTTCGCAGCACCGCGTGCTTTTTCTGAAAAATATCGTGCACAAACAGCAACACCAGCGCAAACATAACAATGCCTGCCAACCACCCCGTAATGGCAAACAACAGCGGCCCTGTGCTTGTAATGATATCAATCATGGCTAATGTTCTCTCCCTCTGACGGTGGCGTGTTCAACAGTTGATTAAGATGCTCTACCGCTTGTTCGTAATCACACACCGAGCAATCCATCACCGGCAAGGCCCGAATCCGCGCCCGACTTCGCAACGGCACCGCCATCAAAGTCATACCGTGGCCTTTAATGCCTTCAATGTAGGCCGGATAAATGTTGCATCGTTGCCGGCGCGCCAATCGCACTGCGCCGCCTTTAATTTTTTTGCCGGGAACACCTGGCAACTGGATACTTCCGTGGGGAAAAACCGCCACCACTTCCCCCTTGACCAATGCCTCCTGCGCCAGGCGCATTGCCCGCTCGGGATTTTTTTCACGATCCACCGGAATACAACCCGCCAGACGAAACAGCCACGTCAACCCAAACCGCTCATATTCTTCTTGCGCAATCAAAAAACGCAATGGTCGATTCACTGCCGCAATCAACAGCAGCGGATCCAGACCAGAAACATGATTGGCCACCAACACTGCAGGCCCTGTCGCTGGCAATGGAATGTGATCACACTCCAAACGATGGTAGCGATAACTCAGCATTCGGCTTAATCCATCCACACGATTGAGCCATCGATTTCCCCAGTCAATTTGACTGGCGCGATCACATCGCTGCAAAAAGCGATGCCCCATCCAAAACATCACCAGCAAAACCAACAAAACAACAAACCATTCCACGGCAACTTATCTCAAAAAAAATACGCTTGGCGAATCATAGCACCATAGCCTAGCCCGGCTGGGCATTTTCAGCTTCGGCTTTTTTCTGCTCTTCTTCCTTCGCCTCCTGATCTTTTTCATCAATCAGATCAGTAATTAAATCCGCCATATCCTCCATGCCATTGGCCTTGGCGCTCTTTAACGCGGTCATACCATTTTTGGACTCTGCCTTCAGATCAGCACCTTGGTCCACCAACAACTGAGCCATTGCTTCCTTGCCAGTAAACGCAGCCTTCATCAGCGGCGTCATCCCATCTTCGGTTTTGGCATTCACATCCGCGCCATTACCTATCAACAGGCGCGCGATTTTCTCGTGCCCCAGACTGGCGGCATAGTGCAGCGCACTGGTGCCATCCTTGCGCGCCAAACGCACATCCGCGCCCTTGCTGACCAACATGGTCACCACTTGTTCATGGCCACCAAACACTGCCAGCATCAGCGCCGAATCCCCCGATTGCGACTGAAGATTCAGTTCCGCGCCCATGCGGTACAATTGATCAACCACCACCGCACTACCTCGCATTGCCGCGTCCATCAGTGCCGAATGGCCTTTTTTATCAAGAATATTGACGTCAGCCCCCTCTGCCAGCAAATAGGCCACCACCCTCTGATTGCCATAGGCTGCCGCCCCCATCAGGGCAGTTTTGCCATTGGCGTTGGCGACATTGACATCAGCCCCGGCCATCAAGGCAGATTTGATACGCTCAACGCTGCCTTCCCGGGCAGCGCGGATCAAATCCGCCTGAACATCGGCATAGGTTGCCCCCACCGCCGACAGCAGCAGTAGCCCCAAAAAACAGCGGCGGTACAAATTATTCATAGCCTTCCCACGGATAACGCACTCCTGCACTAATAACGACCTGTGTCCGCCCCGTCTTAAGCGCCTGCATCCGCAGTAAAAACCCGCTAGAATACGCATCATTTGATTCATAGCCCGAGGATCGCCCCGTTGAGTTCACTGCCAGACTCCCTGCCCGTCATCGTTGAAGCCGCTCTGGAAGAGGACATTGGCGACGGCGACGTCACCGCACTGTTGATCCCCGAGGAAAACGAAGCCCGCGCCACGGTCATCTGCCGTGAACCCGCAGTCATCGCCGGCACGGCCTGGTTTGACGAGGTGTTTGCCCAGTTGGACCCGGACGTGGAAGTACAATGGCAGGTTGAGGACGGCCAGTCGGTCGCGGCCAATACCCTGCTGTGCACCCTCACTGGCAACGCCCGCTCCCTGCTGACCGGCGAACGCACCGCACTGAATTTCCTGCAGACGCTGTCAGCCACCGCTACCTGTGTTCGTCGCTATGTGGATCTGGTCGAAGGCACTGGCGTGACCATTCTGGATACCCGCAAAACCATTCCCGGCCTGCGTGATGCGCAAAAATACGCCGTCACCTGCGGCGGCGGCCAAAATCATCGCCACGGTCTGTACGACGGCATCCTGATCAAGGAAAACCACATCATGGCCGCCGGCTCCATTGCCAATGCGGTCAATACCGCCCGAGACCTGGGCACCGATTTATTCATTGAGGTCGAAGTGGAAAACCTGGATGAACTGCGCCAGGCGCTGGATGCTCAGGTCGACATCGTTTTGCTGGACAACATGGATAACGACCTGTTGCGTCAGGCCGTCGCCATCAACCAAGGCCAGGCCAAGCTGGAAGCCTCAGGCAACGTCAATCTGCAAACCATTCGCGGCATCGCCGAGACCGGCGTCGATTTCATTTCCATCGGCGGTCTGACCAAAGATATCAAAGCCATTGATCTGTCCATGCGGTTTCGTCCGGTTTTCAAACTTGTTGTCAAAAACATGTAATAAAAACACAACAAATGCAGTAGGTTATTCTCTCGTTTTTTCTCTCGCAACCCTACATATTTTGCTTTCGGGCTCGATAAGTCTTCCTGGACATGTACTTCGTCCACAGTCGTACCCGAGGAAACTAGTCATGCATCCCACCGCTATTATCATCATCGTAAGCAGCATTATCTTTGCGCTCATGCTGACATTAGAAATCACTAAAGACCTGATCTTTGGCGTGGGTCTGCCATCTTGGAAAATTCAGTGGATCACTGTCATTTTGACCTGCCTTTGCACCATTATTGCTTGCAGTGCACTTTACCGCAAAATCGACCGCGCCCAATGTCAACGTTGCGAGATACGCACACGCGATGAGAAAAAAGCCGCGCTGGAAACCGTTGCACTCGCCCTCAATCATCGCCTGAACACTCTGACCAGTCATGTTCAACTCATCGAACTGGAAAACAAAACGGGACAGATCAATACACTCACCCTGGATGAACTTCGCGACTCGATCAAAGACACGGCCATTGAACTAAAACAATTCTGCAGCACCACCCCGGAAAACAAAGGCCGGCTAGTCGCAAAAAAAAGACAACTCGCATATTTTTTTAAAAAATTCACTCAGACCAAATCCATTTAATAAACCGCCGCCACTATAACAGCGAATAAACATCCATCCTCTCTTCTGCGATAACAGCTCGTCATTGCGCTCAAGGGCATTGATAAACAAACGCATTATCGTTACAGTAAATCTGGTCGTCGATGGAGCGAGCAACAAACTGGCTTGAGGCCGAAAATAGCATGCCGGCCACTGCGTCATCTGCATCGTATCCTTCATTCAATACCGCCTGAGGTGACAACATGCGCGAACATCGCCGACATTTTGTCGTTGTACTCTTCCTTTTCGCATGGCTGTACGCGATTCCCAGCGAAGCTGCACGATGTTTGTTCGTATCCTCTTATCATCCTGGCTACCCCTGGTCCGACGGCATAGAAAAAGGTCTGCGGAAAACACTCCGTGGGCATTGTGAAATTCACCAGTTCAACATGAACACCAAACGCCAAAAAGATGAAAAAATCACCCAGGCAACTGCGTTAAAAATTAAAAAGTTCATTGACCACTGGCAGCCGGATATCATCATTGCGGCCGATGATGCCGCCTCCAAATACCTGATCGTACCGCATCTGCAAAACAGCTCCATTCCAGTCATTTTTTGCGGCATCAACTGGTCCAGCCGAGAATATGACTACCCGAAAAATAACATCACCGGCATGATAGAAGTTGCACCGACAACCGAAATTTTCCACAAAATTCGCGAAATCATCCCGTCAGCTCGATCGGGGTTTTATTTGGCGGCAAACACCCTGACTGAACACAAAATCCACCCACAATTCTCACTCATCGCCCAACAAAACAACTTACAACTTACCGTGCGTCTGACAAACAACATGGCGCAGTGGCAAAGCTATTATCAGCAGGCGCAACACGCCGACTTCATCATTCTGAGTACAGAGTCCGGCATCAATGATTGGGACGAACAAAAAGCCCTTCAGACCGTCATGCAGCATGGCAACAAATTCAGCATCGCGGTTTATGACTGTATGATCAATCTCGCCAGCATGAGCATGCACAAACTCCCCGAGGAACAAGGCGAGTGGGCAGCCCGTTGCACCATCGCCATCCTTAATGACGTGCCCCCCCAAGACATTCCCGTTATTCCCAACCAGGACTGGGACATCATCAATCACTCACTGCCAAGCCAACTGGTGATCACGATCCCTGAGTACATAATCATTCAGGAAAAAGCATTCTATGCAAAATAACCTGCGTCGCGACTTTCACCGAACCTATCGCGTCCGCCTGGCAACATCGGCAGCTTTCTGCCTGCTGTTTACGTTACTGTTGATTTGGGTAGTAATTCGATTTGACATCAGTAACGCCGAAAAGCGCTTCCTCGCTAAGACCGACACTGCCTTCGTCCAGCTATTACACCAATTGGATTCAGGCAACTCGCTAATTACCGCACTAACTGGCTGGCACCATACCCACCACGGAGCAGAAAACAACGATCTGTCAACTTTTACCCGTGAAATGCAGGCCAGCTATCCACACGTCACCTCCGTCATATTTTTACCAAAGATCACCGAATCACAGCGCGCCAACTTTGAATCGGAAATGATAGACAACGGTTACGCCAACTTCAGCATCAAAGACAAAACCGATCTTCGGTTTATCACCGCCAGCAAACGCCCAGTCTATTACCCTGTTACATATCTACGCCCACTACGCCCTGAGTCTGCGGGCATTCTCGGCCTGGATATGAGTTCGCTCACCATCACCGCTGACAGCATCGACACCGCCATTCACAGCAGCAAAACCGAAGCCTCCATGCCAGTACAACTGCTTGGTGAAAAACAACTGTACCTGTTCAAAGCTGTCTACAAAGGCACTATCACTCCTGACAGCGAACAACAACGCAGCGAACAAGTTGCTGGCATCTACGCCGTCGGCATGGCGACCAACAAATTACTGGAAGCCATCAAGGAAATGATGGGCACCCCCAGCACACAGATCAAACTGGTCTACAACAAAACAACCCAGACTGGTAGTAATGTTGTTTTTGAACATTTGCCTCACGCCAATGACTTGACCAACCTTCCGCTGCATATCACCTTCAATGCCACATTAAATTTGCAGCAAATCAAACAGCCTTTTACTCTCATCATGGAGCGACAACTTCTGTTGAGCGACCTCAGCCTGACCAGCATTGCATTTATCATTATCATTGCATTGATCCTGATGCGCTCCATCCAACTGTCATTGCAGCGCGACCGGCTACATAACCTGACACACGAGCTGGCCAAGGATGATATCTTTCGCGAAAAAGAGCTGGCAGAAGTCACGCTCAACTCCATCGCTGATGGTGTTATCACCACTGACGTACACAATCTGATTGAGCACATGAATCCGGTGGCCGAAAACTTATGTGGCTGGTCATTGTCCCAGGCCAAAAAGAAACCGCTGAAAAAAATTCTGCATCTGGTCAAAAAGGTGTCCGGTCGCAGCGATGCTTTCTCCACTCAGCCACCGGGCATAGAAACCTCCAGTGAAACCCATGCAAGCTACGTCCTCAGACAACATCAGGGAAAGGAATTTGTCGTCCGCATTTCTGCCGCCCCCATTCGCAATCGCGACGGTATTGTCATGGGGAGTGTCATTGTATTTCGCGACATCACCAAAGAACAAAAACTGGCAGAAATGCTCAGCCATCAGGCCCGCCACGACGAATTAACCGGCTTGCTCAATCGCCGCGAGTTTGAGCGCAGCCTGAGACTCGCATTAAAATCACCGACATCACTACAGACTGATGTTCTGTGCTACCTCGACCTGGATCAATTCAAACTGGTCAATGACACCTGTGGCCATATGGCGGGGGATGAACTGCTCAAACAAATCAGTAACGCACTCAAGCAGAGTCTTGGCCCACAAGATATTTTCGCCCGCCTGGGCGGCGATGAATTTGGCATTTTATTCCACCAGCGAGACATCGGTGAAGCGGTCGAAGCCGCATCGCAATTACAACACAAAATTCGGACGCACCGTTTTAGCTGGAATGGCAAAGTCTTTGAAATAGGCAGCAGCATGGGCCTAGTGCAAATCACACCAGACATCGGCAGCGTCGAACAACTCATGATTGCCGCAGACTCGGCCTGCTATATCGCCAAAGACAAAGGCCGCAACCGCATTGTAGTGCACACACGTGACAGTCATGAGCTGCAACAACGCAGTGGCGACATGGAATGGCTGCATCGCATCAAGCGCGCCATGGACAATCAACAGCTCCGTCTATTTCTCCAAAAGGTACTCCCGGTGCAAGACCTCAACGCACCTGCGCACTTCGAAGTTCTGCTGCGACTGCAAGACGAGCAAAAATTCATCTCCCCCAGCACATTCATTCCTGCTGCTGAACACTACAACTTCATGCCACAAATCGACAAATGGGTTATCAGCCATGCATTTGACTTAATTTCGCAAAATCCCACCACCTCCGACACTTTCAACATCAATTTGTCAGGCAAATCGATCAACGACGAAACGATTCTTAGTTTTATCATTAACGAATTCAAACGAAGCAAAATCACTCCGAACCGGGTGTGCTTTGAAATCACAGAAACAGCCACCATCGCCAACCTCAGCAACGCCAGTCAGCTTATCGAAGAATTACGCCTGATGGGCTGCCAATTCGCACTGGATGACTTTGGCAGCGGCCTAAGCTCTTACTCTTATCTAAAAAATCTGCCCGTTGATTATTTAAAAATTGATGGCAGTTTCATTTGCAATATTTTGCGTGACCCGGTGGACCACGCCATGGTTAAGTCCATTGTTCAAATCGGCCACGTCATGGGCATTCGCACCATTGCCGAGTTCGTCGAAACCGAAGCTATTGCGCTGGAGTTATGCAAACTCGGCGTTGACTATGTGCAAGGCTATGGTATACATCGTCCGCAACCTTGGCGGGATGTCATTGCATCTGCAGAGTTGATTCCCGCCTAAGCCCACCCTTCGCCGTACCGGAGCACAGATGTCGCAAACTATCGGATTTATTGGACTCGGCCTGATGGGGTCTCCCATGACCTACAATTTGATCAAGGCTGGCTATGACGTGCACGTATACGCACGGCGACAAGTCTCGCTGCCACCCCTGCTGGAGGCAGGCGCCATTCCGCATCGCACGCCCGCAGAGCTGGCCGATGTCTGCGACGTTGTGTTTATCTGCGTCACCGATGACCAAAGCGTAGAGCAAATTATCCTTGGCGAAAAAGGATTAATTCACGGTGCCCACGCCGACAGCGTGATCATCGACATGAGTACCATTTCGCCGCGCGCCACCCGTGAAATTGCCCATCAACTGGCCAAGGCACACATTCACATGCTCGATGCCCCCATCTCGGGTGGCCCACAGGGCGCGATAAATGGCACATTATCCATCATGGTCGGCGGAAAACCAGACATCTTCCAGCGCGCATCGACACTACTGAATGTGCTGGGCAATAACGTTGTACACGTCGGTGATCATGGCGCAGGACAAATCGCCAAGGCATGCAATCAAACCATCGTCGCGCAAACCATGAGCGCCATTGCCGAAGCATTTATCCTTGCCCGTGCTGCCGGCGTTGATCCCATTCGGGTGCGCAAAGCCTTGCTCGGTGGATTCGCTGGCAGTCGCATTCTTGAAGTTCACGGCCAACGCATGCTCGATCATCACTTTGCCCCCGGATTTAAAGCCAGTCTACATCGCAAAGATATGAACATCGTGCAACAAACTGCCGCAGAATTGGGTATCGCGCTGCCTGGCACCGCCCTCAGTGCCCAATATCTCAACGCCTTGGCGCATCGCGATGGCGAGATCGACTCTTCTGCCATTTGCGTTTTGTTAGAAGAATTATCCGGAGTCGACATTTCCGACTGATTCAGCCATACAAATTTCGTGTGATCCAGCCCACATTCACTGCTCATTGTTTAAACAACGGCAGCGCCCGGACGATATGCAAGGGACATCATTGGTTGCCACAGGACACGGCCGATGCAAATCAAACCCAATATCCCAGGCGCACTCGATAAAAACCGCAATCCTGCTACGGCTAATCTCAAGAAAATGCTGCATCCTGAGACAGCAAAAGCTGCGCACGACACCACTAGTGACGACAGAGCAGAGCTCGCACAACAAAACCCTCGCCGCTTGCTCAACGAACAAATTCTACTTGCGCTGCAAAATGCCGTCGGCGGCGATACCGAATTTGCCGAGTTAGATGAAGAACAATTTGCGCCAGAAAACGTCGCCGATCGCATTCTCAGCTTTGTCGGCAACGCACTAAGCTCATTGGGCGGAGACACCGAGGCAGCACACGCACGTTTGCGCGCAGCAAGACAAGGTGTGGAACGCGGATTCAACGAAGCCAAAGACATTCTCAGCAACCTTGGCATCTATCAAAACGACATTGAAGCCAATGCCGAACAAACCTACGAACTGATCCAGCGCGGCCTGGATCAATTCCATCAACGCATCACCACCGGCGAATCGCTATTTCAGTCGGCGGAAGTTTCCGATCCCGAGCCCGCCGTCATCAACGAGAACCATCAACGCATCAGTCTGAAAATAACAACCCAGGATGGCGATATGGTTACACTGCACGTCATGCAGCGCCAGCATTCAGAACAAATCAATGATGCGATGCAAACAACACAGCATGGCGCGTCGATAAAATTTGAGTACGCGACTGAAGGACAATTGGACGAGCAGGAGCTGGCTGCCATCGACAAACTGGTCAATCAGGTTCACCAGGCGTCAGAACGTTTTTTTACCAATGATACTCAGGCCGCCATCGGCATTGCGCGCAACATGGGCTTTGACACCAGCGAGCTGGCCAGCTTCAGCTTGCGAATGAAAGATGTCAGCTATCATCGCGCAACGCGAGCCTATCAGCAAATTGGCAACAGTGATGATTTAGCCAAACAGCAACTGGCCAAACCCGGATCGCCCTTCGGACAGTTCGTCCGTGATTTCGCCCAGGCACTGGGCGACATGCAACGCAGTCCACTGTTCGCCGTCAACGCCAATGACAGCTTTGAAAAACTGTTCATTGATCTGTTCCGCGCAAATGATCAACAGCAATCACTGGCAGAACAACTGCAGCAACGCAGCGGCAAACTGCTCGAGGAAATTACCACGGGGCTAATCAACTCACTACAGCCGCACATTAACAGTCATCAAAACGCGGGTTAACCGGGATTGTCTACCGAGAACATACTCCACGGGTAGGTGATGAATAATTGGGATTGCGCTCCCTCGCTGCCGTTGGCCATGTCAAAGCGAATCACCACGCCTGACAGCACCACACGAAAACCCAGACCGTAACTCTCTACACCACGATCCAGCAATTCGCGATATCCATCCGACACTGAACCACGCTCCCAGAACGCCGCCAACTGAATGCCGGTACGTATTCCTTTGGCAATAAAAATATCAAACGGTGTATTTTCGTTGGTCAGATTCCAGCGATATTCTGCACCGTAAAAAAGAGTCTTGGACGCATAAAAACGGTAATTGTTGAATGAGCGCAAACGCTGCGTCCCACCCAGTGGTGAGGCAGTGCCATAGCGTCGATGTGCCATAATCTGCTGCACACGCGTCCGCTCGGCAGACAAACACGCATCTTGTTCAGGACCAACAGACAATGCATCACATCCCAGGTTGAATTCAGCTTGCACCGCTGCCTTATCGGTTTCGCCTTTACGGGTCACCAGCGCATGCGAACCATACAGATTAAACACCAACGTATCCCATTGGCGCATGGGCACAAAGTGTGTGTAATTCACATCTGCCACCATGAATTCCGTGTTACGTGATGATTCTTCTTCAGGCAGTTTAAAACTGGTTTCCAGTCGCAGACCTTCGCGCGGATCAAGCCGGTCATCGGTCCAATCCACCGAGCCACCGATGAAATAAGCACTAGAGTGATTCCAACTGCTATCAACATCGGCAAATGCATTACCATCAGCATCCAGAATGGCGTGCAATCGCTCCTTGCCACCAAGCGCCCGTAAAAATGCTTCATATCGCCGCTGATAAAATGAGAGCGTCACCTGCCCCAGCAAATACTGACCTTCTGCCTTCGGCTGAATATATTGATCAGGATCAGAGTCCAGGCCACGCTGATAGGAAATAGGAGCAACGAAATAACCGTTATACGCTACGTCAAAAATCAGCCTTCGCGGAATCCATTGCAGATCCAGCAGGGCAACACCCTTGGCCTCGAAATCACCTTCCAGATAATAACCGGTGATATCCGCGTCCGTGCCGCCCATGTTCAGCACACTGGCGCCAGCACCGTTGGCAACACCCAGACCGGGAATTTCACCGGCAATGGGATAGACGTAGTACCCGAAATCCTTGCCGAACTGATCCTTACGTCGTTCAACCTTGGCATGGGACAATGAAGGCAACAAGATCACCAGCATCAACAGCGACAACAGCAAGCTTCGGTAACACGTCATGCGACACCTCAATCCGTTGTATCGAATGCCATTGAGTATGAAACGCGCCAGCGTATTTGTCTAACACTGGGTCGTTGATAACAGACCGTAATGAGATTGTCCGGCTTTTTTATGACGCACCAGTTCCCAGTTGACGGGTAACGTCAACGCGGTTAGATCCAGCTCCGATTCCAGGTAAATCAGTCCGGTCGGCGACAGCAATTGACGCTGCGCGATCTCGTCAATGCTGCGTTGCAACAACGACTGACCAAAAGGGGGGTCAAGAAAAATCAAATCAAACGGCCGTGATTGGCGCGCCAGAAATTCAAACGCATCCTGGGCCACGACGCTACCGACATCACATTTGAGCAGTGCCAGATTGGCCTTCAGCGAAGCGACTGCGACCGAATTTTTTTCCACAAACGTGCATTGTGCTGCGCCGTGAGACAATGCCTCCAAACCCAACGCACCACTGCCGCTGAACAAATCCAAACAGCGCGCACCAGCCACATCTCCACGCAACCAATTGAACAACGTTTCGCGCACTCGATCAATGGTCGGACGCAGCCCCTCTCCATCAGGGAAGTTCAACTTCCGTCCGCGCCACTGCCCTGCAATGATTCGAAGCTGATTGGATACGCGAGGCTTTTTACTTTTCATCAATTATTGCAGCAACAGAAAACAACAATTGGTCAGGGGAACAATCTCCACATCTGCCTTGGCATCTTCATACAAGACAACAAAAGCCGCGAACAAAATCAGCGCCACAAACAACCCATTGCGCGCTGCCACCATGGTGTCCTCACCCTTGGCTTTGGCGCGGCGAACAAAAAAACGCAAGGTAAAAAACAGCACCAGGAACATCACCCCGGCAACTGTAATCAGCAAATTCACTTCCTGCATATCAATCTGCCATCATCGACTGACGCTGCAAGAATGCCTTGATCGGCGCGAACATCCGCTCGTCATCTTCAGGCCACTCATGGCCCAACTCAGGAAAGCTGACCAGCGTGCATTCGGCATCGGCCAGATCGTGATAACTGGACAACACTTTTTCTGCCTGATCAAAAGGAACTTGGTCGTCCAGCTCACCATAAATCAACAGCGCTGGCGCAGAACTGCGGCGAATACGAAACAGCGGCGAGGCTTCGGCACGATTTTTTTCGTTGTCGCGTCGCAACAGTGTTTTTACCGCGTTATTCTGCTGTTCAGTCTGAGTGATCATCAAATTCCACGGCCCCCAAATGGAGATCAACGCGGCAACAGAGCTATCTTCGCCAGAGTACACGTCGGTGAAATTCATTTGTCCCAACATTGCCGCCAGGTGACCGCCGGCAGATACACCGATAGCCACAATTTTTTGCGAATCGATATTCAAGTGCTCTGCATTTTTTTTGAGCCACCACACCGCTTGCGCGGCATCAATCATTTGCGTCGGCCATTTATGCTCGGGGGCCAGCGAATAACTGATGTTGGCGACCAGCACTCCGTGATGCGCCAACCAGCGCGCCATACCTTCCATGTTTTGCCGTTGACCGCTACTCCAGCCACCACCATGCATCAGCAGGGCAGCCGCAACCGGCTGGTCGTTCTTGCGCGTTGGTAAAAACAAATCAAGCTGCTGATGCTTGTTGTAATTGATGTCACGATGTTCCAGCGTGTCTGTGCTGGTCAGCGATTCAATCTCTTCGATGATCACGTCAAATTCCCTGCATTGCCTTTCGTTATCCGTCACCACAAAAAACGAACGGAGTCATACGACCCCGTCCGCAATCGTGGCAAATACTCGCCGTTATTTTGCGGCTTTGCTTCCCACCATCACCGTTACCATTTTGTCCGGATTAACCCTGCGCGCAAACGCATCGCGAATCTGCGACACCGTCACGGCCTCAACTTTGCCTATGTAGGTGTCCAAATAATCCAATGGCAGGTTGTAAAAACCGATGGAAGCCAAATTACCGACGATTTTACCATTACTATCGATACGCAATGCAAAGCCTCCCACCAGATTTTTTTGTGCCGCGACCAATTCCGCCTGACTGGGGCCTTTGGCAATAAAGTCACTGAGGGTTTGATGCATGACCTTCAAGGCTTCCTCCGCCTGCTCATTGCGGGTCTGCAGCCCCATCACAAACGGACCAGCGGCACGCATAGGCGCAAAATAAGAGTACGCGCTGTAGGACAAACCACGTTTTTCACGAATTTCGTCGCTAATACGCGACACTAGACCACTACCACCTAGGATGTGATTGCCGACGAACAATGGAAAATAATCCGGGTCATCACGACTAATTCCCGGCAAGCCCAGCATGATGTGAGTCTGTGACGAGGGGAAATCAATCTGCTCTTTCACTGCCGCATCCAGCGGTTTGACTTCGCGCAAGGCTTCGGCTGGTGCACCAGCCGGCAGCTTGCCCACCACCTGATCCGCCAATGCCGCGGCACGATTGCGATCAATCGAACCAACAATCGCTACCACAACATTTTTACCAACATAGTAACGCTGATAGAACGCCTTGAGATCTTCAACCTCCAGCGCCTTTACGCTGACTTCCGTGCCACCACTGGGCGAAGCGTATGGGTGCTTTCCATACACGGCAGCATAAAAAGCATCTTCACTGATGGCTTCTGGTGATTGTTTTTTCTGCTCAATGGACACCAGCAGTCGCTTGCGTTCGCGCTCAAATGCATCCTTGGGAAACGAAGGCTGATTGATCACTTTGGCAAACGTATCCGCCGCCGTTTTCATCCACGCATCATCTGTCAGCGTGCGCAAACTAAACACTGACATATCACGCAAAGAACTGTTGGAAAACTGCGCACCCACGCTCTCAAATTTTTCCGCGATCTGGTCCGAATCCATCCCTGCTGCGCCTTCGCCCAACATGCCGTTGGTCATCAACGCCAGACCACCTTTGCCACCATCACGCGCGCTGCCCGCATCAAACGTGACATTGATATCTACCATGGGAAGCTCTGGCGCATAAACGTAATACACTCGGGCGCCATTGCTGGTTTCCCATTGTTTGATTTCCGGTGACGCCACTACCGCAGTGGCAAACAGCATCAGCAGTGTAAAAATCTTAATTTGCATGACGGCCGCCTCCTGATTTTACCGGGCGTTTTTGGTCTAAAGGCTGCGGATCCAGAACGGCCACGGTGAGGTTGTCATCAATAAAATATTTTCTTGCCACTTCTCTAACCTGCTCTGGCGTTACCGCCTTGATGTTGTCCAGATATTGTTCTACCAGCGGCCAACCAAAACCGGTGGTTTCCAGCATGCCAATGGTCATCGCCTGATAAAATGTCGAATCCTGTTCGTAGACTTTGCCGGCAACAACCTGGGCTTTCACTCGGTCCAGTTCCGCCTGGGTCACCAGATCTTTTTTCAGCTTGCCCAGTTGCTGCTGTATCGCCTGCTCCAGATCGGCCACTTGTTTGCCCTGATTGGGCGTGCCGCTGAACATGAACAATTCTTCGTGCGGCGACACGGAGTCATACCCCACACCGACCTCAGCTGCGACTTCAGAACCACGCACCAGATCGCGCGAAAGGCGTGCACTGTTGCCACCGTCCAGAACGGCCGCCATCACTTCCAGTGCGTACGGTTCCCACGGCTGTGACGCATCTTTGATCGATGGCACCTTGTAACCCAGAATCAGGAAAGGCAACTGTGCGGGCGCTTTGACCACGATGCGGCGCTCGCCTTTCTGCTCGATTTCCTTGCGCGGTTTGAGTTTGGGCACTTTACCTGCGGGAATGCTGCCAAAATATTTTTCCGCCAAGGCAAACACTTCACCGGCATTGACGTCACCGGCCACCACCAACGTAGCATTGTTTGGCACGTACCAGCGTTTGTACCAATGCGCCAAGTCGTCGAGCTGCATGTTTTCCAGATCGTTCATCCAGCCAATCACCGGGTGATGATATGGATTGTTGATGTAGGCAATCGCACTGAATTGTTCATACGTCATGGATTGCGGATTATCTTCGGTGCGCATGCGCCGCTCTTCCATCACCACCTGAACTTCTTTTTTGAATTCCTCTTCGAGCAACACCAGATTGCTCATGCGGTCAGACTCCAGTTCCAGACTGACTGGCAGACGGCGCTTCTCCATGGTCTGAAAATAAGCGGTGTAATCCCGACCGGTAAACGCATTTTCCCGGCCGCCATTTTCGGCGATGATGCGCGAAAACTCGTTGGGACCATGTTTTTTGGTCCCCTTGAACATCATGTGCTCAAGCACATGCGACAGACCGGTGGTCCCGTTGTCCTCGTAGCTCGAACCCACCTTGTACCAAACCTGGGACACCATTACCGGCGCACGATGATCCTCTTTGACGATGATTTTCATACCGTTTTTCAGCGTATGTTCAAACACTTTGGCATTGGCCGCGTGTGGGGTCGCAGGCAAGGGTCTAACCTCGGATGCCGACACTGGGCCCGCCATGATCACGCAACTACCCACCGTCAGCGTGGCCGCCACGGCCAAACTGATCACCGTTTTTCGATTCATGAAATGATTATCCTCTGTATGGATTGTGCTAGTTCGAGTGACGCCTATCCTTGGTGATGATAGGATAGCGCCTTTATTGTTTTTGCAGTTTGATACAGGAAACTACCCTTAACCATGTTCGGTTTCAAGAAGAAGTCCCAAAATTCCACTGACGCCACTGCCGAGAATCAGACCGAAAAATCGGGATTTTTCTCCCGACTCAAGCAGGGGCTGTCCCGTACCCGGCAAAATTTCGGCTCGGGCATCGCCAATTTGTTCCTGGGCAAGAAGCAAATCGACGATGACATCCTGGAAGAAATCGAGACCCTGCTGCTGACCGCTGATGTGGGCATCGAAGCCACTCAGCAAATTATCCAGGACCTGACCCAGCGCGTCGCCCGCAAGCAGCTGGCTGACACCGACGCTCTGCTGCAGGCGCTGAAGGAAAACATGCGCGCCCTGCTCGAGCCCGTCAACCAGCCACTGCAGATCGACAGCGAAAAATCACCTTACGTCATCCTCATGGTCGGCATCAACGGCGTGGGCAAAACCACCACCATTGGCAAACTGGCGAAAAAATTCCAGGCCGAGGGCAAGTCGGTCATGCTGGCAGCGGGCGACACTTTCCGCGCCGCCGCCGTTGAGCAGCTGCAAACCTGGGGCGAGCGCAACAACGTACCCGTCATCGCCCAGCAAAGTGGTGCCGATTCAGCCGCCGTTATTTTCGACGCCCTGCAGGCTGCCCGCGCCCGCGGCATTGATGTGCTGATTGCCGACACCGCTGGACGCCTGCACACCCAGAGCAACCTGATGGACGAGCTGAAAAAAATCAGCCGAGTCATGACAAAACTGGACGACAGCGCACCGCACGAAACCATGCTGGTCATCGACGCCGGCACCGGTCAAAACGCCGTCAACCAGACCCAGATGTTTCACCAGGCCGTCAACCTCACAGGCTTGACCCTCACCAAACTGGACGGCACTGCCAAGGGCGGAATTTTGTTCGCGCTGGCCAAAAAAGTCGGCATTCCCATTCGCTACATTGGCGTGGGCGAGAGCATTGACGATCTGCGTCCGTTTGATGCCGACGATTTCATTGAGGCACTGCTGGCCAAAGACGACGAGCAGGCCGGTTAACCCAGATGATCAGTTTTGAACACGTACGCAAGCGCTACCCCAGCGGCCAGGAAGCGCTCAAGGACATCACGTTTGAATTATCCACCGGTGAAATTGCTTTTCTCACCGGCCATTCCGGCGCAGGCAAAAGCACCTTATTGAAACTGGTCGCGCTGATCGAGCGTCCCAGCAGCGGCAAAATCGTCGTCGGTGAACAAAATCTGGCGCAATTGGGCGCGCGCGACATCCCCTATTTCCGCCGCAGCATCGGCATTATTTTTCAGAGCCCGACCCTGCTCAACGACCGCAGCGTATTTCACAACGTCGCCATGCCGCTACAGGTGTGTGGCAGCTACAGCCACGACGAAATCGGCAAGCGTGTACGCGCTGCACTGGATCAGGTTGGCCTGTTGCACAAGGAAAATGCCCTACCCATCGCTCTGTCCGGCGGCGAACAGCAACGGGTTGGCATCGCCCGCGCCGTGGTCGGCAAACCCAAAGTCCTGCTGGCCGACGAGCCCACCGGCAACCTCGACCCCGAACTGTCACGGGAAATCATGGATTTGTTCGTCCGCTTCAAACAGGTCGGTGTCACCACCCTGATCGCCACCCACGACATCGAGCTGATCAACAGCCTGCCCTACCGTCGCCTGATCATCAACGACGGTGTACTGCTGGAGCACGGGCATGTTTGATAAAAAACAGGATCGTGGCCGCGGTGCCACCCCACTGGATCGCAGCCCCAAACAAGGCATTCCGGAGCGCCGCCCCAAAACCAATCCAGCCGCCACCAACCGGCCCAAGCCGCCCAAGGTCAAAGCCAGCGGGCCTCGCCTGCCTCGCGGCAGCACGGGCTATTGGGCCAGTCACAAACTGGCGATTCACAGCGCCAGACAGCGCCTGCAAGCCACGCCGCTGCACACGCTGATGACTGTGTTGGTGATTGCCGTAGCCTTATCGCTGCCTGCTGCACTGCAAGTGTTGATCACCAACACCCAGCAACTGGGCAGTGGCCTGGAAGAAAGCGCGCAGATTTCGCTGTTCCTCAAAGGCCAAACGACCGAAGGTCAGGCACTGGCGCTGCAACAGCAACTGCGCGACCGCAGCGACATTGCCGAGGTCAGCTACATTAGCCGCGAACAAGCCTTGAGCGAGTTTGAAAGCCTGTCCGGCTTCACCGAGGCTCTCAAAACCCTGGACGAAAATCCCCTGCCGCATGTGCTGGTGGTCTTGCCGCGCCTGGATCAGGATAAAAACAGCATTCAGCAGCTACGGGACGAGCTCAGTGAGCTGCCACTGGTCGACATGGCACAACTGGACATGGCCTGGATTGAACGCCTGTTTGGCATCATCGACATTTTGCAGCGCAGCGCGACCTTCCTCAGCCTGTTCCTGACGTTCGCGGTGCTGATGGTGGTGGGCAATACCATTCGCCTGCTCAGCCAAAACTACCGCGCCGAAATCGAGGTCTACAAACTGGTTGGCGCCACTGATGCCTTTGTCCGCCGCCCGTTCCTCTACAGCGGGCTGTTTTATGGCCTGGTCGGCAGCTTGCTGGCCATATTCCTGGTCACCCTGGCCATCGCCTGGATCGCCCCCTCGGCCAACCACTTGGCAGAGCTGTACCAAAGCAGCTTCATCCTGCGCGGCCTGGGCATCTCCGATATTTTGTCGGTGCTGGCCATTGGTGCCACCCTGGGACTGGGGGGCGCATGGATGGCGGTCAACCGCTACCTGAAAGAACTGGACCTATAGCCTTTTAGGCTAACCCATTAAAATAATTAGGCTTTTCAAACCCAGTTCTTCCCGGCAAATTCAGCCTTCAGCAAGCGGAACTCTTGGCCGAATTAGCACTCAAAGGCCTTGAGTGCTAAAATTGGCACTATTGAAGATCGAGTGCTAGTATTAACCGCAGAATTCTCAAACTGCGAATGGAGGTTCAATGAGCAACATCGTGTTATCTGCCAACTTCAATCCCGCCCAGGGAAGTCTGGAATCCTACATCCAGACCGTTAGCAGTATCCCGGTGCTTGGTGTGGACGAAGAGCAACGCCTGGCACGGGAATTCCGTGACAGCGGCGACCTCAACGCTGTACGCCAGATGATCTTGTCCCACCTGCGCTTTGTGGTGCATGTCGCACGCGGCTACGCTGGCTATGGCCTGCCCCAGGCGGACTTAATCCAGGAAGGCAACATCGGCCTGATGAAAGCGGTCAAACGCTTTGACCCTGATCAGGGTGTACGTCTGGTGTCCTTTGCCGTTCACTGGATTCGCGCCGAAATTCACGAATATATCCTGCGCAACTGGCGCATCGTCAAAGTGGCCACCACCAAGGCCCAGCGCAAGCTGTTCTTCAACCTGCGCAAATCCAAAGAGCGCCTGGGCTGGTTCAGCCACGACGAAGTACAGAAAGTGGCCGACGAACTGGGCGTGACTGCGGAAAATGTGCTGGAAATGGAAAAGCGCCTGGCCGCGCACGACGCCTCATTTGACGGTTTCGCGGACGATGACGACGATAACAATCACGTCGCGCCATCCTCATACCTGGCCAGCCACAATGCCGACCCGGCCATGGTGCTGGAGCAAAGCGACTGGGAAGATCACACCCAGGAGAAGCTGAAGCGCGCCTTGGCGGTACTGGACGAGCGCAGCCGCGATATCCTGCTCAAGCGTTGGGGTGCCGACGACAAGGCCACCCTGCACGACCTGGCTGCCGAGTACGGCGTATCTGCCGAGCGGATTCGCCAACTGGAAAATGCCGCGATCAAAAAACTGAAAGCCGCATTCGCCTAAGCCGCCCGGGGTACACAACAAAAAAAGGGAGCCTTGGCTCCCTTTTCCATTCTTGCCTGACCCATGACTCACAAAGCCAAAGCCCGCCACATTTTGCTTGAAACCGAGCAACAAGCCATCGAGCTAAAACAGCAGATCCTGTCTTTTGAGGATTTCGACCGCCTCGCGAGAGCATTTTCGCAATGCCCATCAGGGCGCGTCGGCGGCGATCTGGGAATTATCCCGCAAGGAAAAATGGTAGCAGCGTTCGACGCCGCTGTTTTCAGCGGTGAACTTAACTGCGTCCTGGGACCGGTGGTCACACCCTACGGCCATCACCTGATTTGGGTAACGGCGCGCAAATCTTGATTCTATCGTGGCTGAACTGGCTTTCCAGCCAGCCTTACCCCTAAAGCCGGCAGAAAACAACCGTTCTGCTACTGATCCACCCAACATACAAGATAAAATTTCAGAAACTTGCAGACAACGCCCGCACAGGATACCTCACCGGCGCATCGATAAATTTTCGCAACGAGAAAAATTGCCCGCCTAAACGAGCAAATCAAGATTGATGTGACGTGCCGCCGCAACCGGCGTCACCGAACGCATGGGCGGGATAATGCCCAACATGGGGGCATCGGCAGCGTTTTGTACCAGGGTGTTGATGACATCAGGAACATTGGGCGTATCCACATGGCGCAGGTTGGCAACCCAGCCGGCGATTTTCAGGCCACGCCCCCGGATGGCATCCATGGTCAACGCCGCGTGATTGATGCAACCCAGCTTGATAGAAACCACCACGATCACCGGCAATTGCAGCGCAACGGCCAGGTCGGCCACCGTCTCGGATTCGTTCAGCGGCACCAGCCAGCCGCCAACCCCCTCGACAATCACCATGTCCACTTTCTTGGCGGTTTTCTTGATCGAAGTAACCAGCTTTTCCATTTCGATGCGCGCATCGGCATGAACTGCGGCAATGTGGGGCGACACCGGCGGAGCAAAGCTGTAAATCGTCACTTCCTCCTTGGGCAGCTCCACCTTGGCGTTTTTCATCAAAAACTCAGTGTCTGGCGACATGCCTTTTTTGTTGCCTTCACTGCCGGTCGCCACCGGCTTGAGCCCCACCGTCGGCGTACCCCGTTTGTTGAATGCCTCGACCAAGCCGGCAGTCACTACGGTTTTGCCCACATCCGTGTCTGTTCCGGTGATGAAATAGCCTTTCATGCCCTGCCTCTCTCGTGTGAAGGTTTAAATGTGTCGTATCGGAATCGGAAAATCTACAGCGCGGCTCGCAATCTCTGGCCCTTTTTTCAACGGCACCCAGGCGTGACCATAGACGACCTCGTAGCTGGCCGGCAACATGCCATCGCGGCGGAATTGCTCGTAGGCTTGCTCCATGGCCAGGAAATGCTGTTTCCCCGTGAGTGAGTGCTGACGTCCTGAGGCTGCGTTACGCGAGCCCAGGGTTTTGAGATCGCGCACCAGCTCACGCACGGAATCATAGGTCAGGGTGATGGTTTCCACGTCCATCACCGGATCGGCCAGACGACGACGCACCAGCGCATCGCCAATGTCGTGCATGTCCAGAAACGCGCTGACGTGGGCGTAGTCGTCCACGGCCCGCCAAGCCAAACGCAGTTCGCGCAAGGTATCCGGCCCCAAAGTGGCGAACATCACCAGACCGCCGGGTTTGAGCACGCGGCGAAACTCGGCGAACACCTGATCCAGGTCATTGCACCACTGAATCGCCAGACTGGAGAACACCATGTCGACGCTGTTGTCGGCCAGCGGAATATGATGGGCATCGGCGCAAACGAAACGCTGCTTGCCGCGCAACTTGTCCATCCACGGAACCTGACTGCGCGCCTGGCGAATCATGGACGGCGCCAGATCCAGACCAATCACCGTGGCCTTTTTGTATTTTTGCCGCAACTGACGCGCGCAATAGCCGGTGCCCACACCCACATCGAGAATCACCTGCGGCTCGATCTTGATCCACTCCAGCCGCTCGATCAGGCGATTGACCACTTCGCGCTGCAGCACCGCCGCGCTGTCGTAACTGCCGGCCGCCTTGTCAAAGCTGTTGCGAATCCAGGCTTGATCGATCTGGTATTCCTGCGGTTTATCCTTCATGCACTATCCCCAAAAACGGTTCGATCACCTGCAGGAATTCCTGGGGATGAGAAAGAAACGGGGCGTGACCGGCATATTCAAACTGGAACAACGAAGCATCGGGCAACACTTCCCACATCAGCTGCATCGCCTCGGCAGGCACCAGCGCATCGCGCAGGCTGGACACCAGACGCACCGGGCAGCGGATCTGCGACAGGCGCGCCGGCAGGGACGTATCACGCAAAATGTCCAGCCCTCCCCGTAGCGCCTCGATCCTCGGCAAGGGTTCATCCGCCATGCGCTCGCGCAGGACTTTGATGGTCTCGCGAGCGTTTTCGCTGTCACGCGCCTGCAGCGCCAGAAAACGCTGCAGCGTGGCGCGACAGTCCTGCTCCAAACTTTCGCCAAACCCCGCCAGCACTTCTGGGGCCATGCCGAACGGCCAGTTGTCACTTTTGACAAACTGGGCATTGGCGGTGACCAGTATCAGTTTCTGCACCATGGAGGACTGTTGCAGCGCCAGATTCAGCGCAATCTGCCCGCCCAGCGACCATCCCATGTAGATTGCCATCTGCGGCAGATGCTGCGCCAGCATGGCAGTGACCGAGTCCAGGGTGTAATCCCCTGCGGGCAAATCGCTGCGACCGTGACCGGGCAGATCCACCAGATGCACCGTGTAGAAATCCGCAAGCGCCTCGGCCACGTCCTGCCAGACCACATGACTGAAGCTCCAGCCATGCAGCAGCACCAGATCGGGACCACGGCCCAGCGTCTTGATGTATAAGTTACTGCTCACTCTAAATCTTCTCCAAGGCAGACAACAACTGATCCACCTGCTGTTCACTATGTTCGGCACTGAAGGTGATGCGTAGCCGCGCCGTGCCCTTGGGCACCGTCGGCGGGCGAATGGCGCTGACCAGAATGCCTTGCGCCAGTAATTTTTCGCTGGCGGCGATGGCGCGCGCCTCGTCACCCAGAATCAGCGCCTGGATGGGACTGTCCGAGGGCAACAGTTGAAATCCCAACTGCCCGGCCCCCGCACGGAACCGTGCCGCTAGGGCCATGACCTTGTCACGCCGCCACTGCTCGCTGTGGATCAGGCGCAGACTGGCGCGCAGCGCTGCGGCCAGGGCCGGTGGCATAGCGGTGGTGTAGACGTAGCTGCGGGCCTCGTTGATCAGGTATTCAATCAGGGTTTCACTGCCGGCGACAAACGCGCCGAACACGCCCGCGCCCTTGCCCAGGGTGGCCATGTAGACCGGCACCTGCTGCGCATCCAGCCCAGCCGCCGCGACGCTACCGCGCCCCTGCGGGCCGAGCACACCAAAACCGTGGGCGTCATCCACCATCAGCCAGGCATTCTGGTGGGCGCAGCACGTGGCCAGTTTTGCCAGCGGCGCAACGTCACCGTCCATGCTGAACACACCGTCAGTCAGTACTAACTTATTTTCCGCATCTGAGTCCGTCAGATGCTTTTCCAGCGCCGCCACATCACCGTGGGCATAGCGCTTGAAGCGCGCACCACTGGCCAAACCGGCGTCCAGCAGTGAGGCGTGGTTGAGCCGGTCCTCGAACACCGCGTCGTTTTTGTCCAGCAGCGCGGTAACGATGCCCAGGTTAGCCATGAAGCCGGTGGAAAACAGCAGCGCCCGCTGACGGCCGGTAAACTCGGCCAGCTCGTCCTCCAGCGCATGATGCGCCGTCGAGTGGCCGCAGATCAGATGCGCGGCACCGCTGCCGACGCCGTAGTCGTCGGCGCCACGCTTGAAGGCAGCCACCACCTCGGGATGGTTGGCCAGGCCCAGATAATCGTTGCTGCAGAAATTCAGCAGGGCGCGACCATCCACCACCAGCTCGGCCCCCTGGGGGCCTTGGGTGGTACGGCGCTGGCGGTAGAGGTGCTGCTGGCGGCGCTGCTTCAGGCGCGCCGCCAGATGGTCAAAGGGCATTAGCGATGAAAGGTGATAGGCTGTGCTGCCGCGCGACGCTGTTGGGTGTCGCCACGGGCGTTGAGGTCCAGGGCGTTCATCATATCGATGTCGTTCTGCACGCTGCGGCCCTTGGTGGTCAGGTAGTCGCCAATCATCACGCCGGATGCACCGGCCATGAAAATCATCGCCTGCATGTCACCCAGAAAACCGCGACCGCCGGCAATGCGGATTTCCGCCTTGGGCAGCATGAAGCGGAAGGTAGAAATCGCACGCAAGATTTCGTAGGGCTTCATCGGCTCCTGATCCTGCATGGGCGTGCCCTTGGCAGGATTCAGGAAGTTCAGCGGTACGGATTCGACGCCGACGCTGCGCAGGGTCTGGGCCAGCTCGATGCGCTGCTCGGGGGTTTCACCCATGCCCAGAATGCCGCCAGCGCACACGCGCAAACCGGCATCGCGCGCAGCGATGATGGTGTCGATGTTTTCCTGATAGGTGTGCGTGGTGCACACGTTGTGGAAGAAGCTCTCCGCCGCCTCCAGATTGTGGTGGTAGTTTTCCAGTCCGGCTTCTTTGAGCATTTTCGCCGTGTCTGGCGTCAACACGCCCAGGCTGCCGCAGCGGCCAATGTCGGTTTCGTCTTTCAGCACGGAAAGGTATTCCTTGAGCTGTGCGGCTTCTTTGTCGTTGCGCACGCCCCAGCCCTTGGAGACGATGCCGATATCGCTGGCTCCCCACTCACGCGCCTGTCTGGCCTGCTCGACCAGTTTTTCCTTGGGAATGTAGTTGTAAACCGGTGCCGCAGTTTCCTTGTGGTGGCCGCTCTGCGAGCAGAACGAGCAGTCCTCGGAACAGTTGCCGGAGCGAACATTGGAGATGGCGCAGACTTCAATCTCGTGGCCACGGTAGGTTTTGCGCAGACGATCGGCGCCGGCCATCAACGCCGGCACGTAGTCGTCGTGCAGGTTGATCATCCAATTGCCTTCCTCGACGCTCATCTCGCCGCCATTGAGGATGCGCAGAGTGATTTCGTTAATGCGCTCGTAAACGGTGTTGTCCAACATGCAAAAACTCCTGTGTGGTCTATAACTAGCATGGATGGCCCAGAGTTTAGAGCAAGCGTTTTTTCTGTCAACTTTAACCGCGCAGGATGGTTTACCAATGCTCAAAAAGAAATCAATTGCCAGCACCCCTTGTCAGCTATGCCAAAGCTCCACTCCGTTTTCCGCCGGGGTGTGCGCCCCCTGCTGGCAGGACCTGCCACTGCTGGGCCACGCCTGTCAGGCGTGCGCGATGCCGCTGAGTGACGATTCATTGACCTGCGGCCAGTGCCAGCAAAGCCCGCCGCTGTTCGATCGCACCCTGGCGCTGTTTGTCTACGCGCCGCCCGTGGATCACCTGATCAAGGGCGTCAAATTTGGCGACCAGCTACACCTGTTGCCGCAATTTGCTGCCATGCTGGCAGACAAAGTCGCCGAACACCCATTGCCCGAATGCATTCTGCCCGTACCGCTGCACCCCACCCGACTGCGCCAGCGCGGCTTCAATCAGGCCCTGGCCATTGCCCAACCCGTCGCCAAGACCTTGGGGGTCCCGCTGGATTTTCACAGTTTGCGCCGCGTCCGTGACACCCCGCAGCAAACCCGGCTGGACGCGCTGGAGCGTCAAAATAACCTGAAGGACGCCTTCGATCTTCGTCAACCATTTGACGCCAAACACGTTGCGCTGGTGGACGACATCATGACCACCGGCAACACCGTCCACGAAATCAGCAAACTGCTGCGCAAAAATGGCGTCGAACAAATCGACGTCTGGCTGATCGCACGGGCCATCGTCTAGCCCAAAGCTTCGCCGCCCCGTGTGTCGGGGCGGCCATCCGCATCGCAAACACTGACGGCAGCGCTGCAATCGGCTAAAATAGCCCGCCCACATTTGTCAGCAGCTAGCCCATGACCCCAGCACTACAGATCCACGATCTGAAAAAAATCTATGGCAACCGCTTTGAGGCCCTCAAAGGCATAGACCTGCAAGTGGCCCAGGGTGATTTTTTTGCCCTGCTCGGCCCCAACGGTGCCGGCAAGTCCACCACCATCGGCATCATTTCCTCGCTAGTCAACAAAACCAGCGGCAGCGTGCAGGTGTTTGGTTTTGATCTGGACAGAGAGCGCCGCGACGTCAAACGCCACATCGGTCTGGTGCCACAGGAGTTCAACTTCAACGTGTTTGAACCGGTGGAAGAAATCGTCATCAATCAGGGCGGCTTTTACGGCATTCCCCGCACCGAGGCGAGCAGCCGCACCGAACAGTTGCTCAAACAACTGGGCCTGTGGGACAAACGCCGCGAAATGGCGCGCAATTTATCCGGCGGCATGAAGCGCCGACTGATGATCGCCCGCGCGCTGGTGCATCGCCCCAAGCTGCTGATTCTCGACGAGCCCACCGCCGGCGTGGACATCGAAATCCGCCAGAGCATGTGGAAGTTCCTCAAGGAAATTAACGAACAAGGCACCACCATCATCCTCACCACCCATTATCTGGAAGAGGCCGAACAACTGTGTCGCAACATCGCCATCATCAATCACGGCAAATTGGTGGAAAACACCAGCATGAAGGCGCTGCTCAACCAGTTGAACGTAGAAACCTTTGTGCTGGATCTGGAAAGCGAGCAGGCACACCTGCCCCCCATCGACAATTACGTGCTGCGCCAACTCGACAGCACCACGCTGGAAGTGGATGTCAAAAAACAACAGTGCATGAATCAGTTGTTCATCGATCTTAGTCGCCACCAGATTCGTGTGCGCAGCATGCGCAACAAGGTCAACCGTCTGGAAGAATTGTTCATGTCCCTGGTGGAGAAAAAATCCGCATGAACGCCAAAGAAATCTACATCGCGTTTCAAACCATTCTGGTCAAAGAAATTTTGCGCTTTACCCGCATCTGGATTCAGACGCTGCTACCGCCGGCGATCACCACCGCGTTGTACTTCGTCATTTTCGGCAGCTTGATCGGCTCGCAAATCGGGGACATGGACGGCTTTGCCTACATGGATTTCATCGTACCGGGACTGATCCTGATGGCGGTGATCACCAACTCCTACGCCAACGTGGTGTCATCGTTTTACAGCGCCAAGTTCCAACACAATATTGAAGAAATGCTGATCTCGCCCACGCCCAATTACATCATTCTGCTGGGGCACGTCGCCGGCGGGGTCGCGCGCGGCCTGTGCGTTGGTTTTATCGTCACCGGCATTTCGCTGTTTTTTACTGATCTGGCCATCGACAACTGGTTTATCACCACGCTGGTGATTTTGCTGACTGCGTCGCTGTTCTCGCTGGGTGGTTTCATCAACGCGGTTTACGCCAACAGCTTTGACGACATCTCCATCGTGCCGACCTTTGTGCTGACGCCACTGACGTATCTGGGCGGTGTATTTTATTCCATCAAAATGCTACCGGAGTTCTGGCAGGCGGTATCGCAGGCCAATCCGATTTTGTACATGGTCAATGCGTTCCGCTACGGCATCCTCGGCACCGCCGATATTGCCATCGGCACTGCGTTTGGCATTATCATCGGTTTTAACGCGCTGTTGTTCAGCTGGGCGATGTACCTGCTCAACAACGGTATTGGCATCCGCAAATAACAGGAAAATTAGATGAGCGAACAAGCCATAGCAAAACTTCAACAACTGCAGGAAAAACAGACGTCGATAAAAGTCAGTATCGGCGTCACCATTGGGATCATCTTCCTGATCTACTTTTTCACCTTCGCCATGCTGGTCGACAAATTCCCGCCGATCTTTTTTTACATCGAGGCGATCACCTCGGTGATTTTTTTGATCATGCTGTTTAAGCTGAACAAGGCGTCCTTCTGCTTTATGGGCAGCAAAATCAAAAAGGCCGCCGCGGAATTTCCAGAACTGGCCAAGTATCGCGCCAATGATGTGGATACCAAGCCTGAAAAACTGCTGGGCGAACTAAAAACCCGATAGCCAGACATAAAAAAACGGGACCCGAAGGTCCCGTTTCCATTTCAACCTCTAGGGATTGAAATTAAATTGCTGGTGCAGCACAAGCTGTTGCCACATCAGGCATTGGATCACCTGGAGCATAGGTAATAGGTGTTGCATTTCTCACCATGTACCAACCCACAGGATTCTGTGTAACGTGGACGTCGTCAGTTTCGGTGCTAGCCGGATTATAGTCAACCTGAGCACCTACCTTCTCTGCCATGCTGAACCAGATGCTTACGTTGCTGGCGCAGTATGGCTGCCAGATACCTGACCCAGGAGCACTTTCTTCCCAGTTAATCCACACTTGCTTGTAGTTAGTGGTATTAACCACTGGCAGGTTGAAGCTGAATGCCAGGTGCTTTCTGTTTCCATCAGCAATTGGGTCCAGCAGTTCAACGTAGTTACCGGAAACGCCACCGGAAGTGAAGGGAACATCACATCCAGTCCAGGTGTTGCCATTACCATCGCTACAGCTTGCGGTTGGATCGTAGTACTTCGCTTCTGCCGTCATATAGTGGGGTTTGAAGCCGCCCACACCATCACCAGGGATGGCGTAATGGAAGGTGGAAGTCGCATCCAGGCTAGGCGCAGAGAACGCGGCGTAGTTGGTTGGAACACCGCCAGTTGCCACACCATCCATCTCGGTATCGATAACAAACGCTGTCGCAGCCAGCAATGAGTATGACTTGTTGGTCACAGGATCCCAGCTAGCAGGCTCAACACCCTTACCGTTAGCATCAAAGTTGATGTAGAACCAACCGCGATTACTGTTGTTGTCTTGGCGACGATCGATCTCGTTGATGTACTTGGCCATCGCACCCAACCAGGAGTCACGCACAGTTTTCACGCCTAGGCCAGTAGAGATCATATTGGCGGTAAACGTATGGTTTACAGTGTCAATAGCGACGGGTGCACCAAACACATCATAACTTGGCATTGGTGTCGCGCCGCCAGTACCTGCAACCAAATCCGTAGGCGTAGTCATACATACCGTGTTGGCAAGGATAGTGGCATCCGCAAGAGGATTACACACCGTACCAGCCCATTCTGCTGGCAAGTTAGCAACCGGCATATCCTTGTCAGGTGAAATGATACCGAAACGTACATCCGCCAAGGCAGTTTCCCAATCCTGGGTAGGACAGCTGGTTTCGTCGTTGTTGGCCGGTGCAGCGGCACAAACATGGGCCGCACCTTCTACACCATAGCGCTGCACGATGTAGAACGCAGTCTTGCCACCGTCTGTCTGGGTTTGCGTACCCACTTTGCGTGTCTCAGATTGAGACACATTAACCTTCATGACAGGAATTTTTTTGCCCAGCAAATCCTTCATAACCGCCGGTGTGCCATCGGTGTTGTTCGCACGATTAATCATGACAGTCACTGTCACATCCGATGTCGCAGGAACCTGAGTTTGGGTGGCACTATCCCAATCCATCCACTCATGATGCATGCTGAACGAGTAGGTTTTACCCAGCTCGACGTTGTTGGGCAGCATCTTGCGCCAATCCATCGCACCGCTACCGTCACGATTGATTTCACCTTCGTAAATCACGTTATTGGCCGCATCCAGGTAACGGTAATTAGCCCAGCCGTTAATCCGGTCATTTTCGGGTGAATTGATGTTGAACAACGACCAGTCTGCACCCC
>Ga0224510_10000382_pt1 | contig 35367 bp, 29 predicted proteins | sample SF_May12_sed_USG_FD_170161 | JGI IMG/M metagenome (GOLD analysis project Ga0224510, IMG submission 170161) | Sediment microbial communities from San Francisco Bay, California, United States - SF_May12_sed_USGS_4_1 | ecosystem: Environmental > Aquatic > Marine > Sediment | place: USA: California... | reverse complement strand
TTCCGGCGACGCGATGGTATGAAGCAGAAGCCTACCATCAGGAGTATTTTGCTCGAAACCCGTTTCAGGGGTACTGCCAATTCGTGGTGGGACCAAAAGTAGCGAAGTTTCGCAAACAGTTTGCCGCACGGCTCAAGACCTAACGCGCAGCATCGTACATTCTACCTCCCGAACCATCTCATGAGCGTGTCCCGCACTGTTCCTAATACGGCCGGTTTTTGAAAGACCTGATGCAGGCTGAGCCGTACTTCAGCATGCACCGGACAAAACGGCCACTCTGCGGATGGATTCCCTTGCACTTCCGCTTCGATAAAACCATTTGGTTCACCCGTGGAGTTTTTAAGCACGATCAGTGGGCTGTTGGGATCGAGTAGGCAGGTCTCATCAGGATGAGAAGAGGGGGAGAGAACCGGTTGGCTGATAAGAGCGCGCTGTTGGCCATCCGAGAAAACGGTATCACCCTCTCGAATAGGTCCTACCGGAGCAAATGAGTACAAGACAATGGGAGCGAGCAAAATAATCAATACCGCGATGCCGATCGACCACAGCGGAGGTTCGGACTGGTGTTGGTCTGTGATGGAAGAAGCCTCTTAGTGCGGTTCGTGGACTGTGTCTGTAGTGTACTCTATCAGTTTCCTAAATAGCACAGTGATCTCTCGCCGCTTTGAGCGGAACGGATTCTTTAAGAACCCTTGTTCAGAGGGGACCAGCGCAGTTGCCGGGCTAAAGGTCAGCAAAGCCTCTTGAGGCACCAGTGGCTGTAAGGGATTGGATCGACCATCACGGTATGACATGGTTTCAGGGTCAGGTGGGTAACGAGTAGACGACCGATAGTTGCTGAGAATGAAATGCAGCTCGTCACCCTCGACAAAGATTCCGCCAGACGTCACCCGGTCGTTCGGTGGTGGCTGTTGAGTGATCCAATAAAAGGTCACTATCTCATCAGGCTTGGCAGAGTGCAATCCTTTGACCAATAGAGGAGCCAGGAGGTCGATTTCTGCGGCAGTGAATGCGGGGTGCCGTGGAGGTTCGTTCTTCTGGCCAGGAAGTGGCAAGGACGGTATAAGGCTGGTCGGCTCCTCGATGATCATACCGGATAAAACGGTGGTCATCTCTTGAGTGGTCATGGTGGCAGGGTGAGAATGGCCACTGCCAATATTATGGTCCACTGCCAATCGGACGATCAGTGATTGATCCTGGTAAATGGATTCGGTGAGGAAAGGTCGGTTTTGACAGGCAGTCAACCCAAGTAGGAACGTTATCCACAAAAGAGCCATTAGACCGGAGTCCTTCATGGTAGGACCATCATGTTGCCGTGTATCCACTACGGTACCTCCTTCAAATAACAGGAGCGAAGGTCATCTGGTAGAGACATGTAAGACGATCACCCCTTGTTCCGCAACCCCTCACCTATGATTTAACATTTCAGTAACAACTCCGTAGCATCAGCTTAACCCTCATCATCTATATCTTCATCGTGTTTCGAAGCACGACCAATCTGATACACGGAGGTATTTCATGAGGGGATTGTGGTTGGCAATGATTATGGGTGGAGTAGGGCTTGGACTAGTATTCGGCGCTAGTAGCGCCCAAGCCGCTCATGATCTTGCGGACATTCTGTATGAGAAGGGACAGATCACGAAAGAAGAGTGGGTGAGGGCCAAAGCTGATTCAGAAAAAATAGAAGAAGAACAGCGGAAGAAGAGAGAGCAAGAGTTCCCGCTTCTTATGGGGTATAAAGATGGATTTGATCTCCAAACGAGAGATGGAAAGTTTGAGATGCTGATACAAAACCGATTACAGTTTCGCTATTCCTATCCCCAGGAGAGCGATACTTTCTCGAACGCTCTTCCTGAGGCCTTTAATGACCAAGACACCAGCTCGTTCCGTATCCGCCGCGCTCGCATCAAGGTCGGCGGGCATGGCTTCGTTCCCTGGCTGAAGTACTATGTCGAATATGACTGGGTGAGCAATACCCTGCTCGACTACCGATTGGATGTCGCCAAGTTCAGATGGGCAACGCTCCGTGTGGGGCAATGGAAGATCGACTACAATCGAGAGCGGGTAGATTCGTCAGGCAATCAACAGTTCGTCGAGCGATCGATCGTGAATGCGCCCTTTACTCTTGACCGACAGATCGGTGCCAGGCTGGGCGGGCATCTCTTTGAAGACACGTATGCCTATTTGGTGTACAACATCGGGGTCTTCACCGGCGTAGGCATCAACCAAACGCACAATGACGACAAGAACATGCTCTACATGGGGAGAATTCAGTGGAACTTCTTGGGGCGCGATGTCCCGTTCTCACAGTCGGATCCGGACTACACGCAGTTGCCGATTGGGAGCATTGCCTTTGCCGGCGCCCACAACATAACTGACCGGATCGCCTTTCCGCAGACGAGCCGAGCGAGTGACTTTCTAGGTGTGGCTGTCGTGGACGGCCGATTTGAAGTTAATCAAGGGGTCCAAGAGTTCGCCTTCAAGTGGAACGGGCTCTCCATCCAAGAGGAGTTTCATGTGAAGAAAGTGATCGATCGCTCCAGGTCGTCAGATGGGACCAGTTACGGAGCCTATGCGCAAGTCGGATATTTCCCCCATGCGTTGATCGATGTGGTACCAAAACCGCTCGAATTCGCCTACCGGTACGCATTTCTCGATCCGGGAGACGGTCCTCTGGGAAGTCTCCTGGGCAACCAAATGCGCAGAGAACACACATTCGGAGTCAACTGGTTCTTTGCCGGACACCGTAATAAACTCTCGCTCGATTACTCTCACTTATCGCGCGATGGTGGATTCACTCCGGTAGATCGAGTCCGGCTTCAGTGGGATGTGTCCTTTTAGGAAGGTAATGGCAAGCATAAGGAATAGCTCGAGGTCGCAACCAAATTTTTGAAATTAACACGGATGTAACACGACCGTAACATAGGGTGAATGGCATCCTGGTAATGATGGGGTGCCAATTGCCGCTCATATGAGGGAACCGCACATGACAAATCAAAAGAGTATGACTCTACTGCGCATGGGTTTTACTTCCTCACTTGCCTTCGGCTTCGCCAGCCTCCTCGTGGCAACGACTACGATGGCCGATCAGATCATCCAGGTAGACCCCAATTTGAAAGGGTATATCAAGGTCACAGGGGTGTCTGGCAACCTCAACAGTATCGGCTCCGACACATTGAACAACCTCATGACGTTGTGGGCGGAGGGGTTCCGTAAACAATACCCGAATGTCAAAATCCAAATTGAAGGGAAGGGGTCAAGCACCGCACCACCGGCTTTGATTGAAGGCACGGCCCAGCTTGGACCAATGTCCCGAGCCATGAAAAGCACGGAGATCGATTCCTTCGAGAAGAAGTTCAGATACAAACCCACGGCATTTCCCGTTGCCATTGACGCGCTAGCGGTCTATGTCAATAAGGACAACACGGTTCAAGGACTCACGATGGCACAAGTGGATGCGATCTTCTCCAAGACGCGGCGATATGGTGCGGCAGGAAACTTGGACCGTTGGAGCCAACTAGGTGTAACAGGTGAGGTGGGTTCCTCTCCGATCAGCATTTATGGCCGCAACTCCGCATCCGGCACCTATGGGTTCTTCAAAGAGTTCGCGCTGAAAAACGGTGATTTCAAGGATGAGGTCAAGGAACAGCCTGGCTCTGCATCCGTGGTGCAGGGGATTACAGAAGATCCGGCCGGCATCGGTTATAGCGGGATTGGATACCTGACCTCCGGAGTTCGAGTCCTTCCATTAGCCGAAAAAGATGGCGCACCATTCGTAGCACCCACGCAGACGAATGCCATGAACGGATCCTATCCGCTCTGGAGACATTTGCTGGTCTATGTCAACAAGACGCCGAACAAGCCCCTCGACCCGCTCGTGAAAGAATTCATCAAGTTCATCTATAGCAAAGAAGGTCAAGCCATCGTCATCAAGGACGGATTTTTCCCGCTGCCACAGAGCGTCATTGAAAAAGAGTTGTCGAAGGTCGAATAGGCTTGAAGTCGAATGTTCGGAGTGGGGTAATTGTAAAGAGGATCGTGACCATGCATGATCTTTCTCGGTGGGCAAGGTGGAAACGTGGAAAATCAGGCTAAAGTCAGCACATGAACGTTCCTCCACTCACTCCAGAACCCGTCTTTCAAGGAGACTCCTCCCCAAGCCGGGGTGTAGTGCCAACCCCTGTCCTTGTGGAGGGGATCTTTACTCGGCGCCAAATCAGATCAATCACCGATGGGATAACCCGCGTCATTATCAAGACGGGCGGGATCAGTATTATTCTGTGCATTCTGGGTATGTGCATCTTCCTCGTCAAGGAAGTCATTCCGCTCTTTCTTCCGACCCAGGCGACCTTGGTCGAGCCCATTCCCCTTTCTCCTCTTGAGCATCGGGTCAGCGCAGCCCTCATCGGTATTGATGAGCATCAAGAGGTCGCCTATGCCTTGCGAGGCGACAACCTTGAATTCGTCTCTCTAGGAGCAACTACCTCCTCGATATCAACTATTCCAGTACGAGGTTTATTGCCGGATGGCTCTGTCACAGCGTTGGCACGAGCCTTGGGGAGGGGACACAGTCTTGTGATCGGCACGGGAGATGGGCGTGTCATCCCCGTGACGATTGAATTTACACAAGACTTTCAAAACAACGAACGCTCGATCGCTCCGTCTGTAAAAGTTGGGACTCCGATTGCTGCCGGGCCGACTCCTCAACCCATTACGAAATTGGCCTATCAAAGCACCGATTCCGAGGTGCGGATTGCCGCTCTGCTCGAGGATCAACATCTCTGGTTGACCACCGGTCGTACCACCTCTCGGCCAGATGGAACGACCTCTGTCTCGACGACGCAAGTTGATGTAACGCCCGGCCTTTCCGGACGCGTGACTGCCGTAACCCTCGCGAGTCGTGCGGAGCTGCTCGCCGTGGGGACGGACGAGGGCAAGGTCTATCACTTTGATCTCCGGGATGCGACCAAGCCTCTGCTTACAGAGACGACCCAGGCATCTGACGGAAGCAAAGCCATTACAGCGCTGGGATATTTGATGGGGGACCGCAGTCTTGTCGTCGGTGATGCGGCTGGGCAGGTGGTCGTGTGGATGCCGGTGCGAGAGCATCCTGGAACGAATCAGACCAAGATGACGGTCGTCCATCGATTCGCTTCCCATCAGAGCGCGGTCACCGACATCACGATCTCGCAGCGCGATAAGGGATTCATCACTACGGATGCCGAGGGAGGAATCAGGCTGCACCATTCGACATCAGCTCAGACATTACTCACGCTCTCTCCACAACAGGGCGCTCTCCGCAATACCTATTTCGCGCCAAAGGCAGATGGTCTGGTCGGCTTGACTGAGGATCATCGACTGATCCATTACCAGATCTCCAATCCCTATCCGGAGATCACCCTCTCGACTCTCTTTTCTCCTGTGATGTACGAGGGCTATGAGCGCCCGGAATTGGTGTGGCAGTCTTCAAGCGGGTCAGATGATTTTGAGGCCAAGTATAGTTTGACGCCGCTTATCTTTGGGACGATCAAAGGCACCTTCTATGCGGTGCTCCTTGCGGTTCCGTTGGCGGTACTAGCTGCAATCTACACCTCCATGTTCATGCATCCTGATTATCGAACCAAGATCAAACCGGCGATCGAAATCATGGCGGCGCTTCCGACTGTGGTGCTCGGGTTCCTGGCCGGACTCTGGTTTGCACCGGTGCTCGAGCGAAACTTTCCCGCCATGACGGGAATGGTCTTGGTGACTCCGTTTGCGATCATTGCATCTGCCGGGCTCTTCCTCTTGTTGCCGGCTTCTGTGCGCCATCGCATCCGACCTGGTGTCGAAGCATTCCTTATGATCCCGGTCATCATCGCGGTGGTCTGGGGATGTCTTGAGACCAACACCTGGTGGGAATCCGTCTTGTTCGGTGGGCACTATAAGCCGTGGCTGCAGACCCACCTGGGTCTGAATTATGACCAGCGTAATGCCATTGTCGTCGGGGTCGCCATGGGGTTCGCTATTATTCCCATCATTTACAGTATCTCGGAAGAGGCATTGACCAATGTTCCCAAGAATCTCATCGCCGGCTCCTTGGCGCTTGGTGCGACACGTTGGCAGACACTGATCTATCTGGTCCTCATCTCAGCCAGTCCGGGCATCTTCTCAGCGTTGATGATCGGACTCGGTCGGGCCGTCGGCGAGACGATGATCGTCTTGATGGCGACGGGCAATACACCGATCATGGACTGGAGCCTGTTCAACGGCTTTCGAACCTTGTCCGCCAATATTGCGGTGGAGATTCCCGAAGCACCGCATGGGGGCACTCTGTATCGCACGCTCTTTCTGGCGGGGCTCCTCCTCTTTGTGGCGACCTTTCTGCTCAACACGGTCGCAGAATTGGTTCGTCAGCGACTCAGGGAGAAATACAGCCAGTTCTAGATGCATGGGTGGTCGTAAGACCGGAGTCAAGATGGATCGAATGAAACCAGATGTCGTGCTTGGTTCCGGCCATGCCGGTGGAAGAGTGATTCAATGAGGCAATGGATCAGACAGGTCATGGCAAGTGGAGAGCTCTTCATTTGGGGCTGTGGGGCCGGGCTTGCGCTCTCGTTGTTCATGATCGCCGGGTTGTTGGTGCTCATTCTCGTCAACGGATTCGGATACTTCTGGCCCGCTGACCTCGTCGAATTGACCCTCAAGGACGGTAAACATGTGGTCGGTCAGTTGGCTGGTGAAGAAGTCGGTCCGAAAGGAGTTCCGCGGATCAGGATGAAGATCGGCAATCGGGATCTCTACGGCCTGGACTATCGATGGATCAACACTGATCAGATTGTCGAACGAGCCACGCCGGCCGATCTCGTGATGGTGGAGCGGCGCGAGTGGGGGAACTTCTACGGACGGATCCGGACGCTGACCAAGGAAGACCAGACTGTGGTTGAGGGGGTGGAAGCCGTGTGGCAGTCTCTTCCAGCTCTGATCCGGGAGGTGGAATCGAGTGAAGGGAACAGCCCGTACGCATTGCTCGTTGTCGATGCAAACGGGAGGGAAAAGTCCATCGGACTCAGCCAAGTTGTGCGGGTCTTACGCCCCAATGCCCTGTCAACCTTGGGGAAGGTGTGGGTCTATGTCGGTAACGTCTGGATGGTCTTGACCACAGAACCACGAGAGGCCAACACGGAGGGCGGAATCTTTCCGGCGATCTTCGGCACTGTGATGATGGTGCTGATCATGAGCCTTGTCGTGACTCCTTTCGGTGTCATCGGGGCTCTGTATCTTCGAGAGTATGCACGCCAGGGAGTCATCGTGCGGATCGTCCGTATCGCCGTCAACAATCTCGCCGGGGTTCCTTCGATTGTCTTCGGTGTGTTCGGGCTGGGGTTTTTCGTGTATGGCGTCGGGGGAACGATCGATGCCCTCTTCTTTTCCGACAGGCTACCGACCCCGACATTCGGCACAGGGGGTATTCTCTGGGCTTCGCTCACGCTGGCGTTGTTAACTGTACCGGTCGTCATTGTCGCCACGGAAGAAGGATTGGCCGCCGTGCCGAGAGAATATCGAGAAGGGTCGATCGGCTTGGGTGCCACGAAATGGGAGACGATCTGGAAGGTCGTGCTTCCCACGGCGCTCCCTGGAATTCTGACCGGGTTGATCTTGGCCATGGCTCGTGCGGCTGGAGAGGTCGCGCCCTTGATGTTGACCGGCGTAGTGAAACTGGCGCCGGCCTTGCCGATCGACTGGACCTGGCCATTCTTGCATTTAGACCGGAAGTTCATGCACTTGGGGTTTCATATCTATGACGTGGGATTTCAATCGCCGAACGTCGAGGCTGCCAAACCCATGGTGTATGTGACGACGTTGGTGTTGATTCTCGTCGTGGTGACGCTGAATCTGACTGGAATCGTGTTGCGAAATCGAATGAGGAGGAAATATGCTGGATCAGCAGTATGACGTGAAGTCCAGTGTCACGATCCTTCCACCGGCTATTTCCTCATTGGAGATCGAGAGCATGGATGATCCTGACTCTACCTTGCAGCCTCAGTCGAGCGTGTCGGGGAAAGCGAAGCTCCGGGTACAGGGCTTCAACTTCTATTATGGCCCCGTCCAAGCCCTGTTTACAGTCGACATGGATATTCCCGAACACCAAGTGACGGCATTCATTGGGCCGTCAGGATGCGGGAAATCCACATTGCTCCGCTGCATGAATCGTCTCAATGATCTCATCGAAGGGGCTCGACATGAAGGGAATATCCTTATTGATAACATGGATATTTTCGATCCCATGATCGACATCACCGACCTTCGAAAACGCGTCGGCATGGTCTTCCAAAAATCGAATCCCTTTCCCAAGTCGATCCATGAAAATGTTGCGTATGGTCCGAGGTTGCAGGGTCTGAAGAATCGAACGGTCTTGGACGAGATCGTCGAGCGCAGTCTCCGCGGGGCTGGCCTCTGGGAAGAAGTAAAGGACCGGCTTCACAAAAGCGCGCTCGGGCTGTCCGGCGGTCAGCAGCAACGGCTGTGCATCGCAAGGGCTCTTGCCGTCAAGCCTGATGTGTTGCTCATGGATGAACCCTGCTCGGCGCTCGATCCCATCGCGACAGGCATTATCGAAGAATTACTCTTTTCCCTGAAGAAGGAGTTGACCGTCGTCATCGTGACGCACAACATGCAGCAAGCGGCGCGAGTGTCGGATTGTACCGCCTTCATGTATCTTGGTCGACTGATCGAGTTCGGGCGTACCAAGCAGCTATTCACGAATCCTTCAAACAAACAGACCGAAGACTATATCACCGGGCGATTTGGGTGACGCAATGATTCAACGACATTTCGACGAGGAGCTGGCTGAGCTAAAGACGAAACTGGTACGGATGGCCGGGCTGGCTGAGGACCAAATCGACAAGGCACTCACGGCGATGGTCAACCGAGATTCGGCTCTGGCCTGTCGCGTGATCGAGCGAGACCACAAGGTGAATGCGTTGGATGTGGAGATCGACGAAGCCTGTATCGAGTTGTTGGCGCTCCATCAACCGGCTGCGCGTGATCTCCGGTTAGTCACGACGGCCATGAAGCTCTCCACCGAGCTCGAACGCATCAGCGACTTGGCGGAGAGTATCTGTGAGCGTGCGATCGAACTGAACGAGGAGCCTCAACTCAAACCCTACATCGACATCCCACGGATGGGAAACCTGGCCAGGATGATGGTGAAGGAAAGCATCGATGCCTTCGTCAAGGAGGATGCCAAGCTAGCCAGGAAAGTGATCCTGGATGATGACTCGGTGGATGATCTCATGGAGCAGTTGTTTCGTGAGCTGCTGTCATTCATGGTGGAGAATCCACATACGATTTCCCGAGCCATTCGATTAAGCTTTATCGCCAAGTCGCTCGAGCGAGTGGGGGATCATGCGACGAACATTGCCGAGCTAGTCGTGTATCTGGTGGAGGGCAAGATCATTCGGCATACCACACCACCGGCGATTTCAGGACGCTGAAATTATCGATGCCGTTGTAGGCGACGGTGCCGAAACGTTTCCTGGAGCTAGATCTTAGGGATTCCCTCAGGCGAATAGAGAAGAGAGAGCGAGACGCTCTGTCGGTTTGACTTCTTATCTTTCCCTTGCCCGCAGAATCATCAAATGGGTACCACCACGAGTAAGAAGATCCTGATTGTTGAAGACGAGCCGGAGATTGCACAGCTTGTCACACATTACTTTGAGAAAGAGGGATTTCGAACGACCACGACGCTGAATGGGTTCGAGGCCATCAAGAAGGTCAAGGAGGACAAGCCTGATCTGGTGGTGCTCGATCTCATGCTCCCTGAACTCGATGGTCTTGAGGTGTGCAAACGGTTGCGTGCGACTCCCAATACCGCGATGCTGCCGATTATCATGTTGACGGCCAAAGCCGAAGAGTCGGACACGATTGTCGGGCTTGAGCTGGGTGCCGATGATTATGTCACGAAACCGTTCAGCCCGAAGACGCTCGTCGCACGTGTTAAATCGCTCCTCCGTCGAGTGGAGCGGACCACGGATCAGAAACCAACCTCCGGAACGTATGGTCCTATCACGATCGATCTGACACGACATGAAGTGAGGGTCAACGGGGCAGAGGTGTTGCTCACGGCAAAAGAGTTCGGGCTACTCGAATACCTGTTGCGGCATCCGGGGCGAGTACTGACGCGCGAGGTGCTGCTCAATGAGGTGTGGGGGTACGACTACTACGGGACGACGCGCACCGTCGATGTTCACATCCGTCGGTTGAAAGTGAAGATGCCTCTCCTCAATGAAGCCATCGTTTCGATCAAGACGCTCGGGTATAAACTCTTGGACCATCCTCCGGCACCGTAACCTCGTCACGGTTTTGCCCGGCTACACTATCGTGAGCCAGACGTCTCTTTGTCGGCGTTCACGCCTTCTGCGATCCTGAACCGTGAAGCGAAGACGTTGTGTCATGGGTCGAGGACTGAGATGAGACGTCGCTGTACCGGGCAGATAGTTGTGAAGGCGTCATGCTACGTGGCGCACATACCACGGAGATCGCTGGGATTGTGGGCCCGGCAGAATCGCGGAATGATTCCACCGACATGCGCAAATAAAGCATGGTGCGCTGTCCTTCATGGGCGTGACTTCCAGTGAGTCAACAGCCAATCCTGAGAGTTCACAGCGGCTTCACCTTCTGTCGGTTGCTTACGCTCATACGTCCCGTTAGGAAGTAACCGCCTTGCCTGCATATTGTCCCGTAGTCCGACACCGAGAATCTCATTGATGATGCCCTCGCGCCACTGAGGATCCTCAACAGGGAATATGACTTCCACCCTGTGATCCAGGTTGCGAGGCATGAGGTCCGCACTCCCCATCAACACTTCCTTCTGGCCACCGTTGTGGAAATAATAGATTCGTGCGTGTTCCAGAAACCGTCCAACGACCGAAATTACGGTAATGGTCTCACTGATCCCCGGGAGACCTGGCCGAAGGCAACAGATACCCCGCACCTGAAGATCAATCCTGACGCCGGCCTGCGATGCCTCATAGAGCGCCTGAATACATTGCGTATCGACCAGTGCATTCATCTTGAATGCGATATATCCATCACCCTGTTGACGATGGCGGTGGGTCTCACGCGCAATGCGGTCCAGGATCTGTTGCCGTAACATCGTCGGTGCCACGAGAAGTTTGGCATAGGAATTCTTGCGGGAGTATCCGGTCAAGGAGTTGAAGAGATCGGATACATCACTGCAGATCGCTTCATCGCAGGTGAAGTAGCTCGCATCGGTATAGATGCGACTGGTGATCACGTTATAGTTCCCTGTGCCGAGATGGACGTAGCGTCGGATTCCTTCAGGTTCGCGACGGACAATGAGACAGACCTTCGCATGGGTCTTGAGCCCTCGTACGCCATAGACGACGTGCACCCCTTCATCCTCAAGTTTCCGGGCCCATTCGATATTATTCTCCTCGTCGAATCGCGCTTTGAGCTCGACCAGCACCGCAACTTGTTTGCCGTTGACCCGAGCTTCCAGGAGCGCATCAATAATGGGAGATTTCGGATTGACGCGATAGAGGGTCTGCTTTATGGCAACCACATCTGGGTCGTTTGCCGCTTCTCGGAGAAACTCAACGACCGGCATAAAGCTGTCATAAGGATGGTACAGGAGCACATCCCGTTGACGGATTGCGGCCAAGAGGCTGCTGGACTTGCTGAACGAGGAGGGTACAGAGGGCAGGAACGGAGGATCCTTCAGGTCTGGACGTTCCAGTGCATACAGTTCGCGAAGCCCCGCCATACCGATCGGACTATTATTGGCATAGACCAGGTACGGTGGGAGTTGAAGATTCCTGGTCAAAACCTCACGGATATGATCTGGTGTCGTTGCGTCCAATTCTAAGCGAACCGCCGATGTGAAATCCCGTTGATCGAGCTGTTCTTCCATGGCTTCGATGAGGTCGGATGCTTCATCTTCCTCGATGGCAACTTCCGCATCTCTCGTCACACGGAAGGGGTAGGAGGCAATCACATCCAGGCCGGGGAACAGATCGTCCAGGTTCTGTGCGATGACCTCATCCAGCCAAACGAATCGTTGCGTCTTCCCAGTTTTACCCAACCCCATTTGCTGTAGGGCGACATCTTCATCAGTGGGAATGGGAACGAGTCGGGGAAAGGCATCCGGCACTTTCACACGGGCAAAGCAATCACCACGTTCAGGGTGCTGGACCAGCACGGCAAGGTTAAAACTCAGATTGGAGATATGCGGAAACGGATGGGTTGGATCAAAGGCCAGAGGCGTGAGTACGGGAAAGATCTCACGGTGGAAGTATTGTTGAATCGCTTCCCTCTCGGTCTGCGTCAACTCCGTATAATGCAGAACATGGATACGTGCCTCCCGTAATGCCGGTAGAATCTCCTCTTTCCAGCACCTGTTGTACCGTTCGTAGTGGACGTCCAGCTCTCGGTTAATTGTCAAGATCTGCTCAGATGGGGTCATGCCGTCTGGCGTAGCTCCGCCGGTCGCAGCCGTCACTTGGCGTCGCAGGCCGGACACCCGAATCATGAAAAACTCGTCCAGATTTGTGGCGAAAATAGTCAGAAACTTCACGCGTTCCAGGAGCGGATGTCGCCTATTTTCCGCTTCTTCGAGAACCCGCAAATTGAATCGCAACCAGCTGAGCTCTCGGTTCAAAAACAGACTGGGTTTCTGGCCACCCTCGGTTGGTTCTCCTGGCTCAGCAGACTGATTGATCATGCAACTCCTTCACAAGTCGCCCAGCTGTGTGCCGTCTTCGTAGTACCCAACTCATTAATCACCATGTGGCACCTGAGCGTCCCCGACAAGTCAAGTGGGCGAGTATATTCTATCTTTGATTACGATGCCGTTACGAGAACACTACCGATCTGTAAGATTGTGACCGTTTCTCCAGAAGGACAGCTTCAATGTGCGGGAAACAAGCCTCAGAATACAGTGATGCCTCTGGTGTCGTCTAATCATTCACGCACTCCGGCAACTGCTGTGATTCTTCACACACAATTGGCACAGTCGTAACAGGAATGAAACAATGTCCCAGTAGACTCACCTCATGTTCAGGAGCGAGGAGGCGACGACACACGCTCCTCAACCTATGACACACAACCGGAAAGGAGGTGACGCGCAATGACCGGATGGGTTATCGAAGCGTTCCTGTTGAGCGCTATCCTGGGACTCACGTATACCGTGTTGTCTGTGGGACGGGAGTAGATGCAGTTGGTGAGAGGAATAGGAGACTTGACAGTGAACAGGAACCGTCGGACGGGGGTCGGAACGGGCACTCTTGCCCCACCGACTCTCGTCAGGAAGTAGAATTGATCTCCGGCAATCGGGCCGGCATCGGGACCCTTGCCACAGTCACTTGCGCCACGATGTGCTCTGCAGGAGCCAATCGGATCAGAGTGGGTTCGGGATCTTCCTGGTTTTTCCCCGCCGTCTCACATCAGGATGATTGGGACTACATACCCCAAAACACCGTTTATGGCCAGGATCGCCATCGAAGCTTGCAGATCGTTGTCGATGCAAAGACGAACAAGAGCGTGGGAGAACAGCAATCAGGCGAAGGCCTCCAGCGAAGGGAGCCTCCTGGGAGCGGGGTTCTATATGACTCGGTCCTGTCCTCAGCTGTGGCCCAGGGTCGCTCAGCAGCCAGTCGCTGATCCGTTACTCACTTCACCGTGCCGGCCTTAGTCGAATAAATAGGCCACAGAAGCTGAATACAATGATGGCCAGACAGGTCATGATGGACTTCACGAGCGAGAGCCCTATTCGCAGCCGAGTGCCCATAGGCCTTCCTCCTTCTCCTCTGTTGAGAGACGCCAACATGTTCGCGCTTTGTCGACACGGCCAGCTGTGGGTGCTCCGACCGTTAGGGAGACGCATGTCTTTTTATACTGAACTAAGCTATCCAATGGATGTCACAGCTTGATTGCCGAATAGTTAATACGCTGTGACATTCCTCACTCCCTAAAGAGTTAACCGGCCTGTAACACCCGTCTCCTGCCAACGGAATAGGTGACGAGTACGACAGAAGCATTAAAGAGAGACTGATCTGCTTTCTTATCTGAAACTTTCAATCTGGCTGTTGGTAGGCATTATCCTGACAGTCCCTTCACCCGCGAGTTACGCCGAGGTCACTCCTCGGAGCGATGCGGATTCCCATCCTCCATTGCAGGCGAATCACTCTCTGGCAGGCTGACTATTGCTGTAACTGAAGCGATGGTGCCTTTGGTTCGGGCCTAGGCAGACGATCTGATCGTTCAATAGCCAGAACTACAGATCGTGGTGATCTCGGAATGTTCTCATGCCGGCCATATGCCTTTCTGGAGGTGGTAGGCATTAAGACTGTGGCCAGCACCACTCTATACCTTCATGCCTTCATCAATTTTACCGACCTGAGATCCCTGCGTAACGCAGGGGCAACAGTACGCTGTTAGACTAGATTAAATACAATCAATAAAAGGGGAGGATCAGATGATAACAGTCGGCAACTTAATGCAGACAGAGCCGGTGACGGTGGAGGTAGGGACCTCGGTCGTGGAAGCAGCCAAGCTCATGAGAGCCTACAACGTCGAAAGTGTTCTGGTGACCAGCCAGGCTCAGATCGTTGGAATCGTGACGGAATCAGACGTCGTCAAGAAATTTGTCGGAGCAGAGAGAACGCCCTACTTTGTTCCGGTCTAGGACATCATGAGCAGTCCCGTGCCTGGCATCGAGGAGCGGCGGCCACTGACCGAAGCGGCTGATCTCATGGACAAGCACCGCACCTTCCATCTTGGTGTCACCAAAGGGGGGGCGCTCATTGGTCTGGTGTCAGTTCGAGATTTTCTCCGTCCGGTGTCCATCGACGACTTCTAACGCCTCTCCATTTTTCCAGGTTACTGCCTTCGTAACCGCCCCCTTCTTTCCTGTCGCCGGTCCGCATCGGCGACCGTTCATGGAATTCCTCAACGACCCACCGTGGGTTGCATTCTCTTGTCCGCATGTCCACACTGAGGCACACCATCTTTGCCCTTAGCTGTGCTGTGCTCGAATGGCTCAATCGCACAAACCTCAGAAGTCGCCTGTCAGTCCATCTCCGATCTCGTCGCATGGAGAGCGTGAACTCAAGCTGACCATTGAGGCCGACTTCCGGCTTCCCCAGCTGCCGGGCACCGCGCTTCCTCGACGGTTGCTGATCTCGACCTACTACGACACTGTCGCTTACGACCTGGCTCGTGCAAGGATTACTCTCCGCCATCGAATCGAACGGGGGAAGAGGGCGTGGCAGCTCAAGATTCCATTGGGGGACGATCGGCAGGAAGTGGAAGTGGTCGACAGCCAGACTGATCCACCGGCCATACTCCAAGCGTTACTGATTCTCCACCTTGGGCATCGGAAACTAGTGCCGGTCGTAACGCTGCGTGTCTGGCGAAGCGGCATCCTTGTACGTCGGGGGCAGGTGCCTATTGCCGAGGTCGTTCTGGACCATGCCATGGTTGTAAAGAACGGGACGGTTATCGAGCACTTTCGTGAGCTGGAACTCGAACAGCGGCAGGGTGACGAGAAGTCACTTCATTCCCTGGAGCAGCACTTACGCGAGGCGGGTGCATCAGATCACGATGGGCGACCAAAACTCTTTCGTGCCCTCTCACTTTCAGCCCCTTCTCCAGCCGCACAGCCCGCTCCGAAGGCGCCTGCGATCGAGCATCTGAAGTATTCCCTTGCTCAGCATGTCGGCTGGCTCCTAGCCCATGATCCTGGAACCAGGCTTGGAACCGAGATCGAAAGCCTCCATCAAATGCGCGTGGCTACGAGGCGCCTGCGCGCGGTGCTTCGTACGGCTCGACCGATCCTCCTCCCGGCCTGGGTGATGTCTCTCCAACAGGAACTCAAGTGGCTCAGTGAGGTGCTCGGTCCTGCTCGTGACCTGGATGTGCAGATCGCCTACTTTATGGGCGAATCAGCCGGATTGCCTCTGCGAGATCGCCAGCTCTTGACTCAATTTATTACCCATCTGCGCACACAACGGGCGGCTGTTCAGCAGGTGGTACTCAGTGAACTCACGAGCGCCCGCTACCTCCAACTCATCCAACGACTGCAACATGCATTGCAAGCCCCCTCAGTGGTCGAGTCTCCCATGGCCATAAGCGAGCTTGCCGAAAGCGAGTTCAAGAAGGCGCGTAAAGCAATTCGCCGGATCCGATCGTCGCCGTCGAATGCCGCATTGCACAAGGTCCGCATCAAGATCAAACGCGCTCGCTATGCGGCAGAACTTGCCCGATGGGTGCTGGGAAAGCCCGCGATTCGGTTCATGAAGGCAGCTCGGGCAATTCAAGAGCAATTGGGCATTCATCAGGATGCACTTCAAGCGGAGCGCTACGTCCGACAGTTTGTGAAGTACTCGACGAGTGTCAAGGCCGGCTTTCTTGCCGGACGTATGGCTGAACGGCAACGGTACCGGCGGGCCGCGGCCCGCAACGAAATGATACCGCTGTTCAAAACGCTGCTGAAACGCGGGAAGCAGGCATGGGGATGAACAGGGAAAGGTATTATAACAATTATCAGTAAACGGTCTACGACAAGTCCGTGATTGGTATCCATCCGATCGCCTCTTAAGAGTCGTGTTTTGTCGCAGGGGCTCGCTTCCCCAAGGCCCGTCGCTGCAGAGGCTAAAGCAGCCAGCGCAGTCAACCCTTTCTCGCCTCGTGGATCGCGTCCCTTTCCTTCCTCCGTGAGCGGGTAATTCTCCAATGCTCCCTTCCCATTGATCAGGTTCCACAGCGATTCCGTGACGAACCAGAATGCACCCCATAGTCCCTTCCCAATCGAGTTAGGTGCGAGCCAACCACCAACTGATCATGCAGTTAACACAGGTTTTACTTGTTCGTGACCTATTTGGAATGAGCAGTCGATACCATCAGTTTAAGAAAAAAGAATAGAAGGGAAATAAGGGAGGACACTATGTCAACACGTGAAGCTGTTCGTCAGTTTGACGGTGAGCTTCTGTGGCAACGGCTCTCTGACCTCGACCTGTTAGAGCTGTGGAACAGGGGCATGAAAGGAGTGCTCAGTTTGGTAATGGTGACGCTCTTGATGGCCCTCACCGGCGGTGCGCTGAAGACATTGTGGGAGCTTCGGCTCTTCATCGACCACTCAGCCGAGGTGGTCCTGCGCCAAGTCATCGTCAATACGCTCATGCTTCTGGCACTTGTCGAAGTCTTCAAAACCACTGTCACGTACTTCCGGGAGGGGCGTGTCAAGGTGACCTTTATCGTCGATACGATCCTCGTCGTGATGCTGACGGAAGTGATCTCCCAATGGTTCAAAGGAGGAGACTGGCAGCCACTGACGGTGCTCTTGGGAATTCTGGTGACTCTCAGCGTTGTTCGTGTGATGGCGGTTCGATGGAGTCCAACGTTGGGAACAAGGTCATATGATCCGGTACCAGCTGATCTCTAACGCATGAGGAGGTGCTGTATGAATCAATCACCGGCAATGAAACTACTAACCATCGTTCAGGAGCGGCGACGTATTCTACTCGAAGAACTCCTGGCCTGTTGTCCAGAGCTCACCTGGAATCAGGTCTTCTCGCTCGTGGATGATCTGAGCCGTCACGCGTTGATTGGCTTATATCGACGAGGTGTGGACTACGAATTACGAGCGCTCTCGTAATTCGCCAAGTGGCGCGCGTGCTCATTGAGGGTGTCTCGACAGGGAAACTCTGGATGAGTACATGGAGATGCTCATGTCGAGGGCCAGGGCTTGGGCGACGAGTCAGCACGGGCCCTGTTTGTCATCGTGATCCAGATGCACGTTCGTTTGAAATGACCTCCCCCCTGTGCTAGCATTGATTTCTTATGGGTGCGACCACCTCGGGTAGGCGGGGCGAAGCCCGCCGGGCCCCTTCTTCCTCTTCTCATATTCAGCGGGAAGTCTTCGGCGTGATCCTGATCGCGCTGAGCTTGCTCATGCTCCTGAGCCTCTTGTCCTTTGTGCCGGGAGAGGCGACGGTGGTGGCCAGTGGAGATCCAGTGGCACACCCACCCCGAAATCTCATTGGGACCTTTGGGGCGCTCTTGGCGGGCGGGTTCTTCTATGGAATCGGTGGCGCAGCCTATCTCTGCCCACTGCTGCTGGGGCGATGGGGTATTCGCTGTTTCTCTCAAGTCCCGATGAGTCTTGAGCTGCGGACCGCCGTCAGTTCCTTGGCCTCCGTCGTGTTTTTTAGCGCCTTTGTGCATCTTGAAGCGAACGGCATTCCCACCATGACCAGTGGGATCATCGCGCAGGGCATGGCCGGTGGGATCGTCGGCCAGACGATTGCGGAAGGGCTCCGGGCTGTCTTTGCGGGAACCGGCGCCCACATCGTGATTATCGCAGGATTCCTGGTATCACTCCTTCTGTCGGCGCCTCTTTCCCTCGGAGAAGCGGTGCGTCGAATCCCACAGTCCTGGGCCTCAGTCCGTGAGGGGGCGGTTGCTTTGATGCCTGAACGTTCCGTCGATACTGAAAAGGCGGTCAGCAATCGGCGGGTACGGAACAGATCTGCACGGTCGGTGACTCTGAGCGATGACGCGGAATCGGTTGCGGGAAGGGATCAAGAACCGGAGGTGATCTCGGCGCTCCCTGCTCCGATCATTCAGCCGTTTCCTGTGAGGAATGTGTCGAGGGACGTCGAGACAACTGATTCAGAGGTGGTCGTGCCGGCGAGGGAGTCGGAAGACTATCGGCTTCCGGACCCGGAGATGTTAAGCGATCCCTCTGGCCCCCTAGATCGAATGTCCGAGGAAGAGTTGAAGGCACAATCCGAGGTCTTGTCTCGTGCGTTGAGGAGCTTTGGGATAGACGGCACTGTGACGGAGGTGAGGCCTGGCCCGGTCGTGACGATGTATGAATTCGAGCCGGCACCGGGAACAAAAGTAGCCCGCATCGTGAATTTGGCGGACGACCTGGCGTTAGCCCTGAAGGCGATCAGTCTCCGAATTGTTGCGCCGTTGCCCGGCAAGTCAGTGGTGGGGATCGAGGTGCCGAATCGCTCGCGAGAAACCGTCTCGCTGCGAGAAGTCATCATGAGCGATGCGTTTCGTCGTGCCCGATCACGATTGACGATGGCCTTGGGAAAGGACATCTTCGGTGCACCGGTGACGGCGGATCTCAAGACGATGCCGCATCTGTTGGTGGCTGGCGCGACAGGGGCCGGGAAGAGCGTCAGCTTGAACACCATGTTGCTCAGCATTCTCTTTTCTGCCAAGCCCAGTGAAGTCAAGCTGCTGCTGATCGACCCGAAGATGTTGGAGTTTCAGTCTTACGATGGCATTCCCCATCTGCTGAGACCGGTCATTACAGATCCCAAATCCGCTGCCAGGGGATTGGGGTGGGTGGTGGCCGAAATGGAACGGCGGTATAAGCTACTGGCGGAAGCCGGAGTCCGGAATATCGAGGCCTATAATCGGAAGGTTGCTGACCTGCATGAGACCTTTGCGGAGCAGGAGCCCTCTCCCGGGGAACAGACGGAACGTCCAATGGCGTATCTCTCCGAGGACGAGCGGCTTTCAGCCGGGGAGACGTCTATTCCAGAAGGAGAGCCGGGGTGTATGAAGCCGAGGCCGACGCCGCCGGAACCTCTCCCCTTTATTGTGGTCATGATCGACGAGTTGGCTGACCTAATGATGGTGGCTCCGAAAGATGTGGAGGATAAGATCGCCCGTCTGGCCCAAATGGCGCGAGCTTCCGGGATTCATCTCGTCCTGGCGACTCAGCGACCATCAGTTGACGTCTTAACCGGCCTGATCAAGGCGAACTTCCCGGCTCGGATCGCGTTTCAGGTATCCTCCAAGACCGATTCACGCACTATTTTGGATGCCAATGGGGCCGAAGCGCTTCTTGGCCGAGGCGACATGCTCTACCTGGCCTCCGGAACCGGTCGACTTGCCCGCCTACACGGCTCGTTTGTTTCGGACGATGATGTCCGTTCGGTCGTTGAGTTCGTGAAGAAACAGGCCTTGCCGGTCTATAATCCTGAACTACAGTCTCTCAAATTGGACGAAGCGGCGGAGGAGGAGTCCAAAGACGAAGTGTATGAGCAGGCGAAGGAACTGGTCCTCTCAAGTGGTCAAGCATCGGCATCATTGATTCAACGGCGACTCCGTGTCGGCTATCCACGGGCGGCGCGCATGATTGAACAGATGGAAGCTGATGGGATCGTTGGAGCGGCGGGACGTGATGGGCGACGGGAAGTGCTTGGCCGACGAGGCCCCGTCGGTGCGGCGGAAGCATGACACATTGGTGGGTAGCAGCAACAGTCTCTGTGGTCTTCGTCCTTCCGGTCTGGGCAGCCGATGGATCAAAGGACGAGAAAGCGGCTCAAGAGGTTCGCGACGTCGTCAAACAATTGCAGATGCGATATGAGAAGACAACCGATCTCCAAGCAGACTTTTCACAAAAGACGAAGATCGAAGGGTTTGAACGTCCGGTGACCTCGTCCGGCAAGGTCTACATCAAAAAACCTGGCCGCTTGAGATGGGACTATCTTGATCCAGCGACCGAGCAGATCTATGTGAATCAGGATGATGTGAAGGTGTATGTGCCCGAACACAAACAGGTATTGGTTGGAAAGCTCACGCACATGGCGGCCTCTAAGGCTCCGTTGGAACTCTTGCAAGGCGCGGCCAAATTGGATGAGTCGTTTGACATCGAGCCGACGAAGGGGAGGGAGCGAGGGGCGACCGGCCTGCCGCTTCTGACCCTGATTCCCAAGGCCAAGGAACATGAATCGGCACAGAATCTCCAAAAGATCGTCGTCGAGGTGTTCCCCAAAACGTATTATATTCGAACCGTCTCGCTCTATGAAGTCAGCGGGAATGTCGCGACCTTTGAGTTTTCGAACTTGAAGCCAAATCTAGGATTAGGTAATGAGGTGTTCGATTTTAAAACACCTGCGGACGCGGAAGTGGTGAAGGCCCCGGTGTTGAACGGCCCGTAGCTGGTACCGTTACTCGCTGTGATGGCACTCAGTAGCGGTGCAAGTGAGTCGGTGTATCAATGACGAGGGCGATGCTCTGGATCAGGGCTCATCATTTGGCTCAATGATCGAGGTGACACATGACAGTGGAAACCGGCAGCCTGGTTGAAGCCATTGATCAAGCGGTGGCGCGGTTGGATTTCGACCGGCTCCACCGGGAGTATTGGGAGCAGAACGAGTTTCTTGTGATCAAGCAGTTTCTGCCTCGTACCTTTGTTGAAGAGGTCTTCGTTCCCCAAGCTCAGGCAGTCAAGACCGAGTTGAACCGTAATTACATTCCCGGCCATAAGAAAGGCGGGAGTGTCAGCTACTACACGGTGCAGGAAAAGGCGCCGCGCTTTCTTGAACTCTACCGAGCTGATTCGTACAGAGCCTTTTTAGATCGCCTCGTGCACGCGAAGCTGATGTTCTGTCCGGACAATGATCCCCACTCCTGTGCCCTCTACTACTATACGGAGCCAGGCGACCATATCGGCTTCCACTATGATACGTCCTATTACAAAGGTGCGCGCTATACCATTCTCATGGGGCTTGTGGATCGATCGACTCAGTGCAAACTTGTCTGTGAGCTGTTCAAAGATCATCCGACGAAACAAGCAGTCCATCTTGAGCTGATCACAGAACCAGGGGATATGGTGATTTTCAACGGGGATAAGCTCTGGCATGCGGTGACTCCGCTTGGTGAGGGAGAAGAGCGGATTGCCCTGACCATGGAATATGTCACCAATCCTGAAATGGGCACCGTCAAGCGCTTGTACTCAAACCTCAAAGACTCCTTCGGGTATTTCGGCTTCGGCACTGTCTTCAAGCGGGCACTAGGTCTCAATCGATCCAAGTGATGCCACATCGCCCATGAGGGGCTCATTCTTCCTGATTCACCGCGCAACTGATATTGATGTCGTCCCGAGAGCCCGATGGACGACGCTGCAGAGATCTCGTTTCACCCAGGGTTTTGTGACGCGAGCGAATGCGGGCAATGGTCCAAGGTCTCGATTCGAGGCGGTTAAGATGATCACGGGAAGTGAGGGATGGGAGACCTGGAGATGTTCCAGAATGGAGCTGCCATCTCCGTCGGGTAGCCCGAGATCGAGCAAAACCACATCGTAGGTATTCTGTGCGATTGCGGCGAAGGCTTGACGACAGGTTGGTACACAATCGACGTGAAGTCCTTCAAATTCGAGCAAGTCTTGAAGGGCCAATGAGATATCTGGGTCATCTTCAACGACTAACGCGGAATGTATGGCTCTGAGTTTCCTTCTTTCATCTGCTGCATGAAACAGCGCCGGCGCGTCGCCACAGGCCGGATATAACCACCTCGTTTCAGAGTCGACGTAACAGGATGCGGGGTGGATTGCTTTCTCCGGTTCCGCTTCTGTGACCGCCAGTGCCATTGTGTGCTCCATTCCGGGGAGTAGGTTTAGGGGTGAATCAGAAACGCCCTGTGTTTCTTGTTCTCCATACTCAGCAATCTCCATTCCTATGGTGACAGAGGCTGCAAGTGATTGATTCTTCGATTGGTTGGCATGGTCTGCCGTCGGAATGTGAAACAGAACTGTATCTGATTGACACAGAGGCTGTCTCATATGAGACAGGGAGAGGTGTCTCAGGGGACTGAGTGTGCTGCTGTGGAGGGGCTATTGATGGAGATGCTTCATAGCGGCCGCACACAGAATGATGAAGAATCCCATCCAGAGGGCCGCCCGTTGAAAGGGAATGGCCTCATAGGACTCTCCCTCTTCTGCTTCATCATCTGACTTGAAAATCACGGTGTAGAGAAACAGCGTCAGGAGGCCCAGCACCAGGAGTAGCTTGATCATGAAGACCATGAGGTACTTGGAGTGGTGCTGCACCCCGTTGCCTGTTTGTGAAATGATGACCTGATTGACGTAGTGGAGGTTCACTCCCCCGGTGAACAGCAGGACAACGAGCAGAATGCCAGCGACTTTCTTGTAGTGCCGATAAAAAATATCCGTAATGGGCTTGATCTGATCCCTCGGTACGGCTTTCTCGAGCCCTGGGGTCACTGCCATCACGAGAAATGCCAGGCCACCGATCCAAATGATCGCGGAGAGTAAATGAAACCAATGATTGATGATTGGAATCAGGATATTAAGATCGGTCGTAATGCTTTCGAGGGTGTCCATAGTGCTGTTATTCGTGAAGCGTGAACTGTAAAGCGCGTCGGTCCACGGTTTCGAGTTTCATGCTGGAGGCTTCAAGCGCTTAGTTTCTGCACGGTTTGAAACGTTCAACATGAACCGTGGAACTCATGATCGAACGGACAAGATACGGCTAGAACTTGAAGACCGGCGCGTCGTTGCCGAACCGCTTTTTTCGCAATTCCTCCATCAATTCGACGGTAATCATTGAGATATTGTTTTCACGGGCGTGCGTTTCCACACCTTTTTTCACCATGGCACGGAGGAAATAGGGGATTCGACTCAACCTGAGTGCGGAGGCTTCATCCCAGTTGATTTCCGATTGTTCCGAGACGTTGAAGGCGACTTTGATTTTTGCGCCGCCTTTTGGTTCGTACAGGCACCACTGGTCCTCATCCAGCCAGTCGCCATGGTCGACGTAGGGGCGAGCACGGCAACCACCACAAATGTCGCTGTATTCACAGTCGCCGCATTTTCCCTTTAGTTGAGGATAGCGGAACGAATTGAAGATGTCCGAGCGTTCCCACAGATCGACAAAACTGTGCTGGCGCAAGTTCCCGGCAGACAGCGGCATGTAGGGACAAGGAGTGAGTTCTCCGTTCGGGGTCACGCGGGCATAGTTTGTACCGGCGAGGCATCCGCCTCCCATGTACCCGGTTGCCTTCGTGATAGGTGAGTTGGGATCTTTCTCGTAGGCCAACCGTTTAAAGTGCGGGGCACAACGGGCACGGATCAGCATACCTTTGTAATTGTCCTGAGAGTCAATGAGATAGCCAAGCACCTCTTCATATTGAGCCGGGGTAATATCGGTAAGCTCCTCACCGCGTCCTGTGCACACCATGAAGAAGACGTTGAGCACACGGGCTCCGAGTTGGTGAGCCCAGGTGATGACTTCCGGCAGTTCCGTGTAATTCATCGGCTGTGCACTGAAATGGACCTGGAACTGCAGGCCGTTTCGCTTGCTTGCCTCAATACCCGCAACCGCGGCTTCCCAGGCGCCTGGAACACCGCGAAAGGCGTTATGCTTGGCGGCGTTCAATGAATCGATACTGATCCCAACGCCCATGACGCCGATCTCTACAAGCGTCCTGGCCATCTGGTCATCGATCAACATACCGTTGGTTCCAAAGACCACCATGAAGCCCAACTTCACGGCGTAGCGCGCAATGTCGAGGATATCTGGGCGGACCAACGGCTCTCCACCGGTAATCACCAAGAGACATCCCTTGTTGACTTGTGCAATCTGATCAATCAGCCGGTAGCATTCTTCGGTGGTGAGTTCGTCATCCCCACCGGCAGCTTTTGTCGTGGCATCGAGATAACAGTGATCGCATTTGAGGTTACAGCGCTTGGTCAGGTTGAGGGCGACGAGGTAGGGCTTGAAGTCGTCGACGGTTCGTCCGTCAAAGGGGCTGTCGCTCGTACTGGGAGTCGGGGAAACGAAGCCGGTGACTTGTTGTTGTAACGAGCCCAGCGTTTCTGAAATGCCGTTAAAAATGGGAAGTGATTTACCCATGACGTGTTGCGCAGGGTGCTGAGACTGAAGGCTCCTTAGAAGAAGGCGCTGAGGGACAGCACCAAAGACTCAGCACGCGAAACTTATGCGCGTCCCTTTCCGGTGAGGTCGGCGATCATGTCTTTGAGGTTGCCGGTCTTCATCGCATCTGCCATGTAGCCCTTCGCTTGCTCGATCCCTTCGTTCGCAACCTCGATCGTAATCACGGTCGCGCCGATTTTCTCGGCATGTTTGAGAATCAGGGCTTTGGTGCAATCGCGCATGAAGCCTTCCGGTGCCCGATCCAATCTGGCCTGTGCCTCGCTCGTCCAGGTATAGGGTGATGCGGCTTCAGCATGACCGTTGGTGCCATTCCCGTTCGTCCCATTCGCATTGGGGGCGGGCAGCATCCCTTCCACTGCCGGGGCGGTACCGGTGCCCTTGTTGGAAAAAATCGGCGTGTAGTCTTCAGATGCCGCTTCTTTGATCATCGGGGCTGCGTATTCGAGGGTAATGGTCGTCATGCCCAATTTCCGCGCGGTCTTTTCAATCCTCGCCTTGGCGCGTCTCCGCTGGAAGCCGGCCGGGACAGCACGGATCGCTTCTTTCGCATCCTTGGTCCATTGCATCGGCACATCGTCGTAGGCGACGTCTGTTTCCAGCTCGCCTTCAGAGGTTGCCGCCACTTCGAAAATCTTCTTGTCAACCTGCTTAAATTTGGTCCCATCGGCACTGCACACGGGGCATTTAACAGGCGTATCACCTTTTCCGATGTACCCGCATCCGTCGCACACGAAATAGGTCTGCGCCATGCGGTCAAGGTAGGCCTGTGTCGATGAACTGATTTCCTTCGGCTTCTCCTCCACGATCTGGGTCATGATGCCGCTCAAGGTCGGACCCATGAGGTCTTTCGTCACGCTTTCGTCGGCCTGCATCCTGTCGCGATCGATCCCTGCAGCATCCAAGCTTCCGCCAAGCGCTCGCATGGCGTCCATGGCGCCTTTGGGGAGAATATGCCCCACCGCAGCATCGACCACGGTATTGCTGATAATCGTATGGCCTTTCTCAATGGCATATCGATGAATGGCGGTTTTCGCCACGCCACGAGCAAAGACAGGAATCTTTTCCATTCGCCGCAACGCTTCTTCCGTCCAGGCGATGGTGTACTCGGCCTGTGTATCGATCGGGGGAACATATTTACGGTTGGAGATGAGGACGTTGCAGGGAGCACTCCGCAACAGATTCTCGGTGTTGCTGCCGACATCCATATCCTCGTCGCTATGGACACCGATCCGTCCGACGATCAACAAGGCCGGGACATCCTTGCGGACATACTGGATGATCTTTTCGAAGGCCTTGCCGTCCAGCAAGGTCGTCTTGATGTCGGTCTGTTCGGCTTGGGCAATTTCACGGGAAATGTCCAGATGCGATTGATAGATCTTGGCTAAGCCGCTATCAATGATCTCTTCGTGCAGCTTTTCCTGCTCTTTGAACCGGAAGACCTTGCCGGCTTCTTCGTTGAGCACACCGGAAATACTGTGAAAGGCGGCATAGTGGAAGTAGGGATCGAAGGCCGAAATCGCTTCGACCGGGACGTTGAGCGCCTTTCCGAGCGCGAGCCCGGTCATCAACCCACCGAACGAATAGGGACTCCCGTCAACGGCCACGACGATCTTGCCGCCTGTGACCGGTTGGGTGTTCTTGATGATCAGCATATCGGAGTTGCGAACACGGCGAACGACACGTTCGGTGTTACTTCCGATCACGCTGTCCTTGACGGCTCCGACGCCCAAGGCGCCCATGATGACGAGATCGTAGCCGTTGGTATTGATGTCCTCGGCCAAGACCTTCCAGTTTCGTCCCTCAAGCGACCGCCGTTCAATCGGCAGATTGGCTTCATTACACTTCTTATCGACGTAATCGAGATACGAGTCGGTGATAATTTGGAGACCGCGCGTGATCAGCGAGTCATGGATTTGACGTTGCCGGTCAAGTTCCGTTTCATCGTGGTACTCTTCCGGCAAACCGGCTTCCATCTGTTTGAAGCGCTTGTCGTGCATCTTCGCGGCATAGACATGGCTCCCCACAATTTTTGAGCCGAAGGTCTTTGCCAGCTGAACACCCATATCCACTGCTGTATTGGAATGGTCGGAATTATCGACCGGAATATAGATCGTCTTATACATTGAGGCGCCTCCTTAAGGCGCAACCGCGCAAGTTATCACGTTATACAGAGGTTCAGGGACGTAATGGCCTGGAAAACCAGATGGTTGAAGCGCTGCCCCAGCCTCTAGAGAAGCGGGATGATAGCATCGGCCTAAACTGGAATGCAAGACGCCGAGTGTCCAATAGTCTCCGGTCATCAGTCATTGGCGGCCAAGACCTCCAGCCTGTTGCTCGACCAGTGGCTCATGGCCAATGACGAAGTTAACTGGCTGAACTTGCTCGGGGTTCTGTCGTCTGCGAAGGGGATGAAACCGGCCGGCGGGAGCGAAGGATTTCTTCGAGGGAGAGGAGGGCATCTCGCCCGGAATTGCCTTCAATCCCCTTGCTCAAGCTCTTATCGGCATACGCATGTGATTGGTCGGTCGTCTGCGAGAGAGAGCCTGTCCATTTGCGTGGATCACGGCTCCCTTGCTTTCGTTCCCAGGCACGAAGGCATGCTTTGGCGATAAATGAATTCAAGGGGGCTGGGTTATAGAGGAGCTTTCGGATACTGGTCGGGGTCAACATCAAAGGATTATAGCCGGCCGACAGATAACCCTCTTCCAATAGTCGCTGTTCAAGATCGGTATTGGGCTGGATGCCCAAGAAAAACATCAAGGGGAAGACTCGTTCTTCGCCTAGAATCGACGCCACCACTTTGTAGGACTCGACGCTTTGAAGCAGGGTTTCTTCCGTCTCTTTGGGGCTGTTCAATGAATAGTTGAGGATCACCTTGCCCTTGAAACCAGCCTCCGCCAGATAGCGACAGCCGTCATAGAGTCGTTCCAGCTTGAACCCCATGTGGAGATTGTTCAAGACCTCTTGCGAGCCGGAGGTGATGGCGACCTCTAGGTCGCCGACTCCTGAACGAACCATCAGTTTGGCGAAGTCGGGCGTGATTAATGAAGTGCGGATATAGCCGGACCACTCGATCTCCAGTTTCTCACTGATGATGCGTTCCATGATCTCCGTACATTGCGGATAGGCTTCCTTGCCCGTAATGAATTGGGCGTCGGTAAACCAAAAGCGACGGGCGCCCCACTGATGATAATGTTGGGAGATGTCTTTCACGACCATCTCCGGCGGCCGGTACCGCACCCGCTTACCTTCAATGTAGGGATAGAGGCAGAAGGCACAATCGTAAGGACAGCCCCGTTTGGACTGAACTCCGATCGATTCACCCCGGTACTCCTGCCATTGCGGAAAGATGGAGGTCAAATAGGGGAGGTCGACGGCCGGTGCATCAAGCAGCGGGGGCGAACCCTGAGAACCTTTTCTGATTCGTCCCCCTTCTTTAACGATATAGCGTTCGTCGTCGATCGAACGACCTTCGAGGAGTTTGAGGATGGCATCCTCGCCCTCGCCTAGTATGCCGATGGTGCCTTCCGGAAGCTTTTCGATGAGTTGATCGGCAAACGCGGTAAACGCCCCTCCGCCGATCATGATCTGGGCCTTGGGAAACTCTTTTCGAATCAGTGTCGGATAGGACAGGATCGTATAGATATGGCTGTAGTACCGGTACAGTTGCTTGATGCCGGCGAATGATGCCACAACACGCTTGATCGGGTTACTGGCGAAATAGAAGTTGAACGCATGTTCCAGCGACGAATCACCTTCATGCGGCGAGAAAATCTGGATATCCCGCCATGAAAAGCAGACCAGGTCCGGTTTGAATTCCGTCGCGGCATCGCGGATGGCCTGACCGCGTTGGCTAACCGGAAACAACGACAGATCGAGGATACGCTGACGAACGTCCGGCTTCCGCCGATGGATGAAGTCGGCCAAGTAGGTAATCCCGATCGGATAGACCTTCTTGCAGGGGAGGAAGATATAGAGAATGGAGTCCACAGCGTCAGACTACTTTGTGGCTATATGAATCGCAACGATACCGCCACTGAGGTTCTTATACGACACCTGACGAAATCCGGCATCGCGTAGGATCTGGCACAATCGCTCTTGATCAGGGAATGTCCGGATCGATGCAGGAAGGTATTCGTAGACGCCGGTGCGGTCACGGGCGACGATCGTACCGATGAAGGGCAAGAGTTTGAAAGAATACCAATCGTAGAGGGTTCTCAACCAGCCGAAGATCGGGCGGGAGAACTCCAGGCACACGAAACGGCCACCGGGCTTCATCACCCGGCGAATTTCCCGTACGGCTTGTGGGAGATCCCCGACGTTTCGCATGCAGAACCCGGTGGTCACCGCGTCGAAGGTATTGTCACCGAATCCTAGATGCTCAGCGCTGGCCTGCAGACAGGTGATTTTCTCACTGAGGCCTTTATTGCCGATTTTCTTAAGGCCTTCGGCGAGCATCGCATGGTTCAGATCTGAAGCGATGACACGGCCTTTCGGTCCCATCCGAGACTCGATCAGGAGTGCAAGGTCGGCTGTGCCGGACCCGACATCAAGGGCGGTCCCTCGGCCAACCGGAGTAATGAAGGAGGCGGTAATCTTCTTCCAATAGTAATGGAGGCCGAAACTCAGGAGGGTGTTATTCAGGTCGTAGGCCCCGGCAATCGAGGTGAACATCCGCTGGACGGCGTCCTCTCTGGCCTGGCCGGACCAGGTTGATACCACCTTTGCCGGAGTTTGCGGATCCTGAGTCATAGAACGAGGCTCGGCTCCCACCATGTCACGGTGGTAGCACCCGGTTTTAAGCTTTGTCAAGGTGAGGGTAGTGGCGCGGTGCCAGGCGGCCGGCTGGCGGTGGGCCTAAGGGGTGCTGGAACGGTCCTGAACCCAGTGGGAATTCTGGCTCGCCTGGGGTGAAGCTCCATGGTCGTCGCCGCGGTGGGAAAGAAGGATGGACAAAGTCTCGTCGAATGATCGGGGGTCCCTAAAATGGCCAACGAACAACGGAACAGCGACGGACCTGTGATCATGCTTGAAATGTTGGCGTAGGCTGTTAATACTGTGTGGGTCTTAATGTTTGCATCGGTTGTGGGAGACTTCCTTGGGCGAAACACGGGTTGATTTACAGCATTTACTCGAAGATCTTCGCGACGCCTATCCAGGCGCGCTGGAAGAAACCATTTTGACTGAAGTGGTGGCCAATTCGCTGGACTCCGGTGCAACTTGTTTGCGGTTCACGACCGACCCCGCATTGTCGACGTTGACCATCGTAGACGACGGATCGGGCATGAGACGAAGAGACTTGGTGCGGTACCACGATTTGGCGGCCAGCACGAAGACTCGGGGGCACGGCATCGGATTTGCCGGGGTCGGGATCAAGCTCGGACTATTGGTCTGTGAGGATGTGGTCACCGAAACGCGTCGCGGCAAAGAACATGTTGCGAGCCGCTGGTACTTGGCGGGGCGCCACAAGGCACCGTGGAAATGGATTCCCCCATCAGGGTTAGTGGCCGATCATGGGACGGCGGTGCAACTGAAGCTGCACAATGCGCTGTCGCCGCTTCTGGATGAGGGCTATCTGGAAACCACGTTGCGGCGGCAGTACCAACCGCTGCTTGAATCGGAATTCGACGAGGTGCTGGCAACACACTATCCGAAAGGTTTCCGGTTCGAGGTCAATGGCCGGGTGCTGGAGCGACAGCCTGTCCAGGCTGTGGAGGTGTCGAGGCTTGCGGTCTGCTTGGCGCGCAAGCGCAAGCCGGCGGCGGTCGGCTATTTGGCGAGAAGTGAATCTCCGTTTCCGGAAGACCAGCGGGGGATGGCCATCAGTACGTTCGGCAAGGTGATTAAGCGCGGATGGGACTGGTTGGGGGTTACACCGGCGGCACCGGATAGAATGGCCGGGATGATCGAGGCTCCGGCGCTGGCTGAGGCTCTGACCCTGAACAAAGGGGACTTTGTCCGTGTCGGGAACAGGGGTGCGCTGTACCTGGGCTATCGCAAGGCCATTCAGGAAGCGGTCTCGCAACAACTCGCCCAATGGGGAGATATTCGCGAACTCGGAGATCGAGCCGGACGGCGAGCGGTGCGGCCGATGGAGCGTGATCTGGAAGCGGTTCTCGTGGATCTGGCTGAAGAATTTCCGCTGCTTGCCTCGCTGGTCGAGCGACGAGCCGGCGGGCAGAAGCGATTACCCATTGGGCAATCCAATTCGACAGAGAACGGGCAAGGCTTTCTCGCAGCGTCGATCGTCAGTGGGACGGAAACGGTTGAGGAAGTCGCGCCCCCTCCGGAGATGGTCCATGATTCTGATGAAATCCCGCAGCCGGTCGACGCGGTACCAGGGGCGGCAATCCATCCGGGGGAATCTTCTGGCGGCGTCGCTGTCGTTCCGGGGCCAAGAGGACGGTCTCGGCCTGGTCATTACGGGCTCAGCATTCGGTTCGAATCGCATGAAGGCGATCCGGACCTCGGCCGCCTTGTCGAATCCACCGTGGTCATCAATGACGCGCATCCTGCCTATCGCCGAGCCGTGGCTTCTCGGTCGGAGGGGTACCACATTGCTCTTGCCGTCGCGTTGGCCCTGGCGCGGTTGGCTGTGCCGCCCGCCGAAGAACACGAGTTCGTCACGGCGTTTCTGGGCTGTTGGGGAGAAGCCCTGGACGGACCGCGCCGCCGATCCCACAAGCGCCGGTGAACCGGTGATCTGATTTCATCGTGTGCTATCGCCGCCTATGGGGAATGTCATCATCAAAGGCATGCGGGACCACAATCTCAAGAATATCGACGTGGAGATTCCGCACGACAAGCTGGTGGTGATTGCCAGTTAGAGGCAGCCATCCTCCGTGACTCGTTCATCTTCTCTCCTCGCCGCGTTACCGGTGGCCCAGCTTCAGCGCAGCGGCGACGATTGGTTTCGCCCAGGTCGGGGTTGATGCAAGGTCCAGCGGGCCGAGGACTTTGCCGAGCCTCATGTGCAGGACCAGCGTCAGTTGAGGTGTTCGTCCAGCAGCCGGATCTGCGTCGACACTATTGTCGTACATGTGCAGCGTCGTCAAGAAAGGGAGCAGCGCGATGAGGTTCAGGCGACTATGTTCGTAGCGCCGACGAATATCCCGCTCCGGAATGGCATGGCCGCCTCGGCTGACCCGTGACCGCACTCGTTCAAGATGTAAGTCCGGACCAGAGAGTCCCACATACCAGATATGTATCTCATGCCCCTGTTTGACAGCGCGGAGGAGTAAGTTGGCAATGGTGCTCCCGCCGAGCGTCGTCTCGAATGTGAAATCTAACCTCTCGGTCAGAGCTCTGGTCAGGAGCCTGACACCTTGGTTCCACGCTGCGCTATTGGCCTCTGCCTGGGACAAGGTCGGATAGATCTTCTGGAGGGAGCGAGCCGCTTCATCCGGATTGAAATACGCTCCGCCGTGGTGGCGGACAGCTGCACCACCAATGCTACTCTTGCCTGCTCCATTCACGCCGGCCAAGACGTGAATGCGGGGTCTTCGAGCTGAGCTCATGCCCGCGAGGTGGACCTGCGCCGGGTTTGTGAGCCTGTCGTGGCACGGCTGGTTCTGGCTGTTTTGACGGCGGCGCGGCCTAATTGTTCCGGTGATGCCGTGAAAGCAGCCTCTACCCCTTTGTGCGAGGAAGGTGTCTGCATGAGACCCAGCAAGGCGTCGAATTCCTCGTTGAGTGCGTCGAGCACAGGGCTGCGTTCCTTGACCAGCGATTCAAACTCGACAAGCGATAGGAGCACGGCTTTTGGAGCGTCGTGACGGGTAATGGCCACTGCGCCGTTCTGTAGGGTTTGCTCCAAGATTGCACCGAACTCGTTTTTGACCCTTGTGGCGGCGACGGCGGAAATGTCAACCAACTGTCCGTGGCTGTTCCGAAAGGTGAGTTTGGGCATGACGACCCTCGTTGGATAGGACGATAATAGCTAGAATGGCTAAATTGTACAGATTGGTTGCTCTCTGGTCAAGATCGACTGTGCGGGATGAAATGCCACGTGTTGTGCAACCGTCTTTATCCACAGGCACCATGTTATAATCCCGCCCCACGAAGGAAGTGCTGTCTATTCAGGGCTGAGGACTAAGAGACAGGCAGGAAGAAGCTCATGGGAAACTCTATCGTCATTAAGGGTGCACGGGAGCACAATCTCAAGAACATCGACGTGGAGATTCCGCGCGACAAGCTGGTGGTGATCACCGGCTTGAGCGGGTCAGGCAAGTCGTCACTGGCGTTCGATACGATTTATGCCGAAGGCCAGCGTCGGTACGTCGAGTCGCTGTCGGCCTATGCGCGGCAGTTCCTCGAGCAGATGGGGAAGCCGGATGTCGATTCGATCGAAGGCCTGTCTCCCGCGATTTCCATCGAACAGAAAAGCACCAGCCATAATCCCCGTTCCACCGTCGGCACGGTTACGGAAATTTACGACTATTTGCGATTGCTCTTTGCCCGTGTCGGGCGGCCTTATTGTTTCCAATGTGGCGAAGAAATTACTGCGCAGACCGTCCAGCAAATGGTCGATGCGATTGCCTCCTTACCGGAAGGGGAGAAGTTCCAGATCCTGGCGCCGATCGTCCGGGGCCGGAAGGGTGAATATCGGAAAGAGCTGCTGGAGATGCGCAAAGCCGGGTATGTGCGAGCCCGGATCGATGAAAAGATTGTGGACCTCGGGGAGGATATCGCGCTCGACAAACAGAAGAAGCACACGATTGAAATCATCGTCGATCGATTGGTGATGAAGGCGGGTGATGCGTTGATGCGCCGGCTTGCGGATTCAGTTGAAACGTCCGTGAGGCTGACCGGGGGGCTGGTCGGTGTGCTGACCGGAGACGGTCAAACCAGGCTCTACAGCGACCGGCTCGCCTGCATCAAATGTGGCGTGAGTTATCCGGAAGTGACACCCCGCGTGTTTTCCTTCAATAGTCCCCATGGCGCCTGTCCGGCCTGCGACGGCATCGGCTATGCCGTTTCCCCGGGCAACGAAGAGGAGGAGGACTTCACACTGCTTGAGCCTTGTGAAACCTGCCAGGGCGCGAGGCTCAGGCCGGAAAGCTTGTCTATCAAGCTCGCCAAGAAATCGATCGCCGAGGTAACTAGGCTCTCCGTTCGTGCGGCGGCTGATTTCTTCCTGTCGCTCAACTTCACCGACCGTGAGCTGGTCATCGCGCATCGAATTCTGAAAGAGATTCGGGAGCGGCTCGGATTTCTGATCAACGTGGGTTTGGACTACTTGACGCTGGATCGTGCGGCGGCAACGTTGTCAGGTGGTGAAGGGCAGCGGATTCGGTTGGCGACGCAGATTGGGTCAGGCCTCGTGGGCGTGTTGTATATCCTTGATGAACCGTCCATCGGCCTTCATCAACGGGACAATCGTCGATTGTTGCAAACGTTGCTGCGGCTTCGCGACCTCGGTAATACTGTGGTCGTAGTTGAGCATGATGCCGAAACGATGATGGCGGCTGATCATGTGCTCGATATGGGGCCCGGTGCCGGTTCGCAGGGTGGATACGTCATTGCGCAGGGGACGCCGCAGCAGATCATGGGCGATCCCAAGTCGCTGACCGGGCAATACCTGCGAGGGACACAGACCGTGTCCGTGCCGCAGCGGCAGCGAAAGCCGAGGGGCACCCTCTCAGTGGTCGGGGCACAGAAGCACAATTTGAAGAATGTGACCGCACGCATTCCGATGGGGCTCTTCACCTGTGTGACAGGAGTCTCTGGATCAGGAAAAAGCACGCTGGTGTTGGAGGTGCTCTTCCATTCGCTGTCGCAACTGCTCTACCACAAGAAGCCGAAGATTGATGGGTGCAAAGAACTCAAGGGGGTCGATGGGCTCGACAAAGTGATCGATATCGATCAATCCCCCATCGGGCGGACGCCCAGGTCGAATCCGGCTACCTACACGGGTTTGTTCGGCTACATTCGCGACCTCTACTCGAACCTTCCGGAATCACGTGTCCGCGGCTATAAACCGGGGCGCTACAGCTTCAACGTCAAAGGGGGGCGGTGCGAAGCCTGTCAGGGTGACGGACTCATCAAGATCGAGATGCACTTCCTGCCGGATGTCTATGTGACCTGCGAGGTTTGTAAGGGCCAACGGTACAACCGTGAGACATTGGAGATTTTGCACAAGGGGAAGAGCATTGCCGACGTGCTCAACATGACGGTGGACGATGCCTTGGAGTTCTTCGAACACATTCCATTGATTAAGGCGAAGCTCCAGACGTTGCACGATGTCGGGCTGCACTATGTGAAGCTGGGTCAGTCCGCCACGACCCTCTCCGGTGGCGAAGCGCAGCGGGTGAAGCTGTCGCGCGAACTCTCGAAACGAGCGACCGGCCGCACGATGTATATCCTCGATGAACCGACGACCGGCCTGCATTTTTCCGATGTGCAACGATTGCTCGATGTGCTGGACCGACTGGTTGAAGCGGGGAATACGGTCCTGGTGATCGAACACAATCTCGATATGATCAAGAATGCTGATTGGATTATCGATCTCGGGCCGGAAGGTGGGGACCGCGGCGGCGAGATCGTGGCGGAAGGCCCGCCGAAAGAAATCGCCAAATCCAAGCGGTCCTATACGGGGCAGGTGTTAAGGGAGGCGGGGGTGTAGGGAGACTGGCTTCGCGCGGTT
>Ga0224510_10000381_pt1 | contig 35369 bp, 28 predicted proteins | sample SF_May12_sed_USG_FD_170161 | JGI IMG/M metagenome (GOLD analysis project Ga0224510, IMG submission 170161) | Sediment microbial communities from San Francisco Bay, California, United States - SF_May12_sed_USGS_4_1 | ecosystem: Environmental > Aquatic > Marine > Sediment | place: USA: California... | reverse complement strand
AGAATTCCCGTCTTTCCAGTGATGGAAGAAGCGCCCACCGATTCTTGGAGTCTTTCCAAATAACGCCTCGTAGGCCAGACCATTCAGGGGCACCATTTTGGGCACCCCTTTGATTTTCGTCTGGCCGGGCGACGGCACGAGCCACCAACCGTCTCCCCGTTGCAACAGCCACTCTTCATGGATCTCAATCAACTTGTTTTCTCGAAGACCGATCTGCAGCGCGGCCATCGCCAGCCGCCAGACGTTCGGTGAGGCGGCCTCACGGATTTTGAGCAGCTCCCAGCCTTCGACAATCCGCTCGCGCTTCACATATTCAGGCACAGGCAAACGTTTGAGCCGATTCTTGTCCAGATGGTCCATATCAACGGCTAAATTCAGCACAGCCATAAGCGTGGCGCACTCTCGCTCAACCGTCCCTGGAGCCACATGTCGCTTCTTGTCCTCTGGGCCGATCAAGACAGAGCGACGCTTTTCCAGATACGCCAATCCATCTTCAAGACGGATATCTGAGAGCTTCTTGTGGCCAAAATGTGGAAGAAGATGGTGTGTCAGAACGGTTTGATTCCGCCCATCGTTCTTCGGTCGCTTGGCCTTAAGATATTGAAGGTACATCGGGACAAATTCAGCAAAGGTCAGGGTTGCAGGCTGCCCAGCAAGAGGGATTGGCGCTGTCTTTGTTTCCGGCTTCAATGAATTCGCATGAATCGCCGTCATGATTTCGAGCGCAGTCTCTCGTTCGCGATCGAGCGTCAGGTTATAGCCAAGGACCGGTCGATAGCGTTTTCCACGATACCAATAGGTCAGAATCGATCGTGTTCCCTTGGGAGTACTGATGCGCTGAATATTCATCGCAGGCCTTTCTGACGAGGCAACACAAACAAAGGGTTTCGATGGTAGACCTTGCCAGGTCTGCCGTCAACGGGCTTCGGCAGTCCTCCTTGCTCGGCGATATCTTTCACCACACCGCCTTCACATAAGCTTCTGACCCAACTTTCAAGATCCTCTTTGACAAACATGACACGATGCCCATAGCGAACCCGAGGGATATCGACTCGCTGATAGAGGGTCCGTTTTGTCAGCCTCAAAAACTTCGCTGCCTCAAAAATTGTTAAGAGTGTCATGGATTCCCCGCTTAGTTCTCGCCCATTGAACATACGTGCTTCTCAATCCCTCTGTTATCGGAGTAGTCTGTGCGGCAGCCTTTCACGTCATGCTCAACACATTCGTTCGAGTGAGCCGACCGACATCTCCGCACACCTCTCGTGAGTGGCACTTATGAGAAGGTTCAGAATTATTCACCATACCGAAAAAGTAGGGGGCAGCAGAAAGGAAAGGACCGTGGGATCTGGTATTGACGAGAAACATGTCCAGCACGAAGTCTTAGACCAGCATGGGCTTGGTTGGCCAACCGACAATGCGGGGGGAGTACAGGTTCATGACGAGAGCCAGATCGAGACAGTCTTCCCTTGTACATACATATGTGATATCCCTTGGAGTACCGAGCCTTACATTTTTGAACGAAAGAGGCACAATACCAACCGGCACAGACAATACGCAGGGGATCCTAATGGAGGCGCCATATGAAAGGCTTTCACCTACCAATTATAACGGTACGAGTGATACTGACCGTACTAACACTTTTCATAGCCACACCGGCACTCGTGTGGAGTGAATCAGGACATCTCGTTTCGACGACTCCAGACGGGACAGTTGATTGGACAACAGGAGTCGCGACAGCCCACGGCATTGGCATCCCTCCAAGGAACGCGGTCAACCCGTTGCAAGCGAAGGAAATGACCAAGAAAGCGGCATGGAGCGTGGCGTTGCGGAACCTGATGGAAGTGGTCAAAGGTGTGTATGTCGATTCGACAACGACGGTCAACAATTTCGTCACGACCAACGACGAGGTCCGAACTCGCGTCGAAGGGTTCGTGCGTGGTGCGCGCCTCGTCCAAGAACGGGAGATGTCGGATGGATCAATGCAGACGACGGTCGAGATGAAGTTGGGCGGAGAGTTCTCTAAGACGGTTATCCCAAAGACGGATCCCAAGCAGACACCGCTGAGCTCCTATCAGAAGAGTGAGGCAAGCCCAACCAAACTGTACACAGGGCTGGTGGTGGATGCCCAGGGGCTCAGCGCACGTCCGGCGCTTGCCCCTAGATTGCTGAACAAAGACGGTGAAGAGGTCTATTCCGTCGCCTACGTCGATCGACAGGCAGCCCCGAGCGATCGGATTGTTTTTTACGCGTCAGATCCCGTGACTGCACAATCGAACCCGCTAGTCACCAACGCCCCGCTGACGATTAAGGCCGTACGCGCGCAGGGTACGGATCTCTACATCAGTGATGCCGATGCCCAGATGCTGCATGGCGTCCCGAAGTATTTTCAGTTCTTAAAGCAAGCCAAGGTCGCGGTGGTTCTCGACAAGAATAGCTACTAGCGTCAGCGAGCCGGAGTTACTATGCATGCCCGATTGATCATTACCGTGGTAGGGTTCATGACGTGGTGTAGCCATTCCATCTTGGTTAATCCCACAAGTATCGCTGCAGCAGAAGGGGGAAAAGGCTTGGAAACCGTGCGCGGACATGCCTGCTACGGATTCGGTGATGACCAGACACCCGCCCAAGCTCGACGCGGGGCCATGGTTAAGGCGCAGGAGGAGGCGGTACGAAGCGTCGGGGTATTTGTGAAGTCGTCGTCCCGGATTAAGAATTTCCAGATGGAAGAAGACATTATCCAAACGACCAGTGCGGCCATGCTCCAGGAGATCATCGTTGAGAAGGAGGAGCGTAAGCCTCAGGAGATCTGCATCACACTCCGCGCCAAGATCTCACCAGTGTCTCTCGAAGAGATGATTAAACAACGCCTAGGAGCCAAAGAGATCGCCCAAGAAGCTCAAGCCACACTCAACCCACCACAACCCAAGTTTGGAGTGAAGGTCTGGACCAATAAACCCCATGGGCGATATTCGGAGGGAGAGAAGCTGATCGTCTATGTCCAGGTTGAGCGGGATACCTATCTCAAGTTGGACTACTTCCAAGCGGATGGGACTGTCGTCCATCTGGTGCCGAATATGTTTCGGGGCCAAGCCTACATCCAAGCAGGGAAAACCTACTCGTTTGGTGATGAAGGAAGCCCGGAACAGTTTGTGATCCAAGAACCGTTCGGTGCCGAAGTGATCAAGGCCATCACAGGAGTCCAGCCATTTGACGTCACCGCTGATGACGAAAAGCCGGTCGGCGATAGCAAGGCGTATCTGAACCGGCTCCGCGGTATCAAGGTGATTGCAGCCACGTCCTCAGTAGACCTACACAGCGAAAGTCGCGCGGTGACCGAGTATAAGAAAGACAGTCCGAAGCAACGCCCTCGCCCCTAGTCCAACGTGCGTTCCCCGCCCACGTCTCTCAAATCAGTTAAAACACCAAATCACATGACGAGTGATGAATCATAATGCCTTATAAGAGCTTATGGAATACCAACAACGGTAAAAGATTGAGCGCTTGAGAGCGGCACGCCGTTGCCCAACCTGACCGTCGGATCGATAGATCAAGCCTGACCAGCAGCTAACCACAGACCCCAAAACCGCTACCTGGACCCAAGGTCTCGGTCGGCATAGCCTTGCCCCATTCATTTGGGTATAATCCCGGCTATATCCTTGTTTTTAGTGAAGTAGCGTACACGACCCATGGCACCACAGGTCTTTGCCGGTAAATATGTGGTTCAAGAAGAGATTGCCCGTGGAGGAATGGGCGTCATTTACAAAGCGTTGGATCGCACGATCGATCGCGTCGTAGCCATTAAACTTGTGCATGCGCACCTCAGCGGCGATCCATCCTTTGCCGAACGGTTTCTCCGGGAAGCGCGCGCCATGGGGCGGCTGCAGCATAAGAACATCGTCACGATTTATGCGGTCGAAGAGGAGCGCGGCACCCAATTTCTTGTCATGGAGTTCTGCCAGGGGAAGAATCTGCGAGAGAACATCCGCAAACAGACGACCCTCCCCGCCCGCGATGTCCTCAATCTTGCTCAGCAGTTGGCATCGGCACTGGCCTACGCCCACACCCAAGGCGTAATTCATCGCGACATCAAGCCGGCGAATGTCCTCGTTGACCCAAAAGGCACGGCGAAACTCACGGATTTCGGCATTGCCGCGGCGCTTGATGAAGCAGCACTAACTTCGGCAGGGCAGGTCATCGGTACCCCGGAATATATGTCTCCGGAACAAGCCCGTGGTGGGAAGGTCGATGGACGGTCTGACCTCTACTCCCTCGGAATCGTCATGTATGAGATGTTGACGGGACGCACTCCCTACGCGGAATCTTCGGGCACCTCCATTCTTGCGAAGTTGGCCTATGACCGGGACGAGTTAGCCCTGCAATTTCCGGCTCAGTTACCGTCGCTGATCCAGGGAGTCGTGCGCGATTTGCTCCGACGTAATCCCGACGAGCGCATTGCGGATGCGGACACGCTCGCCAGCCAGCTGCACGAGCTGCTGTACACCTTGCCGCAAGGGTCCGTCACCTCGGCACCAGACCAATTAGAACGGACACGGATTTCACCGCCGCCGCGGGCGCACACTGAAGGCTATACCCGTCCATTCCCTGGAATGATGGATCCGGTCATCGCACCGCCGCCGCCACAGAACCCACCCTCCTATCGGTTCACACCCCCTGTCCTACAACCGACGCCTGCTGATGAGGACCATACCATCGCTGTTCCTGTGCCGGATCGGACGCGACAGAAACCCAACAGACCAGAACCCATCAAGCCATCTCAGCCAGAAGTGGTTGTGGCTCCCCCTGGGCGTCCATGGGGGGTGATCATTGCCGTTGGCATCGTCCTCCTCGGGCTGGCAGGTATTGGGCTGATCTCCTACTTCCCGTCACAACCTGAGAGTTCTTCGTCGAGACCCAAACCCATCGAGGGCACACCGACCCAGACTCTACAGACGAACGACCGAGTGCGCGACCTCCTCCCGCTGCGTGAAGAACATCGGGTCAAACTGGAAGGGATGCTCCGTGATGCCTCGGCCCAGCTTGAGGCAGGACTCACCAAAGCCGATTGTCCGTCTCTCAAGAAGCTACTCACTGAAACCTATGATAAGTATGAACATGCGACCCGTGAGGTCAACGTGCTCCGGCAGGAACTGGGGGAAGAGCCGTCGATGACCACTCGGCCGACCGTACTCGATATGAATTGTGAGAGAGCGCCGAAGCCTCATCCGATAGCCACGAAGCCACCATCGGCTGCTCCTCTGCCGATCCCACCAGGGGAAACCAAGTCTCAGCCGCCACAACTCAGCCATCCCCCAGCATCCGTACAGCATGCAGACACGAACGAGCCGTCCACTTCTCCCCTTCAAGCAGCGCAAACATTTCCCGACAAACCACTTCAGTCAATACTCGACCGTTTTCAACAGGCCTATGAACGGCAAGATCTCGCCGAACTGCTGGCTATCTCCCGCATGAACGAAGGACGTCAGCGCAATGTTGAGGAAATGTTCCGAACCTACAAAACGTTAAGGTTGTCTCGCGCAACCGTCAAGCCGGAGGACACTGGCGCCTCTGCCGTGCTCCTCATCGAAACCGCCATCACGACCAGTGGTGAACCGGTCGATCTTACTCCCATTGCGAGGAAGATCACCCTCCATATTGCCCGCCAAGGAGACACCTGGGACAAGATTGTGTGGTAAGTCGCAGGCTAAGTTGAGATGGGTGACGCGTATCTCGTGAAGCGTCACTTGCTGAAGAGGGGTTCGAGAACATCGCGGGCGGTGTCTTTCCGTATCCTGCTAGAGCGCTTTGGCGCTGCGTGGATTGGGGAACGGTGGGGGAAAATTAAAGCCAAACAATTCTGGGTTCTCACCGATCACCGCGGCGGAGATGATGTAGAAGACATAGTCATAGGTTTCTTGCGGAATCTTAAACTTCTTCAAGAGTTGCCAAAAGTTTCGCTCTTGCGGGTTTTTTGGTAACTGTCGGATCATCTTGATGACGTTCCCTTCTCCCCAATTATAGGACGCAATCACCAGCAATCCCGAGGCCTGTGCATCGGTCAAGTACAGTCGCTTGATGTATTTTGCCGCCGCATCTGTAGCCAGCTTGGCATTAAATCGGTCGTCGGCCGGATCAAATCGCGGTTCAAGGTGGAGCGGGCCCGGTTTCAAGCCAAATTCCTTCGCGGTATCTGGAACAAACTGCCACATGCCTTTGGCGTAGCCCACTCGAGTCTTAGGGCCGATGGCCTTATGATCAAACCCACTTTCCTGAAGCGCGACATAGAAGAAGTGGGGCGCCAGGTTATTGGTGAACATCGCATTGGAAATCGTGTCGGTGTAGCCGGCTGCTAATGCGCGCCGCATGCTTGCCTGCAGTCGTTCCGTGGTTTTCCATTTGTGGATGTACTTATTGACCTCGGCGAGAAAGTCTTTAGGCATGGTGGCATCGCACTCACCGAAAAGACGGGCGATCCGAAACACCGCCCGGTCTTGTTCGCTCATATTGGCATAAAGACCCAACTCCTTGATGAACCGATCGTATTTGTTCTGGAGGTTTTTGATTTCTTGCTGTTTGAGCTGAATTTCCTGTAGTTCTTTCGCATGGGCAGTTTTCGAGACAATCTCATCGAGCTGAGCCACCTGCAGCTCTACCCGCTTCATCGTATAGAAAATGTCCTCGGCCGTCTTGCTGAGCGTTGCAATTTGCTCGTTTTGGGCCGTGATCTTCTTCCACTGAACGAAAGCGGTGCCGGCGACAACGAGGAGCGCCACCCCGATCAGACTCACCGTCACATAGTGCCGGCGTGACTGGCGCTGTTGAATCCGTCCAACAGCCTCCTGATAGCGCCTGGTCTGGGGGCCCACGTCAACCGTTTGTTCATGCTGTTCAAGTCGCTCCACGAGTCGAGTCACTGACTCTGGCTCCGGGTACAGTATCGTCCGATCGGATGAATCTTGTAGAGCTTCCGCCGGGTGGCCGATGCTGAGTTGCAGCACGGCATGGTCCTGGCCCAGCGTCACTCGGCACAGCGCGGGTAACCGAACGTCCTGAACTTTCACCCCATCGAGATAGGTCCCGTTGCGACTCCCTCTATCGACCAGCTGCCAGACGCCATCCTGCCAGCGCACTTCCGCATGACATCGGCTGATGGCCGGTTCCGTGATCACCACATCGCACTCCGGCCCCCGCCCGATCGTAAACGAGCGCGTGAACGAGCGCTCATCCGTCCAGGTGCCACCCTGTTGCAGTCGAACGAATACCGGAGAGGAAGTTCCGATGGAGAAATCAGTGCTCGGCATCAGCAACGCCTTTTTCATTCAATGCGACCGTCGTCGGCAACGAACACGAGCCAGGACGATCCGCACTGTGATGATCGATGATAAGGGGGCTGGATTGTAACAGTGAATGATTGCCTAGGCAATCCCACGTTCTCATCTTAATTCGGCGACCAGGTAGTCGGGTCATGATCCCCACTCGCGCTCCGTGGTAGCACGTATTGTAGTATCACGTATTGCGGATAGCAAAGATTGAGCCACAATGAATCTGCAACATATCTTCCTCAATCGAACCAGTCACAGATGCTACGCCCCACAACTGAATCTATTTAGATACTTGGTGAATCTAATTGGATACAGTCTCGTTACTGTACGAGACAGCTCAATGTTGGCAGTACATGGGAACCGGGTGACCTAAGATGCCAGTAGGCGGATAAGACAGCGTAGTTGGCTGAGACGGCATGCATGCGGAATTTCTGCACGATTCTCAATGCAATCGTGAAGAGCGGGATGGCCCAAAGGGTGATGATCAGTTGACCTCCTGGATGTTTAATTCAGGGGTTGAGCAATTCTCTTCCCCGCTTAATCCCCCCTTCTCCAATATGGGACTGTTGAATAATTGGCAAAAGGGCGGTCTTTTGAAAGCGGCACCGCTTTAAGAACAATAGGTTGCGATTTCAGTTTCCACAAACAATCCTATTATTCAACAGTCCCAATATGTTGAGGAAATAACTGCCCCCCCTACACTATGCGTCATGTCGCCAGCTCCCACACGACCAGAAGTCTACTGGTTTCAAATCGACACGAAGTCGAGGACTGAGCATGCTTTAGGTGCGGATGACGAACACCCGCAGATCGATGCATCCATTTCCCCATGCCATGTCTTGCGGTTTGATTCTTCCTCGCCTATGATACGCTTCCCTGCGAGGTCCTTGTACCCGTCACCCTCACTAAGCAAACGGAGATCCATGGCTCGGATAGCAGAAAATGCTCCAGCCCCCATGACCTTTCCCCGATTCCGTGGACACCCGGTTAAGCCTCAGCCGTACTCGCTTCGAACTTAGCCGGGGAATAATAGCTGAGTGTGGAGTGGCACTCAGGCCGTGCTCTCCAGGCATAGTAGCCAACGGGCGAGACCACGAGGGCACGGGACATGAGCCGGATGGGAATGCGACGGCACAATTATTACTTAACCAGAAAAATGAGGAGAAATGGGATTAGGAATACTTTACGGACAACCGATTCATTACCTTACCAGTGTTATTACTAGGTCGCCAGAAAAACTGGCGGCGTGGATCAAGCACGAGATACCCAGCTTTGTTGGAAATGTTCCATCCAAATACAAAGAAGCCATTAATTCGGTCCTTGCAAAGAGTTATGTTCAGGGTCCGGTGCTCCAGGCCGCCTATCAGATACTGGAAAGAAGAGGCATCCGTTTTGACGCTGCCCCAAATGACTTTCAGGTCATGGGTATTATTGGGACCAATCCCGCCTATGATCCGAACGTTCGTCAGGCTCCGCAGATGAGACCGATCACGAAGGGGGAGGCCGACCAGAGTCTGGCCTACACCATTGATGAATATGAACGCAGATATGCGTTGGCGCTATTCACCAATAACACCAACGAGGCCGAGATTATTCTTGCGGCAGTCCTTCAGTTGCTTTGGGGACTGGCCAAAGGCTACGGCAAGACGAAAATAAACGCCCGACACGAGAGATTGGTCGAGTGGAACGAAATGAACACTGCCGTAAACGAAGCCCTTCAACGGGCGACAATGCTACAGACTCATATTAGATTTATTTCGCGTGAAGAGCTGGCTTCCATGCGTCAGGCTCCGAACCCGAATGCGCTTCGTGGCCTTACCTTCCGGATTGCGTCACGAATAACGACCCAGGCGGTTCCTCCGGCTCGACGGGGAAGAAGATGAGAAAACTGATCTAAATCTGGCGATACCCTCGACGGATTTATCGAAGGCCTGAACGGCGAGATCGGTTGGCTTGTTCGCGACAGCTCGATCAATTTCGCCAACATTCTCCATGAGATCCAAGGCGACAAGGACGCCATCATTTAAAATCATCATAGGTCAGGCCTGAGTATCGAGTTATTCATGGCTAGAAGGGTCCCAACTTGAATCGTCGTTCGTTCGCAGTGGCCCCCAGCTTTTCTACAGACTGATGGCGTGCTGTTGCTGCCGTACGGGCATGTTGGTCTCAATCAGGACGTACGCGTCGTCATCTTTTGGCTTCATAAGTCAATACTCATGCCAGCCCCCAAACTTCCGTTCTTGCGATTGAGGTGTCCGTAAGACCCGGGCCAGCTCAGAAGGGCTTTGCCGCGACGTATCCATACCAATGCTCCAAAAATCCTCCCGGAGAGAGTTGAGTGCCTTGGGCAGGAATGTTCCACTGCCCCTCGCCCCACGTATAGACCGTAAGACGAACAGTCTGACCACTCACTGTAATGGGCGAGCGAAGTACGACAAAGTGATTTCCCTGATACGACGAGTCAGCTTGCTTCTTTCTCGACAACAGCTTGGAATTAATCCGGAGCAGGACACGGTAGCCGTCATTGTAATACGTATTGATGCGGTTAATGTCCCCGGCTTCCCGACTCATGACGATGTTGTCATCGTAGTGGACATCGGTATAACCCGACCTCTTGAACCAGACCACCATTTCAGCAGTGGTGCTACTGCCACTCGCTTTCACGGAATCATAGTCAAAAAACCAGTTCTCCGAATCCCGGAGACTCCCTGCCGTCAGCCATTCTCCCTGGCTCATCGGTGGCTTTGGGAGATAATGACGACAGTCGTAACTCGGTTCGATATCAATCCGGCCAATCTTGGCTTTGCCCTTCTCGTAGAGATCGATTCCAAATTTGGCATAGGCGGCCGGTGAGTCGGACGCAAGACTATACAGAAGAGACACAGGCCCACACAGTCCGGCATTCTGTTGGTTGATGATATTGGGATTCGATACCCTCAGTAGGAGGTCGATGCCTACGCGGTCCCGGTCCAAATAAGGGAAATAGGGTCGACCCATTCGCTTGAGGAATGCACAGAGAATGTCCGTCGCATACTTCTGTCGACTCGTGGAGAAGACGATCGGCCCATACCTGCGTAGCTGATCCACTTCATCGGCTAAGTTGACCAGCATGTTTTTTGAACGGGGCATGATGGTCTCAGAGGTTTTGGCCACTGTGTTCAAATCGGAAATTTCCTCATCTGATAGATTTCCGTCCTCGAGAGCACGACGAAGGACATCAACGATTTCGCTGTGCGACAGACGCTTGTCATCAATGAGCGCTGTACGAAATGCCTCGCGGATTTTTCGACTCTTTACTTGGCTCCAATCGATTGACATGGTGCACCTCCTCAACCAGCTTTCGCACATTCAGGGTCGAGACCTGAATCTCCGACCCCAGGATCGTCGTTACCGAAGGATACTGGGATATAAAGATATCCATATTCCCTCCCTAGATCGGTCAACGATGGCGAGCCCCCATATCGTGGGCTGACGAGGAGTCACATCACTCGATCCCAAAAGACTGACCTCATTACGAAAGAATCACCCTCAGTTTCGTCGTCCTGTTGTTTCGCTTAAGGGAAATCCGTTGTGTTAGTATTCCCTGATGCTGACTCGTACCTAGCCTCCATGGAGGTGAGAAATGGGAGAGTGGCTGAGCGATATTATCAAATACATCGGATATATCGTGATCTTCAGTATTGCCATGATTATTCAACGACTATTGTGGGAAAAGTAGGATCCGTTCTGTTGTTTGATCACGCTGACCCGCTGGCAACTCCCTCCTCGTCCTCTGCGGCCAAGGCAGCATCGAGGTCGGACATATCCTCCTTCTTGGCATGTTCGATGAACAGGGTACGATAGCTCTCGCGCGGCCGTTGAGCCGACGACAATGCTTCCTGGACCGTGAGAAAGGTTGTATCCTCCGGTAACCCTTTGCTGTCGATTCGGCCTCGCCAGACCAGCACCATTTGCAGTTGTTCCATATCGATCCAGAGCGTGTCGAGGTTCATCGGCATTTCCTCGACGAAGTCGCTCTGAAGATCACGTTGGAATAAACAGCGCACACGAATTCCCGGCAAGCGAGAGACGAAGTTGGGATATTGGGGATGCATGTTGGTGACCCGCACTTCTTCATCGCCGCGCAGATAGGGTATCTGCTGATCCTCTGGTGCACAATTGTAGTAACCTTCGTCGAAGTCCAACGGCAACGCCGGCGCTCGCTCCTTGATCCACTTCTCATCGTAGGTGCCCGCTTTCTTGAGTCGCGGCTGCCAGGTGCGGCCAATAGGGCCAAACCCCATTGGTCTTGGCCGGTCCCCCCAACTCTTAATGGGATGCGCGGGATCCTCCAGATTCGGCAACGGCAGTCCATCGAGGCCCTTTCCACTCTTGCAGTATCCTTTGCCAATAGGATTAGCGGCATAAGGCTGGGGCTCCTTTTCCAGAAAAACATCAGTGCCACCATAGGTATTTTCATAGGACACGGGCAGGCTGATGAACGGCTCGGGATCAGTGGGAAACACTATCCAGCGTCTGAGCTTGCTTCGCCACACGCGGTTGCCAATTACACGGATTGTCTTGTTCCATTTTCCAACGCCAAAGCTCACCATACATTCGGTAGCAGGTCTACCACCTGGCGCGTAGGCATTGCCTACACACAGTATATCGGCATGTGGTTTGACGGGCACGAAATCAGATTCGTAACGGACCACGGTTGCGTTATCCTCGCCTGCATCGACATCATTATTCGAGAGTTGCATTTGTTCACTTGCGTGAGTGGCGGGACCTCCATTGATAAATTCAAATGTGCCTTTGATAACCCCTATTAGCCCCGCGTGGCCCCGCATCATCGAAAAGAGGACACTTTGGGCTGCAATCGGACCCATGTTGACAACCGCGCGATGCGGTATCATACGACCAATCATCCTGCCAGACGGAAAGCCACAAACCTAGAAGACTTTGAGCCGATTCGTCGCATCTTCCCAACCGCCTGGCCAGTGGCCTGCCCGAACCCATGGCATCATCGCCAGAAAAAAACCAAGGTCGCGCTCGTGTGCCTGTGCAAGCTCACCACACATTGCCGCTGCAAGGAAACGCGCATGATGGCCCCCGACGCTCTCTCCAACCTTTCCAGCGTCTTCCCATACACGTTGAAGGTACGGTTCTTCCGAACGGTAGCCTGCATCCAACAATGCCTGCCGCCACCTCCGACTGGCAGAAGGGTTCAACACTTCCTCGTATGTCTGCACCCTGATGACCAACGAGTCCTCAGGGTGTGCTTGGCCTTCGTTTATTCCCCACGCAACTTTCTGCCACAACTGCATGAAAAGAACGACAGCTGGTCCACAGGGACCGTACCGACAACACGCTGTCTCCGTCGCACTCGCCGAAAGACTTATGGGCGGAACTGGCTGCTTCATGCCACTCGCAACCTGCTGCAGCCACTGGGACATTTCATCCGTGAATTCTCCCAAAATTGTTTCACGGTAGGCTACGGCAAGGTTGAGCAACCACATGGACCATTCTCCTAGTATCGCTTGATGACCCTAGAAACCGGGTGGCATCCAGCCCTTCGGCATCGTATTGCCGTTCTCGTCGTACCAGATGACCTTGTCACGGTACTGTGTGTTCGTCTTTATCAGGTGTAGCTCGTAGTTTGTGTAGCCTCTTGCTGGCTCACCAAAATCATTCAGTTCACCACTGGCCCGTGTTGTATCTACGCCCTTGAGATTAAAGTGAATCTCATCTGCCTTTTTCATCGCGGCATCGATTTGTGCTGGAAAGCCACCCCTCACGCCCTCGCTCAATGGACCATACGTCTTCAGACCACGTTCAATAGCCCACTTATCGAACTCTGCCTTATGCCGCCCCCATTTCCCAAGGCCGAGTTTCACCTTGTAGTCATCCGCGCTGAGACCCATTGGATCCACCCAACAAACAGGGTCAGCAACATAGGCGTAGGGATCGTCGCCTCCATCTAATCCAGCAGGGTCAGGTGAAAGGTAGACGCCGGCGCTGGGAAGATAATATCGGGAAAAGTTATAATGAAAGCCAGTCTCTTCATCTCGGTATTGCCCCGGAAGCGCGAGAAACTGCGGGTAGATGCCCTCGGAAGACCGGCCCTCTAGTTTCTCTCCCCATGGAGTCCACTCTACCTCCCAAATGGGGCGTCCATCGCCTTTCGTAACACGCCAAGGTATCCCCGGTGGTTCCGTGAGAAAGGCCTGCTCTTCCCAATCACCGCCTGGAACCCTCCGGTAGCAAGCTAGAGGCCGGAAGGACTCGGGATAGTAGAGATAGTGTCGCTCTTCACCATCGGGTAATTTCTCGTGGATAAGCTGATTACCAGCCCATCCGAATTCCGTCACACCCTTTTCAGAAACCTTAGCGACCCGACGCCCAAGAGCATCGTATCGAAAGCGGATTACTGAACCATCAGGCCGATGCACAGCCTGTAATTGTCCGATGGAATTCCATTGGCATTGCGTAGTTGCGTTTCCCTCTCTCAAGGAAACAACTCGACCACAATCGTCGTACCCAAGTGTTATCGGCCCGAGCTGCATTGGCCGATGACCAAACGCATAACGTTGCTCCTTGATCGCCCCCTGTGGGGTCGTACTCCTGACGCGGTCCCCATGCCGGTCATATTCCCAGTGGAAATTATCGGTCGGGGCTTCTCCCAACGTCATGCTTACCAATCTATTCAGCTCGTCCCGCTCATACCGGCGAGCTTTTCGACCTGTACAGGAAGAGCCTACCAGCCAGCCGGCAGGGTCATATGAGAACAGCTGCTCTACGGATGCTGCCCCGGGGGCGGTCACACGATGTAATGAAGGGATATCGGCATCCACGTAATGGCATTCGTGCACTTCACCCTTCGGAAACGTTATGTTCTGCACGCGGTCAGCACTGTCGTATTGGATACGAATCCCATTGTGTCCTTCTCGAAAGACCGCCCACTGTATGCCCGCTTGTCCGAAACTCGCTTCGCAACGGAGTTGCAGGTCATCACTCCAGCGGTATGCGAGCGTGGAACCGGATTCGGTATAACCGAGCTGTTGCACACCAACCTCACCCCTTTCCTCCACCCGCCGCCCGCACAAATCTCGCGTGATCTCTACTGTTGCTATTTCACCCGTCCCGAACGCCGCCACTAGATTCCCAGAGGGGTCGTATTCAAAGGTCAGCTCATCACCTTCTCCGGTAGACCTATGAAGAACTCGGCCTAATGAATCACTGGTTTGTGTAAATACGAGATGATCGTTTTCAAAGAGGCTTGATACATATCCTCTTCCATCCCTTTCGTAGCGATGGATCCGCCCATCAGGGAATTCGACCCGCATTGGGCGAGAATTCCCATCATAATGTAAACGAAGCGAGTCTCCTCCATGGTATTTGACGGAGACCACTCGATTCTCGCTGTCGTACGAATAGGTTCTAGTGGCACGCAGGACGCTGCCTTCAGCGAGCGTGACGTGCGCGTCCTTGGTGATCCGGTGGAGACGATTGAACTGAACATACTCATAAGAATATTGCTGCCCATTCGCATCAGTAACGCTGATTACACGTCCCTCGTTGTCATAGGAGAACTCATTGGAGCCTCGGTTCCGACGCCAGAGACGGGCGATGCGCCGCACCCGATCGTACTCCACAATCAATCGCTTCCCATACTGATCTTCCTCACTAATAAGATCTCCATATACATTGCAGCGGCGCGTGATCTCCAGGCCAGCGGGCGTATGCTGAGACACAAGGGTTCCACGCAGATCATACTCAAGTGATGTGATTCCACCGTTCGGTTGGAAGACCCTAACGAGGTCGCCAAGCTCATTCAACACCTCGGTGGTGGTACCGATCTCGGGGTCTATTTCACGAGCTTCGCGCTTTACATCATCGTATACCCGTATTCGCGTATGTCCGGACGGATCGGTGTACGAGATTGGTCTGCCAAGATCGTCCCAAGCGTAGCTAACGTTACTGCCCTCAGGATTCTGGCAACCCACAAGACGTCCACGATCGTCATAGGTGTATGTCCAAACATTCCCGACAGGATCCTGCACCCGGAGAGGAGCAAGGGCTTCATTCCACTCATAGAAGGAAGTATTCCTGAGCACATCTGTCTCCTTGACAACCACTCCAAATGCATTCCAGCAATAAGAGACGACTCGGCCTAACGAATCGATGACCTTTGTTTGCTGTCCATGGCGATCGTAATCGAATCGCCGATAAAGGATGCCACCATCACCCCACGTTTTCAGACACCACCCCTGTTCATCATAAGTAAAATAAAAGGAGAATCCGCATCTGTCGGTTTCCTTAACCAGGAGATGATTGGCATACTCAAAACGACACGGGTTGCCTATTTCATCCTGTACCTCTACAAGATCTCCCGCTTCCGAATATCGGTATGCACGAATGGTCTCAAACGTGGCTGCCTCCATGTCAGACATGAAGCAAAGCGCGCATATGAAACCTCGTTGGTTATACTCAAAGAGGATGATCCGGCCAGCTGAATCTTCGATACGAACTAGCTTTCCTTTCGTATAGTCAAAACGAAGCCGATTGCCAAAGCGGTCTGCCATCCGCCCGATTGGGATAATAACAGCATTAGCCTTTGTGCCACCCGTGTATGGGAAAAACTGTGTTCCGCCATCGGCTGTTGTAATGATATATCCGTCCGGAATCCGCCTTAACGTAAGCCGTCCGAGCTTGTTCAACGATTGCTCTCCCATGGCGATGGGCTCAAAAGGGAGAAACCGTCCATTAGCGTCCCGATGGGCAATAAAGTCGCGATGGACTACCAGTTGAATTTCGTAGGAGTGTCGCCAGGAGTGCCCAAACACGCCAATATCTGACCTAGCCGAGGAGTAATTCCTGACAAATTCAAAAGGAATGCGTCCATGAAGTGTGAGATCTACATTGCGAGTAAACATTTTGCCAGTTGCCACGTCAATGGGATGTCCAGTGGCAGTACATACCTCCCGATGAGCCTGTTCTCGGTCAGCCCCCGGTGGCATATTGGCATTGATCCATTTGTGGCACTCGGCCGCTGCTGCTTTCATTGCGTCCGCAGCCGCTTGTTCGCGCGCTTCATCGCTTCCTCCACCCCCTCCCCCAATGAGTACCGTCGCCGCCGTACCAATCACCTTCCCCACTGGCGCATCCGATGGGTCCGCACACATCTTGCCGGTGTCACCGAGCATCGCCGCTTCTTTGCCCTCGTAAAAAACGTTGGATGATGCGGTGACAATCTCGCCCTTATTGGCCGGCGGCTTTTGGAAGGGGCCTGGCCCCATGGGAATGTGCGGTGGCGTATGTTTCGAGATGGATCCTTTGACGGCCCCCGGCTGCCCCATCACCTTCACTTTGTCCGCAACCTTGTCCTTAATAATAGAGGTACAGGGATGCGGAATCGGGGTTGGCACTGGTCCGCCTGGGGAAGGCACCATAATAATGTGCACGTCACCGGGCGTCACGCTCACGATCTGATCCATCTTTTTGGCGCCAGGCTTACCCATTGTGCTTCTCCGATGCCATGGCCGGTTTCTGCTGTTTCGGCCGTTCCTTTGCGCGCGCTTTCCGTTCAGCCTCTGTGAGCGCTATCGGATACAGCGGTTTTGGCTTAACATCTGGTGGCGTCACACCTTGTGGGCCGTAGGCGACAACTACTTTTTCAGGGAAACGTGCATGTTCGGTTTTGCAACCGTGGAGGTGAGTTGGGGTAATCGCCGTCCAATACAAATCAGCCTCAGTGAGATCTGTTCCATCAAATTCGGCTTTGTCGGTTTCAGCGCCAACGAGGCTCGCTCGAGTCAGCACGGCCTTTCCCAGTTTGGCGAACCGGAGATCAGTAAACTCCATGGAGCTATCGGAAGCCTTTATTCCTTCGAGATTGGCCCTAAAGAATGAGGACCGGTCAGCCTTGGCTCCTGTCAGATCGGCCCCTCGCAAATCGCAGTAGCTGAGATCAGTCCTCGCAATGTCGGCATTGGCCAGCCGCGTCTCACGCAATGTCGCGCCAGCCAACATGACCTTCTCAACGATGGCATCATCGAAGCTGGCCCAGGACAGATCCGACTCGATCAACAACGTTCGTTTCAGAACGGCGGAATGAAAGTCAGCTCCTTTGAGGGAGGCCTGGGAGAGATTGGCTTCGGTGAGGTCAGTCGAGAGAAACTTTGCCTTGTCGAGGGTGGTGCCGACGAGATACGCACCCTTCAAAGTCGCATCTTCGAAATTAGCCTCCGAGAGATCGACTGATTCCAGTTCTACCCCGGTCAAATTTGCTTGAGCTAGGTTGACGCCAGCTAGCTTCGCACGCCTGAGATCAACTTTCGTGCAGTCGACCGATTCCAGGTTGGCGCCGCGAAGATCGGCACCTGTGAGTATAGCCTCATTAATCGTGGCCCCTCGCAGGTTGGCTTTTCGAAGATTGGTATTGGTCAAATTGGCTGAGGTGAGATCGGCGTCTTCGAAATCAGTTTCCTCAAGATTGGCCCCGGAAAGATTCGCTCCCGTAAGATCGCACCCAGCCAAGGACTTTCCTCGCAGGTCAACGCCTTTCAGGCTCGCACCAATTAAGTTCGGCGCATCCGCCACTGCTTCTTTAGACGAGTCAGCAACCTCGTCACTCACGTCACCCTTCACATCGTCCGCCATAACGCGCCCTTGTGCCTTAGTTCAGTTTAATCGGGGTTCCCTTGACCTCCACCGGCCCAGAAGTCCCCTTGACCTTGACCTTTTTGCTGTTAATCAAGATCCCATCTTCCGTGATGCACACAGCCGAGCTTTTGACTTTGAGCATGATCATTTTGGGAGACTTGATGGTGAGCTTTTCTTTTCCAGCCTCGATCACAAACTCTTTATCCTCCGCTTTAATACTGATCTTTTCTTTGCCGGTGATATTCACATTCTTCTTACTGGCCTTGAGATTCAGATCTTTGTCTGTGGTCTCAAGGTTTAGATTTTCCTTCGACTTGATATTGGCATCCTTCTTCACCGCCTCGAGATTGAGCTCTCGTTTTGCCTTGATATTGATGTTCTTATTCTTGGCCTCAATGTTGATATCTTTGATTTTCGTCTGCAGCGACATTTCCCAGAGCGCCGTGGCACTGATATCTTTCATGGCCCAGAGGACAATTGAGGGGATCTGAGGCAGCATGTCTTCAATGAGTCGCTTGGCGTCTTTGTATGTTTCAAGTCCTGCGCTGGCAAGCGCCATCACTGCACCCGCAATCACTTCCCGGGATGCGCCGGAAGAAATGGCTTGATTCAGTTCGGCAGCAGCAATTCCCATGGCTGTACCGCTGGCTTCAGCCTTTCCCATATTCTTCTCGGCTTGAGCCTGCCTGGCATGGAGATCTGCCGTCACGGCCGACACCGTGGGACCGAAGGCCGCTAACGCGGCCTTACCCCCTGCGGCGGCAGCCGCCTCGGCTTTCGCCTCGGCACCTGGACCTGCACCTTTTGCCCCAGCGACGGCCCCTTTCGCCAGTGCTGCCGCCGCCGCCTTGGCTCCACTTTCAATTTGTGCCGCGAGAAAATTCATCGCTTTCAGATGAATACCCAAGCTGGTAAAGAGTTGGTAGGATCCACCAGCCGTCAAATCCATATTATTACCGGACTTGGTGATGATGTCCTTGCCTGCACTGTCCTTGATATTGTCGTCAGCGGTCCTTGAGATATCGGCCCCGGCACTCTGACTGATATTGGCGCCGGCACTGTGCGAGAGATTCGAACCGATCGTTTCACTTTCATTATTCTTGATCTCAACGGTCCAATCTTTCTCACCATGGAGATAGATCTGTTCACTGCCCTTTTTATCCTCAAACCGCCACTCGTTTGAGCCACCGCCACCTTTAGAACTATTGGACTTGATCCCACTCTGCGTCTGGTTGGCAGGCAACTCATAGGGTACCGTCTGTTCCGCGTTGTAGACTCGGCCCGTGATGATGGGCTGGTCGGGATCGCCTTCTAAAAACTCGACGATCACTTCCTGGCCCATGCGAGGAATGAACATCGCGCCCCAGTTCTTGCCCGCCCAGTTCTGCGACACGCGCACCCAACAGGAACTCTCCTCGTTCTTCTTCTCGGAGCGGTCCCAATGAAATTTCACCTTCACCCTGCCGTACTTGTCAGTCCAAATCTCTTCGTCCTTTTTTCCGACGACCACAGCGGTTTGCGGCCCTTGAACCATCGGCTTCGGTGTGATTTGCGGGGGACGAAACGGGGTTTTCGCGGGAATGCAGGTAAAGGAATTGGAGTAGGTGTCCTGCTTTCCGCCTCCACCCGCGCCGGTGGCGTAGGTATTTCCGACGGAGGCGACATGTTGCACCTGCGTCAACAGATACTTCCCGTTGATGTCCTTCCGCACATAGTCTTGGAGGGTAAACAGGTAACCCGACGTGAACACACGCACATCGGAGGAACCGGTGATCACCTTATACTGGGCCTCTTCTTCTTCCATCCGAATCTTGGCGATCCCCTCACCCTCGGCCTTTTTTCCATACTCGCCCGGATAATCGTAGATCTCGAATTTATCGTTGCCCCCGACGGCAATCTTTGACTTGACCTCTGCCATCAGTTTGGTACTCGGCGTTTCAAAGTTATAGTCGGTTACCGCATAGTTGCCGAATCGGAACGTTTCCTCCCACTGGAGACTCGTAACCACTTCGTCATCGAAGGAATCGCCCCCCTGTGGGTTCCACGATACGTCCGCCTGTTCAGGACAAGGCTTGTGGGCGGAGAGGTCATCGCTCAAGACCAGGGTATGTTTTTTCTCCTCATGCTCGAAGAAATAGCACAGGCCATATTGCTCCATGAGGCGAGAGACAAAGTTAAAATCCGTTTCTCGATACTGCACGCAATAGTCGCGTGGTTCATAGATCCCTTTCAACACGGTCTTGATGTCCTTGATCCCGTTTTCCTTGATCACCTCTTGAATGATGTCTGGAATTTTTTCATTTTGAAAAATGCGGCAGTCGGCTGTTCGCGTCAGGAGCCAGAGCTTCGGCACCATCGTCGCGCGATAGTTGGCCAATCCGGTATCGCCGCCGGTCTGCATAAAGCGGCTGATCACGCCGTGAAAAAATCGTTCTTTGCCCCCCCTTACCCTCACTCGAATCGTGACAGGCTGTCCGATGATCTGATCAAACTTGATCTCGGGATCGGTGGAGAGAAGGTCCAACTCAAAACTAAATAGGCGAGAGATAGCCTCATGCCCCGTGAACCCCCGCAGGAGAAGCACGTTGGGGCCAAGCGGCGTATCAATGGCAATGAGTCGATTGGCCTGTGTAATCGCCATAGGGTGCTCCGGGACTCTTTCCGTACATCCTCGTCAATTAGTTACTCAATCAGCTCCTGATTGATCCGCAGTTATCGAGCGCGTTGCTCACCTAGCTTACGGCATACTGAAAGTTGCCCTCTCCGTTGACGGAGATATGTACCTCCGAAACCTGTTCTCCTTGGGCCATGCGACCCAGAAACTCTTTCGACAATTCTGGCAACATCGTCCGCGTCAAGATATGGTCCACATTACGCGCGCCACTATCGACTTCCGTGCATCGAGCCGCGATCGCGGTCACTAACGCCTCATCGTAGGTCAACTGCGCCCGATGGTTCTCCTTGATCCGCTGACGGATGCGGCCCAGTTGCAGCTCAATGATCCGACGCATGATATCCGACGCGATCGGATAATAAGGCACCACGATCACCCGCCCCATGAACGCCGGCTTGAAGTACTTCAATAGATCCGGTCTGATGGCCTCGGCTAAGGCATCCGGCTCAGGCTTGGTCTCGGGATCGGCGCAGAGCTTCATGAAGGTGTCGGTCCCCGCATTGGAGGTCATGATGATGACGGTATTCTTGAAATCGATGTCGCGGCCTTCTCCGTCCTTCATCATGCCTTTATCAAACACCTGATAGAAGATGTCCTGCACCCCCACATGGGCCTTCTCCATTTCGTCGAGAAGGACGACACTATAGGGTTTCCTGCGAACGGCCTCGGTCAACACGCCCCCTTCGCCATAGCCGACATAGCCGGGCGGCGACCCCATCAAGAGCGAGACTTTATGTTCTTCCTTAAACTCCGACATGTTGATGGTGGTCAGGTTTTGATCACTCCCGAATAACAGTTCCGCAATGGCCAAGGCCGTTTCGGTCTTGCCAACCCCGCTTGGTCCGACAAACATGAAGACGCCGATCGGCTTGCGAGGATCTTCCAGCTTCGCGCGAGCCGTGCGCAGCCGCTGGGCCATGGCCTCCAACGCGTGCGATTGGCCGATCACCCGTTTTTCCACATGTTCCCTCAAGTTCAACACGGTGTTGATCTCGTCTTTCACCATGCGCCCCACAGGAATGCCGGTCCAAGCCGAGATCACCGCAGCTACCGCTTGATTATCCACACAGGACTGCAGCAAGGGCGTCTCTCCTTGCAGCGTGCTCAGTTCTTTATTCAGCTTGGCCAGATCCGCCTGCAGCGATGCTATTTCCTGCGGCGTGAGTGGGGAAGCAGAGTTTTTTTGGTCTGTCTGGTCTCTCTGGATTTTCGGCTGGCTCTGCGCTTCCAGTTTCTCGCGGATGGCTGCGATCTGTTCCACGAACTTCTTTTCGTCCCCCCACCGTTGCCGGAGAGTTGCCAAACGGGCTTCCTCCTCCGACTTCTCGTTCATCAATTCCTCAAGCCGCTCGCGGTGGTCACCGCCAGTCACCGCTTCTCGTTCCCGGATCGCCATCTCAGTATTAATAAGCGAAATCCGGCGGCGAGCATCCTCGAGCGCAGGCGGCTCCGCCAATTGTCCCAAGGCCACACGGGCGCAAGCCGTATCCAGCACACTCACCGCCTTGTCAGGGAGCTGCCGCCCGGAAATATAGCGATGGGAGAGTTTCACCGCGGCCTCAACCGCTTCATCAAGAACACGGACCTTATGATGCTGCTCCATGGTCTCAACCAAGCCCCGCATCATGTGGAGCGCCGTCGCTTCAGTCGGTTCCTCAACTTTCACCACCTGAAATCGCCTGGTGAGCGCGGGATCCTTTTCAAAATACTTTTTGTACTCCGCCCACGTGGTCGCCGCGATCGTGCGCATCTCGCCACGCGCCAATGCGGGCTTCAGCAAATTCGCCGCGTCGCCCTGCCCAGCCTGCCCGCCGGCGCCGATCAAAGTATGGGCCTCATCGATAAACACGATGATGGGCTGAGGGGACGCTTTGACTTCGTTGATGACGGACTTGAGTCGATTTTCAAATTCTCCCTTCACACCCGCGCCGGCCTGGAGCAATGCCAAATCGAGCGACCGAATCGCGACCTGTTTCAACGGCGGCGGCACGTCCCCGGTAGCGATGCGCAATGCGAGCCCTTCAACGACCGCGGTTTTCCCGACGCCGGCCTCGCCGGTGAGAATGGGATTGTTCTGTCGACGACGAGTCAGGATATCGATGACCTGCCGGATTTCCTGATCGCGGCCAAGCACGGGATCGATCTTCCCCTCCTTGGCCCTGGCCGTGAGATCGACGGTGAATTGATCTAGCGCCGGTGTTTTCGACGCATGCGGAGCTCCACTAGCTGGTACCGGCACCTCACCCGCGGTGGAGGAAAACTGCTCAAGCCCCTCTATGGACTCTGCCACAACATCGCGGAATTTGGCGTGGAAGTCCTCCAGCGAGATTTTATGAATTTCTCCGGAGACTTCGCGCATCATGCGCGCGAAATCCGGTTCATTCAGGAGGGCCAGTAAGAGATGGCCGGAGCGCACCCGATTAGCATCGTATTCAACAGAGGCCAGGGACCAGGCCTCATTGATCAGACGTGGAAGCCGAGGCGACAACGTCGGTGTGCGCGCATTGCCGGTCTTCAACCCGTCGAGGACCCTGGTCAGGTCTCGAGAAACCCTCGCGTGGTCGATCCCGTAATATCGAAAGATCCGATGGAGGTCCGTATTCGGTACTTCCATCAATTTCGTCAAGAAATGTTCGATATCGACGTCGTAATGAGTCCGGCTCAGGCAGAGCCCAGCCGCTCCTTCCAATGCCTGACGGCTCGTGTCATCCAACTTCCCGATCAACCCTTTTAAATTGACGTTCATACAGCTCCCTTCTTACAAAGGATGCTCCAGCAATCAGCGTTCTATCCCCTCGTTGCCAAGAAATCTCCGGCGAACCTCACGTCGTCGGCATCGCATATTCGTGGTTTTGAGGACAACCATGTCGTCCACCCTAATCGTGGCGCATATCCACCTCCTTCATGGAGACGGAGGGGCGGTACCTCAGCCGCTTTTAAGATGGGCCACACCGAAAACTCGAGTTCAGCCCCCGACAGAAATTGGATCAGGCGCGTGAGCGTCGGAAAGGCCTTTCCCGATGGCAACAACCGACAGAACATATCGAAATCCAATGGCCCCAGATTGACATCAAACTTGGCTTGCTGGTCCCACACTTTGGTTCCCGCCACTGCCGTCTGCCCCAGAAGATTATTGGCTCCGGTCATTCCCAGTTTGGTCCAATCGTCCGATTCCAGCGGCAACCACATGCCGACAAATTGGCGAATCTGCACCGGCACCTGGAACGCATCGGCCAGACATTGTTGCACGGCCTGAGCGGACCGCGGACGCTGCACGATCAATCCCGCGTATCGCAAGAGACCGGCAGCGTCACCACCCAACCCCACCTGAGTTGCCTTCGTCCCTAACCCGAGCACGCTGTACAGGCACGAGGCAAACCGATCGTCCCCTCCCGTGTCAGCTGCCCGCTCGCAGCCGACGACGCAGTGATGTTTTTCCCAGGCGCGATAGAACAAGGCAATCAGCCGGTGATTGAAGATGTCCAAGAAGTCGCGCAGGGCATAATCACCGACTTGGATCCGCTGCAGTGCTAACTCCGTGTAGTAGCGTGGCAATGCGCCTTCCGCACCGGCCAAGCCGAGAAAGGCTACGGTCACCCCGATAGGTTTCCCCACATGTTTGGGCGGATCAATGTGATGGATTTCACTGGGAGGAAATCCCAACGAGACATGGGACCGAAAGCGCAGCACATCGGGATCGGACGAGCGGACCCCGTTGCTGGGCCGTCGACCGGCATACCAGCGCGTCAGTAGACGCACAGCCTGAAAAAATTCGAATCGAAATCCGTTGGTCAGCAGTTCTTCTTCTAGAGAAGGACCTGCTCTCCAGCTCTCGGCGGCCATCGTTTGATCGGTGTATCCCGCTGACGCGACGTGGCAATCAGCTGTGTGAAAGAGTTTAAACTGGCGTGGAGACCAAGAAATCGCTCCAGCACGGATGCGAACAGAAAGACCCCACTCCCCACGTATTTATCTTCATCGAACTGCAACGTAATCTCCATCCCCCGGCAGAACCCATGCCATCCCATGACGGTCGGGCGCCTGACAACGCGCCGCGAATCCAGGCTCAGGATACCGGCGATATGCTGACGGATCACGGCAGACCCTGAAAAATCGTACAATCCCAGTATTTCTTGCAGTGCCTCAGGTCCACCGGACGCCAAAGACAGATAGCTCAATGAGAGATGGGAGATCAGACGCCACTGACGCTCCCCGCTCAACGGCGGCCGGACAGGATCGGTCGGTTTGATGAGGGCACGGATCCGAGAAACCGGAGCAGCCCCTTCCAGTTCAAATTCACCCCCCACGTCGTCAGCCGATAGTTTGCGTGGGAGATCTCGGTTGGTGCACAGGGTGCGCAGGGTCAACGTTTCAAATGGAGGCAACGCCGGCCGCACATCGAGATCAACCAACGAGATGAAGAGTTCCGTTCCTGTATCACCCTTCCTTTCCGCCGGACGTCTTGCTGCATACCAGTAGGCCATTGGTTGATCGTCTGTGCCACCGTGATGAACAGAATATAGGGGCTGCACGGGTTGTGTCGTGAGTGAATCGGCTGCGGTTAACACCGCATCTGCGATGCTATAGACCTCGTAGGCCTGTTGACGACGGACGTCCGGAATCACGCGATACTCATGCTGGGTATGATCAAGTCGAACCGGTTCGGCGACCTGGGGAAACAGGTTCACGACCGGAGCACACCCCAATTTGAAGTTGTCTAGGGTGATCACATGGTCGACGCGCGGCGCTTGATCCAGGAGGATCAAGATTTCCATCTTGTCCGCCAAGTCAAGCCGAGCGGCATTCTGGAGCCCCGTCATGTCAACGAATAAAAATTTCTGCGGGAACGTGAAGTACTCTTGAAGCAGCCGATAGCCCATAAAGGCATGGGGTAGGTAGGGCAACAACCCCTCTTCAGTCCCGAACCCGACCGGTTGTAGACAAGAGGCCGGCAACACGACCGGCTTGTGGTTCGCCTTTGCATCGACCGGCTTGATCCAGATCTCACGCGTCCGGTTAACGAGCAACTCGTAGAGCGTGTGCGCCGACTGCCCTTCCCCATCGAGATAAAATCGTAGCCGATCCAGTTCCAGCTCGCGAAAGGGCATCCCTCCTTGAGTTCGTAACTCCATGCGAAGAAGTCCAAGGGCCTTGGAACGAGGTTCCGGGACATCAAATCGAGCCGAGGCGAGCGTGACGGGCCAGAGAACTACTGGGTAGCCGGTTCGGAATCGGCATTGGGTGCCGTCGACCGGACGAGAGTACAACAGCGTATGACGGGGAATCTCATACCCCGTCGTCACCTTTCCTTGCGCCGGATCCAGCGTGAATTCAGCGACTGACATCGAAGGAATCGGCGCCAAATAGTGCGGATAGAGGAGACCGAGTAGTGCATCCGTGATTTCAGGAAATTCGTCATCGATCTTGCGGTGGATCCTTGCGGCTAAGAATGCTACGGCCTGAATCAGCCGCTCGACGTGGGGGTCCTCACATTTCCCCGGTTCCAGCAGGAGGCGGCTCGCCACCTTGGGGTAGGCCTGGGCAAACTCCTGTCCCTGCTGGCGAAGGATCGAGAGCTCGCGCTCATAATATTCCAGCAAGGACTCTTCCATCAGCGATCCTCTCGCACCGTGTACTGACTCGTGACCACATGTAACGCCGCATTCAACGTGATCGGTTCTGGCGCCGGATCGGTCCGGAGCAACGCATCGATCCGAAACCGGAGCACCATGTCGTACTTCTCGCGAGCCTCCAGCGTCACCCGCACCGACTTCAAACGGGGCTCAAAGCTCGTCAAGGCTTCCTCAACGACGCGTCGCACGGCCTTCCGGTCATTGGGATTCAGCAGACTGTAGCTGGTGAAATCTGGGAGCCCGAACATCAGAATTGATTTCCGAACATGGACAAATTCCTCCGACACGTCGAAGAGTAGTTCGCGCCTCGTATTCAGCAACGCCTCGATGTCCCGGGCAACTGAAGCCTTCAGTTCACGCACCGACAGCGCTGGCTGAGCCGGCTTGCGCATGGGCGTCAATTCATCCCGAAACACTTCGTCCACCAAGAGGCGGTTCAGAGGAGAGACATACTTACTCTTCCGACTGTCTTCCATCAGACGAATAGTGTTCGGACTAACCGTCACCCCTTCGAACCGACGACCGTCATAGAGGAAGGGGCCGAGGATCACACGATTGAGACATTCCACCATGGCAGCAATCACCGGATGGGGAACCGGAGTCCCCCCGTTATACTGATCGAGCACCGCCAGATCTTCTGAATAGGCCTGCTCCCGCACATAGCGAGAGAGAGAACCCTGCGTGTCTTGAAGCTTCTTGGCCAACTGCGCGGGATGCTTCAGATCGAGCGGATCGACCCGTGGATCTCCCGCACGAGGATCATCATCGAGCAATCGGTCCAATAGCGAAGCGGCCAGACCAACTTCTTGTCCGCGCATAAGTACCAACAACACCCCCAACAACGATCAGGAGACTTTTTACTACGGCGTTTCTTGGTGAACGATGGTGATCAGATTTTAGGCCGACCCCATCACCATACCCTGTCCCGATTTAGCAAAGATTGCCCTACGTGGTCCTAGCCAGGGCATTGCCAACCTAAAAATCTCTAGGGCCTCCATCACCCATACACCTCAAGGCCAGAGGAAAGCGACGAGGATGTCTTCCTCCTCGCTGGAATGACGGCACTGACACAACCAGGATGCTCCAGCCTCCCCGAACCCATGATCTCTAGCTGAGACGAGCCATCTCCTGAGTTTCTCTCCGATCAGTTCTGATGGCCGTCCCTAAGGCCTCACCTTTTTGCGCACACGACCATGCCCTATCTCGACACATGCTCTCAGCTTGCCACTCATTGGCACCTAACTGAAAAGAGAGACGTGAGGATCGGGCACGCTTCTCACGACCCAGGCTTCTCACCCCCTTAGCGGTTAGATCTTATCCTGCTTTTCCAGGTCGAACCCTAACTTGGCCGTACCATACTCCCACCGCATCTTTCTGAATTTGAGAGTAACCGTTTCTGTTGGATGAGCTTCCCCTGCACTCATCGTATTATTAATGCTGGAGATGATCACTTGTTCCAACATCACCTTGTAATACGCATCACTCGTTCCAGCTAACACCGCAATTTCAGCTTTTTCATACTGGTCCTTCATCGCACAAGACAAGGCGAGCTGCGGGCTGGTCGCGTCCAGCACCTTTGTGCAACAAAGGTCTCCGAAAGTGGCCATCCGGGGGGACGTGCTTTCCCCCTGCTTTTCCCAATCCCCTTCTTGGTGTATGCTATAGGAGAAGTGTTGAAGGACGATCTGCCCCTCGAACTTCTTTGCGGTAGCCTTCCCCCCCTTGATGTCGCCCAGTTTCAGAAAGATATGGTCTTGCTCCTTCGACATGGTGCTTCCTCCTTAGTAAGACGTACACGCCCGCGCACGCCAATGACTTGATGTTTTACTTGTCCTGCTCCTCGCGGACACAGCAAAGTTGATGCCACGGATTCCTTGACTCTTTGAACGAGATCATATGTACAATGCCTGGGCTTTGCGCTTGTTGCCCGTCCAGCGCAATTCCCGCTGCTCGATGAATCATGTATCTATTTGATACATGATTGAATCGGATTGGATACACGGAGGCTGACTCCGTACTGATCCCCTACTAACTCAACCACACCATGTCTCGAATGCGATCGATTCTAACGTTCGGCCACGGTGAGACGGTGGCCGAACCGTTTCTTTGATCCCTATTTGGCCGGTGGCGGAAGATCCGCGACCAATCGTAACGAGACGGTGAGTTCATCGAGTTGGAAATGCGGCTTAAGAAAGGCCACTGCTCGATAGCAGCCAGGCTTCCCAGGGACTTCGGCCACTTCTATCCTTGCCTCTTTCAAGGGGTACTTGGCCTTCAGCTCCATACCCGCGTCTTCGGAACTGACGACATAGTTGGTGATCCACCGGTTAAGATAGTCTTGGCATTCTTTTCGTGTCATGAAGCTGCCGATCTTGTCCCGCATGATCGCCTTGAGATAGTGTGCGAACCGTGACATGGCTAGGAGATACTGCATCTGGGTCGAGAGCCTGGCATTGGCATTGGCGGCGTCGGTATCGTATTTCTTAGCCTTCTGGCACGATTGTGCGCCGAAGAAAGCGGCATAGTCCGTCCCTTTGCAGTGGACGAGAGGCATGAATCCAAGGTCGGACAGCTCCTTCTCCCGTCGGTCCGTGATGGCGATCTCCGTCGGACACTTCATCGCAATTTCTCCGTCGTCCGTCCGGAAGGTATGTGTCGGCAATCCCTCGACTTTTCCACCAGCCTCGACACCTCGGATCGTCGCGCACCACCCATACTTGGCAAAAGAATCCGTCAGACGGGTCGCCATGGCATAGGCCGCGTTGCCCCACAGGTACTTGCTGTGATCGGTGCCGTCGACCTCCTCTTTGAAGTTGAAGGATTCGGTTGGGACGGTGTCTGGTCCATAGGGCAGGCGCATGAGAATATGCGGCAAGGCCAGACCGACGTAGCGCGAATCCTCGGACTCGCGAAACGATTTCCACTTCGCATAGTCTGGGGTCTCGAATTTCTTGGCCAGATCGCGCGGATTGGGGAGGTCTGTGTAATTTTCCAAGCCCATCAGGCCCGGGTCGGCAGCCGACAGAAAGGGGGCGTGCGCCGCGGCTGCGACATTGGATATTTTTTCCAACAAGGCAATGTCTTGCGGATTTCGACCGAACTGGAAGTCGCCGATCAATGCCCCGTAAGGAGCGCCGCCGAAGGTGCCATATTCTTCTTCGTACACTTTTTTGAAGAGCGCGCTTTGATCGAACTCCGCGGCCTTTTCAAGATCCTTCCCAAGTTCCTTCTTGCTGATGTTCAGCACGCGCAACTTGAGCATGGTGCTCGTTTCGGACTGCATGACTAAATAATGAAGCCCACGCCAGGAAGCTTCCAGTTTCTGAAACTCCGGCGCATGCATAATTGCATTCAGTTGCGCAGAGAGCAGTCGGTCGATATCCGCAATACGCGCAGCAATCGTGGCCTCGAGATCCTTGGTAATCCGCAAGGTCCCGATCAATGCTTCCTGGACAAGTGTGGCGATTTGCTGTCGCGATTGTTCTCTCTCCCAATCATCACGACCAATCCGAGACTCTTGGATAATTTGGTCCAAGACTCCGACTCCCTCGGCGGCGCCTGCCGGGGCTGCCCCAGCTTCCTTTGCCTCGTTCGCCATCACGCACTCTCCTTTCCAGCCCCTTCATCAGAGGCACCAATGCCGGCTTCTTTTCCGATCTTTTGCTGCAGCTCCGTATTGCCAATGATTTCTTGTAACTTCTCCGCGAGACGGTCGTTCCCGTCCGCTTTCGCCAACAACGCACTAAGCTGCTTGCGGACCTCGACGAGTTTCCGAAGGGGTTCAACCTGATTGGCGACCTGTTCCGGTGCAAAATCATCGAGGCCATTGAACTTCAGTTCCACCCCGATCTTGGAATCGTCATTCGTGAGCTTACTGTCGACCCTGTAAGTCAGGCGTGGGGCCATGCCCTTCATGACTTCATCAAAGTTATCGCGATCAATCTCGACAAACTTCCGTTTCGGGTCTTTCAAGCCTGGGAGCGGCTGCTCGGGATCGCCCGATAAGTCGGCCATCACACCCATCACGAAAGGGAGCTCCTTCATTTCGATTGCGCCGCCGGTCTCAACATCGTAGGTGATTTGCACACGCGGAGGCCTAACGCGGTCTAACTTATGCTGCGTACTTTCTTTTCCCATAACGAGTCCTCCATGCTTGTAACCAGCGGCTGTCCGTGGACTCTACCGCGGTCGTTGTTGCCCATCCCCCTCAACACCACCAGACTCTCTCCCCTCTCTATGGCTGGTCCTCTTTAATGCCGAGCGTCTCGCGCACACTCCCCAAAACGGAATCGTCCTTGATGACTTCGCGCAACCATTCATCAAGCGGCATTGTGCCCCAGCGGGCAGCCCGCTGTACTAAATGAAACACCGGACTGTGGGGCTCGGTCTTGCGAAAAAACTCGGCAACACCCGCCAACCGTCGAAGCGCCTCCTCCCGGTCACGCGGTTCGATTCCAATTGAGATCCCGCCGGCCTGGGCTGCCACTTGTCCTGAGACTCCAGCCACCTGTACTGCGTCTGTTGTCTCCGATATCCCCAACCCCACCCCGCCTTTCTTTCGAACAATATTATCCATCAATAAACGGCACTCACCGATGGCGTCTTTGACCGCGCGAAGACCTGGCGCCGCCTCTCCATACTTCTCACCCAAGACCTGATCAAGCTGTTCAAACGCGGCCCAGCAATCCGACAATTGCTCCAATACGCTCGCGCAATGAGCGAGTGGCGTACCAACTGCAGCCTTGTCGAACTTCTCCCCCTCGAGCTTGCCGTCATTCACTGCTTCTTCAAGTTGTCGCCGTTTCTCGGAGTCACCGGCAGCACCCCGCCGGAGGTTCTCCACCTCTTGCGATTCCTTATAGTGCACGTAAGTGTAGGACGACCCGTCGCTGCTCCGAATCAACGGCGTGGTATTGATTCCAATCGGAATGAGTTTGTTGAGGGCCTCAAGTTTACCGGAGCGAAACTCCACATCACCGTCCTCAATCGCCGGATAGAGACCGTCCCAAAACTTCTCATGAAGGCCATGCAAGACTTTCAAGCCATCTCGCAGTCCCGCGAATCCATGCCGCTTGAGCAAAGCCTCAACCAGCCAGGCCGCGACCTGAAGATCCTTGCTTTGCGTCGTCAGAATTTTCGTCGCGGTCTGAATCGCCTTTGGCCAGTCTGCCGTCTTGGCATCGCGCTTCCAATCCCCTTGGTCCAGAGCCTCCTCTTCACGACGCGCTTCCTTGAGGAGGTCAAATTCTTTACTGTCGCGGATATCTTTCCCAGCCGGGTTCTCACCAGGGATCGGCTTGAGGATGGCAGCAATATCAATGGTCGTTTCAGTAGGCATATTCTGTCCTAGTTGTCTGTCCGCGCGGGACTACGGCTGATGCATTGTAAGATCCCGAATTTCCAGGAGACTCCGTTCACCGTTATCGATCATGAATGTTCGTTGGCCAACTCCTCCCGCAATCCCCTCGCCGAGGTTGATCCATTCCGTGAGGCGCCCCAAGCGTACCTGTTCATTGTCGTCTTGCTCTGACCCGACATAAAGTACGGGCACGAACGCTTCTCCCCCCTGCCCATTTTCGATTTCGACTGATACGGGAGCCCAGAGCAGATCCCGCAATTGTTTTGGGGGATCCAGTTTCAGTGCCCGTACCTGTTCGAATGGTATCCATGCATACGTCTGATTAATAAATATCTCTACGACGGCACTGACGCGATCATCTGAATCCCGCAATGACGAGAAGGGCTGCCCGTTCACACGTCCTAGATAAGTGGGACGGAGACTCTCGGCCTTCGCAAATATCTCCTTGGCATCTCCCGCTCGCCCCTGTTGCAAACAGGCGATGCCCTCCAACTGATGCAACACATGTTGAGGCGGATCAAGCAAGAACGTCGGCCGCGCCACTCCTTCGAACACCCGGCGACGCGTGCCTTCCGCTTGCAGGAGGTTTCGGTAGATTTCGATCCCAACTCCAGTTTTTTCATCCTTGAGCCCAATGACATCGAGTTGCTTGCTCGCTCGCTGATAGTCCCCTTGAAAGCATAGGAGTTCGAAGAGAAAGGTTCTGAGATGGATGTCGGTTGGGTGTGCTTTAACCTGCTGAGTCAACTCAGCCACAGCGGCTGACAATTGGCTGGACTCGAGGAGTTCTTTACCGTTCATAGCTCTACTCAACGACCACAGAGGACGACCGTGATCCTACGTACTATACGGAACACACACCGCTAGAGTCGCTAGGCCGCGTCGAATGGCGGTTGGCCCCATTCGTTCGACAGTCGTCCCGGCTCTTTCCATGTGATATCTCATCAGCTGAGCAACCGTCATCAGTGAATCCTGCAAGTCGATCGTCGGAGGTTGAGCGGCCCCTTCTGTCCTAGCCAGGACTTGACCTGACACTGAAGCCATCACATCCCACCATGCATCATCTCGAACCACGGGATTCACAAGAAAGCGCACGATATTGGGTGACCCAGGGCCAATGGACAGCAGCGCGGCACCATGAGAGGGATCTCGCTTCCAGAAACAGAGCAACCCCGCGTGAGGATGCCCGGTGCCACTCTGACGCTGGAGATAGACTTGTAACCAGAAGGCCAGATCGAGATTGTCAGAAGTCCCCTCTCGACCAATCGGAAATCGGATGCTGTCTTGGTCTCGATAGGGCACCTGCGCCACTTGTGCGAACAGCTGACCAACCGCCAGTTGGGTGGCTTCTCCTCGGCACGTCGCGTCTTCTTCCCACCATTGTCGAACCGTCGTTGACTGTGTGAACCGATTGAATGTCTCTATCGCATGAGCGAGATCTGGCTCCTGAATCACCTGGTCTTCCACCGCTCGTCGGAAGGCGTCCCAATTGAGATCTTCTCGCAGTTTGCGGATCGCTAGGGTCCGGTCATGAATAAAGGCGGACGTTGCGACAGGGATGAGCCACGGGGTTAAGACGAAGTCGTGACGTTCAAGAAGTGCATAACTCGTAAAAGGAAATGACCGTCCAGCCTTATCCTGACTCGCCATGATGGCCCCATACACAACACGTCCCTCATGATTCGGAAGATAGAAAAACTCATAGGGACTGGCCTGTGCGATCTGTTCCGCCATGCGGCGCCTTCTTGGGTCTTGGCGTACAGGATCCCCTGTTGTAGCCATTCATCCAACCAACGCAGTTCTGGACCGGAGGCGTGCAAACGCAGAAACTCCGGAGACACCGGCAGCTTTCCGTAATACCCGCAAAGAACTTCGTTCATCACACGTCCTTAGAGGTGCTCGACACACCGAAACTGTTCGAACAGGCCTGGTCTGAACGGATTCTTATGGGTGGCCGTGCGAAGGTCGTATTGCACCTTCACCGCTTGGCCATCTGCACCAGGGAGATCCCACTGCACGCGATATTGCGCGTCCCCCGCGACGGACGAGACCCGTCCCGCTTCAATGAGACGAAAGAGTCCCCATAGATCCTTCACCTCTCGAGTAATCCAGGTTCCATTCACTTGGACCTGCAACACTGCCCCGGCTGCCGGCGCGGGCCCTGGCCACTTGACCTCTTCCCATTCCTGCGGTCCGTTCTGATACCGCAACATCTGCCCGCCCACCTCCAGGCGAATCTCCGTAGCCGTCTTCACTCCTCCCAACACGGGGTGGGGATAGACCTCAAACGAGATGCCAGGACTCATGCTCCCCCTTGGGAAGAGGCTTTCCGAGAGTAACCGAGCTTGGGTCAGAGAATTCAGAAATTCCTCGGAAAGGTTCATGCTGACGTTGGCCCACTGCTTTGACTCCCAGCGATCCGCCCCTTCGACGATAAACGGCTTGAGTTCGGCCTGATAGAATTTCCAGAGCAGGCCGTTCTCAGGGTGGAACACATCCGACAAGTCCGCGATGGGGGCATCTCCCCCGACCTGACGGAACGGATAGCGTCCTTCCACATTGCGCAGACATGCGGGATAGACCTCTGCTTCCCACCGCTTGGCGGCTTCGGCTTTGGCCCGTTCCAACACGCCCTTCATCGTGATCATCCAGGGTTCGATCAGGAGCGGCGTCACGATCTCTCGGGTTTCAGGATCCAGCTTTTGCAACAGGCCGTCCGTACTGTTCATGGCCTGAAGAATGTCGTTCGGCTTTCCGGCGACGAGGCTTTCAGCCAGGGCCTTCATGTCCGCGGCCGGACTTTCCGCCCGTAAGATCGGGCGCACGGCTTGCTGGACCTTCCTCACATCGGTCAGGTACTTGATCAACGGCGCATCTTCTTTGGCATCCTTTGCCGCATGGAGTAAGCGATCCAGTCCTTTGAAGCGAAGCGTGACGGAGCCTGAAAAGTCGTTGGGGTCAGCCAAGCGGCGAATCAGTTCTTCCGTATCCTTCACCGAAGCGCCGACCGCGCTGGTGCCCTCGATGCCGAGTTGTTGTTTGATCTTGCCCAAGAGACCTGTCGCGGTTTCCTGCAATTTGGACAACCCTTCCGGTCCCGGTACGGTGTTCTGCACCACAGCCTCGAACACGCGTTGCATCGGTGAATCTCCGGAGGCCAGCAGGCTGAGCTGTTCATCCACATTAGTGGGCGTGACAACGGCTTTCATCCGCAGTGAACGGAGAAATTCTCGCCAGTGGCGCACGTAGTCTTGGAAATACTGGCGTTTGATCCCCTTGTCCAGCTGAGCCAGTTCCACTTCCGGCTCTCCGATAATCCAGCCCTCATCCCCGGATTCTTCCAGTATCCTGGCGACGCTCGCTTGAAACGGTCCTTTCCATCCGGCGATCGTATAGACCCCGGGCACCTCATACTCGCTCGTGATCGTGCCCTGAAGAGGCCCTTGGAGCACAAGATCGATTGTAAACGGCTTCACCAAGTCTTCAGCCGCCCGCTTGCTGAGCGCATAAATGCGTTGCATCCTCGGGACCTGCCGCAGTTGGCTTTGCACGTCTTTCACTAATCGAACATTCAAGGCCAACCGTTCGCCGTGGTCTCGAGCCAGGTACTGGCTGTAGAGAAACATCTGCGTGAAGACCTTCTCTTGAAGTTCCGCCGGAACCGCTTCCTGGTGAAAGATCTCTTTCAGTTTGTGCTCCCAATGGTCCTTCAACCAGCGATGCAGATACTCCGGTTTGAG
>Ga0224510_10000380_pt1 | contig 35428 bp, 35 predicted proteins | sample SF_May12_sed_USG_FD_170161 | JGI IMG/M metagenome (GOLD analysis project Ga0224510, IMG submission 170161) | Sediment microbial communities from San Francisco Bay, California, United States - SF_May12_sed_USGS_4_1 | ecosystem: Environmental > Aquatic > Marine > Sediment | place: USA: California... | reverse complement strand
CAATGTCTCGCGTGGCGGGAGCCTTCACCAGCACCTGCCGGAGCGCGTGGCCCACAACGGGCACCGCGAGGCGCGCGGAACCTTCTCCGAGCATGGCGTCAGGATGGCGACTGGCTCGAGAACGGCGGCGATCATCGGTCACGAGGCTCGCGTGCTCTCGTCGCATCATCAGGCGCTCGAGAGAATCGGCGACAGTCTCGACGCCGCCGCCTGGGCCGAGGACGGCACGGTCGAGGCTATCGAGGATCGGCGGCAGTTCGCTATCGGCGTCCTCTGGCACCCCGAGGAGGGTGAGGACAAGCGCCTCTTCGAGGCGCTCGTCGACCACGCCCGCCGCTTTCGCGATGAGCGCCGGCGCGGGCAGCGCTTGGCGCGGGCCTATTAGTCTAGGGAGCGTCTATGCGAAGGAAGGGGTTTCGCAGGAGGCGGTTGCCCGAGAACGTCGACGACGTCAGGGCCGAGATACTCCGGGTCGTCGCCCGACGGAAGCAGGCCGCGCCCAGTGACCTTTGGGCCTTCGGCGACGAGATCAATTCGCTGGAGGCGGCAATTTCGGAGTTCCGCCCAGAGTGGGCGGCCTCGCCGTGTGTGTACCGCGTCGCGAGGCTCGAGACCGACCTGGGAATCGTTCCCTTCGAGGACACCGTCCTCCTTCCAGATATCAAGCACACGTACGAGCTCGCCATCGAGATGCTGGCCCATATCCGGACGCAGAAGGATCTCCCTCTGGTCAGGATGCCGCTGTTCCTGCACCCTGACGAGATTGCGCTCGCTCTTCGACCCGTGCAACCCGAGCAGCTGCCCGCGACGACGCTCAGCTTGCCGGAAAAGGAGCTCTTGCCAATCTCGCCGAGGCGCCAGCGCCGACTCATCCGTCGCGAGGACTGGTCGGAGACGCGCCGGGCAACGCTCGATCGCGATAACTGGGAGTGTCGACAATGCGGCGCGCTGAAGGACCTCCACCTGTATCGCGCCGACGAGACGCACGATGAACATGACCCCGCGAGCTACATCACGTTGTGCCGGCGCTGTCTGCCTCAAAGGACGACCACGATGGTCTACCGATCGACGACTGCACACACCCTGGAGCCAGACGACGTGCGCCGGATCCGCTCGCAGCTTGCGCTGATCTTCCAGAAGGGGGCGATCGAATTTGTCGGCTTGGTCCTCGGGAAGGAGTACACCGTCCTCGAGGGCTGAGGACGCCTAGAGACGCGCAATCACCGCAGGGCTCGAGACAGGCTCGAGGTGGGCGCTTCCGGCTCGAGCAGGTCCAGGCGGCTGGCGAGCCAAGCCTTCGTCGTCGACTGAATGAGCGACGTCGCAACAATGCCAGTGCGACATCGTGACCAGCTGACCCCCGCCTGTGGCGTGAAGGCTCCGCGAGGGGGAGGACGTCCGCACGTGCACGGGCTGGCGAATACCATGCCCGTGCCTCGATCGGCGATCAGACGCGGTGAGAACCGCGTGCGAGTCGATGCGGTCTCCCGCGACTCCAGTGAGAAGCTCCCCACAAACCAGCGACGAGGGCGGGCACAGCAGACTTGCTCTGTTGGACGACGACTTCCCGGGCAGAGTCGAGCGCGCGCAGGAGTACGAGCGCGCCGCCGCCGCCAAGCTCCGGGAGCTCATCACGAGATCCGAGGAGCTGTACGCACAGGCGGCGCGCAAGTTGGCCGTCTTCGAAGCCTCCCTCGAAGCCAGACGGGCGACGCTGCGCCGGCTGGGATACTTGATCGAGAAAGAGCGGCGCCCTCATGGGTGAGCGTCTCGAAGGAGCCCAGGGTTTCCCTTTCGTCGTGCCACCGGCGCTGGGTGACTCGGACGATCCCGAGGAGTGACCACAACACCCCAGTCGTCCGACTCGCCCCGGTACACTCTCGACGTCCTTTAATCGGGTCCAGTGAGGCCAGAAAGGAGCGAGATGACGATTCACATCCCTGCCACGGCGAAACCGGTTCTGGGCGCCGAGGCGATCTCGAAGACACTTTCGCGTATCGCGCACGAGGTCATCGAGCGAAATGAGGCACCGGACGGAGTGGGGCTCGAACACGTTGCCCTCGTCGGCATTCAGACGCGCGGTGTCCCGCTTGCGTCGCGACTTCGCAGGCTTGTCGCGGAGCGGAGTGGCGTGGAGCTCCCAGTCGGGGCTCTGGACATCACGTTTCACCGGGATGACGTGCACGTCCGGGACGGGGGCCGGCCGCCCGACCGTCAACCCATCGTTCGGTCGACGAGCATTCCGTTCTCCCTCGAAGGGCTGAACATTGTCCTGGTCGACGACGTCCTGTATACGGGCCGCACGATAAGGGCCGCGATCGACGCCCTGCTCGATTTCGGGCGACCCGCGCAGATCCAGCTCGCCGTGCTCGTCGACCGGGGTCATCGCGAGCTCCCGATTCGCCCGGACTACGTCGGGAAGAACCTGCCGACCGGTCAGGACGAGCGAGTACACGTCGAGCTCGTCGAGGTGGACGAGATCGACCGCATCCTCCTCGTCGGTGAGAGTGAGGGATGGGACCATGTCTGAGCTACGGCCCCCCGCAGCCCCACGTCGCCACCTCCTGGCGATAGGCGATCTCGACTCCGTCGATGTCGAGCGAATCCTCGAGACAGCACGTGCGCTGGCAGCGTCGCTCGACCGCGAGGTGAAGAAACTGCCGACGCTCCGCGGGCGCATCGTGGTTAACCTCTTCTACGAGTCGTCCACCCGCACGCTCGCCAGCTTCGAGCTCGCCGCGAAGCGGCTTTCGGCCGACACGATGTCACTGCGCTCTGCGGGCTCCTCGGTCGACAAAGGGGAGTCGCTGAAGGACACGGCGCTGACCCTTGCGGCGTATGACCCCGACGTAATCGTCATCCGGCACCCGTCGATCGGTGCGCCCCAGCTCGTCGCGCGCAACACCGACGCACACATCGTGAATGCGGGTGACGGGAAGCACCAACATCCGACACAGGCGCTTCTCGACCTCTACACGATCCACGCGGCGCTCGGACGCCTCGAGGGCGTCCACGTCGCCGTGGTCGGAGACGTGCTTCACTCGCGGGTCGCGCGATCGCTCGTGCAGGCGCTGCGAATCGTCGGTGCCCGCTCGACCCTCGTAGGCCCGCCGACCCTCATCCCCCGCGGGATCGAGGCACTCGGCTGCGAGGTCTCCACGGACATCGCCACGATTGGTGATGCGGACGTCATCTACGTCCTTCGCATGCAGGCCGAGCGGATGGCCGCTGGGGAGGCGTTCGTCCCCTCGCTTCGCGAGTACACCGCCGAGTTCGGGGTCACCCCGGAACGCGTTCGGCCCGGCCAGGTGGTCATGCACCCAGGACCGATGAACCGCGGCGTCGAGATCGATCCGCGTGTCGCGGACTCCGACGTAGCTCTCGTGGCGGACCAGGTGCGAGCCGGTCTCGTGGTACGAATGGCGGTGCTCTATGACCTGGTCGTGGAGCGCCCCGCCAGCGCCAGCGGAACAACGGTCGACGTGTCGGGAGAAGGGGAGTTTTTCCCAGCTCTCGCCGGTTCATCACACGGGGAGGTCTCATGACTCTTGCATGCCGCAACGGGCGAAGCGACTCGCTCGTACTAGAGGGGCGCGTCGTCGCGCCCGCGCAGGGCATCGACGACACCTTGAGGATCACGGTCACGGACGGCGTTATCAGCGCGATCGAATCCGGAGGCACCGGCACCGCTGGCGCGGTCGTGGCTCCGGCGTTCGTCGACCCCCATGTGCACCTGAGGTCGCCCGGCCGCGAGGACGAGGAGACGTTGCGCTCGGGAACGGAGGCCGCCGCCGCGGGGGGCTACTGCGCCATCCTCGCGATGCCCAACACGGATCCCATAGTCGACTCCGCGTCGGTGCTCGGTGCACTCGTCGAACGGGCGCGCGAGGAGGCGGCGATACCCACGGGGTTCATGGCCTCTATCAGCAAGGGCCAGCAGGGTGAGGAGCTCACCGAAATGGTCGAATTGGCCCGCGCCGGAGCGGTTGCGTTCACGGACGACGGAAAGCCGGTGACCTCAGCCGGCCTCATGAGGCGTGCGCTGCAGTACGGGGCGCTTACGAAGTTCCCGCTTGCGCTCCACTGCGAGGAGCCGAGCCTCTCGCGGGGAGGGCATGCGCACGAGGGAGCCGTCTCCGCCGAGCTCGGGCTCGGCCCGTACCCCTCGGCGGCGGAGAGCGTTATGGTCGAGCGCGACTGCGCCCTGGCCGAGCTCGAGCACCGGCCGATTCACGTCATGCACCTCTCCGCACGGGAGTCGGTGGAGGCTGTGGAGCGGGCGCAGGAAGCTGGAGTCCCCGCCACCGCGGAGGTGACGCCGCACCATCTCGTCCTCACCGACGAGGCGGTTCGGTCGCTCGATCCGAACGTGAAAATGAATCCGCCACTGCGGTCGGCGGAGGATCGATCAGCGCTCGTCGATGCGCTGCGCCGCGGAGCGATCTCCTGCATCGCGACGGATCACGCTCCGCATGCCCGGCATGAGAAAGACGTCCCGTTCGAGGACGCGCCGTTCGGCGTCACTGGGCTCGAGACCGCGTTCTCGGCTCTCTACACGCACCTGGTGCTCTCCGGGCAGCTGACGCTCGAGACGCTCCTCGAGCGGATGTCGTCCGGGCCTGCGCGGGCTTTCGGCCTCGACGAGCCGCGGATCGAAGTCGGCGCCAGAGCCAACCTCGTCGTCCTCGACCTCGATGCCGAGTGGACGGTGACCGAGGAAGGCTTCCGCTCGCTTTCGGTCAATTCGTGGCTCCTCGGCGAGACGCTTCGGGGCCGCGTCGTGCAGACCATCGCCGACGGCCGGGTGGTGTACGCGGCGTGACGCCGGACTCCTCGTGCCGGAGGACGGCGTAGCGCATCCTTGAGACCCGTCCGGCGGAGGAGTGACTCGTGCTGAAGCAGCTCCGGCTACTTCCGGGAGACCCAGATGCTTGATCGGGAATTCGCGGCGACGTCGTGACTACCGGCTCGGGAGCAGAGCCTGCTCCCGAGCCGAAACCACGGCCGGGGCGACAAAAGAAGATCACACCGTGTAGGGATAAATCGATGAGCGGGCCGTGCTACCGTGTCGTAGACGTGTATGCAATGCCATTGTCGAGGAGGCAACTGTGAGGGCTGCCCTGAAGCGAGCTTCGTACGTCGTCGTCGGCGCTGGCATCCACGGGCTCTCGACCGCGTACCACCTCGCGAAGGAGCTGCGCGGACGTGGCTCAGATGCCGGAACCGAGATCGTCGTCGTCGACAAGGCGACCCCAGGGGCGGGGGCCAGCGGAATCGCCTGCGGCGTCGTCCGCAACAACTACTTCCAGCCCGCCATGAGCGAGCTGATGCAGGCCTGCGTCGAGGTGTGGGAGTCCGACCCCACGGCCTATGCCTACAACTCCGTGGGGTATGTCGCGCTCGGTGCCGGAGTGCAGGAATCCGACCTGACCGCCACGTTCGAGCGTCAGGAGCGGATCGGCTACCGCTCCGAGCTGGTCGTCGGCGAGGCAGAGGTCGATGGGCACATGAAAGCGCTCTTCCCAGACTGGCGCGCGCAGGGAGTGACGATCTGTCTCCACGAGCACCAGGGCGGCTTCGCGTTCAATGTCGAGTCGGTTCTCGGCCTTCGCGACAAGTGCCTGAGCGAGGGCGTCACGATCCTCTCCCACACCGAGGTCACCGGCTTCCGCTTCGGTCTGGAGGGCACGGTCGCCGCGGTCGAGACGAGCGCCGGTGAGATCGAGGTCGGCGAACAGGTGGTCATCGCGCCCGGACCGTGGGCGAGCCGCTTCTGGGTGATGCTCGGGCTCCCCGAGACGATCGACATCACCACGCCGTCCGGGGAGGTCGTCCACGACCGCCCCATGTGGACGTACTGGAACCTCCAGGAGGGCGAGATCACGGTCGATCCACTGATGTTCGCGACCGCCGACGGCGGCGCCCCGCCTGTGATCCATCTCGACACGGATGCCCCCCTCTACACCGACGACGGTGACCTCGTCACCGACGAGCTCTGGGGGATCTACTTCAAGCGCGACCGGCGCGGCGTCCAAGGTGGCGCCTCACCGCTCGTCGTCGACGGCGACGTCGAGCTCGACCCGTACCCCTCGACCACGGACATCGACCCGAGCTTCCCGGACATGTGGTGCGCGGCCCTGTCGCACTCGATGAGCCGCTTCGAGGGCTGCCGGGCTCGATACAAGATCGCCCGCTCGGGCGGCGTCGGTGCGTTCACGGCCGACAACTTCCCGGTGTTCGACTACGTCAAGCCGAACGTGTACGCGATCCTCGACTCGAACCATGGCTACAAGATGATCGGAGTCGGAAAAGAGGTCGCGAGCGTGCTCCTCGGCGGCCACTCGGGCCTGCTGCATCCGTTCCGGTTCGAGCGATTCGCGACGGGTGATCTTCACCCCGTCTCGAGCTCGCCGTATCCATGGTCGTAGTGGGGTCAGACCCACGGGCTGAACCGCTCAATGGCGTGTCCACCGGCGTAACAGTACTCATGTCGGGAGCGCACGATTAGACTGTCGCCGTCCACGGGCGAGGCCGAGTGTTTCCGAGCGCCTTGCGTCGTCCGTGGACGTCGTCGTTCAGATTGTGCTGCTCGTCGTCGGGCTAACCCTCGCGATCGTCGCGAGTGACGTTGCCGTGGCGTATACGCGCTCGCTCGCGGCCGTCCTCGGTGCGCCTCCCTTCGTCGTGGGGGTCGTCCTTGTTGCGCTCGGCACGGATCTACCGGAGATCGCCAACTCGATTTCCTCGCACCTTCAAGACGAAGGCGACGTCAACGTCGGCGACTCTATCGGCTCGACCCTGACGCAGTACACGTTCGTGCTCGGGCTGTTCCCGCTGATCGTCGCGGTGATCGCAATCTCTCGCCGGCAAGTCGGGCTGGTCACACTGCTGACGGTCGGCGCGCTCGGGCTGACGGCCCTGTTCGTCGCCGACGGCTGGCTTGGGCGGCTCGAAGGCATCGTGCTCGTCGTCGCGTGGGCAGCTGCGATGCTTGCGGTGACACGGCTTCTGCCTCCGACGGCTCCCGAGGCTCCTCCTCGAGTGCGGGTGAATGGCCGCCTTCCGCAAGTCGGCGTGATCCTCGCCACGCTCGCCGTTGTGGGAGTCGGCGCCACGGTCGCCGTGCGCGCACTCGTCGAGCTGGCCGAAAAGCTCGGCGTGCCGGAGTTCCTGCTCGCATTCTTCGGCGCTTCGCTCGGAACCTCCGCACCCGAGATCGCCGTCGACGTCACCGCGCTTATGCGAGGCGCGCCGGCAATCGCACTCGGCGATGCCCTGGGAAGCTCGCTGATCGACGCAACCCTCTCGATCGGGATCGGCCCGATCGTGAATCCTGCCGCCGTAACGGCCGACCTCGCAGTCGTCGCTTCGCTCTACACCGCGGCTGCGATTGCGGCGGTAGGACTGCTCCTGATGGTGCGCCGAAGACATGACCGCGTGAGCGCACCGGTGCTGTTCGGGCTCTATCTCCTCTCGTACGTCGTGCTCATCGCCTTCAATTGAGCGAGGTTCACATCGTGGGATGATCTCCGGTCGTTCGACGTCCTACAGCTCTGTGCCTCCGGATAGCCTGCGCTCGAGCCACGATGCACCGACCGTGTCTGTCAGGCCATGCGCGATGATCGATGTCACGATCGTGAAGGACGCGATGTCGAAGATGAGCGAGCGGTGCGACTCGGTCGACGCCAGAACGAGGAGCGCGAACAGAATCGAGGCGACACCTTTCGGGCCGAACCACGCGATGAACAGCTTGTTCGAACGTGGCTCCTGCACGCCTGTGAAGCTCAGGAGCACAGCCGTCGGTCGTGCAATGAGAAGTGCGAACGCGACGAAAAGCACGAGGCGAGCAACGCTTCCGTCCCAGCCCGTCGTCACCACCAGAGCCCCGAAGATGACGAACACGCTGATCTGGAAGATCGCGCTCACCGACTCGTTGAACTCGGTGAAGGCTTGTGGCATCTCGTGGCGCGAGACGGCGAGAGCGATGCCGGCAACGAACGCGGCGATCAACCCGTTGCCCCACCCCGTCGTCTCAGCGAGGCCAAAGCTCGCGATCGCGATGGCCAGCGCGTAGACGCCTTCGAACTTCGGCGAGACGGCCGCCGGGGGGAGGCGGGCCAGCAATCGTCCGGCGAGCACGGCGACGGCGATCCCCATGACTGCTCCGATACCTGCCTCGAGCGTAAGGCGACCGGCCTCCGTGACGGGCTCTCCCACACCGGTTGCGAGCGCTATGAAAAACAACACGAATGGGAGCGCAAGTCCGTCGTTGAGCCCGGACTCGAGATTCAACGTGTGCCGGACGGTCGCGGGGATTCGCTCCGAGGTGACGACGGCGGATGTAACCACGGGATCCGTGGGAGAGAGAACAGCACCGAGCAATAGAGCTTCGGCCCAACTCAGCTGCGGGAAGAGCGCCTTTCCGGCAATTGCGATGAGGCCGAGGGTGATCGGCATCGCGAGTACGAGCGCGCGGGCCGCCGGCGTCCAGTGCGAGAGGAGGAGCTCGCGCTCCACGACGAGTCCGTCGGCGAAGAGCGTGAGGATGAGCGCAAGCTCGACGGCAATCACGACGACCTCGCTCGAGGGCGAGGGGTCGATCACGCCTGCACCTGCCAAAGCGATACCGGTGACAACCGAGAGAACCGAGATCGAGAGCACGGCGTTTTGCAGCCACCCCGAGAGCGCGCCCGCCGCGCCGAGGAGCAGGCCGAGCAGAAGGAGTACCTCCGGAAAGTCGATGCCCACGGGGCCGGAACTGTAGACCACGTTCACGGGCCCCTTCTAGCGAGCGTCACTTGCGCAACCTCCAGCACTCGTAGACGATCCCCCCCGTGCTCATCTTCCTCCTGCTGGGGTTCGCGCCCTGGCTGCTGCTGCTCACACTCGCGGTCGCGCTGTACTTGACCGTCATCGAGCTTCGAGAAATGGATCTCCACTACGCGTGGTGGATCTGGTGGATCCTCCTCGTCTTCATGACCCACTTCATCGGCTACCTGTTGCTGAGGGCCTACGCTGTCTACCGACGCTGGCACGCGCGAACCGAGTAACGGCCGTCCCCCGCCTGAGCCGGCGCCGAGGCGCGGGCTCCGAGACAGCACGCTCGGACGCATCTTCCTTCTCGCCGTGGTGCTCGTGGCGGCGCTCGCCTTCACGCGCACATGCGGCGCACCCGATCAGAGGATCTCTCAAGACGAGGCAATCGCGATCGCCACGAAGAACGCCTCCTTCAAGCCGTGCGACGAGCAGAAGTGCGTCCTGATCCGCGCTGTCAACCAAGGAATTCCCGTGCGCCTCTTCTGGCTCGTCGGCCTGGCGCAGGCCATCGATCCGAACGGGAATCCCGTTCGCTTTGAGAACTTCCTGATCGACATGGAGACGGGCGCGATCACCCGAGCCTAGAAGCGCCATGTGTCCGCTCCCTACACAGTCTCGACGGCAACGTCGGTACAGGCGGACATGGAAACCGCGTGCCAGTCCTCATACGGTCCCCGCGACGTCGACCGCGGTAGCTGACGCCCGAGGAGGGTGGAATGATCTCGTCGCTGATCCCGACCTGGCTCGCCCAATCTCCAACGATCGAGGAGCTCGACTCCAAGCTGGCCCTCGACACGCAGATCCTGACCGAGACGTTCTACTTCTGGACGGTCGTGATCATGTGGTTGATCCACGTCGGCTTCATGGCCTACGAGGCGGGCGCCGCCCGACGCAAGAACATCATGTCGACGGCGATGAAGAACATCCTCACGATCGCGGTCGTCACCCCGACTTTCTACTACTTCGGCTGGTACATCTACGGTTGCTTCCAGGAGGGTTGGCCCAAGTCCGGCCACGCGAGCCCGGACGCGTTCGAGGGCTTCTGTGGTGCGACCGCGCCGTGGTCGGCCCAGATGGGGCCAAACCTCCAGGATCACGTCAGCGCCGTCTTCTTCCTCGCGTTCCTCCTCTTCTCCTGGACGACCGGTTCGATCATGTCGGGTGCACTGATCGAGCGCGTGCGTCTCTCCGCGTACCTGGTTCTGACCGCGGTGCTGGGCTCCGTCGTCTGGATCCTGGATGCCGCCTGGGGCTGGAGCTCCGGCGGCTGGCTCACCACCCGCTACGGGTTCCATGACGCGATCGCGTCGCTCGTTGTCCACGGTGTCGCAGGAGCATTCGCGTTCGGTGTTCTCCTCAATCTCGGCCCGCGCATCGGCAAGTACACGACGGACGGGTTAGCGCGGACCTTCCGAGGGCACAACACCCATCTCACGCTGATGGGTCTGATGCTGATCTTCACCGGCTTCTACGGCTTCTACGCGGCGTGTCTCGTCATCCAGTCCACGATCTTCCCGGGCTGGTTGAACATCTACGGTTCGCCGACGACGCTCGGCGCAATCGCTTTCGTGATCACCATCGGCTTCGCAGGCGGGTTCACGGGCGGCTGGTTCGCGAGCAAGGGCGATCCGTTCTGGACGTTGTCCGGCGGTCTGGCAGGCGTGATCGCCGTGTCTGCAGGCGCCGACGTCTACCACCCGTCCCTCGCGTACCTGCTCTCGATCTCGGGCGGAATGCTCGCCGTTTGGGCCGGTGGCTACATCGAGAAGAAGTTGCGGGTCGACGATGCGGTTGGAGCCGTTGCGGTTCACGGCGTGTGCGGCTTCTACGGGGTACTCCTCGTCGGGATCTTCGCCGGCGGCTATCCGACCGGCATCAACAACGTCCCGACGTCCTTCGGCGGCCAGCTGATGGGGATGATGGCCTTCCTACCGCTCGCGTTTCTGCCGGGTTATGCCATCAGCTGGATCCTGAAGAAGATGAACCTGCTGCGCGTACCGGCGGAAGTCGAGCTCGAGGGCCTCGACCTGGCCGAGTTCGGGCAGGACTTCTACCCCGAGTTCGAGCGTGTTCCGGAGATCATCATCGAGCCGGACGGCCGCGAGGTCGAAAGTGCTCCGGTGCTACTCGACGCGTACTGGCAGACCAACGGCACTCCGAAGACGCCCGTTGGCGTCGGCGAAAGGAGCTAGGCGATGTTCGACGCATTCCCGTACGACGAGTGGGGCGAGGACGTCGCCGACTTCTGGACGTTCGGCGGCCACAACTCGACCGGAACGTGGATCCTGACGGTTCTGGGCTTCACGGTGATGCTCGTCGCGTTCTGGGGCTTCTTCATCCTCGAGAACCGCAAGCTCGCGCATCAGGCGGATCGCCTGAAGGCATCCGGGGCGCTCGACCGACCTTCGACCACGACGGGCCCCGAGGCCTAGGAGGGAGGAACGATGGCTGGCAAGCAAATCGACTTCCCGCCAATGCAGAAGGAGAACGCGCGCATCGCACCTGTCATGTTCGTGCTCTCGCTGGCCTGCATCGCGGTCGTCGTCATCATTCTGCTTTCGGATCTCGAGGCGCCGTTCATCGGCCCCTGGGGGTAGGTAGCCTGCAACACCGCTTATGTCGAGGCTCTACCTTCGCTGCGCCAGCTGCAGCAGACAGCAGGCGGATGGTCTGATCTCCGGTGCCACCTGGGGCCGCCTCGAGCTACCCCACGGCGCCGAGATCGAGCATCCGGCGCTCAAGGGCTCCATGTTCCGCGTGTGCCCGGCCTGCATGGAGCGGCATCCTGACTGGGAGGCGAGCCTCCTCGAGTCCTTCGGGCTGACGGCTCCGTCGCAGCTACGCGCGGAGGCAGCTCAGTAGAAATCCGGATCGGAAAGCCGCGCATCCGCTGATGTGTGGGGCGGACAACCGGCACGACGATCGCCGACGACCTTGTGACCAGGGAGGCCCGATGAACATTCTTCTCGCCTACAACGACACCGACGTCTCGAATCGAGCGCTCGAACGCGCCGCACAGCTCGCAGGCATGTACGACGCCAAGCTCGTTGTGACGAGCATCACCCCCGTGCTCATCGGCGCTCCGCCTGAGACCGGCCCCGGGCCCGAGCTCCGACGAGCCGACGAGCGCCTGCGCGAGCTCGGGATCGAGGCAGAGCTCGTCGAAGCGATCGGCGAGATCGCAGAGGCCATCGTGCAGGTCGCGGAAAGCCGGGGGGTGGGATTGATTGTCCTCGGCACCAGGGAGCCGAGCCAGGTCGAGCGCATGCTCGGACACAGCGTGTCGGAAAGCGTGCAGCGAATGGTTCACTGCGACGTGCTGATCGTGCATTGACTGAGTCACCGCGCGGGCGACGGAAAGCGAGCACCGCGGCCGCGAAGCGGACGCGCTCTAGGGAAGGCGCGGAGCGCCTTGTCCGCGGAGCGGACCAGTGGAAGGGGTCTGGGGGAACCGGGAGGTTCCCCCAGCATCAACCAGCTACTGGATCCGCGTTAGCGAATTCCGGTCTGGCGCACTAGAACAATCCGACGGTCTCACCGTCGGTGTCGATGTCGATCGCGAACGCGGCGGGCTTCTTCCCGAGCCCGGGCATCGTCATCATCTCGCCGCACAAAGCGACGATCCAGCCCGCTCCCGTGTAGGGCCGTAGGTCGCGCACGGTCACCGTGAACCCGGTGGGTGCGTTCTTCAAGGCCGGGTCATGCGAAAGCGACAAGTGCGTCTTGGCCATGCAGATAGGCAGCCGGCCAAGGTCGGTCTGGTCCCACTCGGCGGCTTTCTTCTTCGCGGCGCGCAGGAGCTCGACGCCGTCGGCCCCGTAGACCCGAGTGGCAATGAGTCGGATCTTCTCTTCGATCGGCGCGTCGAGTCCGTATGCGAAGTCGAAGGTATTCGGCTCGTCCGCAGCTGCGACCACTGCCTCTGCAAAGGCGGTCGCCCCAGCGCCGCCGTTCTCGAAGGCAGTGCAGACCTCGGCGGCGAACGCCCCGTTCTCGAGCGCCAACTTCCTCGCGAGCTCGAGCTCGTCCTGGGTGTCACTCGGGAACTTGTTGACGCACACGACCGCCTGCAGTCCGAAGCCGTTGATGATGCCGACGTGCCGGGCGAGGTTCTGCGCACCGACCTCGATCGCGTCGAGACCGCCGTCCGGCTGGCCGGCGTGGTGCTTCAGTGCTTTGATGCTGGCGACGAGCACGACTGCGCTCGGCCGCAGATCGCCTATGCGGCAGGTGATGTCGAAGAACTTCTCCATCCCCATGTCCGAGGCGAAGCCGGACTCGGTTATGACGTACTCACCAAGCTTCAGCGCCACGCGGTCGGCAACGAGCGAGTTGTTGCCGTGGGCGATGTTGGCGAAGGGGCCACAGTGCACGAATGCCGGCTGCCCTTCGAGCGTCTGCACGAGGTTGGGCTTGACTGCCTCCTTGAGCACGACGGCGAGCGCGCCGGCCGCCTTGATCTGCTCCGCTGTCACAGGCTCGCCATCGAACGTCTGGCCGACGGTGATCCGGCCGAGCCGCTCCCGAAGGTCGGCAAGGTCGCGGGCGACTGCGACGAGCCCCATGATCTCGCTCGCAGCAGTGATGTCGAATCCGGTCTGGCGCGGAGCGCCGTTCAGACGCCCGCCGAGTCCCGTGATCACCTCGCGCAGCGAACGGTCGTTCATGTCGAGGCAGCGGCGCCAGGAGATCGACAGCGGGTCGAGGCCGGCCTCGTTGCCGTGCATGAGGTGTGCGTCGATCATCGCGGCGAGCAGGTTGTTTGCGGCCGTGATCGCGTGCAGGTCACCGGTGAAGTGGAGGTTCAGGTCCTCCATGGGTACGACCTGCGCGTAGCCGCCGCCGGCGGCGCCTCCCTTCACGCCGAACACCGGTCCGAGCGATGCCTCGCGCAGGCACAGGACTGGCTTCCGGCCAAGTACGCCGAGGCCCTGGGCAAGCGAGACCGATGTGGTCGTCTTCCCCTCGCCCGCAGGTGTCGGCGTGATCGCGGTGACGTTGATCAGCTTCGCAGCGGGCCGGTCGGCGAGCCGCTCGATGACGGAGAGGTCGACCTTTGCTTTGTACCGCCCGTACGGCTCGACCTCCTCGACGAGCAGCCCTGCATCGGCCGCGACGTCGAGGATGGGGCGCAGCGTGGCTCCTTGGGCGATCTCGAGACTCGAGGGCATCACGGTCGACATCTCTCTCCGTTCGTCGAGAACGCTAGTGGCTCACCGCGGCCGCGGCCAACTCGGACACGAGGGTATCGGTGTGGAATCGGTCGAGTGCGAAAGGGGCGATCAAGTCTGGTGTCTTCCCGGTCGCGACGAGCTCCGCGAGCGTGACGCCCACGATCGGTGCCGCCTTGAACCCGTATGTACCCCAGCCGGTCGAGACGTGGAAGTTGTCGATCTCCGTCTTCCCGAGGATCGGGCTGTAGTCCGGCGAGAGGTCGCACAGGCCGGTCCACGTTCGCAATACCCTCGTCCGCTCGAGTTGCGGGAAGAGGTCGATCGCGTGCGCGGCGGAGACCTCGAGGAAAGAGAGCGTCCCGGTGCTCTTGTACGTCGTGTAGGGCTCGATCTCCGCCCCGATCAGGAACTCGCCGCGATCGGTCTGCGAGACGTACACGTGGAGCTGCGACGAGACGATGACGACGTCGAGGAACGGCTTCACCGGCTCGGTGACGAAGGCCTGGAGGATGTGGGTCGTGATCGGAAGCCGAACGCCCGCGAGCCCACCGACGAGTGACGACCAACCGGCGGTTGCGCTCACAACCTGCCCGCACTCGACACGGCCTCGCGTGGTCTCGACGGCCGTGACGCGGTCTCCGCTGCGCTCGAACCCGGTCACCTCAGTGTTGGGGTGGATCTCGACTCCGAACCAATCGGCCGCTCGCGCGAACCCCCACACCACCGCGTCGTGGCGGATGATCCCGCCCGGCGGGTGGTAGAGGGCGCCCATGATCGGATACGCGGGACGGTCGGTCAGATCGAGCGGCGGACAGAGCTCACTGATCCGATCGACACCGATGACACTCGAGTTGATCCCGAGCAGCTTGTTGACCTCCGCGCGCTCCTGCATCGTGATCATCGCCCTGTCCGAGTGTGCGAGCGTCAGGTGTCCGTGCTGCGAGAACATGAGGTTGAAGTTCAGCTCCGAGGAGAGCTTCTCGTAGAGCCTGACGCTCTCGCCGTAGAACGCCGCGCCCTCGGGCGTGCGGTAGTTCGAGCGGATGATCGTCGTGTTTCGCCCCGATGCGCCAGAGCCGATGTACGACTTCTCGAGGATGCAGACATCGCGGATGCCGTGCCTCTTCGCGAGGTAGTAGGCCGTCGCGAGTCCGTGCGAGCCGCCGCCGACGATGACGACCTCGTAGCTCCGCTTGAGCTCCGGCCGCGGGCGCCACATCCGCTTGGGGAAGAAGATGTCCTTCATGCGGGCGACCCGTCCGGATCGGACACGTCGGGGGTCTGACCCCGGGTCAGACCCCGGGACGTGTCCAAACCAGTCAGTGCATCCACGACCGCCTCCGCAACGTAGTGGCCGTACTCCTGCTGGACGTACACCTCGACCCAACCGTCGTCGGCGCGACGAACGATCGCCGTGACATGCGCGAACGGGCCACTAGTCGGAAGCTCGTCGAGGTCGAGGTCCGTGAGACGGCGCACGACCTGCTCGCTCTCGATCGCCATCCCGGCGAGCGCACCGGTCGCGTCATAGGCAAGAACACCGCCGGCCCGAAGCCGTTCGGCGACATCGGCCGGATCGCCATCCGTGAAGATGTAACCGCGCTGCGGCGAGAGCCGCACAAGGTCCTCGCCTTCCGCAACTTCAACCAGGTCGGAATCGCCGCGGATCTCCACCACACCCTCGAGCGAGAGGTCGCGAACAGCCGCAGAATTTGCGCCTTCGAGCGCACGGCGAAGCGGCGACGTCAGCGTCCCGGCGTCGCAGCGCGAGGGTGAGAGAAACGCCCGGCTCATGAGCGCATCCGCTGCCCGGCAGAGTCGAAGAACGCACCGTGTGTGACGCGCGCGCCGCGCAGCAATCGATCGACGCGAATCTCAACTCGGGTGCCGTTCTTGGCCCGATCCGTCGGAACCCACGCGAGGCCGATGACTGAACCAACCGCCTCGCTCCTGCGCGCGCTCGTAACGCGTCCGGCAGGAAAGCCTTCGACGACGATCTGGGCGCCCTCAGCAGGAAGAACGTCTTCCTCCATCGTGAAGCCGACCAGGCGCTCCTTCTCCTCGCGCTCCGCGAAGTGCTCGAGCGCGTACTTGCCCACGAAGTCGTCCTTGTCGAGCTTCGGCAGCCACGACATCCCGGCGGAGTAGAGGTTCGACTCCGAGTCCGTGTCCTGTCCGACGATGACGTGCCCCTTCTCGAGCCGGAGGATGCGCTGCGGCTCGAGCCCGAACGGACGCGCGCCCTCCGCGACGAGCTGGCCCCAGAGGTACTCGCCCGCCGGGCTCGGGAAGTGGAGCTCGTACCCGAGCTCGCCGACGAAGCCGATGCGCAGAGCGAGAGTCGGGACGCCGGCGACGTCGATCTCCTGTGCGTCGAGGTACTTGAACGCCTCGGCTGAGACATCCGCCTCGGTCAATCGTTGAAGCGCGTCGCGCGACTGCGGGCCGGCGAGGTTCACGGCAGCGATCGCCCCCGTGACGTTCACGATCTCCGCCTCGTACCCCCAGACCGCGTTCCACCACTCGAACCAAGCGGTGACGGCATCCGCGCCGGTCGAGGTCGTCGTCACGTAGTAGAGATCGTCGGCCAGCCTCGCGATCGTGCCGTCGTCCATGATCCGCCCCGCGTCTGAGGTGAGGACGCCGTAGCGGATGCGGCCCGACTTCATATCGCCGAAGCGGTTCGGATAGAGGCGCTCGAGGAGCGCGACAGCCTCGGGCCCCTCGACGAAGAGCTTGCCGAGTGTCGAAACGTCGATCACACCGAGCGACTCGTGGACGGCGCGAACCTCGTCTTCGGGCTTCTCGCCGTAGGCGTAGGGTCGTTTCCACGGGCCCGCCCACTGGATCGTCGCTCCCGCCTCCGCATGAGACCAGTGCATCGACGTGCGCCGTGCCGGGGTGAGCTCGCGGCCCGCGAGCAGGCCGAGCTCGACCGGAGCCCACGGCGGACGTGCGGTGGTCGTCCCGATCGCCGCCTCGTACACCCGGGTCTCCTTCGAATAGAGCCGGATGCTCGGCAGGTGACAAAGCTTTCCCTGGCAGGGCCCCATCGTCGTAGTCGTGTACCGCTTTGCGAGCTCGATCGAGTCGAAGCCCTCGGCGATCGCGCGCTTCATGTCCTTTGTGGTCACGTCTTCGCACACGCAGACGAAGCACTTCCCTTTGCCCCCGTAAGCCGGCTCGGGGTCGACTTTGCCGAGACCGTCGCCCGTGACGCTTCCGACAGCTTCGACCCCACTGGGGAGCTCGGTTGGAACGAAAACGCCGAGCTCGGAGTCGAACTCGATACGCGCGCCGGCCTGTGCGAGTAGCGAGTACGCGGGTTGCCGACCGCCGGATGCCACGAGCAGGTCGCAGTCGAAGCTCTCGCCGTCGACGACGAGACGTCGGACGCGCCCTTTGCCACCCTGCGCGACGAGCTCGCGAGGTCTTGTCTCGCGAAGATCGATCACCCGCGGTACCGCGACCCCGGCCTCGCTCAGGTCGTCCGCTACCTCGAACCCTTCGTCGTCGGCCGCGACGACGATCGCACGGTTGCCCGGCTTGATCGAGAAGTCGTTGACGAGACGGCGCACACCGCCGGGGAGCATCACGCCGATAAGGTCGTTGCCCGGAAAGACGAGCGGCTGCTCGATCGCACCGGTGGCGACGATGATCCTCGCGGCGCGGAAGCGGTAGAGAACCGTGCCCGCGTCGACCGGAACGAGGCCGCCTTCCCAGATCCCGAGCGCGCGGGCGGGAGCGAGCACTTCGACTCCGTCGAGCTGCATGCCGTTCAAACTCGCGTCCTCGTCGACGAGAACGACGCCGTCGCCGGAAGCCGCGGCAGCAAGCGCCGCGGCACGACCAGCCGGGCCACCGCCCACCACGAGGACGCGTGCCTTGCGATGCTCTGTGTCGTAGCGACGGGAGTACCCGGCGTGCTCGTCGAGCTCTCCGAGCCCGGCGGCGCTTCGCAGGAACTTCTCGTAGAACGGCCAGAGCCGGCGCGGGCGGATGAACGTCCTGTAGTAGAAGCCCACCGGAGTGAACGGACCGCCGACCTTGTCCGTCACGGACATGAAGTCGAAGTCGAGCGACCAGCGGACGTTCTGACCCTCGACGACCGCGCCCTCGCGAATCGGCTCGGTGCAGACGCGGACGTTCGGTACGCCGTCGACCGTCATCAAGCAGTTCGGGCAGTGCCCCGAGCAACAGAGCAGGCCGCGCGGCCGGTGGTACTTGAACGAGCGCGAGAAGACGCGCTTTCCGGCTGCGAACGCCGCCGAGCCGAGCGTGTCGCCCTCGAACCCAGCAACCTTCCAGCCCGCGAACGAGAACGAGACTGGCTTCGAGCGGTCGATTCGCTCGCCGCTCCGTGGTTCCAACCTCATGCGGGCGAGTTCCGTCCTGGCTCGGGGAGGATGACCTCGAGGACCTCGTTCGTGCGCGTGTCGCGCTCGGCGAGGAACCACTCGCCGCACCCTGAGCGGTGCTGCCACCATTCGCGCTGAACGCCCGCGACGTTGTCGCGGAAGTAGACGTAGTCGGTCAGCTCACGCAGCGTCGGCGACGGACCTGGACGCTTCGTGACCTCGCCGAAGTACGCGTATTCGTCCACCGGTCGTGGGCCACAGAAGGGGCACGAGAGGAGAAAAGACATCTACCTTGCGAATTGCACTCTCAGCAACGCTGTGCCAGAATCCGCAACGAACCTACACGGATGTCGCGCACTCGTCAACCTTCTACCCGCCGAATTGGCGCCGCCGAAAGAGCGATCGCCGTCCTCGACACGCTCGCCGACGGCGGTGAGCTCGGAACGAACGAAGTGGCGCGTCGTACGGGCATGACCCCGAGCACCGTATCGCGCCAGCTCGGCACGCTCGCCGCGTCCGGTCTGGTCGAGCGCGTCGCGACCTCGGGCCGCTACCGGCTCGGCATTCGCCTCGTCCACCTCGGAAACGCGGTCCTCGCGCGCCTCGACATCCGCGACGTCGCGCGCCCGCACCTCATCTCGCTTGTCGAGGCGACGGGCGAGACGGCCACGCTCTCGGTTCCGGGAGACGAGGATGCCATCACCGTCGACTTCGTCCCCGGCTCGCATCAGATCCAGCCAGTCTCGCGACTTGGGCGGCCGTCGATCGCGCACGCCACCTCGGCGGGAAAGGTGATGCTCGCGTTCTTCGGCCGGGAGCTCCCCGAAGGGCCGCTTCGCGCGTACACACCGAAAACGATCACCGATCCACACGTGCTCGCGCGGGAGATCGAGACCGTGCGGGAGCGCGGCTACGCAGAAGCGACCGGCGAGCGAGAGCCCGGGTTGAGCGCGATTGCCGCTCCAATCCGATCTGCGCGCGGAGAGTTGGAGGCGATCGCCGCATTACAGGGGCCGAGCTCCCGCTTCGACGCCGCAGCCGTCGAGGCCGCGGTGCCGCTCCTCCTCGCGCGCGCGGAAGCGATCTCGCGCGAGCTCGGCTGGCGCCCCGCCTGATCGGCGGAGCTCGTGCAAGATGGCGGGCGAATCATCGAGGCAGAGGAGAGAGCACATGTCCGTCGCCGATCGTCGCGCCCGCTTCAGGGCCATGCATGAGCGAGACCAGCTGTTCGTCATGCCCAACCCGTGGGACGCCGGCTCCGCGCGGCTGCTCGCGTCGTGCGGCTTCGAAGCGCTCGCGACGACAAGCGAGGGCATGGCCTGGTCTCTCGGCAAGCTCGACCAGACCGTCTCTCGCGACGAGCTCGTTGCGCACGTGGCGAGCCTTGCGCAGGCGACGAGCCTGCCGCTCAATGTCGACAGCGAGCGCTGCTTTCCAGACGACCCGGGGGGCGTGACCGAGACCGTGGCTCAGCTAGCCGACGCCGGGGCCGCCGGCTTCTCCATCGAGGACTACGACCCGGCAACAGGCGGCATGGACGACATCGGGATGGCGGCGAATCGGGTCGCCATCGCCGCGGAAGCGGCACATCGGCTCTCTGAGCCCATGGTGCTTACCGGCCGCGCGGAGAACCACGTTCATGGTGTCGACGACCTCGACGACACGATCGCTCGGCTGATCGCGTATCGCGATGCCGGAGCGGATGCGGTCTACGCGCCGGGTCTCCGTGACCTGGGGCAGATCGCGGCTGTCGTCGAGGCGATCGGAATTCCCGTCAACGCCCTCGCGCTGCCGAAGGGCCCGACGATCGCCGAGCTCGCCTCGGCGGGGGTGCGACGCGTCTCGACCGGAAGCTGGCTGGCTGCCGCCGCATACGGGGCGCTGCTGACCGGCGCGCGTGAGCTCGCCGGCGAAGGAACGTCTTGCTACGCGGAAGGCGGCGTGCCGCGCGAGGTGCTGAGGAACGCGCTCACATGACCCCCAAAACCCGATCAGTAGCTCGGGCGCACTCCGCTTACAACGAGCCGTTAGAGCCGGGAATCCAGTCGGTTCCGGCCAGGGGAACCTTGGCCATCGCCGCCGCCTCGACCGTGAGCGCGACGAGATCCTCCGGCTCGAGGTTGTGGACGTGCGACTTGCCGCACGCGCGGGCAAGGGTCTGCGCCTCGAGAGTCAAGACGCGCAGGTAGTTCGCGACCTTGTGCCCGCCGACAACCGGGTCGAAGCGAGCAGCGAGCTCGTCGTCCTGCGTCGAGATCCCGGCGGGGTCGCGACCCGCCTGGTAGTCGTCGTAGAACCCGGCCGAACTCCCGATCTTTCGATACTGCTCCTCGTACTCGGGGCTGTTGTCGCCCATCGCGATGAGTGCCGCCGTCCCGATCGACACGGCATCGGCACCGAGAGCGAGCGCCTTCGCGACGTCCGCCCCACCCCGGATGCCACCTGACACTATGAGCTGCACTTTCCGGTGCATCCCTAGCTCCTGGAGCGTGTCGGCTGCGATCCGAGTCGCGGGAAGCGTCGGGATCCCGACGTGCTCGATGAAGACGTCCTGCGTGGCTGCGGTGCCGCCCTGCATGCCGTCGACCACGATCACGTCAGCACCCGCCTTCACGGCGAGCTGCACGTCGTAGTACGTCCGCGTCGCGCCGACCTTGACGAAGATCGGCTTCTCCCAATCGGTGATCTCGCGGAGCTCCTGGATCTTGATCTCGAGGTCGTCCGGACCGGTCCAGTCGGGATGGCGCGACGCGCTTCGCTGGTCGATGCCCTTGGGGAGGCTGCGCATCTCGGCGACGCGATCGGAGATCTTGTGGCCGAGGAGCATTCCGCCGCCGCCCGGCTTGGCGCCCTGACCGACGACGACCTCGATCGCGTCAGCTCGCCGGAGGTCGTCCGGGTTCATGCCGTAGCGCGAGGGGAGGAGCTGGTACACGAGCGTCTTCGAGTGCTCGCGCTCCTCGTTCGTCATCCCGCCGTCGCCCGTCGTGGTCGACGTGCCGACCTCGGTGGCGCCGCGCCCGAGAGCCTCCTTTGCCGGCGCGGAGAGCGCGCCGAAGCTCATGCCGGCGATCGTCACCGGGATCTTCAGCTCGAGTGGCTTCTTCGCAAAGCGGGTACCGAGGACGACGTCGGTCGCGCACTTCTCGCGGTACCCCTCGAGCGGATAACGAGAGACGCTGGCGCCCAGGAAGAGGAGGTCGTCGAAGTGCGGGAGCCGCCGCTTGGCGCCGAACCCGCGGATGTCGTAGATGCCTTCGCGCGCAGCTCGCTGGATCTCCGCGATGACGTTCCGGTCGAAAAGGTACGACTCGCGGAGCCCCCAGGGTCGTTCGCGGTCCGCATCGGACATGCCCCGGGGTCTGACCCCGGGTCTGACCCCTGAATTGTCCTCGATGGACATCAGTACGCGCCCGCGTTGTCGATCTTGGACATGCCCCGGGGTCTGACCCCGGGTCTGACCCTTGAATTGTCCTCGATGGACATCAGTACGCGCCCGCGTTGTCGATCTTGAAGTTGTAGAGCTGGCGCGCCGAGCCGTAGCGCCGGAAGTCGGACGCGTCGGCGTCGATCCCCGAAGCTTCGAGCAGGCCCGCGACCTGCGTGACGTGCTCCTCACGCATCTCCTTCTCGATGCAGTCGGCGCCGAGGCCAGCGACCGAGCCGCGAATGTAGAGCCGCGCCTCGTAGATCGAGTCACCGAGAGCGTCGCCCGCGTCTCCGCAGACGACGAGACAGCCGGTCTGCGCCATGAACGCGCTCATGTGGCCGACCGAGCCCCCCACGACGATGTCGATCCCCTTCATCGAGATCCCGCAGCGGGATGACGCATCACCGCGAACGACGAGGAGGCCGCCCCGGCCCGTCGCGCCCGCGGACTGGCTCACGTTCCCTTCCACGACGACACGACCCGACATGAGGTTCTCGGCGATCCCGGTGGACGCGTTGCCGTGGACTCGCACCGTCGCGAGCTTGTTCATCCCCGCGCAGTAGTAGCCCACGTGACCCTCGATCTCGACGTCGATCTCGGCGTCGAGTCCACACGCAAGTGCATGCGCGCCGCTCGGGTTGAGGATCCGGAAGCCCCGCGGCCCGGGGGCTCCGCCGGCGAGGTGGTGCAGACGCTGGTTGAGCTCGCGTACGGATGTCGTCGAGAGGTCAACGACCTCGAGCTCGGCGGTCTCGGAGGCGACCACCGCCATCAGACCCTCGATTTCTCCCAGGCGTAGACGACTCCGGGCTCCGGCTCCCACGCGCGTGCACTGGCTGCACCGGGGAGAACCGCTATCGAGCGCCATTCAGACGACATCGCCACCCAGTCCCCGGTCTCGGCCAGAACCGCCGGCTTGCACGCGATCGGGTCGCGCAACACGGCGAATCCGTCCGCGGTGCCGACGGCGAACGTGTAGAAGCCGTCGAGATCGGTCAGACAGCCTTCGAGCGCCTGCTGGAGCGTCGCGCCCTCACGCAGTCGCCACGCGAGGTACCCGGCCGCAACCTCGGTGTCGTTCTCGGTCTGGAACTCGATGCCCTCTCGTCGAAGGTTCTCGCGCAATCGGTTGTGATTCGAGAGCGAGCCGTTGTGGACGAGGCAGAGGTCGAGCCCGGTGGAGAACGGGTGGGACCCCTCCGTGGTGACTCGGCTCTCCGTCGCCATGCGCGTATGCCCGAGCGCATGCGTGCCCTTGAAGTCCTCGAGCTGAAACGCGGCGGCGAACTCCTCCGGCAGGCCTGTCTCCTTGTAGATCTCGATGACCTCGCCTGCACTCATCACGCGCAGGTCCGGTCGATTCGACCGCACCCAGCCCTCGGCTCCGGCTGCGTCGGCTTCCACCACGAGAACGGCATGGCTGGCGCGGATCGAGGGCTCGTCGCAGCCGCCGAACGCGTCGCGGAGTCCGTCCATGACCGCGCCCCAGTGCTCGTGCGGATTCGGTGAGTAGAGCGTGAGCTTGCTCCAGCCGCTCGGGGCCGCGTCGCGGTAGACGGCGACGCCCGCCGAGTCGGGGCCGCGGCTCGACATCTGGACGAGCATCGCGCCGAGGTGCGCGCCGAGGTGCTCCTCGACCTCAGGCGACTTCGCGAAGAGTCCGACGATCCCACACATCTATGGAAAGAATCTACATATGACAGCTACTTGAAAAGCCTTTCTTGTCACGAATTCACCCCTGCGTATATGGAGCTTTTCTCCATACGTTCAGAATCGGGTCAGATACTCGCGGATCTCCCAAGGCGTGACCTGCTCGTGATAACGGTTCCACTCGTCGAGCTTGACGCGAATGAAGTAGTCGACGTAGTCCTCGTCTCGCACCGCTCCCAACCCGGCGCGAAGCGCCTCGTCCTGCGCGAGCTCAGTCGTGGCCTCGAGGAGGTTCGACGGCAGCGTCTCAAGGCCCCGAGCTTTCAGCGTGTCGTACGGGATCGAGTACAGGTTCTCGGAGTTGGGCTCACCCGCGTCGAGGCCGTTCTCGATCCCGTCCAGACCGGCCGCGAGCACGGCGGCTGCGGCGAGATACGGGTTGCAGGAGCCGTCGATCGTGCGATCCTCGATCCGACCCGGGCCGGGGATCCGCAGCATCTGGGTGCGGTTGTTGTAGCCGTAGGAGATCCAGACCGGTGACCACGTCGCACCACTCGCCGTGGTCCCCACCTTCAGGCGTTTGTACGAGTTGACGGTCGGGGCGGTGAGCGCGCTCGTTGCTCGCGCGTGCGTCTTCAGCCCTCCGATGAACCCGTATGCCGTGTCGGAGAGTCCGAGCCCGCGCGGGTCCGACTCGTCCAGGAAGAGGTTGGTCTCGCCGTCCCAGAGCGACATGTGGAAGTGGCAGCCGTTGCCCGTGAGGTTGGAGAACGGCTTGGGCATGAACGTGGCGATCATCCCGTCTTGCTCCGCGAGCGTGTGCACCATGTACCGAAAGAAGATCGCGCGATCACAACTCACGAGGGCATCGTCGTAGGTCATGTTCTGTTCGAACTGGCCGTTCGCGTCCTCGTGATCGTTCGCGTAGTTGCCCCAGCCGAGGCCGTTGCAGTAGCGCGAGACGGTGGTCAGGAAGTCGTAGCGGCGCGTCAGGCCGGCCATGTCGTAACAGGGCTTCTCGAGTGTGTCGTACGGATCCGCGATCTCGATCGACCCGTCATCGCGCTGCCTGACGAGGAAGTACTCGAGCTCGAGACCCATCTTGAACTCGAACCCTTTGTCCTTCGCTCGGGCGATCATGCGGCGAAGAATCGTGCGAGGGCAATACGGCCACTCCTCGCCTTCCACTGTGATGTCGCACGCGAAGCGGGCGAGGTTCCCCTCCCAAGGGACCGGCGTATACGTCGCCAAGTCCGGTATCGCCGCGATGTCGGGATCGCTCGGCACCTGACCGATCTCGCCGGCGGCGAAGCCCGCGAAGCCGGCACCGTCCTCGAGCAGGCCGTCGAAGGCCTCGCGCGATCCCACCGGTACGAGCTTTGCGCTCGGCCGCGCAGACATGTCGACGAACTGCGCGAACACGAACTCCACGCCCCGCTTCTCCATGTCCTTCCAGATCGAGTCGGCTGTCGCCGTACCACCCATTGCTGCGCCTCCCTCTGACGTCGAAGGCATACGCCTACCATCCGGCGACCCCGGAATGAAGGTGCGGGTTCCACACCTTCTCAGCCGCTATGTGTGCGTTTTGGCTGCTCCGAGAGTTTGTTGGAGCTTGACCATCTTCACGGCGATCTCGATCAGCAGCCAGTCGTCCTTGCGCAGGTCGAGGCCAGAGAGCTCTCCGATCCGCCGCAACCGCTGGCGAAGGGTGTTCGGATGGACGTAGAGCGCCTCGGACGTCGCGCTGATGGAACCGTGTCGGCGGAGGAACTCCTCCAACGTCGCCACGAGCTGCGCGCCGCGTTGAGCGTCGTACTCGGCGAGGTTCGAAACCGCGTCTACGGTCGCGTCTCGTACGCCGCCGTCGACCGCGATCCGGAGGAGGTACTTGTATGCGCCGAGCTCCTCGTAGCTGAGGACAGCGGGCTTCCCCTTGAGCACGACCGTGCCCAGGAGCGCCTGCTGCGCCTCGGCGAAGCCGTCGGCGAACGCGGCCTCTCCCTGGCAGACGCTCGAGACGCCGACGGAGACAGGCGGCTCGATCTCGGCATGTGCGCGGCGGATACGCTCGAGAAAGGCGTCGCCGGACGCGCTCGCCAGCTTGACGAGCGCGCGAAGCGAATCGTCCCGGCGATCGAAGAGCGATCCCGGCGCTGCGTTCCGAAGCGCCCGCTCGAGCGGCTCGCTCGACGGCTCCACGACGAGAACGACGTGACGCTGGTCGAGATCGCAGCCGAGGCGCGCAGCCCGACCTTCGAGGTCGCCGCGCGGCCGACCACCGGCGAGCTCCTCGAAGAAGTCCTTGATCAGGTTCTTCTCCGCGAGCTGCTCGATCACCTGGATCTTCTTGACGGCGACGGCGACCTGGCTGGCGACGGCGCGACCGAGCTCAACCCGCGCGCTGCCCTCCGCCACGAGAAGCCCGATGAGCTCATCGTTGACGACGAGCGGGATTGCGAGACGCGTGCTCCGGCCGCCCCGCGCTAGCTCCGGGCCGAGCTCGGCAAGTCCGAGTGTCTGACGTGCATTCCCCCCCTCGGGGTCACTTGCCTTCCGGTACAGCTCCTCGCGCGCAGGGTCGAGGAGGTAGACATGGCAGGCGCGGGCTGCGAGAAGTGGGCGAGCGTCGGCGACAACCGCTTCCAACAGGTCGCCGAGCACCTCCGCGCGCGCGATCGCTTCCCCGAGCTCCGTGAGCTGCTCGAGCTCGGACACACGCCGCCGCGTCTCCTCGTAGAGATGAGCGTTCTCGATCGCTCCCGCGACGAGCGACGAAGACGTCACGAGGAAGTCGACCTCGTCGTCCGAGAACTCTCGCGGAGCCTCGGTATGGGCGGTGATCACGCCGATCGCCTCTCCGGCACGATCGACGATCGGCACCGCGAGCAACGACTGGAACCGTTCCTCCTCGAGCTCCGGGACGTACTTCGTGCGTGGGTCTGCGAGTGCGTTGTCACGGATGAAGGCCGGCTCGCCGTGCTCCGCAGCCCACCAAGCGAGGCTCTCGCCCCGCTCGAAGGCGACCTTGCCAACTTGACGCTCGTACGGAGACGATGCTGCACGAAGCACGAGCCGCGTACCGTCTTCCTCGACCAGGTATGCAAAGCACGCGTGGACACCGCTGGCCTCCGACATCAGCCGCACGACGGACCGCAGAACCTCTTTGAGCTCGAGCGACGACGAGACTGTCGAGACGATCTCGTGCAGGAACTTCTCGCTCGTTTGCAGCGACATCGAGCGTGATCGTATGACGTCCGGCATCGACAAGTCCAGGGTCTGGCTGAAGCCAGACCTTGGAGCTGGCCGCTCAGTGAGATGCTGAGGCGCCTACCTGGCGCTCGTAGGCACCGATCTCGGCGATCTCGGCGATCTGCTCGACCGCGAACCGGATCTCGTCATCCGTGTTGAAGAAGTGCGGTCCGAGCCGAATCCCTGCGCCCGGTCGGAAGTCGCCGAGAACGCCACGTGTCTCGAGCTCGGCGTAGACCGCAGCCGCCTCGGGAACGGCAATCGTGACGCTGCCTCCACGACGGACGGGATCTCGCGGACTGTGAAGCTCGAACCCGGCTGCGTCCGCATGATCGATGAGCAGCTGCGTCTGGCGCAACGAGTTCTCGCGGATCCGAGAGACTCCAACCTCCTCGATCAGGTCATAGCCGGCCGTCCCGGCGTAGTGGGCGGCGGGATTCGGAGTGCCGGTAAGGAAGCGGGTCGCGCCCGCCGCGTAGTCCATCTCCTCCTCGAACCCGAACGGTCGCGCATGCGCCTGCCAGCCCGTGTACGTCGGCTGGAGGCGCTCGGCAAGATCGGGTCGGACGTACAGCCAGCCATTCGCCGGCCCACCGCAGAGCCACTTGACCGAGCCGCCCACGGCGAAGTCGACGTCGAGCGCGGTGACGTCGAGCGGAACGATCCCCGCGGACTGATAGCAGTCGAGGATCACGTGGGCGCCCACCTCGTGCGCCCGCCGCACGATGGGTTCGACGTCCTGGATCTCGGCCTGCTTGAAGATCACATGGCTCATCGGGACGAGGAGCGTCCTCTCGTCGATTCGCTCGACGATCTCCGCATCGTCCTCGCACACGACCACTTCGAGGTCGGGCTGCGCCTGGTAGAGGTAGCGAACGGAGGGGAAGTTTCCGCGCTCGTAGACGACGCGGTTTCGCGCCGGGTCGACAGGTCGGAAGCACGACAGCGCGATCGCCTCGGCGATGGCGACGTTCTGGTGCATCACGGTGGAGGTCGGCGGCGCGCCGATGATCCGGCCGATCTGGTCACCAACGCGCATCGGCGCCTCCCACCAGCCCTCGGCCCACGAGCGGATGCCGCGCTCCGCCCACATGCGTGCGAAATCGGCCAGCCTGTCGGCAGCCTTCCGCGGCATCGCGCCGAGCGTGTGGTTCGCGAGATACGTCGTCGCCGAGAGGATCGGGAACTCGTCGCGATAGTCCGATAGCTCGCGCACGGCCTGAGGGTAATCGACTAGGCTCGCCGACCGTGCGCGTCCGCTTCGACCGCTTCTACAGCTACGCCGAGTTGTCCGAGACGCTCGCGGCGTGGGCGACCGAGTTCCCGCGCCTCTTTCAGCTCGGCTCGATCGGCCGGTCGTACGAAGGTCGGGAGATCCCGATCGCGACGGTGACGAATCTCGACACCGGACCGGGAGACGAGAAGCCCGCCGTGTTCCTCCACGCCCAGATCCACGCCATGGAGTTCACGGGCACGACAGCGGCGCTCCACCTCCTCGACCGTCTCCTGCACGCTCAGGGAGACGACGAACGGATCACGCATGCTCTCGACACCCGGACGTTCTACGTCGTCCCGCGCGTGAACCCGGACGGTGCGGAGGCCGGGCTCACCGACGGGCGGTTCCGCCGCTCGAGCGTACGCCCGTATCCCCGCGACGAGCCGCAGGACGGCCTCCACCGCGACGACATCGACGGCGACGGGCGCGTGCTCTTCATGCGAATGCCCGACGCGAACGGCTCGTGGAAGCCTCACCCCGGCGAGCCGCGACTCCTCATCGCGCGCGCGCCCGATGACGTGAGCGGCGACTTCTACCGCGTCCTCCCCGAGGGCCTGATCCAGAACTGGGACGGCGTCACGATCCCTATCGCGCCTCCGCTCGAAGGGCTGGACCTGAACCGCAACTGGCCCGCCGACTGGGCACCGGAGAGCGAGCAGCAGGGCGCCGGTTCGTATCCCACCTCCGAGCCTGAGGTACGTGCACTCGTCCAGGCGATCGTCGACCGGCCGAACATCACGTCCTACGTCGGCTACCACACCTTTTCGGGCGTGCATCTTCGCCCCTGGTCGGGGCGCCCGGATGACGACTTCCCGGTTCCCGATCTCCGCGCGTTCAAGCTGATGGGCGAGGAGGCGACGCGGCTCACCGGCTACCCCGCGATCTCGATCTTCCATGACTTCAAGTACCACCCGAAGATGGTCATCAAGGGCGGTGATGTCGACTGGATCTACGACCACCTCGGGACCTACGCCTGGGTGACGGAGTTTTGGAGTCCTCAACGGGCGGCCGGGCTTTCCGACTACCACTTCATCGATTGGCTCCGCGAGCACTCCCCCGAGGACGACCTCGCGCTCATCAAGCTGTCCGACGAGCTCGGAGAGGGCTACGTCGACTGGTACCCGTTCGAGCACCCCCAGCTCGGCCCGGTCGAGCTCGGAGGCTGGGACATCGTGCGCTTCTGGTTCAACCCGCCACTTTCCAGGCTCGAAGCGGAGGTCGCGCCGCACGCCGACTTCGCGCTCTTCCTCGCGCTCGTCTCGCCACACCTCGAGGTGCGCTCGTTCGAGTCGGAGCCGGTCGGCGACGGGGCGTTCAAGATCCGGCTGGTGCTCGAGAACGGGGGTTGGCTGCCGACGAACGTCTCCGAAAAGGCGCTCGAGCGGAAGGCTGTGAGACCAATCGAGGTCTCACTCGAGCTACCCGAGAGCGCTCGCATCGCGAGCGGGAAAGCGCGGGAGGAGGCAGGCCAGCTCGACGGCCGCGTGGAGCGCCGCACCGTGACGTGGTGGGGCACTGATCACTCGACAAACGAGCGGACGAAGGTCGAGTGGGTCATCGAGGCCGCCGCGGGCGAACGGGTCGGCGTCGTTGCTCGCCACGAGCGCGCCGGCACTGTTCGGGCAGAGCTCGTGCTCTAGCGTTCGTGAGCCGGATCGCCCGGCTCTGCGCCTCGCACCGTCCGCCAGGAGTCCCACGTGATCTTGAGGATCACGAGCGTGATGGCCAGCCCCACGATCGGATCTGTGAGATCGAAGCCGAGCGCGACCCCGATCGCGCTCATCACGACTCCCAGCGAGACGAAGCCGTCGACGCGGGCATGGTTTCCGTCGGCGATCAACGCGGGGCTAGCCAGCGTCCGCCCCGCCCGGAGCCGTACCTGCGCCGCAACCTCGTTCCCGAGGAAGCCGATGACGCCCGCTGCCGCCAACGCGCCGAGATGGGAGAGCGGCTGAGGGTCGATGAAGCGGAGGATCGTCTCGTAGAGCGCGACACAGGCCGACACGAAGATGGCAAAGACGACGAAGAGGCCGGCGACCTTTTCGGCGCGAAACGAGCGCATCAGGAAGGCGATGCCGACAGGGATCGCCGTCGCGGCGTCGCCGAAGTTGTGGATCAGGTCGGCGAGGAGCGCGACCGAGCCCGTGACGACGAAGATCGCTACCTGAACGAGGGCCGTGACGCCGAGAATCGCGAGACTCCACCCCACGGCCCGGAGGCCGGCGCGCGAGCGCATGATCGATCGATCGACGAGTCCGTGCGAGTGACCGTGCTCTCCGCCGTGGTGGTGAGCATGGTCGTGCCCGTCGTCGTGATCGTGGTCGTGCGCGTGCTTCTGATCCCTCAACGCCGTCAGGACTCTACGGCCTCGTACTAGTGTTCCCAACCCGATGAGGGCGATGGTGCTCGAGGCGGCTGGGAAGCCGGTCCGTCTGGCGGAGATTCCCGACCCGGAGCCGGCACGCGACCAGGTACTGCTCCGCGTGCTCGCGTGTGGCGTCTGTCGCACCGACCTGCATATCGTCGACGGCGAGCTCACACAGCCGAAGCTCCCGCTCGTCCTCGGGCATCAGATCGTGGGCAAGGTGCTCGCAGGCGGAACGCGGTACGAGCCGGGCGCACGGATCGGAGTGCCGTGGCTCGGCTGGACGTGTGGCGATTGCCGCTACTGCCTGGCGGGTGACGAGAACCTGTGTGACCGCGCCCGCTTCACCGGCTACGACATCGATGGCGGATATGCGGAGATCACAGTCGCCGACGAGCGCTACTGCTTCCCTGTTCCCGTTGGATACCCGGACGAACAGGCGGCACCGCTCCTCTGCGCCGGGCTGATCGGATACCGCTCGCTCCGCTTCGCCGGCGATGCCGAGCGGGTGGGCCTGTACGGCTTCGGCGCGTCGGCGCACATCGTCTGTCAGGTCGCGGTAGCCCAGGGGCGTCAGGTCTTCGCGGGAACTCGCAGGGGGGACGAGGAGACACAGGCGTTCGCGCGGTCGCTCGGTGCTGCCTGGGCGGGCGACGCTCTGGTCGGCCCGCGGGAGCAGCTCGACGCCGTGATCGTGTTCGCCCCCTCCGGCGAGCTCGTTCCCGCCGCTCTCGGCCACGTGCGGAAAGGCGGCTCCGTGATCTGCGCCGGGATCCACATGAGCGACATCCCATCCTTCCCGTACGAGCTCCTGTGGGGCGAACGGAGCATCCGCTCGGTCGCAAACCTAACCAGAGCCGACGGCGAAGAGTTCCTCGCGCTCGCTCCTGCCGTTCCCGTGCGCACGGAGGTCGAGACGTTCCGACTCGAGGAGGCAGACGAGGCGCTCGACCGGCTCCGTCGAGGCGCGCTTCGAGGCGCGGCGGTTCTCGTTCCTTAGATACGTGTCAGCAGCAGTCGGCGGGACGGCGACGTCGGACGCGCTCACGATTCCATCCTGCCGAAGCGGCCGAGCTCGACCAGGCCGCCTGCGTCCCCGGCGTGGTCGACCTGCAGCGTTGTGTGCGCGATACCGAACTCCTCAGCGAGGAGCCGCTCGAGCTCGCGGCGCCGCTGATGGCAGTCCTCGCCACGACCGACGAGCACATGCGCCGAGAGTGCCGGAAAGCCCGAAGTGATCGTCCAGATGTGGAGGTCGTGCACCTCGACGACACCGGGCGCCCCGGCCAGGCGCCCGCCGACCGCGCGTGTCTCGATGCCCTTCGGCGCAGCCTCGAGCAGGATCGTCGTCGCGTCGCGGAGGATCGACCAGGAGCTGGCCAGGATGAGCAGGCCGATGAGGATGCTCACGAGCGCGTCTGCCTGGAGCCATCCTGTGGCGAGGATGACCACGGCCGCAACGGCGATACCTATCGAGCCGAGGAGATCGGCGAAGACGTGACGTAGTGCCGCCTCGACGTTGAGGCTGTTCCCGCGCGCCCGATAGAGGATCGCCCCGGCGGCAAGATTGACTCCGAGCCCGACGAGCGCGATCACCAGCATCCACCCACCGAGGACGTCCTCCGGGCTCTCGAGGCGCCGGATTGCCTCGACGAAGATCCAGATCGAGAGCGCCACGAGGGTGACGCCGTTCGCGAGGGCGGCGAGCACCTCGGCCCGCTTGTAGCCGAAGGTTCGCTCGGGTGTCGCCGGTTTCGCCGCCAACCAGACGGCGACGAGCGCAAGAGCGATCGAGACGTTGTCCGAGAGCATGTGGACCGCGTCGGCAAGAACGGCCAGGCTCCCGGTCAGAACCCCACCAACGACCTCGACGACGGTGAACGACGCGGTTATCGCGAGAGCCAGAGCGAGCGCACGACGGTGCCCTGGCCCGGCTTCGTGGCTATGCGCGAGTCCCATGCTGGACGTTGTACCGGGACGGTCGGGCAGTCGTCGACAGGCGACCGCCGGCGCTGCACACCGCGACGCAGGCTGACGGCCTTGTTAAGGAACACTTCACGAGCCGACGCTTCTCTGGGAGCGCCGAGTGCGGCATGATCGAGAGATGCGAGCGCGCCGAAGGATCATCGCCGTCGTAGGTGTCGTGGCCGTGGCCGCGTCGGTAGCGGTCGTCGCCTTTGCGTCCACGACAGCAGCGGGGCTTCCCGCCTACACGAACGGCTACCAGAAGTGGCCGAAGATCAACAAGAAGCCGTTCACGAAATGCGGACCCCCGTGTGCGCACGGGGGCATCAAGAACGTCTACGCGAGCAGGAAGAAGATCGGGAAGAAGTATCCGAACGGCACCGTGATCGTGAAGTCGATCGTCGACCAGGGCACGAAGTACGTGGGCAAAGTCGCGGTCATGCGCAAGGTGAAGGGGCGGTGGCAGTACGTCGAGTACACGCGAGACAACCCGAAGTCGCGCTACACCGTGCTCGCGAAAGGTCAGCTCTGTCAGTCCTGCCACGCGCAGGCGAAGGCGAACGACTACGTCTTCACGAAGCGTTAGCTCCGGCCCGCGAGCCGGCTAGGTCGCGAGCTTCTTGCGCCGGTAGGTGAGGAAGAGCGCGACGATTCCGCCGAGCACCATCGGTAGGCCGATGGCGACCCCGACGAAGTTCAGGAAGTACATGAACAGGACTCCGGCGATGATGAGGCCGAGGCCGATGAGATTGATAGGCATGAGCTGATATTCGGCGTTAGTCACCGATCCCTCGCCCCCTATTCGGGGCTAACGCGTTTGAAGGCGTCGATCGCTCGTTCGAGGTGGTCGCGCTCGAGCGCCGCAGACATCTGAACGCGAACGCGCGCCGTTCCCTCGGGCACGACCGGGAAGCCGAAGCCCGTTACAAATACGCCTTCGTCGAGGAGCCGCGCTGAGAGAGCCATCGCCTCGGCGGTCTCGCCGACGATGATCGGGATGATCGCCGCCTCGCCGTCGAGCGGGCTGTAGCCGGACTCGACGAGCATCTCGCGAAAGACCCGCGTGTTCTCGCGGAGACGAACGAGGAGCTCGGGCTGCTCGAGCATGACCTCGATCGCGCGGAGCGCGCTGCACGCGACGGTCGGGGGTAGAGCGTTCGAGAAGAGCTGCGGCCGCGAGCGCTGCGCGAGCAGGTCGCAGACCTCCTCCGACGCCGCGACATAGCCCCCGGCGGCTCCGCCGAGTGCCTTTCCGAGCGTCCCCGTGATGACGTCGACCGCGCCCAGCAGGCCGAAATGCTCCACGGTCCCGCGGCCCGTCTCTCCGAGCACACCGACCCCGTGCGAGTCGTCCACGATCACGACCGCGTCGAACTCGCGCGCCAGCTCCACGATCTCGGGCAGCTTCGCGAGGTCGCCCTCCATCGAGAACACGCCGTCGGTGACGATCAGCTTGCGAGCCTCACGCGGCGACGAGGCGAGCCCGTCGTGAAGCGCAGTCATGTCCGAGTGCGGGTAGATGACCTTCCTCGCGGGCTTGGAGAGGCGAATGGCATCGATCAAGCTCGCGTGGTTCAGCTCGTCCGTGAGGATCACCGTCGTGTCATCGGTGAGGCTCGGGATCGCAGCCTCGTTCGCGTTCCAACAGGAGACGTAGGTCAGCGCAGCCTCCGTCCCCGAGAGATCGGCGAGCGCGCGCTCGAGCTCGTGGTGTGGCTCGAACGTTCCGCAGATGAAGCGAACGGACGCCGTCCCGGCTCCGTAGCGTTCGAGCCCCTCGATGCCGGCGCGAACGACCTCGGGATGAGCCGCGAGCCCGAGATAGTTGTTCGAGGAGAGGACGATGACCTCACCGTGCCCCGCCATCTGTACGACCGCGCCCTGCGCCGACTCGAGGGTCAGGAACCGCTTGTAGGTCCGCGCCTCGCGAAGCGCGTCGAGCTCCGCTCCGAGCTGCTGGTTCATCGTCACGTTCATCCACCAGCTCCGTTCGGTCGTAGGACGATCTTGCAGGCCTGGCCCGTCTCGAGCAGAGCGAACCCCTCCTCGAAGCGCTCGAGCGGGAGCTCGGCCGTGATCAGAGGGCGCAGATCGACGACGCCGTGCTCGAGCAGCCAGCGAGTCGTGTACCAGGTCTCCCAGATCTCGCGCCCGTTGACCGCGCTCACGGTCAGGTTCTTGAAGATGAGCGACTCGGCGATGTCGATGGTCGCGGGCTTGGACGGAATCCCGAAGAGGACGACGTTGCCACCGTGACGGACGATTCCGAACGCGTCCTCGATCGCCCGCAGCGCGCCCGACATCTCGAACACGATCCCCATGCCGACGCCCTCGTTGTGCTCGAGGAACCACTCCGGCACGTTCTCGACCTCGTCGACATTGACGACTTCGTCCGCACCCAGTGTTCGTGCCAACTCGAGCCGGTAGGGCACGTGATCGGACGCGAGAAGGCGGCCGGCCCCGAACGCCCGTGCGATTGCGATGGCGAAGAGGCCCACCGGCCCGCACCCCAGAACGGCGACGGCGCGACCCGCGAGCTCCTGCGTTGCGGTCGCGAACACCGCGTTGCCGAACGGCTCCTGGAGACAGGCGAGCTCTGGCGGCAGCTTCGTACGATCGTTCTGCCAGATCACGGAGGCGGGAACCGCCGCGAAGTCGGCGAACCCGCCGTTTCGGTCGACGCCGAGGATCTGGGTTCGCTCGCACATGTGGGCCTTTCCGGTCCGGCAGTGGAAGCAGGTACCACATGTGACGTGGCTCTCGGCAGAGACGTAGTCGCCCTCCGCGACCCCGCGAACGCTGCTCCCCATCGCGACGACCGTCCCACACAGCTCGTGGCCGAGAGTCAGCGGGGGGTGGACGCGCTCGGACGACCACTGGTCCCAGCGACTGATGTGGAGATCCGTGCCGCAGATGCTCGCTGCTTCGATCTGGATGAGGACTTCGTCCGGCTCCGGTGTGGGAACGGGAAGCTCGTCCAGCACGAGCCCCGGCCCGGCCTCGTTCTTGCGAATGGCGCGCATCGTCTCCACGGCGAAACGATCTTGCCACGCCGACACCAGGTAACAGCCAGTTACCTGGTTGCCGAGCGCCCAACGGGTCGTCGGAGCCCGCCGATGCCTTCGGATTTCCACCGATGCACTT
>Ga0224510_10000376_pt1 | contig 35599 bp, 38 predicted proteins | sample SF_May12_sed_USG_FD_170161 | JGI IMG/M metagenome (GOLD analysis project Ga0224510, IMG submission 170161) | Sediment microbial communities from San Francisco Bay, California, United States - SF_May12_sed_USGS_4_1 | ecosystem: Environmental > Aquatic > Marine > Sediment | place: USA: California... | reverse complement strand
GCAACGTTCTCGAGCTACGACGAGGTCGCGCACCATTCAGGCCTCGAGCGGGCGGACACGCTCGAGGCGCTGCGCAAGCTCGACCAGCAGTTCGGGCGGATCGAGCGCGCGCGCAAGTACGCACCGCGCCCGTACGAGATCGTCGTCCTCTCGGATCACGGCCAGACGCAGGGAGCCACGTTCAAACAGCGCAACGGCTACGGCCTCGACGACCTCGTCGAGCGCTCGCTGACGAGCGGCGAGGTGGCTGACTTCTCCGGTGGTGACGAGCAGAGCTCGATGGTCGGTCACGCGTTCAGCGAGGCGACGGGCGCTGACGACGACAAGAAGGCGAAGAAGCGTCCCAAGAACGACGTCTCCGACCGCAACGTCGTGGTCATGGGCTCGGGCAACCTCGGCCTCATCTACCTCATGGAGGAGAACCGGCGCCTGACGCTCGAGGAGATCGAGGCGCGACACCCTCGGCTCATTCCGGCGCTATGTGAACATCCCCACGTCGGATGGGTGCTGGTGCGCTCGTCGCAACACGGGCCCGTCGCGCTCGGTGGGCGCGGTGCCCACTACCTCGTGCACGGACGCGTCGAGGGGGAAGATCCGCTCGCCCACTTCTCCCCCAATGCCGCGCAGCACCTGCGGCGCACCGATGGCTTCGCGCACGTCGCGGACCTCATGGTCGGAAGCTTCTACGACCCCGAGCTGGACGAGGGCTGCGCATTCGAGGAGCTCATCTCGTTCCACGGCGGGATGGGCGGCTCGCAGACGCGCCCGTTCATCCTCTTTCCCGCCGACCTCCCCCTCCCGGACGAGCCGCTCGTCGGCGCGGCTGCTGTGCATGCGTTGCTGCGCAGCTGGCGCCAGCACCTGCAGACGGCCGCTTAGCCGCGCGTCGGCGTCGCACCGGCAATCAGGTCGGCGGCGCGCTCGGCGATCATCACCGTCGGCCAGTTCGTGTGGCCGCGCGGGAGGAAGGGCATCACGGAAGCGTCGGCGATCCGAAGTTGGTCGACCCCTCGCACGCGGAGCTCGGGATCGACCACTGCGGCGTCGTCGATCCCCATGCGGCAGCTCGCGACGGGGTGGTAGAGCGTCTGCGAGCGGGCGCGGATGTGGGCGCGCAGGCCCTCGTCGTCCTGGATCTCGTCGCCCGGGAGCATCTCGTCGGCGAGAAAGGAGGCCAGCGGCTCCTCCGCTGCGATCCGTCGGGCCAGCCGCAATCCGTGGAGCAGGAACTCGAGGTCCTCGGGCTCGCGCAGGAACGCGGGATCGACCACGGGAGGAACGTCCGGGTCGGCGCTTCGGATCCGCACCGATCCCGTACTGCGCGGCTGGAGCTGGACGACGCCGATGGTGACGCCGTGCTCCGTCGGCTCCTTGAGGCCCTCCTCTTCGAACGGGACGGGCGCGAAGACGAGCTCGAGGTCGGGTGCCGCCAGGCTTGGGCTCGTGCGCACGAACGCGAGCGCCTCCCCGAGATTCGAGGTCAACGGTCCGCGCCGGAGGAGCAGCCAACGCAAGGTGTTCCACGTCGATCCCGCCGACGTGAGCGTCCCCACGCCGGGTCGCGTTCGGACGACGACGCCGCTCGCGATGCGATCGCGCAGGCCGGCTCCGACGCCGGGGAGCTCGTGCACGAGCGGAACACCGGCCTCGTCGAGCACATCTCGGGGGCCGATCCCCGAGAGCTGGAGCAAGCGCGGCGTGTTGACGGCGCCCGCTGTGAGGATCACGCTCCGCGACGCCAACGCGTGCTCCTCGTCGCCCTCGACCCGGACCGAGACACCGACTGCGCGTGTCCCCTCGAGCAGGATGCGCGTGGCGAGGGCGCCGGTTTGCACCGTCAGGTTGGGGCGCCGCATCGCCGGGCGGAGGTAGCCGTCCGCCACGCTGAAGCGCGCCCCCCGCCGCTGCGACACGCGCACGACCCCGACCCCCTCGTTGTCGGGGTCGTTGAGATCGGCCCGGAAGGGAATGCCGGTGGCCTGGGCAGCCGCCACGAAGGCGTCGCTGAGCGGGCTACGGTCGCGCTGGTCAACGATCGCAAACGGGCCGCGTGCGCTCTTCGCGTAGAAGGGCTCGACGTCCGCCCAGGCCCAGCCGGGCGCGGCGGCAGCCCAGTCGTCGTAGTCGAGCCGATTCCCGCGAGCCACGATCATCGCGTTCATCGAGGCGCACCCGCCGAGCATGCGGCCGAGCGGATAGACCAGCTCTCGGCCATCGAGCGCGGACTGCGGGGCAGTCGCAAACCCCCAGTCGAGGTCGGTGCGGTACAGACGCGAGAACGCCGCGGGAATCTTGATCTCGAGCTTCCGCGAGCGCGGGCCGGCCTCGATGAGAAGCACCGAGAGGTCCGGGTTCTCGCTGAGCCGGGACGCCAGGACGCAGCCCGCAGTACCCGCACCCACGATGACGACGTCGTGCACGCGCCGAGGATACGGAGGATGCGACCGTGACGCTCTCCGTACGAAGGCGTTCCCCACGCGTGATGGTTCTCGTCCTAGGCTCGACGGCATGGCACTGGCGACGGCGAAGCCCCAGACAGCGGCAACTCCGTGGGGGGCGGCCGTGGTGGTCGAGGAAGTCGCCGTGCCCCAGCGCACGGGGGACAAGCGCTTCTCGGTCATCGTCCAACTTCTCGAGACGCGGTCCGGCGAGCGTCTCGTTCGCTTCGCGTACGCGACTGCGGGATCCGCCCGGCGCGGTCCCGTGACGATGCGGGCGCGCGACCTCGAGCGACTGCGGGCGGCGCTCGAGCGCGCGCCCGTCCTCCAAGAAGCCCTTGGCACGCTCGGCGAGCAGTAGGCGCGCAAACGAAGCGTGGCCACGTCGCCAATGCGGCGAGCGCGCTATGCGTCAGGCGAGAGCGAGCGCGTGCGCAGCCGCCGCGTCGACGAGCGCGGCGAGCAGGAGTCCTCCGTCTGCGGAGCCGAGCAACGGGTCGACAGCGTGCTCGGGATGAGGCATCAGGCCCATGACGTTGCCCGTCTCGTTGATCACGCCTGCGACATTTCCGAGCGAGCCGTTCACGTCCTCGAGGTAGCGCAGAACGATCTGGCCGCGCGCCGCGAGTTGCACGAAGGTTCCCTGATCCGCGAACCAGGCACCTTCCCCGTGCTTGATCGGGATGACGAGCTCCTGGCCGGGGGCACACCGTCGAGTGAAGATCGTGTCGGCGTTCTCGACGTTCACGCGCGCGTCGCGACAGACGAACTCGAGTTGACGGTTGGGTCGCAGCACGCCGGGGAGCAACCGCGACTCGCACAGGATCTGGAACCCGTTGCAGATTCCGAGGACGGGGCCGCCGTCCTTCGCGAATCTGCGGACCGCGTCCATCGCCGGCGAGAGACTGGCGATTGCCCCCGTGCGCAGGTAGTCGCCGTAGGAGAAGCCGCCAGGCAGCACGACCGCCCCCGTCTCGAGCGGCAGCTCCGGCTCCTCGTGCCACACGAGGGCCGGCTCGGCGCCCACCGCCCCGAGCGCCCAGGCCGCATCGCGGTCATCGTTCGACCCTGGGAAGACCACGACCGCGACGACGGGGCGCTCGCTCACGAGTCGTCGACGTGGATCTCGAAGCTCTCGATCAGCGGATTCGCGAGCAGGTTGGCGCACATCTTCTCCACAGCGGAACGGGCGTCGTCCGCGTCGTCGGCAGCGAGGTCGAGGTCGATGACTCGGCCCACGCGCGCAGTGGAGACGTCGAACCCGAGCTTTGCGAGAGAGCGCTGCACGGCATCCCCCTGCGGATCGAGGATGCCCTGCTTGGGCCGAACCACGACGGTCGCCTTCACAGGACGACCTCCGGCCGGGCGAGGTAGTCGTCGAACCGGATCTCCGTCAGCCGTTCGAACGCCTCGACGTAGCGGGCGCGAGTCCCGGCGACGACGTCCCGAGGGAGCTCGGGGCCGGGCGAGGTCTTGTCCCACCCGGTCTGCTCGCACCAGTCCCGAACGAACTGCTTGTCGAACGACGGCTGGGGTCGTCCCGGGGCATAGCTGTCAGCGGGCCAGAAGCGCGACGAGTCGGGCGTCAGCGCCTCGTCACCGAGGACGATCGCCCCGCCGGCGTCGACACCGAGCTCGAACTTCGTGTCGGCGAGGATGATCCCGCGCGCCTCCGCGCGCTTCGATGCGAATCGATAGAGCTCGAGGGAGGCGTCTTTCGCAATCGAATACCGCGCCTCACCACAGAGAGCCGCGGCCTGCTCCTCATCGATGTTCTCGTCGTGGCCTTCCGCCGCCTTCGTCGCGGGTGTGAAGATCGGCTCGGGAAGGGATGCCGATTCTTCGAGCCCAGCGGGCAGCTGGTGACCGCACACAGCCCCCGTCTCGCGGTAGTCCTTCCACGCGGATCCGGCGAGGTACCCTCGAACCACGCACTCGATCGGGAGCATCTCGAGCTTCCGGCAGATCATCGTCCGCCCGTCGTCGCGAATCTCGAGCAGGTGGTTCGGCACGATCTCGCGCGTCCGGGCGAACCAGAATGCCGAGAGCCCGGTCAGCACGCGTCCCTTGTCCGGAATCTGCGTCGGAAGAACGACGTCGAAGGTCGAGATTCTGTCGCTTGCCACGAGAGCGAGGGCGTCGTCACCAACCGCGTAGATCTCACGCACCTTGCCGCTTGCGATGTGCACCGCGTCAACCGTCATGTGCTCACTTCCTCTCTTTCTGCGACCAGAGCTCGAAGGCGTGCGAATACCACGTCCGCATGCCGAGTGAACGCGCTCATGTCGAAGATCTCGCTGACGTCGACTCGGCTCGTGATCTCCGAATCGGCACGAACGAGATTGCGAAAGTCGAGGCCCTCGTCCCACGCGCGCATCGCATGCCGCTGGACGGCACGATATGCCGTGTCCCGGTCGAGGCCCGACTCGACGAGCGCCAACAGCAGCCTCTGACTGAAGAACAGCCCGCCGGTCGCCTCGAGATTCGCTCGCATCCGCTCCGGGCGAACGACGAGGCCTTCGGCGAGCCACGCGAAGCGGTCGAGCATGTAGTCGACGGCAAGAAACGCATCGGGCAGCACCACGCGCTCCGCCGACGAATGCGAGATGTCACGCTCGTGCCAGAGGGCAACGTTCTCGAGCCCGACGAGGGCGTATCCACGCACGACACGCGCGAGGCCGCAAATCCGCTCGGACACGATCGGATTACGTTTGTGCGGCATCGCAGACGAGCCCTTTTGTCCGCGCCCGAACGGCTCCTCGGCCTCACGCACCTCCGTCCGGGCGAGATGGCGGATCTCGAGCGCGAAGCGGTCGAGCGAGGACGCGATGAGCGCGAGCGAGGACAAGAGCTCCGCGTGGCGGTCACGCTGCAGGATCTGAGTCGAGCTCGGAGCAGGCTCGAGCCCGAGTGCGTCGCAGGCGATTCGCTCGACGTCCGGGGTCGTCGTCGCATACGTGCCGACGGCGCCGGAGAGCTTTCCGACCCGCATCCCCGCGACCGCCCGCTCGAAGCGCACCTGATCCCGCGCGAGCTGGAATGCCCAGCCAGCGAGCTTGAGCCCAAACGTCGTCGGCTCGGCATGGACGCCATGGGTCCGTCCGATGGTGAGCGTCTCTCGGTGCTCCTCGGCACGGCCCGCCACAACGGTGAAAGCACGCTCTAGTCCATCGAGCAGAAGCCGCCCCGCGTCCTGGATCGTGAGGGCGAGCGCAGTGTCGAGGACGTCGGAGGACGTGAGGCCGTAGTGCAGCCAGCGGCCGTCGCGTCCAAGGTCGGCGGAAACCGCATCGACGAACGCGGCGACGTCGTGATTCGTCGTACGCTCGAGCTCGGCAACACGCTCGGCGCTCGGAGCGCGAGCACTGTTGCGAAAAGCCCGGGCCACGGAGGACGGCACGACCCCGACCTGGGCCCACGCGTCCAGCGCAGCCAACTCGACTGCCAGCCAGCGCTCGAGCTTTGCCTCCTCCGACCAGACGAGCGCCATGGCCGGTCTGGCGTAGCGGGAGATCACTGAGTCGATTCTAGTCGGCGTGCCTGAGGGTCAGTTGTCACGCTCTCGGCACAGCCCGTCCACCACTCGTACGACTTTCGACGATAGGCTCAAATGTGGGTGGAGGCGAGGGGTGGCCCCAAGCGCGCGCGTGACCATCAGCCCTCCGGAGACCCGGAGAGGCCCAACACGAGCCCGTCCGCTGCCGCCTGAGCGATGTCCGAGCGGTGGCGCATGCCTTCGAACTCGATGCGATCCACGGCCGCGTACGCCGCAGCTCTTGCACCGGCGACGGTGTCGCCGAGGCCGGTGACACCGAGGATCCTCCCGCCGTTCGTGACCAGTCGTTCACCATGAAGCGCAGTGCCCGCATGGAAGACGAGAGCCCCTAGAGCCTCCGCGTCGTCAACACCCGTGATCTGGCTTCCACGGCTCCCCTCCACCGGATACCCATGCGCGGTCAGCACGACGGTCACTGCGGAGTCAGCGCTCGCTTCCATCGCCATACCGGCGAGCTCCCCGCTCGATGCTGCGGCCAGAACCTCGAGAAGATCCCCCTCGAGGAGGGGAAGAACCGCCTGCGTCTCCGGATCGCCGAACCGACAATTGAACTCGAGGACGTGCGGCCCACCCGGCGTCAGCATCAGACCGGCATAGAGCAACCCGATGAACGGCGTCCTCCTCCGATCCAGCTCGGCGAGCACGGGACGAATTGAGGCCGAGACGAGCTCGTCGACCTCAGCTGGCCCGATACCGGGGACAGGCGCATAGGCGCCCATACCGCCCGTGTTCGGCCCCTCGTCACCGTCGCGCGCTCGCTTGAAGTCTTGCGCCGAGACGAGTGGAAGCGCCTGCCGCCCGTCGCAGATCGCAAGGAGCGAGACCTCAGGGCCCTCCAAGAACTCCTCGACTACAACCCTCTCTCCCAGGCCGGCAACTGCGCGCAACGCAGCATCCACCTCCTCCTGCGACCGGCAGACGTGAACCCCCTTCCCTGCGGCGAGTCCGTCGGCCTTGACGACGCAGGGCGGACGCGCGATCGGAAGCTGCTCGGCCGTCGGCACCGCGGCGGCGGCCATGACCTCCTTCGCGAACGACTTCGACCCTTCGATCGCCGCCGCTCGCTTTCCTGGGCCGAAGACCGCAAAGCCGAATCGGCGCAGTACGTCGGCGAGGCCCAGGACGAGCGGGATTTCGGGTCCGACGACGACGAGGTCGGCGTCCACGGACGTTGCCAGACCCAAGACGCCCTCGGCGTCCTCGGCACGGATCGGGTGGCAATGCGCAAGCCGCGCCATCCCAGGGTTTCCCGGTGCCGCATGAAGCTCCGTCAGAGTAGAGGACTGCGCGAGCTTCCAGGCGAGTGCGTGCTCACGGCCACCGGAGCCCACGAGGAGTACGCGCATCGCGCCGAGTCTAGTGGTGCAACCCGAGCTTCTCGCCCGGCCGAGGCGCGTGGCGACCGTATGACGTCAGCCGAGCGCGAGCACTCGCTCGCGCTCGGCTCCGGTGCCGACGAGCGTCACGGGAACCCCGAGCGCCGCCTCCACGAACGCGACGTACGCGCGCGCCGCGTCCGGGAGCTCCTCCTCGATCGGGGCCTCCCACCCGGACAGCGTCTCGAACACCGGCCTGCAGTGGTGGAAGTCGCTCTGGTGCGCGGGGAACTCCTCGATCTCTGTGCCGTCCTCGAGCCGGTAGCGCACGCAGACGGGAATCTCCGCGAACTCGGAGAGCACGTCCAGCTTGGTCAGCGCGAGCGACGTGATGCCGTTCACGCGGACGGCGAACCGCAGAGCCACGAAGTCCAGCCAGCCACACCGGCGCTCGCGTCCGGTCACGGTGCCGAACTCGTGGCCGAGCGTCTGCACGCGGGCGTGATCTGCCCCCTCGATCTCGCTCGGGAACGGCCCCTCGCCCACACGCGTCACGTAGGCCTTCGACACCCCGAGCACTTCGTCGATTCGATTCGGCCCAATGCCGAAGCTCACCGCCGCGCCAGCGGCGATCGGGCTCGACGAAGTCACGAATGGGTAGGTGCCGTGGTCGAGGTCGAGCAGCGTGCCCTGGGCGCCCTCAAAGAGCACGCGCTCGCCGGCGCGCAACGACCGGTCCACCAAGAGCGACGTGTCGGCGACGAACGGGCCGAGCCGCTCCGCAAAGTGGAGGTGCGCCTCCACGACCTCCTCGGCATCGAACGGCTCGAGCTCGTAGACGCGCTGTAGCCAGATGTTCTTCTCGGCGGCGGCAAGCTCGATCTTCTGCCGCAGGATCTTGGGGTCGAGCAGGTCCTGGACGCGGATCCCGATGCGGGTTGCCTTATCCGCGTATGCGGGTCCGATACCTCGCCGTGTCGTGCCGATCTGCAGGCGGCCGAGCCTGCGCTCCCGCGCTCCGTCGAGCGCGACGTGCCACGGCATGATCAGGTGGGCGTTGCCAGAGACGAACAGAAGGTTTCTGGTCTCGTGCCTGCGCGCCTCGAGCTCGTCGAGCTCGGAGACGAGAACGCCGGGGTCGACGACGCAGCCGGCTCCGATGGCGCTTCGTTTGGCGGCGATGATTCCCGTCGGGATTTGCCTGATCTTGTAGGTCTCGCCCGCGACGACGATGGTATGGCCCGCATTCGGACCGCCCTGATAGCGGCAGACGAGATCCGACTCCTGGGCGAGCAGATCGACGATCTTCCCCTTGCCCTCGTCGCCCCACTGCGCACCGACGATGACAGTCGCAGGCACGCGCGCCAGTCTTGCACGAAGCCGAAATATCCGAAGTCAGACGTGCGCAGCCGCGGCGAGCGCAGGCTCTTCGAGCGGAGCCGGCTCGACCACCGCGACCGCCGGGAGGCCTACACCAGCGCACGCGCTCTCGGCACCTGCTTGCTCGCCGACGATGGAATCGGCCGCTCCGCCGAGCGACCGCAGCCTGGCGAGAAGCGGTAGCGCCGCAGCCGTGGCGAAACCACCGGCGACGAACGCAGCTCCGATGGACCGGGCCTCGCCGAGCGCCCCGAGTCCGACCTGTCCCCCGAATCCACCCGCATTCGAGACCATCGAGTCGAACGAGACGACCGTTGCGCGCTGCTCTGTCGGAACGACCTGGTGAAGGTAGGCGGAGCGAACGGGACTCGTTACGCCGATCGAAGCCGTCACCAGGAGCAACGCTGGGAGCGCCACCCAGAACGAGCCGGCGAAGCCGAGAGCGACGGCGGCGCACGTCTGGAGTGCAGCTGCGCCGAGCAGGAGCGTCGTTCGTCGACCCACGTGGCGAGACGCAATGTTGACGACCTGGTTGCCCACGATCGTAGACAGCGCGATCCCCGCAGCGACGAGCCCGGCTATCCAGACCGCGTCGCTGTCGAGCAACTCGAGGAGGTATGGCTGCGAAGCGTAGAACCCCCAGGTGAAGAACCCCACCTGGACGAGCGACGCGAGCATGAGCAGCCGCAGCGGCCGCTGCCCCCAGCCGAATTGGACGCCTGCCTTGGCATTCCGCGCTATCTCGCCCGGAAGGCCCGCCGCGGCCACGCGCCTGGGTGCGAACCCGAGATCGTGCATCACGACGAACGCAACCACGAAGACCGCCACGAGGAGCACCGCGCGCACGAGGTAGGGGATCGCAAGGTCAATCTGGCCGAGCAGCCCGCCCCCGATCGCGCCCACCAACATCGCGCCGCCGGTGATCTGCTGTCCGCGCGCGAACACGCGGTCGAGGATGCCTCGGTACCCCGTGACGGCGAGTGCGTCCACGAGCCACGCCTCCGTCGCGCCCGAGTAGAACGTGAATCCGAGGCCCATCCCGACAGAGACGAACGCGAACGCGACCACACCGGCCCCGATCTGTGCGAGTGCCACGTACAGCAGCGTGGTGATCGCGAGCACCGAAACCGAGAGCAGGAACGACACCCTCCGTCCTAGTGTGTCGGCAACTACGCCGGTCGGAACCTCGAAGACGACCATCCCGGCGGAGAAGGCGGCGTTCGCAACGAACACCTCGAAGAAGCTCAGCCCGGCGTCGAGGAGGAACAGCGTGTTCACGCCCCAGATCAGCGCTGCCGAGAGCGTGTACAGCCCTGCCAAGGTGAAGTAGCCGGCGAGAACGCGTCGGCTCTCGGGGGGAACCGTCACGGCGACAACGGCCACGCGCCGTAGCGTAGGGACTCACGCCTGCCGGCTGGCCCTGCGGCCCCCCGAACGTGGATGTCCCCATGACGACCCCTCCGTAGCGTGAGGTCGCGTCGCCCCGGACCGCGCGGTTCGGCGACTACGCGGCGGCTAGATCGGCGAACTTCGCGTAGCGGCGGAGGAACGAGAGCTTGGTGGTGCCCGTCGGGCCGTTGCGGTGCTTCGCCAGGATGATCTCGGCTATACCCTGCTGGTCGGACTCCTCGCCGAGGTAGTACTCGTCGCGATAGACGAAGAAGACGAGATCCGAGTCCTGCTCGAGCGATCCCGATTCACGCAGGTCGGAGAGGAGCGGACGCTTGTCGTGGCGCTGCTCGACGGCACGTGAGAGCTGTGACATCGCGAGGATCGGGACCTCGAGCTCGCGCGCCAGCACCTTGAGCGCGCGGGAAATCTGCGAGACCTCTTGAACACGGTTCTCCGCGTTCGAGCCCGAGGTCATCAGCTGGATGTAGTCGACGACGATAAGGCCGAGAGAGGGTTCTCTCGACTTGAGCCGTCGCGCCTTGGAGCGGAGCTCCATGATCGTGATAGAGCCCGAGTCGTCAACGTAGATCGGGGCCTTCATCAACCGGTCGCAGGCCGTCGTCAGCCGCGGCCAGTCGTCCGGAGCGAGCTGCCCCGTGCGCAGCCGCTGCGACTCGACCTTCGCTTCGCTGCACATCATGCGCTGCGTCACCTCGGACTTCGACATCTCGAGCGTAAAGAGGGCTACCGGCGTTCCGTGGCGGACGCCGAGGTTGGCGGCGATACAGAAGCCGAGCGCGGACTTCCCCATCGACGGCCGCGCGGCGAGAATCACGAGGTTCCCCGGCTGAAACCCCGACGTGAGCAGATCGAGCTCGCGGAATCCGGCGGGAACGCCGGTGATGTCGGCTCCCGACTCGTAGAGCTGCGTGATCCGCTCGAAGCTCTCCTTGAGGAGCACCTCGATGTGTGCGAAGTCGCTCGTGACACGCTGCTGCCCGAGCTCGAAGACAATCTGCTCTGCGCGATCGACGAGATCCGTGACCTCGCCGGGCCGCTCTTGGCCGAGCCGCGTGATCTCCTGACCGGCCCGAACGAGCCCGCGGAGCGTGGACATCTCCTTGACGATGCGTGCATAGTGCTCGACGTTCGACGTGGACGGGACGAGGGCCGCGAGCTCGGCAACGCGCGCCTGCCCTCCGACCGCTTCGAGCTCACCGCGCTCGTCGAGCTCGTCGCTGAGGGTAATGGCATCCACCGGCTCGCCCTTCGCCCACAGCGCGAGCGCTGCCCGGTACGCCTTGGCGTGGCTCTCCCGATAGAAGTCCGACGCGTCGAGAATCTCGCTCACGGTCCCCACAGCCGTCGTCGACAGCAGCATCGCGCCCAGGACCGACTCCTCGGCCTCGAGGTTCTGGGGCGGGACGATCGCACTCAAGCGGTCCGCGACGTGCTCGAGCCCGGCGGCGCTCACCGATCGACCTCTGGGTAGGAGTTCGTCACGGAGCGGGAGTCAAGCCGTCTGGACCCGCCGCGTCCAATGAGAGCGCAAGTTGGCTCCCGTGCAGGAAGATCGGAACATACGTTCCCAGGTTATCCCCGCCTCCGGATGGCCTGTCGACAGGACAGGCGGAGTTGTCCAGCCGGAAACATGCGCACACAGCGGGAAGTTCCGCTTTCTGTCAACAGCCCTGTGGGGAAGCCCGAGCGTGACGTACAGACGGAGGCGAGTGCCAACGAGAGGCTACGAGCCGGTGATCGCCCTCAGCACGAGCGGGCGAAGCAGTCTCGAGTCGCCGATAAGCGTTACCCGCGGCTTCGCGGAGGAATTCGCTGACGCGGCGCCGGAAACGACGAGGCAGCACACGGCGACCGCGCTGGCAAGAGCCACTGTACGCCCGAGCTTCCCGTTCGCGTACGGCCCGTTAGTCCTCGACCTCGGGGGACGTTTCATCGTCGGACTCCGCCTCCGACTGCTCGCCGGAAGCCTCGAGCGACGGCGCGTCGTCCTCCGAGAGCACGCTGTCGATGTTGACGTGCTTCGCCTCTACGAGAGCAGCTGCCGCAGCCTCGGCCTCGACCTCGGCGGCCTCGAGCGCTGCGAGCTCTTCCTCGGGCGGGAGCTCCCCGCCCTCCGGGACGACGAGCGTCTTGACCTCGACGTCCACGTCTTGGAAGACCTCGATCGGGATCGAGTAGCGACCGATGCGCTTGATGGGATCGATCGCGATCTTACGCCGATCGACGCGGATCTTGCGGGCGCGCCAGATCTCGTCGGCGACATCGGACGGCGTGACGGAGCCGAAGAGCGAGCCGGTCGGCCCGGCCTTGACCTCGAAGCGCAGCACGGTCTTCCCGAGCACCTCCGCGATCTCGGACGCCTGCTCGGAACTCCGCGCCTCGTGCTTCGCTCGTTGTGCGTCGACCTTGCGCAGCTCGGCTACCCGAGCCGGCGTCGCGGTCTCGGCCATGCGACGCGGAAGCAGGTAGTTGCGGGCATACCCACGGGCGACGTCGACGACGTCCCCGCGCAGGCCCAGCTTCTCGACGTCGGTGAGGAGGATGATCTGCATCAGCGCACTTCTCCTAACCGACGTACGGGAGAAGAGCCATCTCCCGCGCACGCTTGACTGCCGAGGCCACCTGGACCTGGTGCCGCCGGCACGCGCCCGTGATCCGGCGCGAGCGGATCTTGCCCTTCTCCGAGATGTAGCGCCTCAGCTGAGCGATGTTCTTGTAGTCGATCTCCGCGACCTTGTCCCGGCAGAAGTGGCAGCTCTTCCGCCTGCCGGGCGCGGTGCTCGGGCCGGTGCGCCTCCGTGGTTGCTGTTTCTTCGATGCCATCGTGTTCTCCTGCGATTGACGTGGGCTAGCTGCGACGCGACTGCGAAGCAGCCGCCTTTAGGGGTCTTGGCGCGACGGGAGATGTCGCGCCAGCGGGATCTCCGGTCTTGCGCACTAGAACGGAATGTCGTCGTCGGCCGGCGAGGACGGGAAGTCGTCTCCGCTCGCAGTGGCGCCTGCGGGCACGTACGCGCCCTCGGACTCCTGGCGGCCACCGAGGAACTGGACGCTCTCGGCGATGACCTCAACCGCCTGGCGCTTCGCGCCGTCCTGCGCCTCCCACTCGCGCCACTCGAGGCGGCCGTCGATCGCGACCGGGCGGCCCTTGGCGAGGTACTGGGCGCAGTTTTCGCCCTGTTGACCCCAAACGGTGATGTCGAAGTAGTTCGGCTTGTCGGTCCACTGGCCCGACTCGTCCTTGCGCCGCGTGTTCACGGCGAGACGGAGAGAGCAGACAGCGGTCCCGGACGGGGTGTGCCTGAGCTCCGGATCCCTCGTCAGGTTTCCGACGAGCACGACTCGATTGATGCTGGCAGCCATTGGCTACTCCTCCTCTTCTTCTGCAACGACGTCGGATGCGATCTCTGCATCCTCGCGCGTCGGCGCGGCCACCGCTACGGGCCGCGCGGGACTCCCCTGAATTCGACGTGTCGCCATGTGGCGCATCACACCGTCGTCGATGCGGAGCACGCGGGACGCCTCGTCGAGCGTGGTCGTGTCACAGCTGAACTGCAGCAGGTGGTAGCTGCCCTCGCCCTTGTGGCCGATCTCGTACGCGAGCTTGCGCCGGCCCCAGACGTCGTGCAGGTCCCACGAGCCTCCGCCCTTCTCGATCAGCTCGCGGACGCGCGTCACAATCTCGGCCTGGCGGTCGTCGTCCAGTTCGACGTCGAGCAGCAACAGAATCTCGTATTCGTTCACAGTTCCCGTCAACTCCTTCCCTCGGTCTGAATCGGCCTCGCCTGTGAAGGCACCGCCGGGAACGGTCGGGCCCGGTGCGAGGCAGGAAGCCGCGAGATTGTACCTGCAGGGGCGAGGCTTGCCTCGCGGTGATCGGATGCTGGTCGAAGCGCGCCGCGGATGGCTGTACCATCGAGTGAATGCGAAGGCTCCTCAAGTGGATCATCCTCACGATCGGCATCGCAGCTGCGGTGCGCTGGTTCAAGCGGCGTGGCGGCGAGACCGCGGTGATTGCGCCCGTCGAGCCCGCTGCGGACGACCCCGCAGAGGAGCTCCGCAGGAAGCTCGCCGAGTCGCGGGACGACGACGAGCCGGACGAGCCTGCGAAGGGACCCGAAGCGTCGGTCGACGACCGCCGCGCGGACGTCCACGAGCAAGGCCAGGCCGCGCTCGACGAGATGAAGCCCTCCGACGAGGGCTAGCAGGCTTCCCATGGCCGACCCGTCCGAGACGACGCAGGTCTCTCAGGAGCCGGCCGACCAGGAAAGCGAGGAGGTGCTCGCCGCTGTGCGCGCGCTCGCCACACAGGTGGGAGGGCTGCAGTCAGAGCTGGAAGCACTCCGCACGCAGCCCCGCTCTCTGCCCGCTCCGGACGAGGAGCGACCCGGCTGGGACGACCGCGTGCCCGCCCAACCAGGAGGCGCTGCTTGGGTGCGGTCGCTCGACACGCCGACAGCGCGACGCGCCGCTGTTCCCTGGCTCGCGCTCGAGATCGTCTTCCTCGTCGTCGTCGCCGTCCTCGCCGGTGCCGCTGGGCTCGACGCTCCTGCCGTCGTCGCCGTGATGGTGGGGGCCTGGCTCCTCGTCGCCCTCGCGGAGTGGACGGCGGCGCGGGCAGCACGGCGTGACGAGGCGCTCACGTACGGCATCGTCACGTCCGGCACGCCTGCGGTCTCTCAGGATCCCTCGTGGTTTGCACCGCCGGTCGAGCGCACGGCTCTCGAGATCACCGACGTCGGAGAGACCACGCCGGCGCGCTTGCCACCGCCTCCACCCGGGTAGATGATCAGCCGACCACTCGGCGCGCGGTGGATCATCGCGGCGGGGGTCATCATCCTCGACTGAGCTTTAGGTGCTTTTCCCGACCGCCACCTTCGCGATCTTCTTCATGGTCGTGCTTGCGCTCTCGTGGCTCCTGATGCCACGGGGAGAGCGCTGGCGTCCGTTCATGATCGTCGCGAGCTTCGTCTTCTACGCCGGGTGGGACTGGCGGTTCTGCTTCCTGCTCGCCTTCTCGATCGTGTGGAACCAGGTCTTCGCGATCGCGCTACACAACCGTCGGGACGAGCGAACCCGGAAGTGGCTTCTCGCCGGCGCGCTGACGGGGGACCTCGGTCTCCTCGCCTACTTCAAGTACTACGACTTCTTCGTCACGTCCACCAACAACCTGTTCGCGTTCGGTGGCATCGACGTTCCGCTCGAGGCGCGCTCGATCATCCTCCCCGTCGGCATCTCCTTCTTCACGTTCATGGGCATCGCGTACGTCGTGGACGTGTACCGGCTCGACTTCGAGCCCGTGGGCTTCGGGAAGTTCGCGGCCTACCTCTCCTTCTTTCCGCACCTCGTTGCGGGTCCGATCGTGCGACCCGGCGAACTGATCCCGCAGTTCTCCTCGCCGCGCGACCCCCGCTACGTGGACACGTCGCGTGCGTTCTTCCTGATCGGCACCGGTCTCTTCATGAAGGTCGTGGTTGCGAACTTTCTCGCGGCGAACATCGTCGACGAAGTCTTCGGCGCGCCGAACCAGCACTCGTCGCTCGAGGTGCTGGTTGGCGTCTACGCCTACGGCGTGCAGATCTACGCCGACTTCTTCGGCTACACGAATATGGCCATCGGGATCGCGCTCCTGCTCGGCTTCACCTTCCCGCAGAACTTCGATGCCCCCTATTCGGCGACGTCCATCACGGACTTCTGGCGTCGCTGGCACATGACACTCTCCCGCTGGCTCCGCGACTACCTGTACATCCCGCTCGGAGGTAACCGTGGCGGCAAGCTCTTCACGTACCGAAATCTGATGCTGACCATGCTCATCGGCGGACTCTGGCACGGGGCCGGCTGGACGTTCATCGCCTGGGGTGCGATCCACGGAGCCGCGCTTGTCGCCGAGCGCTGGTGGCGGGAACGGCCGGGCTTCGTCGAGCGGCCCTGGACGCGAGGCCGTCGCGCCTGGCACCGCTTCGCGACCTTCCAGGTCGTCTGCTTCGCATGGGTCTTCTTCCGTTCGGACTCGTTCGCGGACGCGTGGGATCTCATCGTGCGCATGTTCACCGCCTGGGGTGAGCCGTCGCCGCTGGTCACGGGAGGCGTCCTCGCCGCGATCGCAGTCGGAATCGGTTCGCAGTACCTCCCGCGCCGCTTCCCGCTGATGATCATGGCGCGCTTCTCACGCCTTCCGGTCCCGGCCCAGGCCGCCGTTCTCTCGCTCGCACTCCTCGTCACGCACGCCATGGGGCCCGAAGGAGTGGCACCGTTCATCTACTTCCAGTTCTGAGGATGGGTGAGAGCGAGACCAGAAGGAGGCCTCGGCCGCGGATGGCGGAGGGAGGCAGGCGCCTGCACTCCGCCGGCTCGGCGATCGCCGTCTCGCTCGCGGGGCTCCTGATCGCGCTGCTGCTGAACGCGCCGGGGTTGCACAAGTCGGCCACGATCCAGCCGGCGGGCTGGAAGCGCGACACAGCGCTCGCCGTCACGGGGCCGCTCGAGAGCGTGAGCGGTGCGCTCCTGCTCGATCGCCCGCGTCGCGCGCTCAAGGCCGTGTTCGGGCGTTCAGAGGACGACCAGGTCGATACTGCTGTCGTCCTCGCGCCCGAGGAGCCGGCCATCGGCGCCGCGCCGGCGCCGCCCCCAAAGCGAGAGACGGTCTCTCCGAAGCACAAGCTCCGCCTCTGGATCGCCGGCGACTCGTTTGTGGTCGTCCCGGGCGAGTCACTGCTCCGGGCGGCGGCGGAAAATCGTGCGATCACCTCCGTCGGCAAGATCGACGGCCGCATCGCGACCGGGCTGGAGCGCCCCGACGTCTTCAACTGGTTCACCCATGTTCGCGATGAGGTGCGCTCGAAGAAGCCTGGCGCTGTCGTGCTCATGTTCGGCGGAAACGACGACCACGGCTTCATGACCGGCCTTCCCGAGGGGACGCAGATCGGCTCGTTCGGCAGCCCGAGCTGGCAGGCCGAGTACCGACGCCGCGTCGCCGGACTCATGGACACGATTGCGCGGAGCGGCGCGTTCGTCGTCTGGATCGGACTGCCGATCTCGCGCGACGCCTCTCAAACACAACGCTACGACACGATCAACGCGATCGTGCAGCAAGAGGCTGCAAAGCGTCCGGGTCATGTCGCCTATCTCGACACGTACTTCTTCTTCGCGGGCGACGACGGCGGCTTCTCCGAGTACATCGCCGACGACACCGGGAAGCTCGTGAAAATGCGCGCCGACGACGGCGTCCACTTCGAGCGGCCGGCAGGCGACCTCATCGCCGAGAAGGTCCTCGAGCACCTCGAGAAGCGCTACGACCTCACGTCGTGGCGAAGATCGAGCTAGCTCGCAGGCTGGACCGTCACCGGCGCGCGCAGCCGCAGCGTACGCGTCCGCGCGACGACGACCGCCTGAAAGGTGAGCTTTATTCCCACCGACTGCGCCGGCCAGCTGATAACGCCAGTCCGCTTCCCTTTGAAGGCGATCCACGTTCCCGCATTCGCGCCCGAGCACTGCGTCATCGCGGTGCGTTTCCAACAGCCCACCACGGTCGAGCCGAGTAGGATCTGGAGGCGCACTTTCGCGGCAACGGGCTTGCCCGCACCGCTCTTCACCCTGACCGTCCAGCGCCACGGCTGATCGACGACGGGTTTGGCCGAGCTCGACGTCATCGTCGCTGTGACAGAGTTCGCAGCGGCTGCTGACGCCGCGAACGCCAGCACGGCAACCGCGAGGCCGACACGTCGCATCAATCGAATCCTAGACCCGCGCGGCGGCGGCCTGCTCGAGCCGTCGACCCGCGCGTGGCATCAGAGCGAGCGCGACGAACGCCGGGATCGTCGGCGCCCAGAACGCGAAGAGTCGGTAGACGGCGACGGCGACCAACGCTGGGGCGAGGGAAACGCCGACGACGGTGAGCGCGTACGTCATCGCCGCGTCGACACCTCCCACGCCGCCCAGCGGGAGCGGGAGGATCGTCGCCACGTGCCCGGTGGCAAATGCAAGCACGAGCTCCGGCACCGGCAGGGACTGGCCGACCGAGCTGAGCGCCGCCCAGAGGCAGACCACGTTCCCCGCCCAGTAGAGGAGAGACCAGAGAAGCGACCGCCGTCCCGCCGGGTGCGGAAGCACGTCGCGCACCCAGGCCGCGCCGGAAATCGCGTACGCGAGCCCACGGTGAACCATCAACCCACCCGGGGCCGTCAGGCCTCCGACGCGCGCGGGCTGGGTGACGAACGCCGCCGCCGCGAAGCAGAATGGAATGAGCGCGAGCCAGGGGACGGTGAGAGCGAGCGGGGCGTCTCCCCAGATACCCAGGGCCAAGAAGAGCGCTGCAACCCAGGCGCCCACGCCGAACGCGACGTAGAAGAGCGTGTTGAAACCGAGCACACGGACGAGGGCCTCCCGCTGAGCAAAGCACGCACGGCGAAAACACCAATACGCTGCGGCGATCGCTCCCGCTCCCCCGGCCGCGAACACGCGGGTCGCTCCGATGCTCGCGAGCATGACGTGCGCGCCCAGACCAAAGCCCGGATCAGGGCCATTGTCCCACCTCAGTGCCTCGCGGACGACGGCCGCATAGCCGCCGAGTGCAGCCACCTGCGCAACGAAGCACACGAGGAACCAGGTCGAATCGGCTTGCTCGATCGCATCCCGGACCTCGGCGAACCCGGCTGCACGGGCGATCAGGAGCCCGACGCCGACGACGACGAGCACGGCTACGACAACCCCGAGCGCCACTTTCCAAGCGGGAGGGATCGGCCGTGTTGTGGATTGATTGGCACTCACTTGATTCAGTTTCCGCCGCCGGTGAACACACGCCTCGCCCCCAACCCGAGCGCCGCCCCGGCCACCGCGTCGAGCACGTAGTGGTTCCCCGTCGCCGCGACGATGAACGACACGAGGGCCGGGTACGCGTACGCGGCGCCCTTGACGACCCGCGAGTCGGTTCGCTCTGCGATCGCCGCACCAGTGAGCACAGCGAACGCGACGTGCAGGCTCGGCATCGCCGCGACTGGGTTGTAGAGCCGAACCAGGATCGGGTGCTCGAGGTCGAACCCGCTGACCTCCGACATCGTGTCCACGAACCCTTCGAGCGCTCGCGGCGGCTCTGTCGGAAACAGCAGGAAGACGGGCTGAGCGGCGAGATACGCACCTTGGCACGCGCGCCGCAGCTCGTGGTACGCGGGATCGCGACGACGATAGAGAAGGAGCAACCAGCCGACGGTTAGCGTGACGTTGAACGTCGCGTATCCGACGTTGAGCCCGTGCACCGTGCGCGGGAAACGCAGGACCGCGCGTTGCAGCGCCGGCTCCACGTCGATTCCGAGCCGCTTCTGGACGGCGACGATCCGCTCGGCGTTGCGACGCGCCCGCGCACGGCCATTCCCGCGCAGCGCCAAGGCCCGAACGAGCAGATACAGCCCGTAGACGGAAAGTGCGAGGCTCGCCTCGCGCCGGATCGAGAACGTCGTCACTCGCCCTCGTGCCAGGTCATCGGATACACGGCCGCCCAGTGCTCAGCATTCGTGCGCAATGTGGCGGTCCAGCGATCCGCGACCTGCTGCAGGAGAGCTTGCTCCGCGGCGACGCCGCCGTCGCGTGCCGGAGGGTCGAGCGGCGGCTCGATCTCGACCCGCCACCGCCTTGGCGCAACGGGAAGGACGCTGAACGGCACGACGGGCGTTCCACAGAGCCGCGCAAGAGAGGCAACGCCCGCGGGAAGCTCGGCCACGGCATCGAGCAGCCTGACGGGATACGTCCGCATCCAGTCCTTCGCGTAGTCACCGATGACAAGGATCGCCTGGCCGTCGCGAAGGAGACGCGCCGCCTTCGTGGCCGGCTCGGAGTCGTACATGATCCCGAGCCCCACTCGCACGCGAAGGCCCTCGACCGCCCACGCAAGCCAGTCGTCGGTGACGATCGCCGTCGTCGCGACGGGCACGATTGCCTTGGGCAGTGCAGTTGCCACCTCCCAGCCTCCGACATGTGTCGACACGAGCAGGACGCCGTGTCCACGTGCCAGCGCAGTATCGATGTGCTCGCGGCCCTCGATCACCGTCGTGGCGCGAAGCTCATCCGGCCTGGCAAGCGCCCACAGGAAGTCGGCCGAGCGGCGCGCCTCGTTTCGCACCTCCCGCCGGACGAGCGCCTTGACGTCTGGATGATCCGGCGGAAGTCCGAGCGTGTGGCAGAGGTTCGACGCGAGCCGGCGACGTTTCCCCGGACGGCACGCCCACTCGAGCGTCGAGCCTGCGTCCGTCAACCGCGTGATAACACCCAGGGGCAGGCGGCTCGCAACCGCGCTCGCCGCCACGATCGCCGCCCGAAGTCCTCGGGCCGCCAGCGGACCCTGTCCGAAGGGCGCTTCGGGACGCGGCTTTCCGTCAGGTGCCAGACGGAGCGCGTCGAGCCGGTCTCGCGTACTCATCGCCGCGGCCTCAGCGACGCGAGCCGCAGCGTGACGTCCTCCTCGTAGTGCACGTCGCCTACAGGCGAGTCGTTCGTCGTACGGCTCACCATGTTCATCTTCACGGGGATGCCCGACTTCGAGTCGAACCAGATGTCGTGCTCCGACGTTCCTCGGATCTCGCCCGTAAAGGACGTGGTCTTGAGAACGTGAACGGTCGCGACCGACGTGCCTCCAACAGCGATGCGCTCCTGGGCCACCACGCGTCCATAGCCCGTCTCCTCGGCGGCGTCCGTAGAGCACGCCACGGGCCAGCGTAGAAGGGCCCTCCCAGGCCTGATGGGCGTGTTCGCGCAGACGTAGGTCGTGCTCTCCGTCCGGCCGAAGAATGTGTGCTGCTCGTCCTGCGACGCGAGCTCCCAGCCGTCCGAGGTCGTGCAGTAGATCCATTCGGTCGAGCGGCCATCAAGCACGCGCCAGAGCAAGCTGACCCCGCAGTCCGCCGCGGTGATCGTGATCGTTGACCGACTCGGGTAGCGGTGCCTGACACCGGTGAGCGCATCGGTCTTCTCGTACCCGTCCGTCGCGTACACGTACACGCCCTCGGGAATGGGCGACAGCTGATCCAGCGTGGACTCCGTATCCGTGCGGAAGCTCGTGACCGCCTCGTCGACGCCGACCGGCTCCACAGTGTCTCGCAGGAAGACGGACCACACCGCAACGACGCCGAGCGCGACCGCCGCCGCAAGTGCACCCACCACGAGCGCTGTCCGTGACATGCCAGCGAGCGTACCGCGGCGTCCTCGCCCGAGGAAACGCCGCTAGCCTGCGCGGCGGAGCGGCATGGGCCCGGTGGCCCAGCGGGTCTTCAAAACTCGTGCGGTCGTGCAACCCACGGCTCGGTCGGTTCGACTCCGGCGCCGCTCCGTCAGCGACCGGTCAGCGACAGAACCTCTGGCTGCGGTCGCCCTCCGAGAACGCGCCGCCCCCGGTCGTGACGGCGGTTTGCCACGGGAAACAGCCCTTGTTCTGTGCAGTGCCGGCGACCAGGAGCAGCAGGCCCATCAGGCCGGCGATCGCCAGTGCGACGAAAAACTTCTTCATTCCCTGAATGTAGACCTGCTCGCGGCCGTTGCCAGCCCCTTTTTGGGTTCACAAGGCCAACCGAATCACGCGCTCGCCACCTTCGACCTCGCCGGTCTCGACGAAGCCATGGCGGAGATAGAAGTCCCGCGGCCCGTCGTGACCCGGCATGCAACTGGAGACGACTTGCGGGCACCCGGAAGGCCGCGCACGCCAACACGCTAACCGCACACTAGGCTCCGCATCGTGGTCACCTCAATCGCCATAACGCCGGAAGAGCACCGCGCCCGCTGCAACGCCCTGCTCGAGCGGGTGGGCGCAGACGGCCTCTCGGGCGTCGTGCTCTTCGACCCGTACTACGTCCTCTACTACGCGGGCTTCGCGTTCGCCCCCACCGAGCGGCCGATCGCGTTCGTCCTCGCCGCTGACGGCACACGCGCTCTGGTCGTCCCGCGCCTCGAGGTCGAGCATGCCGAGGCGAAGGCGATGTTCGACCGCGTCGAGCACTACCTCGAGTACCCCGGCGAGCCGCGCGCTGAGACCGCGATCGAACAGGCCCTCGCGGCACTGGAGCTGTCGGGGAGAATCGGCGCGGACCAGGACGGCTACCCCTGGATCCTCGGCTACCGCGGCCCGACGCTCTCCGAGCTCTCCGGCGCGTCCGTCGTTCGGATCGTCGAGCAGCTCGATGCACAGATGGCGATCAAGTCCCCAGGAGAGATCGCGCTGATCCGCGAGAGCGTCCGCTGGGGCAATCTCGCGCACCGGCTCCTCCAGCGGTACACCGAGGTCGGCGTCACCGAGACCGAGGTCTCCCAGCGCGCGAGCGACGAGGCGACGTTCGCCATGCTCGACGCGATCGGTGAGATCTACAGTGCTCAAAGCTTCTTCGTCCACGGCGCCCACGCCGGCTATCGCGGACAGATCGGGCGGAACTCGGCGATCCCCCACGCGCTCGGAGGGAACATCGTGTTCCAGGAGGGAGACGTGCTCGTGACGGGCGCGAGCGCTCCGGTGTGGGGCTACCTCTCCGAGCTCGAGCGAACGATGGTGATCGGCGAGCCGACACCCGAGCAGGAGCGGATGTTCGAGCACATGGTCGCCGTCCAGGACATCGCGTTCGATGCAATTCGACCGGGCCGACCGGGCTCCGACGTCGACAAGGCGGTGCGCGCCTACTTCGGCGAGCACGATCTCATGGAGAGCTGGCGCCACCACACGGGCCACGCGATTGGCCTGCGCTACCACGAGGGCCCGTTCCTCGACTCCGGCGACCACACCGAGGTCCGTCCTGGGATGGTCTTCACCGTCGAGCCTGGCCTGTACGCCCCCGACCTCGGCGGCTTCCGCCATTCCGACACCGTGCTCGTCACGGATGACGGGATCGAGATCCTCACCTACTACCCTCGCGATCTCGAGAGCCTGATCATTCCGGCCTGAAGTCCGCAGACCAGATCGGGGTTACCGCGGATGCCGTGCGATCGAACGCACACGAAGATCGAGGCGTGATCGTCGCGTTGATCGGGAGCCCCACACGGACGAACGTCCAGATCGCCTACGCCTGGCGGAGCATCGGACTCGACGCACGCGTTCTGTGGCCGGCGGAGGCAGTTAGAGCCTTGGGTGAGGGCGACACGGCAATCCTCCGCCTGGACGTCCTACCCACGCTCGACGGGATCGAGCCGGGGCTCGAGCTGGCCCACGTGCTCGAAGAACGCGGCGTGCGGGTCCTCAACCGCCCGGATGCACTGCTCGCGACCCACGACAAGCTCATGACGGCCGAGCGTCTCGAGGATGCCGGCATCCCCCATCCCTGGACGAGGCACGCCGACGCCGGACACACGCTCCCGGCGGCTTCGTTCCCGTGCGTTCTCAAGCCGAGATTCGGGAGCTGGGGTCAGGACGTGCTCCTCTGCAACACGGGTGCGGATCTGGCGCGCATCCTCGAGCTGATCGAGAACCGCGCCTGGTGGAAACGGCACGGCGCAATCCTCCAGGAGCTCGTCAGCCCGGTTCACTACGACATCAGGGTCATCGTCGCGGGGAGGTACGCGGTTGCGGGCGCGCGACGCACCGCCGCGCCGGGCGAGTGGAGGACGAACGTCACGCTCGGAGGCACGGTCGTGAAGGCGGAGCTCCCACCGGGAGCCGAAGACATCGCGGCGCGGGCGATGGAGGCGGTCGGTATCGATTTCGCCGGAGTCGACCTCCTTCCCACTGATCAGGGCTGGGTCGTGCTCGAGCTGAACGGCGCCGTGGACTTCGACACCCGTTATGCGCTGCACGACGTCGACCCCTATGCGGCAATCCTCCGCGGACTCGAGATCCCACAACCCCACGAAGGAGACGGCGCCGTATTCCTGGAAAGCCGCACGACGAACGGATTGGAGGAAGCGATGACGAAGAGCGTTCACGGCACGCCGCCACAGGTCGGCGACGAGATCGTGATCACGGGGCACGCCGTCGGCGATGCTCCACGGACGGCAGTGATTCTCGAAGTCCTCGGGGAGCCCGAGCGCCAGCGATTCCGGGTTCGGTGGGAGGACGATCACGAGTCGATCTTCTTCCCCGCAGGGGATGCTGTCGTTCACCGGCCGGCGAAGCGCCGAGCGAAGACGAACGCCTGAGGAGTTCCCGCAAACGCATCGGCGGCCCCGAAGGGCCGCCGATGCTGGAGGGAGAAGAGAGCTTGTCGGCTACGCGTCGGCGAGCCCGGCAGCGGTGAGCTTCTTGCCCTTGCCCAAGGCCGAGCCCAGCGCAACGATCGAGTACGCGCGGTCGACCCGGACGGACACCTTGTTGCTGAGCACGATCTTCTTGGTGCCGGCGATTGCGACCTGGATGCGGTACGTCCCGGCAGCCAGCTTGAGGTAGCGGGACGACTGCTTGTAGGAAACACCGGAGAGGGTCTTCTTGCCGTTGACCCAGATGTCCACCTTCGGTGCGTCGGGCGACAGATGCCAGACCCGGACGGCCGCCTTGCCGGCAGGAGCCGAGGCGATGTCCTGCTGAAGCGCGAGCTCGAGGATGTTGCGCTTGGTCTTACTCGCAGCCAGGCCCCGAGCGAGTGCCGTGTACCGGGTCTTGTCGGCGACCGTGATCTTCGTCTTGAGCACGGCGTTCCCGATGGGCTGACCTGCGGCGGCGACGGCGACGTCGTACGTCCCGGCTTCAAGCGGGAGGTATCCGGTCCACTTCAGGGTGGAGAGACGCTTGACCGCGACCTGCCCGTTGACGTAGATGGTGACGGCCGGGACGTTCGGGGACGCGTGGAGAACGCGGAGGAGTGCACCCGAGGTCGCATCCTTCAGGACCTGCGCCGTGAAGGGAGCACCCTTGCCGGTGACAGAGCCCATCGCAACTGCGGTATACGACTCACCGCGAGCGAGAGTGATGGGAGCCGAGAAGACCGTCGTGGACGTTCCGGCGACGTTGATCTTCACGTCGTACGTACCGGCCGGAAGCGGGAGGTACTGGGAGGTCGTCTCGTAGGGAACGTTCGTGAGAACAGCCTGTCCGTTGACGAGCACGTCCACCGCAGGTGCGTCCGGCGAGTTGTGCCAGATGCGAATCGATGAGCGGGTAAACGGGGCGCGCACGACATCCTCGAGAGCACCGAGTTTGACCGTGCTGTTGGCGAGAAGGCCCGTGGCAAACGCGGTGTAGCTCTTCCCGTCCTGAACCGCGAGGTCAGTCCGGAGAACGGCCGCTGACTCGGGCTGCCCGGAGAGTGAGACGGCGACCTTGTAGGTACCCGCCGGGAGATCGAGGTAGTCGGTGGACTGCAGAGGGTCGAGATTCGGAATGGCCGCCGAGCCGTTTACATAGACGGTGACGGCCGGAACGTCCGGGGCGCTGTGCAGCACCCGTACCTTCGCCGCGGCGAGCGCATTCGGGGCGAGCCCTGCGAACACGAGGCCGACGACGGCGACGAGCAAGAAACGCAGTCGAAGTGTCATCTGAGCCAACTCCTTCTGTGGGTTTGTACAGGAAACGTAGAGATTTTGTACCATCTCTCGACTCGTCTGTCAAACCTCTGTCCAGAGATCCTGAGACGGACTCAGTTGCTGACGGCGCCCCTCCCCTCGACGTACGCCTTCAACAAAGCGGCCTCCTCGGCAGTCGCCCGGCCCATCGTGCGCCGAAGGAGCGGCGTGACGGCCTTCATGAGAAACGACTTGGGATAGAGCGGCCAGTCGAACGTGACCACCGTCGCCCCGTCGCCTGCCGGTTCGAGCGTCAGATCGAGATCGAAGTCCGCCGCCTTCCAACCGCCTCGAATCCCAAAGTGCCGTTCCGGATCGAAGACCGTCACGACATCGGCGAGGACGAGCTCACGGCCCCTCCAGCGCAGGACCTCCCGGATCTCGGAGCCGACCGCCAGAGGCCCTTCCGACACTTGCCGGAACTCGACCAACGCCGGGCGCCACTCCAGGTGAGTGTCGAGATCTGCGATCACGGACCAGACGTCGGCCGGCGGGCACTCGATCCTCACGTTCTCGACGATTCTCATCGTCTACGTCCTTCGCTGTCCATTATTTGTTCAGCTTACTGTACCGTCTCGAGAGTGGGCACGGCTGCGGAGCAGCGCATCGCACTGGGAAGCATCGTCGTCGACAGGTCCGAGGCGGGCGCCAGAAAACTCGGCGACGAGTACTTGGGCGAGATCGGTCGGGCAACGCGCGGCCTCGTCAGCGCACGAGCGACTCGCGAGGGTGTCGAGCTCCGGCTGGCACGTCGGATCACACTCTTCGACTTCGACTCGCCGGCACTGACCGCCGGTGGCGACCGCACAGCATGCCGATTCGAGATCCGCGGTGGCCTGCTCGTCGCGCGCCCGGGTGGCTCACTCACGATCACTCAGCACACCCGGCCCACGAATGAGCTGATCGTCGCGGTCGAGGATTATGCCCCGCGGCTCGACCCCGGTCTGGGGCGCCGGGGCGTTGGCGGCTTCCTGTACGCACAGCTCCAGGAGCGCGCGCACGCTGCAGTCGGTCGCCGGTACCTCGAGCGCATGACACGGGGTCGATCGTGAAGATCGCCGTCCTCGGCGCATCCGGGGTCATCGGTCGAGCAATCGTCGCAGAGCTCGCGCGTACGCACGACGTCGTCGCGGTTGCGCGCCGCCCCGGGCAAGCGGCCCAAGGCGTTCAGTGGCTCAGTGCAGACCTCTCAGACGCAGGGGACGCCGAACGTGCACTCGCCGGCACCGACGTCGCCGTGCACCTCGTCCATTCGCTCGGCTCGGCCGACTTCGAGAACCTGGATCTCACGATCGCTCGGAATGTCGCTCGTGCGGCCGAGCAGGCAGGGCTCTCGCAGATCGTCTATCTCGGCGGCCTCGGCGACGAGTCACCCGCTCTCTCGAAGCATCTGCTCAGTCGCCTGGAGACGGCGAAGGCGCTCGCCCGGGGAAAGGTTCCGGTGACGACGCTCCGTGCCGGAATGGTGGTCGGCGCAGGCAGTGCGGCGTTCGAGACGATCGTGGCGCTCGTCAATCGGCTTCCGGCGATGATCTGCCCGCGCTGGGTCTCAGTTCCAACTCAGCCGATCGCCTTGAAGGACGTGGTCTCGTATCTCTCGGGTGTCATAGGGCTCGAGGCGACGTATGGCGAGACCTACGACGTCGGCGGGCTGGAGGTGATGACGTACCGGTCCATGATCGATCGCATCGCGCGGATACGCGGGAAACATCCGTTGATCGTGGAAGTTCCGGTCCTCACGCCCCGGCTCTCCTCCTGGTGGCTGCATCTCGTGACACCGGTGAAGGCTTCCGTCGCGCGTCCGCTGATCGACGGGCTTCGGAATCCAACAGTCGTGCGCGACGACCGAATCCGATCGCTCGTCCCGATACCACTGGCGTCGTTCGACGATGCGGTGCGGGAGGCCCTCAGAGCCGACTGACGCCGCGCGCCGTCCGAAAGCGCAGCACCGCCTCCTCGTGATCGACGATCGGCTCCGGATACGCCGCCGGGCGCAGCATGCCGAGACGCCAGGGCTCATGCACTGCCCCTCCGTCGATGTCGGCGAGCTCAGACACGTAACGGCGGACGTACACGCCGCTCGGGTCGTACCGCAGCGCCTGACGTGTCGGATTGAACATGCGGTTGGGGCGAGTGTCCGCCCCGGTCCCGGCCACCCACTGCCAATTCACGGTGTTGTTCGCAAGGTCGCCGTCCACGAGGAGGGATGCGAAGTGATCGGCCCCGAGGCGCCAGTCGAGGTAGAGGTGCTTCGTGAGGAACGAAGCGGTGACGAGGCGCGCGCGGTTGTGCATGAACCCCTCTTCGAGCAGCTGGCGCATGCCCGCGTCGACGAGGGGATAGCCAGTGCGCCCTTCTTTCCAGGCGATGAGGTCCATCTCGGCGTCGCGCCACCGATCGCCGCGCGGACGCAGGTCCTGGCGCACTATCTCCGGTCGCGCTGCGACGAGTTGATGATTGAAGTCTCGCCAACACAGTTGACGCACGAACTCCTCCGAGCCGGCTCGAGCAGCTGCGGACTCGACGACCTCGAGCGGCGAGACGCAGCCGAAGTGGAGGTACGGCGAGAGCCGGGACGTCGCGTCGGCCGCGAGGTCGTCTCTCGACTCCGAGTAGCGGCCCAGGCCCGACTCCAGCCAGAACGAGAGTCGGCGACGCCCTTCCGCTTCACCGCCCGGCGGCAGGGTGGATGACGTGCGGGCTTCGGGCAACTCCTCCAGCTCCCGAGCGGAGCCGGGTTCGAGAGCACGTGGCAGCCGCAGCAACGTAGGCGGCTTCAACACCAGGCGCCGCGCTTCCGCACGCCACCGGTTCCAGTACGCCGTGAACACGGAGAAGTGGTCGCCGCCTCCCGACGGGACGATCCGTCCCGGAGGAACAACGGCCACACCCGGGCTGACGCGCACGTCCAGTCCGGCCTGTGTGAGTCCCTGCTCGCGCCGGCTCGAATACGAGCTCACATCCTCGGCGAGGAAGACGACCCGAGCGTCGGTCTCGCGTGCGCATCTCACGGTCTCGGCGACCACGTCGCCTCTTCGCACGATCAGGCCGCCCCCACGCGCGCGGAGCGAGCCGTCGAGGTCGCGCAGCGCCTCGAGCAGGAACGCGACCCGATTCGGTGCGCCGAATCGCCGGAGCAGCTCGTCGTCGAGGACGAAGAGCGGCACCACGTGCTCGGCCGAAGCGCACGCGGCGTCGAGCGCCGGGTTGTCGTGCACGCGCAGATCGCGTGTGAAGAGGACGATGGCTGCGCTCACGGGCTACTAACGCTAGCGGCGGTACGCTACGCCGAAAGAGCAGGCGGTCGCGGGAGGCAACCATGAATGCAGCGGTGACGACAGAGCTGAAGCTGATCGGCCATTGGATCGGCGGAGAAAGCGTGCCGGGCGAGTCAGAGCGCAAAGGCCCGGTCTACAACCCGGCCACCGGCGAGCAGTCGGGGGAGGTCGACTTTGCGTCCGTCGAGGAGATTGACCGTGCCGTCGCCGCGGCGAAGGAAGCGTTTTCGGAGTGGCGCACATGGTCGCTCTCGAAGCGCGCCGACCTCATGTTCCGCATCTACCAGCTCATGGACGCGCATCGGGAGGATCTCGCGCGCCTGCTCACGGCCGAGCACGGGAAGGTGCTCTCGGACGCGCTGGGCGAGGTGCAGCGCGGGATCGAGGTCATCGAGTACGTGTGCGGCATCCCGACGCTGCTGAAAGGCGAGTACTCGGAGCAGGCCTCCACGGGAGTCGACGTCTACTCGATCCGCCAGCCGCTCGGCGTCGTCGCCGGGATCACCCCCTTCAACTTCCCCGCGATGGTGCCCATGTGGATGTGGGCCCCCGCCCTCGCGTGCGGGAACACCTTCGTCCTGAAGCCGTCCGAGAAGGATCCCTCCGCTTCCATCCTCACGGCCGAGCTCCTCAAGGAAGCGGGCGTCCCCGACGGCGTCTTCAACGTCGTGAACGGCGACAAGGTCGCCGTCGACCGGATCCTCGAGCACCCGGACCTCGCCGCGGTGAGCTTCGTCGGCTCGACTCCCATCGCGCGCTACGTGTACGAGACGGGGACGAAGGCCGGAAAGCGGGTGCAGGCGCTCGGAGGCGCGAAGAACCACATGATCGTCCTGCCCGACGCTGACATCGACATGGCCGCGGACGCTGCAGTGAGCGCGGGCTACGGCTCTGCGGGCGAGCGCTGCATGGCGATCTCCGTGCTCGTTGCAGTCGGAGGCGTCGGCGACGAGCTCGTCGGGGCGATCAAGGAGCGCCTGCCGAACGTCAAGGTCGGAGACGGCCTCGATCCCACATCCGAGATGGGGCCGCTCGTAACCCGCGAGCACCGTGACAAGGTCGCGTCCTACCTGGATTCCGGCCCAGCGCAAGGCGCCACCATGGTCGCCGACGGGCGTGAGACGGCGCCGGAGGGAAACGGCTTCTTCCTCGGTGTCTCGCTGCTCGACGACGTCACGCCAGAGATGGACGCGTACCGCGACGAGATCTTCGGGCCCGTGCTCTCGGTTGTTCGCGTCGAGACGTACGACGAGGCGCTCAGGCTCGTGAACGACAACCAGTACGGCAACGGCGTCGCCCTCTTCACACGCGACGGCGGGGTCGCGCGACAGTTCCAATTCGACGTGAACGTCGGCATGGTCGGGATCAACGTGCCGATTCCGGTTCCCGTCGCCTACTACTCATTCGGCGGCTGGAAGAGCTCGCTCTTCGGCGACCGGCACATCTACGGGCCGGAGGGGATCGACTTCTACACGCGGACGAAGGCAGTCACGAGCCGCTGGCCAGATCCCACGACGAGCAAGGTCGACCTCGGCTTCCCGCAAACGCGATAGGTGTGGCACACATAAGGCTCATCGACGAGAGCGAGGCCGAGGGCGCGCTCAAGCAGGAGTACGACGCGGCAGTCGAGCGCGCGGGGAAGATCTTCAACATCCTGAAGGCGATGAGCCTTCGGCCCGGTGTGCTTCGGGCGTCGATGGAGCTCTACAAGGAGATCATGTTCGGCGAGTCCGGTCTCTCGCGCCGCGAGCGTGAGCTTCTGGCGACAGTGACCTCCGCGGAGCAGAGCTGCCACTACTGAACGCGGGCACACGCCGACGACCTCCGTGCCGAGGGCGCCGAGAACGAAGTGGCGCATCACGCCATGCACGACTACCGCAAGGCGGATCTCTCGCCCCGGGAGCGTGCGCTGTGTGACTTCGCCGTGAAGCTCACCAATCTCGCGTCGGAGGTTGACCAAGCGGACATTGACGCCCTGCACATGCAGGGCCTGGACGACCCGGCGATCTCGGATGCGATCCAGGTGATCGGCTACTTCAACTACGTGACGCGCGTGGCGGACGGCGTGGGGATCGACGACGAGCCGGACTGGTGCGCAAGACCGGAAATGCGCTAGCGCGGAATTCCGGTCGCACGAAGATCCCTAGAGCGCGGCCGCCCCGCGGCCGCGGGGCTCGCGAGGCGAGCTGACATCACTCATGCGAGTGATGGCCGGTGCCGATAGGCACAGCGTATGCGGCGGAAGGAGGACGGATTCACGCTACTCGAGATGCTCGCCGTGCTGATCATCATGGCTGTCCTCATCGCGATCGCCGTCGGGTTCAGCACCAGCGCACGCGTCCGCGCTGGCGACGCCGCCGCCAAGTCGAACATCGACGTCGCGGTGCCTGCCCTTCAGGCCTACAACCTCGACAACGGCAAGTTCACGGGCATGACACTGGCGATCCTTCAGAGCTCATACAGCAAGGGCGTTCAGGGGATCGAGATCGTCTCAGCGAGTGGATCCGGCTACTGCGTGAAGAGCACCGTCGACGGGCGCTCGTGGTTCAAGAACGGACCGACCGCACCGATCACGACGACGAGCTGCTCGTAGCGGCTCGGCGAAGCACTCGGCGGTCGCCAATCCGGCGAGTGAGGCCGTCCTGGTCGAACCGTTCGAGGAGGAGCTGAGCGTCACGCCGCCCGGTGCCGGCGAGGTCGCGGAACCGAGCGAGCGTGATCTCACCCGCGCTACGGCATTCGGTGAGCATGACGTCCCTCGCGACCTCGTACTGCTCGGCACCGATCGCGTACCCGTCGCCGAGCCGCACGAGCCGCCCGCTCGCCTCGAGAAACCGGGCGAGCTCGTTGTCCTCAACCTTCGTCGCGCGAACACCGATACCCGCCAGTTCCCGCTCGAGCGCTTCGGCCTCCGCGCTTCGAGCCCCGAGCGTGGCCTCCGCACCGGGGAGGTAGAGCTTCGCGCCTCGACGCTCGAACGCCAATAGGGGAAGCACGTCGACTGCCCACGGGGCGCTCGGCGGTGGAATGCCGGGGTCGATCGGATCGGCGGCCTGGAGGCTGGCTCGAAGCTCGCTCTCGAGCTCCGCGAGCCACAGGCCAGAGAACGCCCACGGCCCGCCGCGCACGACTCCCTCGGGCTCTCCGTCGAGCACGAACCGAAGCGACTCCACGAGGACGGGCGCGTGGATAGTCGCGGCTACATCACCGCGCTTCAGGAGCTCCATCCTCGTATGGTCGCGGTGCCGTGGGGGCGCGGGATCGAGGACCGTCCCCCCGCCCAAGGTGGTCTCACCCCTGAGGATCACGCGGTCGCCACGGGCTGCGATGACGGGGGCGGCAAGGCGGAGCTGCGCGAAGCGCTCACCGACGCGGACGACCCGCCCGGCGGACTGGCCCGTGCCGACATGAATCAGGATGCGCGCGTCGGGCGGAATCGGCTCGAGCTCCTCGAGGGCGACGTCGAGGCGATACGAGGTCGGGTACGCGCCCGGCACCACCAGGGCGTCCCCCCTACGCACCTCTCGGCGCTCGACACCCGGGAGGCTGACGGCGACCCGCTGCCCCGATTCGGCACGCTCGACGTCGCGATCGTGGACTTGGACGCTGCGGACGCGGACCGAACGACCCGCGGGTTCGATCCGCAGCTCGTCGCCTTCTCCAATAGAGCCCGACCAGAGTGTGCCCGTTACGACCGTGCCGAACCCCCGCAGCGAGAACGAGCGGTCCACATACAACCGCGTCGGCCGGTTCGCACGCACGCGCTCCACGCGATCGGCTGCACGTCCCAGCGCGGTCCGGAGCTCGTCGAGCCTCTCCCCGGTCTTCGCGCTGACCGGTACAACCTCGGCCCCCGGCACGAGGTCTCGGCTCTCCTCCGCAGCGAGCTCGACTGTCTCGGGATCGAGAGCGTCGATCTTCGTCACCGCAACGACGCCGTTCTCGACGCCGAGCAGTCGGAGGATCGCGAGGTGCTCGTGCGTTTGCGGGCGGGCGCCCTCGCCGGCATCGACCACGAGCAGGAAGAGATCGATGCCGGTCGCGCCGGCGACCATCGTACGGACGAAGCGCTCGTGCCCGGGAACGTCCACGACCGAGAGCGTCCGACCGTCGTCGAGCTCGAGTGGCGCGTACCCGAGATCGATAGAGATCCCACGTCGCTGCTCCTCGGGCAGGCGATCGGTGTCCTTACCCGTGAGCGCCCGGACGAGCCACGTCTTCCCGTGGTCGATGTGGCCTGCAGTTCCGACCGTCAGCGGCATGACGCTACCTCCGCCGAGCGAGTTCTGGCTCGCCCGGAACCGGGCACGCCCGGGCCCTACGCATCGCGTCGGGCCGCACGAACCGCCCCGGCGACCTCGTCGATCTCCGCATCGGTGAGGGTGCGGCAGTCGAGGAGCGTGCGGCCGTCGCGGACGAGGGAGATCACCGGCGAATCGCCGAGGCGCAGCGGCTCGGCCAGCGACTCCTCGACCGCGCACGCGGCGCTCGGAAGCTCGGCGAGCGGGAGCGCTCCGCCGCCCACGCGCGCCACGGTCTCCTCGACCTCTCCGCCGACGAGTGCGGCCAGATACTCGGCCCGCGCTTGCACCGCCTCGAGCGGTTCGTGAAGCATGCGAAGCACAGGGATCTGGTCTCTTGCGTCGGGATCGAGAGAGACCGAGAGCGTGCCCTCGAGAGCCGCGAGCGTGAGCTTGTCGGCACGCAGTGCTCGCTGGAGTGGGTGCTGTCGCAGCCGCTCGACGAGGTTGGCGCGCCCCACCACCACGCCCGCCTGCGGCCCGCCGAGGAGCTTGTCGCCCGAGAAGCTCACGAGATCCGCCCCCGCGCGCAGGCTTTCCGCCGGAGTCGGCTCGTCTCCCACTGCCACCAGTGCGCCCGAGCCGAGGTCGTCGACGAGCGGCAGCTCGTGCCGTCGCGCGACTTCGGCGAGCGCGGTGAGCTGCGGCCGCTCGGAGAAACCGACGACGCGGAAGTTCGACTGGTGTACACGGAGGAGAACCGCTGTTTCCGGGCCAATCGCGCGCTCGTAGTCGGTCGCCCTTGTTCGGTTCGTCGTTCCCACCTCGACGAGACTCGCCCCGGAGCGAGCCAGGACGTCGGGGATGCGGAAGCCGTCGCCAATCTCGATGAGCTCACCGCGAGACACGATGACTTCACGCCCTTCAGCCAGCGCGGCGAGGGCGAGCAGCACAGCAGCTGCGTTGTTGTTGACGACGAGCGCAGCCTCCGCTCCGGTCAGCCGTCGGAGGAGCGGCGCGAGGTGGTCCTGCCGCGAGCCGCGCTCACCACGAGCGAGGTCGTACTCGAGATTCGAGTAACCGCCCCCGACCTCGACGACGCGCGCAAGCGCAGCCTCGGCCAGAGGGGCGCGACCCAGATTCGTGTGCACGAGCACGCCGGTGGCATTCAGCACACGGCGAAGTGATGGCTCCCGGGCGCCGGCCAGCTCCGCGAGCACGGCGTCGACGAGCGGGCCAGGCATGGCGCCGGCTTGAATCTCTTTCCGAGCCCGATCGAGCACCGCGCGCGCCGCCGTGACGGTCAGTTCGTGCGGCTCGGCGGCCAGCCGCTCGTCCCGCAGCAGCTCGTCGACCGAGGGCAGATCGCGAAGTTTCACGCAGAGAGTGTAGGAACGAGCTCGCGCAGAAGCGCGGTCAGCGACCCCGCGGCGCGTGCGCCCACTTCGAGAACGGCGCTGTGGTCGATCTTCTCCGGCAGGACCCCGGCCGCCATGTTCGTGACGACAGAGATGCCGAGGCAGCGAACACCCATGTGCCGAGCGGCGATCACCTCGGGAACCGTCGACATGCCGGCGAGATCACCTCCGACCGCTCGCATGAAGCGGATCTCAGCCGGCGTCTCGAACTGCGGGCCGAGCCAGGCGGCGTAGACGCCCTCGGGAAGCTCAATGCCGAGCCGCCCCGCGGCCTCACGCGCCAGGCGACGCAGCTCGGGATCGTATGCGTCGCTCATGTCCGGAAAGCGCGGCCCGAGCTCCTCGTCGTTCGTTCCGACGAGCGGCGACGCTCCCTGCAGGTTCACGTGGTCGGAGATCAACACGAGCATGCCCGGCCGGTACGCCTCGTTGATCCCGCCGGCCGCGTTGGTCACGACCAGTGTTCGTACGCCGAGTCGTCCGAGAACGCGCACGCCGAACACCGCTCGATCTGCGCCGACTCCTTCGTAGAGGTGAGCGCGTCCGCGCATAACCGCGATCGCAACGCCATCGACCTCTCCGAGAACGAGCACGCCCGCATGACCGACGGCGGTCGAGGTTGGCCAGCCCGGAATGTCGTCGTACGGAATCTCCACCCGACTCTCGAGCGCGTCGGCGAGTCCACCGAGCCCGCTGCCGAGAACGACGCCAACGCGTGGCTCGAGGTCGGTGGCCTCTCTGATTCGGCGAACGGCGTCGTCGAGCATCAGGCTGAACCCTCTGCGATGCGGCGGTCGTAGTGTGAGATCACAAGTTGCACGGCCTCGTGCGGGTCGTCAGTGACGAGCAGGAGCTCGAGGTCCTCGGCCGAGATCAGCCCGTCCGCCAACATCTCGTCGCGCACCCAGGCGAGCAGCTCTCCCCAGTAGTCGGAGTCGAAGAGCACGACCGGGAAGTCGCCGATCTTCCGCGTCTGGATGAGGGTGAGCGCTTCCCACAGCTCGTCCTGGGTACCGAAGCCGCCAGGGAAGATCACGAACCCTTCCGCGGCCTTCACGAACATCACCTTGCGAGCGTGGAAGTGATTGAACGTCAAGGAGAGG
>Ga0224510_10000375_pt1 | contig 35745 bp, 30 predicted proteins | sample SF_May12_sed_USG_FD_170161 | JGI IMG/M metagenome (GOLD analysis project Ga0224510, IMG submission 170161) | Sediment microbial communities from San Francisco Bay, California, United States - SF_May12_sed_USGS_4_1 | ecosystem: Environmental > Aquatic > Marine > Sediment | place: USA: California... | reverse complement strand
GTCACGTGACGCCTACCAGGCCGAGTTGACGAAGGCCGGCTATGGACCGATCACGACCGAGATCGTCGACGCGCCGGAGTTCTACTTCGCCGAGGACTACCACCAGCAGTACCTCGCCAAGAACCCAAACGGGTATTGTCCCGACCACGGCACCGGCGTGGCGTGCCCTGTCGGGCTTGGGGTGAAAGCGTAGGACGGGCGGACCCGATAGTCTTGCCCGCATGCATGATGACCCCGTCCTGACCAACCCTGAGCTGTATCACGTGGAGATGGAGAACGAGCGCGTCCGCGTCCTCGAGTACCGAGATCGACCCGGCGACAAGACCACGCCGCATGACCACCCGGACAGCGTCATGGTCACGCTGAGCGCATTCCGCCGTCGCCTGAGTGATGGGACGAACAGCACCGATATGGCGTTCGAGCCTGGCCTGACCCGGTGGCTGGCCGCTCAGCGCCATGTCGGCGAGAACATCGGCGACAGCGAGACGCACGTGATCTTCGTCGAGCTCAAGGAGCCGAAGCCGGCGTCCAGGGAGCCTGCCGCGCCACCGCCCCTCGGCCCGACGGAGGTCTGACCGCCCGCACCGTCACGATCAGGGCGGGCGCCACCCGGCCGTTCGCCGTCAGCGTCACCCAGCGAGGTGGAGCCGACAGAGCCGACCCGTCAGTGGGCCAAGGTCACGTTGGTGGGAAGAGCTCGGACTCCAATTGATCGCCCCTGGTGTCACTTCGTGGCACTCCTGCGTGCGCCGGCGGCCAGAGCGCCCGGGAGCGCCAGGACCACGCGCCCGATCAGCGCAGGGTGGACCATCCGCTTGAGGATGTCGCCGTAGGGCGCGCTGCCCGAGAACATGTCCCACAGGATCCCACTCATCCGCGGCCGCCTTCCGTGGACCTGCTCGTCCCGGCTGATCGTGACGATCGCGCGGCGCAGGGCGGGGAGCCGCTGCGCGAGTCGGGTGAGGACGAACGCAAACTTGCCGATCCGGTTGTCGTTCCGGATGGACCGACAGACGGGCTGGTAGTGGTCGTGGAACGCCCGCTCAGAGATTCCCTCGAAGATGGCCGTGTGAGCGGCCGCCTTGGCCGTGCGGTAGGCCGCGCCAATCCCGTCCTTGTAGAGTCGAGTCACGCCGCTGTCGCCGATGAACACGACACGGTTCGCGTAGGGCTTCTCCACACCGTGGACATTGATGTGAGGGAGGCACTGGCAGGAGACGGACACCGGGTCCCATCCGGCGGGCATGACCGCTCGCACCTCCGGGGCTGACGCGAAGGCGTCGCCGAGGGCGTTGTCGATCTCGTCGCCAAGGAGACACATCGTGACGTAGTCGCCCTTGGGGATGAGTGCGGCGAACTCGAGGCGCGGGATGTTCAGCAGGAAGACGTGCATGGACGTGCCAAGGGACGCGCTGATGGCCTCTTCACCAAGGTAGTACTCGCGGATGAGCGTCTTGGTCAGGTGCGGCCGCTTGTAGCCGAGTCCGAGCCCCTCGAAGGTCTTGAGGATCGAGGTGTTCACGCCGGTGGCGACGACGGCCAGGTCATACGGCCGCGGTTCGGCACCGCGGACCCGGAGGGTCGGCCGGCCGTCGACACGCGAAACCTCCTCGACCCTTGCCTGGATCACATGCGCACCACGCTCAACCGCGCCATCCAGGAGGTCCCGGTCGAAGGACTCCCACTTCGAATCCTTGACATCGAGTGGTCCGCCGCCTCGATGGACGGCGCCGATCCGCATCTCTTCATGGGGAGTAGGGATGCGGACGCCGCCAACGTCCGTGTGCAGCACGTACGAGTCGATCCCGCGCTGGACGACATTGCTGGAGAGCGACAGCCCGTCCGATGCGAGATTCTGGACGAGCGTTTCGGAAACGATCCCGCCGCACATGTTGCAGCCGATCGGGCCCGGCTGTTCGAACGTCCGGGGCTCGTAGATATCCACCTCGATCCGGAGGCCGGCGCTCGCGGCCATGTCAAACGCGAAGGTGGAGAAGAGCGAACCTGCCGGTCCGCCGCCGAGGACCGCTATTCGCGACCCGTCCCGCAACGCGGACCCCCCATCCGCCTCGGTGCCCGCTGACGCTCGCTCGGCGAGGACGCGGACCATGGCTCGGAAGATCATTCCATGGATCGGAAGGAGGAGGTACCAGTAGGCGTACCCGGCCAGCCCGTGGGGAATGAAGTACGCCGTCTGGGTGAGCCGGGACCCCTCCCGGGTCGAGTCAACCTCGTACTGGAGCCAGGCGCGACCGGGCACCCGCATGTCGGCCCGCAGGCGGAGGAGCCGAGGCCGCTCGAGCGACTCGACTCGCCAGAAATCGACGACATCCCCCACCCGGAGGCGCGCCTGGTCTCGGCGTCCGAACCGCATCCCGATGCCGCCTACCAACCGATCGATGAGCCCGCGGAGGCGCCACAGGAAGTTGGCGGCCGGCCATCCGGCGTTTCCGCCGAGCCGCTCCACCTCCGCGAAGACCCGGTCGCCGTCGGCGGCGATCCCCAGTGATCGCCGATCGATGAGCAACCGTCGCCCCGCGGCGGCCGTCTCCGGAGAGGGCGGATCGAGGGGCTCGGGGTCCGTTCGCCCGGGCGAGCGACGGCTCTCGAACGTGTCGAACCAGGCCGTCTCGACCTGGTTGTCCTTGGTCCGCGCAAGCGCCAGCTTGATCGCTTGGGCGTAGGTGAGGGGGGAGATCGGGAACGTTGCCGCCGCCGAGCCATCTCGGACAACCACTCCGTGGCGGAGCCGCTCGATGATGGCGGCCGCGGCGCCCCTTGGCAGGGGCGAGACGAGGCTGACCAGCGCATCGCTCAGCCACGGCGTGGCAGCGGGCAGCGGGATCCGGAAGCGCCGCACGCCTCCGATCCGACCGTAGCCGAGGAGCATCTCCGCGAACGACAGGACCTCCGGCCCGCCGATCTCCACGACTCCCGCGTCGTCCCTGTCGAGCGCCGCGACCAGGTATGAGAGGACATCGCGGACGGCGATGGGCTGGGCTCGATAGTCCGCCCATCGCGGACTCCGCATCATCCTGACGCGATCGGCAAGGTGGCGCACCATCTCGAACGTGGCGCTCCCCGAGCCGATGATCAGCGACGCGCGAAACTCGAGGACAGGCACTCCACCACGGGCCAGGGCTTCACCGCGGTCGCCGCGCGCGCCCGGCCTGGACGACGGCGCGTTCACCGGACCCTCCGCAAGCTTCCCGAGGACGATGATTCGCTTCGCGCCGACCGCCGCAACCGCCTCGCCGATCGCTTCAGCCGCAGCGACTTCGCCCGCCCATGCCTCTGAGCCGTGACGCACGATCGTCTCGGGAAGGTGGTAGACCACCTCGACGGGGCGGACGATTTCGCGAAGTAGAGCCGGGTCGAGAGGATTGGCCGCGAGGACCTTCGCCTCCGGGAAGCGGTGGGCCACCATGGCCGGCTGTCGGGAGGCGAGGGTCAGATGGTGGCCGGCGGCCAGGAGCTGCGGGACGAGTCGACCGCCGACGTAGCCCCCTGCGCCGATGACGAGAATGTCCATCACGTCGAGTATGTCCCCTCGGAATCGGTTCTGTCCTGCGAACGATCGGCGGCAGAGCACTTCAGAAGGCGGATCCGGCTACGGCGGGGTGGCCGAATCGCACGTCCTTGTCCTCCACTGACGGGACTATCCTTTCTGCAGATGACCGATGCCGGGACGGCATTTGCCGTCGACGTGACGGACGCGCGCAAGCGATTCGGGGCGATCCAGGCGCTGGACGGGATCACCCTGCGCGTGCCGCGCGGCCAGGTGTACGGCCTGCTCGGCCCCAACGGGTCCGGCAAGACGACACTCATTCGCACGATCCTGGGGCTGGTCGACGGCGTCGAGGGGGAGGTCACCCTCCTCGGAACGCGCATGCCCGACCGAGAGGTGCTGGCGCGCATCGGCTACATGACCCAGGCGGCGGCCCTTTACGGCGACCTCACCGCGGAAGAGAACGTGCGCTTCTTCGCGCGCATTCATGGCGGTGGTGACGTGGATGCCGCGCTGCGGTTCGTGGAACTCGAGGACCGCCGGAGCGCGGTCGTGGCCACGCTGAGCGGCGGGATGCGGACGCGACTCTCTCTGGCCTGTGCGCTGGTCCACCAGCCCGAAGTGCTCCTCCTCGACGAGCCGACGGTTGGGGTGGACCCGCAACTGCGCGTGCAGCTGTGGAACGGGTTCCGCGCCATGGCTGCGGGCGGCACGACCATCATCATCTCCAGCCACGTGATGGACGAGGCTGAGCGGTGCGACCGGCTGGGGTTGATCCGGGCCGGCAGGTTGCTTGCCGAGGGATCCGCGGCCGACCTGCTCGCGCTCGCTGGGGCGGATCGGCTCGAGAATGCGTTCCTCACGCTGGCGGAGGGATCGTCGTGAGCTGGCGCCGGACGCTGGCGATCACCGCCCGGCTGTTGGCGCAGTTCCGCCATGACCACCGCACCCTGGCGATCCTCTTCGCCGCGCCGCTGGTCATCCTCGGCATCTTCGCCCTGCTGCTTGGCGGCGGCGGCGACCTGCCCGGCGTGGGCGTGGTGAATGCCGACGCCGGCCCGCTCGGCTCCGCGATCGTCCGCCAGCTCGAGGCCTCGGAATTCGTGGACGCTCGCATCGTCGACACCACGAAGGCCGAGGAGCAGCTCACCTCCGGCGAGCTGGCCGCCTACGTCGTGCTGCCCACCGACCTCACCGCCTCGGTCATGCATGGCGCCGCGCTCGACCCGGAGATCCACCTGCGCGGGACCGAGCCGAGCGCCTCGGCTGCCACGCTCCGTTCGGTGCAGCAGGCCATGGTCGCTGCCGCCAGCGAGCTCGCCGCACTCGGCGGACTGACCGTCCCGGAGCTGGCGCCCGTCGTCAGCTATCGGTACGGCGGCGCAGATCTCGACAGCCTGGACCTGCTGGGCGGGCCGTTCGTGGGTCTCCTCGTCTTCTTCATCGTGTACCTGGTCACATCGGTCTCGTTCCTGCGCGAGCGCTCGCTGGGAACGCTGGAGCGACTGATGGCCAGCCCGCTGCGCCGGACCGAGATCGTCGTCGGCTACTCGCTCGGATTCAGCGTGGTGGCGCTATTGCAGGCGGCCGAGATCCTGCTCTTCTCGCTCTGGATCCTCGACCTGTACAACGCGGGCAACGTGCTGCTCATCTTCCTGGTCGAGGCGCTGCTGGTGCTTGGCGCGGTGAACCTGGGGATCTTCCTCTCGACCTTTGCCCGCAGCGAGTTCCAGGCGGTCCAGTTCATCCCGGTCGTCATCAGCCCGCAGATCCTGCTGAGCGGAGTGATCGTGCCGGTCTCGGCGGAGCCGAGCTGGCTGCAGGTCGTATCCAACGTGATGCCGCTCACCTACGCGGTGGATGCGCTCCGGGCGATCATGCTCGAGGGCGCGAATCTCGCCAGCGATGTAATCCTGCGCGACGTGGCGGTGCTGGCGGGCTTCACGGTGCTGATGGTCGTCGCTGCCGCGGCCACGCTCCGTCGTCGAGTCGCCTAGCCAAACGCACCGATCGCAATCCCCAAGTCGACACCTGAGCGGTCGGCCGCAAGCCGCTCGTCGAATATGTCACAATCTCCTACAAATGCGCCGGATCACGAGCGCGGCACAGGAGGATGATCGTGAACGATGACTACTTCGGCGATGTCACAGGCCCGATTGCGTTCGGTGGGCTCGACTCGGCCGATCCCCTGTCGTTCAAGGTCTATCAGCCTGATCGCGTGGTTCTTGGCAAGCGGATGGAGGACCACCTGCGCGTGGCCGTTTGCCTCTGGCACAGCTTCAACTGGTCCGGCTCGGATGTCTTCGGGGCGGGGACCTTCGACCGGCCGTGGCTGGCCCCTGGACTCGATCCGATGGCGGCGGCTCGCACGAAGCTCGACGCTGCTTTCGAGTTCATGACCAAGCTCGGGGTCCCCTTCTTCTGCTTCCACGACCGGGATCTCGCGCCAGAAGGACGTACTTTTGCGGAGTCTGCGACGAACCTCGACGCCATGGTGGCGGAGGCCGAGGCGCAGATGGCGCGAACCGGGGTGAAGCTCCTGTGGGGCACCGCCAATCTGTTCAGCCACCCCCGTTATGCGGCCGGAGCTGCGACGAACCCGGATCCCGAGGTGTTCGCCTACGCGGCAGCGCAGGTGAAGCAGATGCTCGAGGTCACCCATCGGTTGGGCGGTGCCAACTACGTCCTATGGGGAGGGCGGGAAGGCTATGAGACGCTGCTCAACACCGACCTTGGCCGTGAGGAGGCGCAGTTGGCGCGCTTCCTCACCATGGTGGCGGAGCACAAGCACCGCATCGGCTTCACGGGCACCCTCCTGCTCGAGCCCAAGCCACAGGAGCCGACCAAGCACCAATACGACTACGACTGCGCGACGGTGGACGGATTCCTGGTCCGTCACGGCCTGTCGGGCGAGTACAAGGTGAACATCGAGGTCAATCACGCCACCCTGGCCGGGCACAGTTTCCACCACGAAGTGGCGTACGCCGCCGGACGAGGCATCCTCGGCAGCGTCGACGTGAACCGCGGCGACTATCAGAACGGCTGGGACACCGACCAGTTCCCGAACTCCGTGGACGAGCTCTCGCTGGCGCTGTACGAGATCGTGCGCAGCGGCGGGCTGACGACCGGCGGCTTCAATTTCGACACCAAGCTGCGCCGGCAGAGCATGGACCGGACCGATCTCTTCTACGCCCACATCGGCGGCATGGACACCCTCGCCCGTGCGCTGGTGGTCGCCGCGGGGATGGTCGAGCGGGAGACCCTTGCACGCCACCGCGAAGCGCGCTACGCCGGCTGGGGGACACAACTCGGATCGGAGATCCTGTCGGGCAAGCAGACGCTGGAGACGCTCGCCGCACGCACTGCTGCGGGGGAGTTCGATCCGCACCCGGTCTCGGGCCGCCAGGAGCTGCTCGAGAACATGGTGAACCGGGAGATCTGGGCCGCCGACCGCCGGTCGGGAGCCGGGCCAGACAGCCGTCGCTGAACCGGTGGGCTTCCTGCTCGGGGTCGACAGTTCAACGACCGCGACCAAGGCCGTCCTCATCGACGAGGACGGGAGCGTGCGCGGCATCGGCGTCGCCGGGTACGGCTTCAGCACACCCAGACCGTTGTGGAGCGAGCAGGAGCCCGGGCTGTGGTGGGATGGTGCGGTTGAGGCCATCGGTTCCGTCCTGCGCTCGACCGGCGTCAGCGGGGCGGACATCGCTGCAGTCGGACTGACCGGCCAGATGCACGGGGCGGTCCTGCTCGACCGCGCGGGCGCGGTGCTGCGCCCGGCGATCCTGTGGAACGACCAGCGGACAAGCGCCGAGTGTGACCTGATCCGTGCGGTGGTGGGCGCCGAGCGGCTGATCGCCATCACCGGCAACGACGCGCTCACCGGGTTCACCGCCCCCAAGCTGATGTGGGTCCGTGAGCACGAGCCCGACGTATGGCGGCGGATCAAGCACGTGCTGCTGCCCAAGGACTATGTGCGGCTCCGGCTTACCGGCGAGTACGCGGTCGACAAGGCCGATGGCGCCGGGACGCTGCTGTTCGACCTCGCGGCACGCGACTGGTCGGTCGAGATCCTGTCCGCCCTGGAGATCGAGCACGCCTGGATGCCGACGGCCTGGGAGGGCCCACAGGTCACCGGATCGGTCAACGAGGAGGCCGCAGCTGCCACCGGACTACGCTTGGGGACGCCGGTGGTTGCCGGGGCGGGCGACCAGGCGGCGAACGCGGTCGGCGTCGGGGCGGTCGCGCCGGGCACCATGGCCCTCTCGCTCGGAACCTCGGGCGTGATCTTTGCCGCCACCGACCGGCCGATCTTCGAGCCGCATGGGAGGCTGCATGCCTTCTGCCATGCGGTCCCGGACCGCTGGCACATGATGTCGGTGATGCTCTCCGCCGCCGGCAGCCTGCGCTGGTTCCGCGACGCGCTCGCGCCCGGCGTTGAGTACGCGACCCTGGTGGCGGATGCGGAGAGCGTCCCGGCCGGCAGCGGCGGCCTCTGGTTCCTCCCCTACCTCACCGGCGAGCGCAGCCCGCACCCGGATCCTCTGGCGCGCGGTGCGTTCGTGGGGCTGACGCTGGCGCACGACCGGCGGCACATGACGCGGGCCGTCCTGGAGGGCGTCGCGTTCGGGTTACGCGACGGGCTCGATCTGATGATCAGCGCGGGCATGCCACGACCAGGTCAGATCCGCGCATCGGGCGGCGGGATGGCGAGCCCGCTCTGGCGACAGATCCTCGCCGACGTTCTGGGCGGCGAGATCGCGACCGTCAACACGTCCGAGGGTGCTGCGTATGGGGCCGCGCTCCTCGCCGCCGTGGGCGCCGGCTGGTACACGAGCGTCGATGCCGCGTGTGCCGCACTCGTCACCGCCACGGTTGCGGCGTCGCCCGGTGAGGACGCGTCGCGATATGCGGAAGCCCATGCCGTGTACCGAGACCTGTACCCGGCGCTGGCGCCTTCCTTCAAGCGGATGTGAATCGGACCGAGCCCTACAGGGTCGCTTCTTCGCGCTCCCGGCCCAGGATGATCATGCTCAGGACATCGTCCTGTGTGACGTCCGCCTTGTTGACGGTGCCCACGATCTTGCCGTGGTACATCACGCTGATCCGATCCGACAGATCGAACACGTCGTGAATGTCGTGACTGACCAGAAAGATGCCGAGCCCCTCGGCCCTCAATTGGCGGATCAGATCGCGGACCTGGGCGGTTTCGGCCGGCCCAAGTGCCGCGGTCGGCTCGTCCATGATCATGATTCGTGCGTTGAAGTGGACCGCCCTGGCGATAGCCACCGCCTGACGCTGTCCACCCGAGAGTGACGAGACGGGCGAGGAGAACCGGGTGAAGTTGGGGTTTAGGCGCGCCATCACCTTCCGGGCCTGATCCTCCATGGCCGCGTTGTCGAGGTCCCCGATACGGTTGGTCAGCTCGCGGCCGAGGAACAGGTTGGCCGGCGCATTGAGGTTGTCGGCGAGTGCCAGCGTCTGGTAGATCGTCTCGATCCCGTGGCGCTTGGCATCGTGCGGATTGGTGATCGTCACAACCTCACCATCGATCAGGATCGTGCCGGAGTCTGCCTTCCGCGCTCCGGAGAGGGCACGCATCAGCGTCGATTTGCCGGCCCCGTTGCCGCCCACCACGCCCACGACCTCACCTGCACGGAGGTCGATACTCACGTCATCCACTGCGTGCACCCCGCCGTAGGAGACGCGCATATCGCGCATCTCCACCAGAGGCGGGCTCTCAGGCGCGGTCATCACGGTGCCTCCGCATCTCTATCCCGCTCGACGCCGGTTGTAGGTGTCGAATCCCACGGCCACCACCAGCACGATGCCGGCGACGATGTTCTGGACCGCCGATGTCACCCGGGTGAAGTTCAATCCATAGGCCAGTGTCTGCATGACCAGGCCGCCAAGCACGGCACCCGGGATGGTCCCGATGCCGCCGGCCAGCGACGTGCCGCCCACCACGGCGGCGGCGATCACGTACAGCTCGTTGCCCTGCCCGATATCGAGCGTGGAGCCATTCAGGCGCGCGGCCGCGATCGCGGCGCTGATGCCGCACAGCAGGCCCATCAGCGCGAAGACCTTCATGATCGTCCAGCGGGTATTGATGCCGGCCAGCGCCGCCGCCTCGGGGTTGCCGCCGTAGGCGAAGACGTCGCGGCCGAAGCGGCGCCGCGTGGCGAGGTAGGTCATCACCAGTGTCACACCGATGACAAGCACCACCGGCCAGGGGATGCCGACCTCGATACGCAGGCCCCCCGGCGGCTCCGTGATGCCGTTCGCGATTGCGTACCTGCTGGCAAGTCCCTTGGGCCACAGGTTGGCGTTGAAGAAGGCGGCCAGGCCCAGGACCGCGCCGACGCCGACCATGGCCAGCAGGGCATCCGCCCACGGAGGTCGCACCCTGAAGTTGAACCGGCGCCGCTGCCGTCGCCCGTAGTACGTCAGCGCGACGATGCCGACCGCCGCAACGATGCCGACCGCCCAGGTCGCGGGACCACCGATGGCGCCAATGGCGCCACCGCCGAGCAACTGAAACGGCTCGGCCAGGCCCGACTTGGCTGCACCTTCCGAGAGCACCCACACCATGCCGCGCAGGGAGAGGAGACCGCCGAGCGTGACGATGAACGACGGGACACCCATGTATGCGATGACGAAGCCCTGCACGGCCCCAATGGCGGTGCCCAGCCCGAGACCGAGGGCGAGCGCAACGATCCACATGTATCCGGTGTCGAATCGGATGCCGAGGTCAGGCATCCACTGGGTCATCAGCATCGCGTAGGTCATCGAAACCAGGCCCACGATGGATCCGACCGAGAGATCAATGTTGCGCGAAACGATGACCAGCACCATGCCGGTGGCCATGACCGCCACGACCGAGGCCTGGATCGCAAGAACGACGAGGTTCGAGGGGCTCAGGAACTTGCCATCAGTCCTGATCCCGAAGTAGACCAGGATCAGCGCCAGCGCGACCAGCATGCCGAACAGACGCAGATCGATCCCCAGGGAGCCAAGAGCGCCACGCAGCGACGAACTGGCGTTCTGAGGCTCGTCTTCTACCGTGGCGACACTGTCAGTCATGCGGCCACATCCTCCTGGGGCTGAAACGAGGACGCCCTGCGTCGCGCGATCGCGACGCAGGGCGTCATTAACTCAGAGGGCTTGCTGGGTTACTTGCAGGCGTCCGGGGCCGAAGCCGCGTCCACGCCGGCGCAGAGGTCCGCCTTCGGGATCCACGAGTCGACCACGAGGTCAAGCGTGTCGAAGGTGACCGGTGTCGGGGTCAGGATGATCGACTTGACGGTGTTCCCGCCGGGGGTCTCGAAGTCGGTCGTCGCTGTCCCGGCGGCCGGCGCTGCGAGACCGAGTCCGTCCGGAGCCGTCACTTCGGCGTTGGTCTTGCCAGCGCAGAGCTGGAGGGCAGCCTCACCGGCCGTCTTGCCGAGTGCGAAGGCATCCTTCCAGACGTCGACGTACTGCAGGCCCTTGGCCACGTTGTTCAGGTTGGCGAAGTCGCCGTCCTGCCCACTGACCGGGACCGTCCCCTGCAGGCCTTCCTTGGTGAGCGAGGCAACGACGCCGAGCGCCATGCTGTCGTTCTCCGAGAGGACCGCATCGATCTCGATGCCCTGGGACTTGGCCAGCTGGATGGCTGCATCCATGTTGGCTTCTGCGTTCTCGGTGGACCAGGCGTCGGTGAACTCCTCGTAGATGATGGTGATGTCACCAGCATCGACCGCGTCCTGGAGCCCGGCAACGTCAAAGCCATCGCGCAGGAAGGTTGCGTTCGCGTCGCCAGGGTCGCCCTTGATGACGACGTAGTTGCCGGTCGGCACCGCGGCCAGGATGGCCTCGGCCTCGGCGACGCCGACGCCCTGGTTATCGAAGGTCAGGTACAGGATGTCGGGATCTTCAAGGAGCCGGTCGTAGGCGATGACCGGGATGCCGGCCGTCTTGGCCTTTTCGACCGACGGCAGGATGGCGGTGCCATCCTGGGCCAGCAGCACGAGGACGTCAGCCCCCTGCTCGATGAAGCTGTCGATATCGGTTGCCTGCTGCAGGCTGTCGAGGTTGGCGTCGGCGTCGATGAACGTGCCGCCACCGGCCTCAACGGCATCCTGCATGGCCGGCTTGTCGGCGCGGGCCCAGCGCGGCTGCTGGAAGTTGTTCCAGGAGACCGCGACGATGCAGTCGGCGGCCGGGGCGGATCCGGACGCCGAGGCATCTGTGGATCCGCTCGGCTCATTTGAGGCCGAGGTGCACGCCGCGACCAGAAGCGCGACGAGCGGGAGGATCGCCACCATTCGGCGAGCTAGCATGGGTGACTCCTTCTCAAGATGACGTTGACCAGTCCGATGCGTACTTCCTTCAGTCGTGCCCTCCCTCGCTTCGTTCCGCGCGCAGGGATTCGGGCAGACCGGGACCTTCGCCACTCGCCTTTGGGGCGACAATCCGATGTCCGTGCAGGGTACGACCTTGCCGCTCGCACGGCAAGGCCCTTCGTTGAACGTCGGCCCGCATATTAGACACCTCCTGCGGCGGCCAGTGGCTCGAATCGCCCAAGGTAACCGGCCGGGTCGGACAGGAGCGCGTCGAATGCCATCTCGGCCGCACCGAGCAACGGGGCGTCCTCGGCCAGCATCGACGGCACGATGCGCACGAGCGCCCGTGACGCCTCCAGTGCAAGCCGGTCAAGCTCGGTCTCGATCGTCGCAGCCACGAAGGGGTGGATGCGATGGAAGAGACCACCGAGCACGACGATCTGCGGATTGAGGATGTTCACCAGCCCGGCCAGGCCGATCCCGAGCCAGCGACCCACCGCGGCGAGTGCGGCGAGGGCGCTGGGCGATCCGGTCGCAGCATCGGCGAGGAGTGCGTCAACCTGGTCCCGGCCCCCGCCCTGGTCATAGCCGGCCTGGCGCAGCAGCGCGCGCTCGCCGATCTCTGTCTCCCAGCAGCCTACCGACCCGCAGTGGCAGGGAGCGCCGTCGGGACGTATCGGGAAGTGGCCGACCTCTCCCCCGTAGCCGGCCGCGCCGGTCAGCGGCCGGCCGCCGACGATCAGGCCGCCGCCGACGCCCACCTCGCCCGACAGGTAGAGGACGTCGTCCAGGCCAACCGCCGATCCGCGGCGCAGCTCGGCAAGTGCTCCGAGGTCCGCCTCGTTCGCGACCGAGATCGGGACCTGCACGCCGAGCGCGCCGCCGAGCTGATTGGCGAGAGCGACGTCGCGCCAACCGAGGTTGGGGGCCATGCGCACTAATCCGTCGGGACGCCGGATGATGCCGGCAACGGAGATGCCAACCGCGATGAGGGCGTCCGATCCGCGCGTCGGCGCCAGGACCGGCCCGGCAAGCTGCACCAGGTCGGCGATCGTGTCCGCGACCGACAGGTGGCCACGCGGCCGGTCCACTCGCTGCAGGGCGAGAACCTCCCCGCCGAATCCGACCAGGGCGACGGCGCACGAGTCGACGGCAATGTCGAGTGCCAGGACAACTGCTGTCGTGGGATTCGCGTGCACGAGCGGCGAAGGCCGTCCGGGAGTGCCCAGGTGAGCGCGTCGATCCTCCGAGACGAGGTCGGCGGCGACCAGCTCTCCGAGGAGAACCCGAATGGCGCTGCGGGTCAGACCGGTGCGAGCCACCAGCTCGGATCGTGAGAGGGGACCTCGCAGGTGGAGCTCGCGGACGATCGCACTCAGGTTCGCGCGCCGCACGGTCTCGCTGCGCTGCCCGACCACGTCCCAGTCCATCGCCACGGGTTTGTGATCCTCTCTGCCAAATGTTTGTCGTAGACTCTTACATTGCAGCGGGACGTGTCAAGCGTGAGAGTGACGCGGGCCATGCCTGCCGCCCCGCGACTATCAGGCGCAGACGGAGGACGACTTCCAAGATGCTCAATCTGGACGGCAAGGTCGCGCTGATCACCGGCGCGAGTCGCGGCATCGGTGCCGCTGTGGCGGGAGCGCTCGCGAACGACGGAGTTCGGCTCGGACTCGGATCGCGGAGCGGTGATGACCTCGGGATCGCGGGTGCCGTCGCTCGTCCATGCGACGTGCGCGACTCGGCCTCGCTCAACGCCCTGGTCGGCGCCACGGTGGATCGCTTCGGCGGCCTCGACATCCTGGTCATCAATGCCGGCGTCGGGGCGTACGGCCCGTTCCTTGACCTCCCCGACGATCAGCTCGAGGAGATGATCGACGTCAATGTGAAGGGTGCCATCTACTCGGTGCGCGCCGCGCTCCCCCACCTGCTGCGCAGCGAGGGAGCCGATATCGTCACCATCGCCAGCGAGGCGGGGCGGCGCGGGCTGCCGTTCGAGGTCGTCTACTGCGCCTCGAAATTCGCCCAGGTGGGGCTCACGCGGGCGCTCGATCACGAGCTGCGAGAGCACGGCGTGCGTTGCACCAACATCTGCCCCGGTGGCGTGGCGACCGAGTTCGCCATGGGCCGCGGGCGAACCCCGGGAATGCCCCAGCTGGCCGGCATGATGAAGCCGGAGGACGTTGCCGAGACGGTGATGTTCGCGCTGACGCGGCCTCGGACACATCGGATCCTGGAGGTCGCGTTCCGCCCGGTCACCGAGACCTCCTGGGGTTGAGCGGAGCCGTGGACAAGCTGCGGCTGGGGGTCCTTTCGACCGCCGACATCGCACGGACCAAAGTCATCCCGGGGATGAAGAAGGCCAGTCGCGTCGAGGTGGTGGCGATCGCCTCACGCGACGCGACCCGGGCTCGCGAGGTCGCCCACGAGCTCCGCATCCCGACGGCGCACGGCTCGTATGAGGCGCTGCTCGCAGACGCCGCGGTGGATGCGGTCTACATCCCGCTGCCGAATCACCTCCATGCCGAGTGGGCCACCGCTGCGGCCCGCGCCGGCAAGCACGTCCTGTGTGAGAAGCCACTCGCCATGACAGCTGGCGATGCCCAGGCGATGGTCGATGTCTTTGCGGCGGCTGGCCTGCGCTTGATGGAGGCGTTCATGTATCGCCAGCACCCGTCGTGGATCGCGGTGCGGGAGCTGGTCTCGTCGGGTCGCATCGGTCGGCTCACAGCCATTCAGAGCTGGTTCTCGTACTTCAACGACGACCCGACGAACATCCGCAATATCCGCGAGGCTGGCGGCGGGGCGCTGTTCGACGTGGGGTGCTACTCGGTCAACCTGTCGCGCATGCTGTTCGGCAGCGAGCCGACCCGCGTGACAGCATCCATCACCCGTGATCCGGCGAGCGGGGTCGACATCCTGACCAGCGGGATCCTGGAATTCGGTGACGGGGTGGCGACCTTCACCTGCTCGATTCGTGCGGAGGACGACCAGCGGGTCCACGTGTACGGGACCGAGGGGCGCATCTCGGTCGGGATCCCGTTCAATATCCCGCCGGATCGCCCAACCGAAGTGTTCGTCACGGCCGGTGGTGATCCCCCCGTCGCCCCGAGCACCGAGGTCCTGACGTTCGAGACGGCGGACCCCTATACCGCCGAGGTCGAACGATTCGCGGCGGCCATCCTCGATGGTCTGCCCACGCCGGTGGCGGCGGCGGATGCGGTCGCCAATCTGCGAGTCATCGAGCGCATCTTCGAGGCTGCCGAGCGAGGCTGAGCGAGAGGGTCGACCCGCCGCTCAGCGGGCCGTTCCATCAAAGCGGGCGACGGCTGCCGCCCATGCTCCCGTGCCGCAGACCGAGCCTATCTCGCGGCCCCGCAGATCATCGGCCGCGATATGGATGCCTCCCCACAGGCGCGAGATGCCGGCCTGATCGGAGGCGTCGTAGTAGGTTGCCCATTGCAGGGAGACGTCTTCGGTCGGCCCATCCTCGTGGAGCAGACTCCCGGCGGGTATCAACCAGGTTCCCAGACCGCCCGGGAAGAAGGGGCTGCCTGTCATGGCGGTCAGGACCTCGGCGCCGGCACGGCTGAACGCGCTGTGACCCGACACGTATCCCGCGAACGAGGGCGTTACGAACGTCGGTCGCTGATACGGTACCCACTCCACCGCGCGGATCCAGCCGACGCCGCTCACCTGCGTCTTGGGATCGGCCGGACTTCCTCGCCAGGCATGGATAGCCACCTCGCCGATGTGGTCCGCCAATCCCGCGTGCCGCTGGCCGGGCGCGCTCGATTCGGCCGTCACGACTTCGACAAGGCCCGACACCAGCGGCAGCCCCTCGGGGTCGTAGGCCGGCCCGGACGGGTCGCTCGACTGGCCGAGACCGCCCATGTACCGAATCATGGAGATCGGCCGGACGGAGTCGTAGAACGACTTCACCCCCCAGGCTGCGATGGCCGCGTCATGGACCGCGCCATTCAAGGCCAGGTAGACCTTCACGTCCCACTCCAGGCGATCGACGACCGGACCCTGGCCACCGATGCGGTGCTCGATGTCGGGTGAGTCCGACACGTAGTTGGCGATCACATTCCAGTGACCGGGGGGCGTTTCGGAGGTCGGCCCATCGGCCCAGAACTCCGCGACCGCCCGCCCGAAATCGGCCTCCAGAACCCTGTCGGGGGCGTACGGCCCGCCGGTCACCGGGTTGGTCGGGTACCCGCCACCGTCGTTCGTCCCGAGCGTGTTATGGCCGCTCGAGGCCGGACCGATGTCGATGATCCTTCCGTCGGACGGGTCGAGTTTACTGCTGTAGCGGATCTCATCGATGGCGGCCTGTTTGAAGGCCACATCGGTAGCCGGATCTGCGAGGCGCGGGGGAGGTCCGGGGTCGATGGGCGTGCCCTGGGCCGAAGCGGGGAGCGCGAACGATGTGACGTGGCCCCATTGGGATCCGATGAAGGCCTGCACGTTGCCGGGAATCGGCAGGCCGTTCTGCGAGAGTTGCTGGCCGATGGAGAGCGGCTGCCACCGGTTCGGATCGCGCATGACGGTCCCGGGCTCCTTGACCACCATCGGCTCGTTCTGGGGGCGGTATGAGTCGTCGACGTACCGCTCCTGTTCCAGCGAGCCGTCATGGCGCCCGTACTCGATCACGGCGGCCGCGATCCGATTGCCGAGCGCAGACGGCGAACCGCCCTCCGTCGTCGTTTCCTCAGGCCGATAGCAGAGCGAGGCCATGGTGGCGTCGAGTTGCTCCCTGGCTGTAGCGAGGTCGGCGACTCCTGCGTAGCGCCACAGGAGGATCCGGTAGGCGGCGAAACTGATGGCAGCCTCGCGGGCCGTCTGCCGATCAGCCGCCTGAAGCTTCTCGGTGACGAAGACGCCGTCGGCATCGGGATCGTAGGCTGCCCAGGCGTCCCACATTGCCGCCGACATGTGGAACAGGTTGCGTGCGTGCTCGGTGGGGGCGGGCACGACCTGCCGGATCAGCCCGAGCAGCTGTTCGTCCCAGACGCGAGCCACCGAGTGACCGTCGAGATCGCCGCGAACGCATCCAGTGACGATGTACGGGAGACTCGCATCGCAGCGAGGCAGGGCCAGCAGCAGGGCAAGCAGGGCGACCACCTGGACCCCACGCCGGCCCCGCCATGAACGGTGTCGGCGCCGCAGCCTGTCGACCATGACCTCCTCGTCTCGCCCGGAGCAGCGGCACCATTATCGGTCTCGGGAACGATGCGGACCGGATCAGGCCGGACAAATCTACCCGATGTGATTCAATGCGGCCCGTGACCGGCGACCTCGAGCGATGGGACAAGCGGTGAGGCGGCGCCCGGCGACGCTGGCCCTCGCGGCGCTTGGCCTGACGGTCTTCGCGCTTGTGGCATGGGGCGTGCTACGCGGCCTCACGCCGGACGCGCCCCTCTCCGCCCTCGACCCGCCCAACTTCGTGGAAGAGGCCGCCGCGGCCGGTATCGATCACCGCTACGACGGGGACTTCATCTACTTCGTGGGCGGCGGAGTGGCAGTCTTTGACTGCAACGACGACGGGCGCCAGGAGATCTATCTCGCCGGAGGCGAGGCGCCGGCCGCCCTCTACCGGAACGAGAGCGAGCCCGGCGGCGCGCTGCACTTCAGCCCGGTTCCGCACGCGACGACCGATCTGACCCAGGTCACGGGCGCGTACCCACTCGACGTCGACAGTGATGGCCGGACCGACCTCGCGGTGCTGCGCTACGGCGAGAACGTCCTGCTGCGCGGGCTCGGTGACTGCCGATTCGAGCGGGCGAACGCGACCTGGCAGTTCGACGGGGGAAGCGTCTGGACCACCGCCTTCAGCGCAACGTGGGAGCGCGCCGCAGAATGGCCGACCGTCGCGATCGGCAACTACTTCGATCAGGAGAGCGACGACCGCGAACACCTCTGTCTCGACAGCGCGCTGATCCGCCCGAATCCGGCCGGCAACGGGTTTGGGCCGAGCGTGCCCCTGACACCGTCCTGGTGCCCACTGTCGATGCTGTTCAGTGACTGGAATCATTCCGGTCGGCGTGACCTGCGGGTTTCCAACGACCGCCACTACTACGTCGATTTCAGTGCGGGCGAGGAGCAGCTCTGGAAGGTCGAGCCGGGACGTCCTCCCAGCCTCTGGTCGCACGACCAGGGGTGGCAGACGGTACGAGTGTGGGGCATGGGGATCGCGAGCCAGGATCTGACCGGCGATGGCTTCCCGGAGGTCTTCCTCACCAGCCAGGGCGACAACAAGCTCCAGACCCTGGCCGATGGAACAACCGAGCCGCGCTACGACAACATCGCCCTGGAGCGTGGCGTGACCGCTCGGCGCCCGTTCGCGGGGGACGTGGAGATGCGTTCGACGGCCTGGCATGCCGAATTCCAGGACGTCAACAACGATGGGCTCATGGATCTCTTCATTTCAAAGGGCAACGTGGAGGCCCAGCCGGACTTCGCGGCGCTGGATCCCAGCAACCTGCTGCTCGGGCAGCCTGATGGCACGTTCATCGAACGCGCCGAGGCGGCCGGCGTCCTCAGCTTCTCGCGTGCCCGCGGAGCTGCGCTCGCCGACTTCAACCTCGACGGCATGCTGGACCTCATCGTCGTCAACCGGCGTGAAAATGTGAAGTTGTGGCGGAACGTCGGTTGGGGCGACGCGGACCACCCGACGAGGATGGGGAATTGGGTGGCGCTCGACCTGGCACAAGCGGGTCCCAACGGAGATGCAATCGGCGCCTGGGTCGAGGTCACGGTCGGTGACCGAACGATCTGGCACGAGGTCACCGTGGGCGGCGGCCACGTCGGCGGCCAGCTTGGCTGGATCCACATCGGGCTCGGATCCGCCGAGCGGGCCGACGTCGCCGTGCATTGGCCTGACGGTGAGGACGGACCGCGGCTGACCGTCGAGACCAACCGGTTCTACGTCATCGAGCGCGGTGCGACCGAGGCGCTCCCCTGGACGCCGGGGTGGAACTGAACCGATGGTGACGACGAAGCGTCCCAGGCTGGCCGACGTGTGGCTGCCCGAGTTCGGGAGGTCGGCCGTGATGCCGGAGCTCTCCCCGACGCTCTATCTGAATCGGCTTGAGCGACTGCGCGAAAAGGCGGAGGCGCGAGGGTACGGCCGGCTGGTCATTTACGCCGACCGTGAGCACAGCTCCAATCTCGCCTACTGCACTCGCACATCCCCGCCTACCTCGCACCGTTTCTGCTCCGGCAGGATCGCGCGATGACGATGGCGACGTAAGGCGCTCGACTGGCATGGACACGGTGCGATTCGCAAGTGGCTCACTTGAGGTGGAGGTGCTGCCCGGGGTCGGCGCTCGCCTCCACCGCCTGCGCGCGTTTGGCCACGACCTCCTGCGCACGCCTGATGACCCCACCGCCCACGTGGATGACCCGTTTGCCTGGGGAGCCTACGTGATGGCCCCGTGGTGCAACCGGATCGAACCCGGCCGGGTCAGGGTCGGACAGCAGCAGGTCGAGGTCGGCTCGAACTTCCCAGACGGCTCGGCGATTCACGGCCAGGTCTACGACCGTCGCTGGGTGTCGCGGGGTGACGGGATCTTTACGACGCGAGCGGGCGGCGACGGCTGGCCGTGGCACTACGAGGTTGTGCAGCGGATCGAGGTCGGTGACCGGTCGCTCCGGCTCGACTACCGGCTGATCAACCGGTCACCGCACCCGATGCCCGGCGGGCTGGGCATCCACCCATGGTTCATCAAGCCGGTCCTGGTCGCCATTCGAGGAGACGCAGTGCACCCGATGAACGCCGGGCGTCAGGGACCAGCCGAGCCGGTGGAGGGGCCCTTCGATCTGCGGGGCCTCAGATCAATGGGGCCGGACCTGGACGCGACCTGGACCAGCCTCGCGCCCCCGCAGGTCGAGCTCCGGTGGCCAGTCACGAGTGTGGCGGCGACGATGCGAATTACGGCGCCGACGACGTACGTGGTGGCGGCGAGTCCGGCCGACCGCGACGCCGTCGCCGTCGAGCCGCAGACCCACGCCGTCCAGGGGCTGTGGCGTCTGCTCAATGGTCACCCAGGCGGCCTGACCGTGCTGGATCCGGGACAGGAACTCACTCTCGGCGTCGAGCTGGAATTCGCGCTGGTCGCGCCGCACGGCCGCTGAGCCAGAGGTCTACGTCGCGGCGGCCAGGGCGGCGTCCAGCGCCGGGTCGCGATCAGGTTCCCAGCGTCGGCTTGACCACCATCAGGAAGACGATCACCGTCCACGCGGACATCAGCAGGACGCTGTTGCGCTTGACTACGGTGATCGCCTCGACCAACGCGGGTGGAGGTCCGGCAGGAGCGCCCGCTGCGGCGCCGGGAGGCGGCCCGCCGCTCGTCATCGCGACCACACGCTTGACGGCCGGCAACTGGACGAAGAGGGCGAACGCGTACGTCGCGACGTAGATCCCGATCGCCACCAGCAGCCAGCGAAATTCAGCCGAGAAGACGTCGAATTCGCCCGCCCAGATCATGCCGATTCCGGTCAGGCCGGATACCGCGACCAGGGGCACGGCGAACCGCTCGCTGATCGAGAGCGAGACTCGAGTGGCGAAGTTCGCATGCGCCGGCTCGCGTCCGCCCATCGCCCCAACCAAAGGGAAGGCGAAGGTTGGCCCCACCCCGACGATCGCGGCCAGGACGTGGATGAGGAGAAGCCACGGAAGGAGCTCAGGCATCGGCTTGGTTGACCTCGCTGCGACGTTGTCGGGTCGGTGGCAGCGGAGTCTACGACGCGGCGGATGTCCTGCGAGCGAGCAACGGCAACCTGCGGACCGGCGCCGGCGAGGCGTCGAGCGGCCGCCGAGAGGACGCCCACCTCCGACGACGTGCGCCCGTGGCGGAGAGGGTCACACGCGGCGCAGCTCTTGTCGCGCCGCCACGCCTACGGACGCGCACGGCCGTAGCTCCGCCTGGTGTCGCGGCGGGGTCCGCCGCCGATGGAGGTGCCCGAAGCGACCGGCCAGCGGCCGACGCTGGCGTGGCTGCGCGCCGGAGCGGGGTTGACGTGGCGTCGTGGAGCGCCACCCGGCCGGGAGCGGCCCATCGGCCGTCCCCCGCCCTGACCGGTCCGCAGGCGGATCGGCTCGGGGCGGATGTCGCGGTTGGGCTCGAACCCAGGAATGGTCTCGACCGGGATCAGACGGCCGAGCAGCCGCTCGACCTGGTGAACGAGCGGCGCCTCATCGACGCACACCAGCGAGACCGCCATCCCGTCGATACCGGCTCGGCCGGTGCGACCGATGCGGTGGACGTAGTCGGAGGGGACCATCGGCATCTCGTAGTTGACGACATGTGGCAGGGCGTCGATGTCGAGGCCACGCGAGGCCACCTCGGTGGCGATCAGCAGCGTGACCCGCCCGGCCTTGAAGTCGGCAAGGGCGCGGATGCGCTGTGGCTGGCTCTTGTTGCCGTGGATCGCCGCGACCGCAATGCCATCCCGCTCCAGCTGCTCAGCGAGCCGATTGGCCCCGTGTTTGGTACGGGTGAAGACCAGCGCCTGGTCGATCTTGCGTGACATCACGAGGTGACTGAGCAACTCTCGCTTGCGCTCGCGATCGACCGGGTGAATGACCTGCTCGATCAGCTCAGAGGGCTTGTTGCGAGCAGCGATCTGCACGAAGGCGGGACGGTCCAGCAGGCCATCGGCCAGGCGACGGATCTCATCGGAGAAGGTCGCCGAGAAGAGGAGGTTCTGCCGTCGCGCGGGCAGCAGCGCCATGATCTTTCGGATGTCACGGATGAAGCCCATGTCCAGCATCCGATCGGCCTCGTCGAGGACGAGGATCTCGATGCGGGACAGGTCAATCGTCCCCTGCCCGACGTGATCCAGCAGGCGGCCCGGCGTGGCGACCACGATCTCGGGGCCGGATCGGATGGCGCGCACCTGGGGAAAGAAGCCGACGCCCCCATAGATGGTCGTCGAGCGAACACGCTTATGGATACCGTAGGTGCGGACGCTCTCCTCGACCTGCATCGCGAGTTCGCGGGTGGGGACAAGGACGAGGGCGCGGATGTGCCGCCAGTCGCCGACACGCGAGGCGTGCAGGCGCTGCAGCATCGGGAGGACGAACGCGGCCGTCTTGCCGGTGCCGGTCTGGGCGCCGGCCAGCAGGTCCCGGCCGGCGAGGACCAGCGGAATCGCTTCGTTCTGAACGGGGGTCGGCTCGGTGTAGCCGGAATCCGCGACAGCGCGGAGCAGATCGGGCGTCAGCCCGAGTTGAGTGAATGACACGGTGGAATAGCTCCTGACGAGGCCCTCCCGCTTGCAGCGGGGCCCGGTCAGGGCGAGGGGTGAATCGGGGTCTTGCGGAAATGCCGAGGCGCAGACCGGTGCGCCTGAGGAGCCCGAGGAAGTTCGCAGTGTAGCACACGCGTTCGATACGCTCGAGACTGCCCGATTCGCGACCTGCCAACCGCAGTCCAGCCGCAGTGGAAGACCGATACTGTTGGCGCCATGACCGGGTGGCTCGCCCCCGACAAGCGTCTGACGACCTGGGTCGTCCTGGGCGGAGCCGCACTGCTCGTCGCCGTGGCGATCCTGCTGGCTGGGAGCCTTGTCCTAACGCGACCGGTGGCCGATTCGAGCTCGCCCTCGCCTTCGCCATCGGCATCCGCGAGCGAGGTTTCCGGGGAGCCGTCGGCCTCGGTCTCCGTTTCTCCGCAGGCAACGCCCGCGCCCGGCGAGACGCCGATAGCCTCCTACTTCGGGCCGTTCGCGGCCATCGTCCTCGTGGAGGACCTTCGCCTCCGGTCGGAGCCCGGGCTCTCCGGAACCCCGATCGCCGCTTTCCATGCCGACGATGTGGTTCAGATCATGTCCGAACCTGTCGAGGCGGACGGCGACGAGTGGTACAACGTTCTCGGCCGCGACAACGTGGTCGGATGGGTCTCCGCTGGACCGCCGTCCGATCCCTACCTTGACCTCCGCAGCAGGCTACCCACCAACACACCCGGGTATCTCTGGGATGTCGCGGCGGGTCCGAACGGCTTCCTGGCGTGGGGATCGGAGCCCAGACGCTCGGACGAGCCGGAGCGTCCGGTGCTGCTGGCGTCGAGCGACGGCGGTGTATGGCAGCGCACCTCGCTGCCCACCGCAGCGGCAGCGAACATTCGTGGCGCTGCCTGGGGACCCTCCGGCTGGATCATCGCGACAAGGAGCCCGACCGGCACCGAAGCGGGAGCGCTCTGGCGATCCGAGGACGGCACGTCCTGGACACCGCTCCCTGCATTTGACCGTCCAGGAATCGCGCCCGGCGGCGTAGTCGCCTCGACAACGGGCTACCTGATGACTGCCGTCGACGGCCCCGGGGGCTGGTACGACTCCTACTTCTCTGTCGACGGCCAAGCGTGGCAACGGGTGGGCTTCCCGGAGATCCGCCCGGAGATCTCCCCGGAACATGTCACTGGATGGGGCGTCGTTCCAGTCCCGCAGGGGTTCTTGTCGTGGGTCACCGCCCCGGATATCACGCGCCTGTTCTTCGCCCGTGACGGTCAGGGCTGGGGGACCACGGGCGGATCTCTCCCCGGCTCGGCCAATTCCTCGCCGCTGTTCGCGATCCTCGGCAACCGTATCATCGCGGTCGTGACGGACCACGCCACCGGCGCACAGAGCATCTGGCGCGCCACGCTGCCTGAACCGACCCTGACCTGGACCCGACAGACCGCGGCGGAATCGATCATGGCCGATACGACGCTTACCGCATTGGTCTCGAATGGCTCGACGCTCCTGCTCAGCGGCTATGACCGGTCGGGCGCGCCTGCGCGATTGTGGCGAAGCACGGACGGAGCAACGTGGAGCGAGGTGAGTGGCGACACTCGGTTCGGTGGCGTGATGCCGTGGGCCATCGCGGGCGGCGACGCGGGATTTGCCGGCATCGGCAGAGTGTTGACCCCCGCCGGTGCCAACCCGGTCCTGTGGCACTCGACCGATGGCCTCGCCTGGCGCGGCGAAACCGATCCCGTGCTCGGCGTGGTCGCGACCTCCGTTATCGGCAGTTGCCCGGAGCTCCCGGCGACGCAGATCGACTGGATGGCGATTCCCGGTTCGGTGGCAGCGGAGTGCTTCGGCGACACACCGATCACGTTCACCGGCTGGCTCACCGCCAGCGACGGATGCGGCGGCTACTCCCCCGGCACCTGGGAACCCGCCTGGCTCGTGAGCATCGGGGCCACGTACGAAATCATGCTCACGCCCTTCGAAGCGCCGTACGCCGGGTGTGGCTCAGCCGCGCGTCATCCGACGCTCCTGTCTCTTCCGGACCAGCAGCAGTGGGTGACGCTGACCGGCCATTATGACGACCCGGCGGCGCGCACCTGCCACTGGTCACCGGATCTGTTGTACCCCGGCGCCTACAGCGATCCCGCCGCCCTGGTCGTGCGCTGCCAGGGCCAATTCGTGGCAACCCGGTTGGTGCCGGTGGCTCCCTAGGGAAGGGTCGTCGGGACTCTCCACAGCAGGCCGTCGGTGTAGCCGGTCACCCACAGGTCGCCGGCACCCGGCTGAACCACCGCCAGGCCGGTGTAGATGGCGTACGAGCCCACGATTTCGCCCGTCGCGAGGTCGATCTTGCTGAGCAGGCCACCCTCCTGGTTGGTGACCCACACGAAGCCCGCGGCAATGGCGACCTCGCCGGGCTGGCCTCCGAGCTCGAGGCGCAGCCGCACTTCGTTGGTGACCGCGTCGATCTTGGCCAGGCTGCCGTCCACGTGCGTCACCCATACAGCCGTCTCGTCGGCGGCGACCCAGAGCGGCCCGTCGCCGGACGCAATCCGCGCCACCACTTCGTTGGTCGCCGGATCAATGCGAACCACCTCGTCCACCCCTTCGGCGGCCACCCACACGGCAGCCGCTGTGACGGCGATACCCGATGCCGGCGCGCCTACCGCGACCACGGCGACCGATTCGTTCGTCGCAGGGTTCACCCGCACGGCGCGGCCAGAGTCGCGGTCGACGAACCAGATCGAATCCGCGCCGGCGTCGACATCCCAGATCTGGCCGCGGCTGACCAATGCCTCGCCGACCTCCACGAGCGTATCCGCATCGCGCTTGACGAGGAAGCGGACGTTCCGCTCCGCATCAAACAGGTAGCCGTCCCGGTAGGTGATGGCGCACGGCGAGGAGCCGACGTTGGTCCGTGACAGGATCGTGTTCGTCGTGGCGTCGATGGTGAGGATCTCGTTGCGGCGCAGATCGGTCACCCAGATCGTCGACTCGTGGCCGGCAATGCCGCATGGTTGGCGACCGATGGTGAACTGGGCCGCTGCCGGATGGCCGGACGGCGGCGGATTCGCCGTCTCGACCGCTTCCGGCGCGGACGTGGCGGAGGTCGCCACGGATGGAGACCCGCGCTCGGAGCCAGGGAGGAAGCTGGCCGAGGACGCGGGGCTGCCAGAACTGCAGGCGCCGAGCGCCAACACGCTCACGACCATGACGCCAAGCCACCAGCGTGGCGGGCGTGCGGGGCCGAAGACAGTTCGAGCGGTCATCACCACCAAGACCGATGACCGGCCCCCGATGTGACGAGAGGCTACCGACAGGGGCTGAGCACCGTGCCGGCGAGCGCGTCCGCGTCGAGCGAGGCTTCCTCGGGGACGCCGTCGAAGACCACGGTGGTGGCAATCGGCCGGCTGATCCGGACGGAAAGATCCTGGCGCACTTCGCCCGCGATCGGCGAAGAGGGACCGGCGGCCTCGCGCTGGCCGTTGAAGACGACGCTCCATGCGTCCCCGAGCGGGACCGCCATGTAGGCGATACGGCAGCCGGCGACCGGAATCTCCAGGATCACCGCCCCTGCCCCGGCACCAGATCTGACCTCGAGCAACTCCGTGGCCGGTCGGTAGTTGCGCACGACGATGTGCAACCGAAATGTCGCCTCGGGAGAGGCAGCGGCCGCCGGCGGCGCTCCGACGCGGAGGTAGCCCGACTGGGCGGCAAGCAGGACCACGCCGGCAATCGCGGCGGCTGCCATGAGCCGGAGCACCGACTCCGTTCCGAGCCGGGGGCCGGCGGCCGGCCCCGCCTCCAGCGCGGTAACCGGAAGTGGAGCGGTCACCAGTGACTGCGCAGCGGCGCGGAGCTGTCCATCGAAGCGCGGCACCTGCGCCAGCCCAGCCTGGCACGCGTCGCACGTTTCGGCGTGGCGCCGCTGGTCGTCAGTCAGTGATCCGTCGAGCGCGGCCTCGAAGACCGCCGCGGTCAACTCGCACCGGGTCGTCAACCGGACCTCCGCCACTCGGCCGCGAGCTTGCGCCGCGTGCGCGACGCGATCTTCCGCGCGTTCTCCGGGGAGATCGACAGCAGCCTCGCGATCTCGTCGAACGCGTAGCCGTGCCCGTAGTGGAGCACCGTCACGGTGCGCTCGCGCGGCGGCAACCGCTCGAGCATGTCGCGCAGGCCGAGGTCGCCGCCCTGGTATGCCTGTGCGGGCAACAGCGCCGGGAGAAGTCTGCGGAGCGTCCCGCCGCGCGCATGGTGCGAGTAGCACAGGTTGACGGCGATGCGGGTCACCCACCCCTCGAGTGCGGCCGACTCCCGCAGGGTGCGCAGGTTGTGCCGGGCGCGCAGGTAGGTCTCCTGCACGATGTCCTCAGCCTCGTCCGACCCCACCAGCCCACCGCAGATCGCCAGCAGCCGGCCGCGCATCAGGCTGAACTGCTCGCCGAAGTCGGCGTCAGACAGCGGTCGGTCGCCTGTTCTCGTAGTTGTCGCCCCAAGATGGCCACGGTACACAGACAGGACCAACGCCCGCCTCAGTTCGTGACAGCCGCCCCGACGGTTGATGGTCGCCGGCGGAGGCGCGCCTTGACGCCGTCGACCAGCGAATAGACCACCGGAACCACGATCAGCGTCAGGAAGGTCGAGCTCAGCAGGCCGCCGATCACGACCGTGCCGAGCTCGGCGGCGATGATCGACCCCTCGTTGAACCCTGCCGCCAACGGCACGAGGGCCAGGATGGTGGCGATGGCAGTCATCAGGATCGGCCTGACCCTGGTCTTGCCACCCTCCACCAGCGCGTCGCGGGTCGAATGCCCATCGGCCTTCAAACGCTCGACCAGGTCGAGCAGCACGATCGCGTTGGTCACCACGATCCCGATCAGCATCAGGAAGCCGATCAGCGCGCTCACCCCGATCGGGCGGCCGGTCAGCACCAGCGCCGGGAAGGCACCGATGGTGGCCAGCGGCAGGCTAAAGAGGATGATGAACGGGGTGATCAGCGAGTTGAAGGTGAAGACCAGCATCACGAAGACGAGCAGGATGGCGATCCCCATGGCGGCGAAGAGGCCGCCGAACGCCTCCGCCTGCTGCTGCGACACGCCGGCCAGCTCCACGCTGACGCCGGCCGGGATCGCCCCCGACGCCTTCAGGTCGTCGATCACGGCCTGGACCGATGCCGACACGGCCCCGGTGTCCTCGCTAGTGATCTCCGCCTTGACCGATGCCGACGGGGCCTGATCGATCCGGGTGATGGTGCCCTGCACCTCGACCTGCTCCACGGTGGCGACCGTGCCCAGCGAGGCCCGGGCGACGGTGCCGACCGGCAGCGACTCGAGGTCCGCGAGCGAAGCCGTCGCGGCGGGGTCGATCCGGACCACGACGTCGAGCGGGTCGGAGTCGGGGAACTGGATGCGGCTGACGGTCTGCCCGGTGAGCGCTCCGCGCACCTCGGCCCCGATCTGCGCGGCAGTGGTGCCGAGCGCAACCGCCTTGTTCGGATCGACGCGGACCTGGATCTCCGGCGCGGCCCGGACCAGGTCGGTGGTCAGGTTGGTGAATCCCGACAGGTCGCCCAGCGCGTCCATCAGCGCTGCAGTGGCCGTTTCCACCTGCCCAGGGTCGCTGGCGGTGACGATCACCGTCAGGGCATTGCTCGTCGCACCGCCCTGTTGACCGACGGCCACGTCGAAGCCGTCCCCGCGGACCGGATCGAGATCCTCGGCGAGTGTGACCGCGTACTCGACCAGGTCAACGGTGGAGTCCAGGCGGACGGTGAGTACGGCGCTGTTGGCGGGTCGCCCGCTCTGCGCCGCGAAGAGCGTCTGAAAGCCGGTATCACCCTCGCCGGGCACGGTGGTCTGGACCTGTTCGACCATCGGGTCGTCGATGAGGATCGCCTCCGCCTCGATGGCGCGCTCGAGCACGGCCGCCGAACTGGCCCCAGAGGGTGGTGCGACGGTGACGCGCAGGATCTTCTCCGACCCAGAGCTGAGGAACTGGGTCGGCAGGAGCGGCACGAGTGCCAGCGAGCCGACAAAGAGCGCGGCCGAGAGGGCGACCACGCCGAGCTTCGTCCATCGGTTGCGGAGTGCGAACCGGATCGTCGGGTCGTAGACGTGCACCCACAGGGAGTTACGCGGCTCGCCGGTCTCGTCGACCGCGGTGCTCACCCGACCCATCAGCAGGTAGGCAAGTACCGGGATCACCGTCAGGGCCACGAACAGCGAGCCGACCAGGGCGAACGTGACGGTCAGCGCGAAGGGCAGGAAGAACTGGCTGATGAAGCCGCCGGCGAACCCGAGCGGCATGAAGACCGCGACGGTGGTGAGCGTGCTGGCCGTGATCGCCGAGGCCACTTCGCGGGGTCCGCGGAGCACGGCGGTCATCCGGTCGTCGCCCAGCGCCCGATGCCGGTAGATGTTCTCGAGCACCACGATCGAGTCGTCCACCACCCGCCCCACCGCAACCGCCAGGCCACCCAGGGTCATGATGTTGATGCTGATCCCACTGAACTGCATGCCGACCAGGGCGATCAGCAGCGACAGGGGGATGCTCACCGCGGCCACGAAGGTGGAGCGCAGACTGAACAGGAACAGGAAGATGGTGACCACGGCGAAGATGGCGCCGAGGCCGCCCTCGCGGAGCAGGCCGTCGCGCGAATCGATGATGAAGACTGACTGGTCCGCGATGGTGGAGACGGTCAGCGAATCGGTGTGGCGCGCGGCGATCTCATCGAGGAGCGCCTGCGCGGCCTGGGCCACCTCGACCGTGTTCGCATCCTGGGTCTTCGAGACGGTAAGGCTCAGGGCCGGTTTGCCGTCACTCCTGCCGTAGCCGGTCGTCGCCTGGGCCACGATCTCGACCGTGCCGAGGTCGGCCAGCGTGATCGGCTGCGGGAACGCCGGTGCGTCGGTCGGACCTCCGGGCGCGGGCTGCCGGACCCCGACCACCAGGTCGCGAACCTCGGCGACCGATGCGAAGCGACCGATGGTGGTGACCGGGATGGTCTGCTCACCGGTGTTCAGGCCGCCCCCGGGGAAGGTCAGGTTGTTGGCGGTCAACAGGCCGATCACCTGCTGGGTCGAGATGCCGGCATCGGCGAGCTTGACCGGATCGAGGGTGATCAGCAGCCGCTCCTGGAGGCCGCCGGTGAGCTCGACGGCGGCGACGCCGGAGATCGCGGATAGCTCCGGGACGATCTCCTCCCGGGCGATGCGCGCCGCCGCCTCCAGGCCGTCGGCGCTCGTGGCGCTGATCGAGCTGAAGAGGACCGGCGTCGAATTGATGTTGAACGGCGTCACCTGCGGCGTCACCGAAGCGGGTAGCCCCGCGGTCGCCAGGTTCTCCTCGATCAGCGAGGTGACCTCGCGGACATCGGTCCCGTAGTCGAACTCGGCAATCACCAGGGCGATTGAGTTGGCCGATGTCGACTGGATCGTGTCGATGCCGGGGATCGCTCCAATGGCGCGCTCGATCGGCTTGGCCACCTGCTCGGTGACATCCGCGGCACCGGCACCGGGATACGGCGCAATGACGGTCACGATCGGGAACTCGACGTCGGGGACGAGCTCCTGCTTCAGGCTCCCCCAGGCGAGGAGCCCGGCCAAGAATAGGCCGCCGGCGAGGAGAAGGACGACGCTGCGCTTGGCAACCGCAAGCTCACTGAATCGGTGCACGAGGGAGGCTCCTGACGGTGGTCGCGGATGCTGCCCGGGCGGCGAGGTGGCTTCGCGCCCGCGCACCGCAGGGGTGAATTGGCTGCCGGTAAGGGTAGCATCGGGGTATGGAGTTCGCCGACCTCGTCATCAGCGGCGCCACCGTCGAGACCATGACGGGCCGCCCCACGCGCGCCAACGCCGTCGCTGTCCGCGCAGGGCGCATCGTGGCGGTCGGAACGCGGCGGGATGTGCAAACGTTGGCCGGGCCGGCGACCCGCAGCATCGCGCTCGACGGCGAGACGCTGCTTCCCGGATTCCAGGACGCGCACGTTCACCCGATCCACGGCGGGCTGTCCGCGGCGCTGTGCGACCTGCACGACCTCGACGATGCCCGCGCCTACCCGGATCGAATCGCGGCCTACGCGGCCGCGCACCCCGATCGCGAGTGGATCAGTGGCAGCGGCTGGGCGATGTCCGCCTTTCCCGGCGGAAACCCGGGTCGAAGCGCCCTCGACGCGATCGTTCCCGACCGGCCCGTCTTCCTGGCCTCTCGCGACGGCCACTCCGCCTGGGTCAACAGCCGCGCGCTGCAGCTCGCCGGGATCACGGCCGCCACCCCCGATCCGATTGACGGGCGAATCGAGCGGGACGCCAAAGGGGAGCCGGCCGGCACGCTGCACGAAGGGGCGGCAAACCTGGTCGAGGTGCTGATCCCGACGCCCACCGCCGGCGACCTGGACGCCGCGCTCGCCGAAGCGCAGCGCTACCTCCACTCGCTGGGCATCACCGCCTGGCAGGACGCGTGGAACCGCGCGGCCGAGCTGGCCGCTTACCGCCGCGCAGTTGCGGAGGAACGGCTCACCATGCGGGTCGTGGCCGCGCAGCTCTGGGATAACGGCCGCGGCCCGGAGCAGATCGCCGACCTGATCCGCGAGCGCGATACGCCGGTCGCTGCGCCACCCGATCGGTTTCGCGCGGACAGCGTCAAGTTCTTCGTGGACGGCATCATCGAGAACGGTACCGCGCTGCTGACCGAGCCCTACCTCGGCCCTGACGGCAACGTCACCGAGAACCGCGGCATCCCCATGATTCCGCCGGACGAGCTGCGGGCGGCAGTTTCAGAGCTGGATCGGCTCGGCTTCCAGTGCCACTTCCACGCCATCGGCGACGGCGGCGTGCGGCTCGCCCTCGACGCGATCGAGGGCGCCGTGGCCGCCAACGGACGCACCGATGGCCGGCACCACATCGCCCACATCGAGCTGATCCAACCCGCCGACATCCCGCGCTTTGCGGCGATCGGCGCCACCGCGAACATGCAGCCGCTCTGGGCCTCCCACGACAACCAGATGCGCGACCTGCGCATCCCCGTCCTCGGCCCCCTGCGGACCGCCTGGCAATACCCGTTCGGCGGCCTGCTGCGGAGTGGTGCGCGGCTCGCCGGCGGCAGCGACTGGACCGTGTCGTCGCCCAACCCGCTGCTCGAGATGGAGGTGGCGGTCACCAGGGTGGATCCTGATGCCCGCCACAATCCCCCATTCCTGCCCGATGAGCGCCTGCCGCTGGACGCCGCACTGGCTGCGTTCACCATCGGCTCCGCGTACGTCAACCACCTCGACCACCTGACCGGCACCCTGGAGGCCGGCAAGGCGGCGGACATGGTCGTGCTGGACCGCAACCTGCGGGCCTCCGATGCCGGACCGATCGGCGACGCGCGGGTCGCGCTCACCCTTGCCGAGGGGACCGAGGTCTACTCCGGCTGACGCCGGTCTGGACCGCGCGCTGGGATCGGTCTAGGCTGACTCCATGAAGGGCGATCGGGTCGAGGCGGTGGTGGACACGGGCCAGGGGACGCAGACCTTCGTGATCGAGGCGACGCGCGCCGGGCGGCGCATCGAGGTAGCCACTGCCCGGGGCGTGGTCGAGGTGAGCGAGGTAACTCGTGGCGGCACGCCGGTGCGCACCGGCCGCTTCATGTCGAGCCGGCTGATCGCCCTGGTCGAGCACCCCGCACACGAGGGGCGAGAGGCATCGGTAGAGATCTCCACGCGTCGGAGGATCACGACCGGCAGCGAGGTCAGCTGACCCCGCCGAGTCAGGTTGTGCGAGCAGCCCCGGGTCGACGCCCGAGCAGGAAGACCAGCAGGGCCGCCAGGCTGGCCAGGCCTCCCACCACCGCGAGCGCAGCCGACCGACCGAAGATGACCCGGCCGCCCTCCGCGACCTCCACCGTTGGCGCCAGCGCGAACACCAGGGTCCCGCCCTGCGCGACGCGAATTCTCCGCGCGATGGCAAAGCCCGATCCGGCCGACTCCATGTTCACGGTGCCCGCCGAAACGATCGCCTGGGCACCACCCTGCTGAATCGTCGTATCGCCTCCCGACACGATCACGGCGGCTCCTGCCTGCCGCACCTCAAGTCCGCCCCCGGCGAAAATGCTGCGGACGAAAGCCCGCTCGACCGTGACGTCGTCGGCAGCCACCGCCACTCCCACCAGGGCATTCTTCAGCTCAACATCCACCCCGCGCACCAGGCCGGTGACCGAGATCAGCGGGCGAGTCCCCGCCGTCTCTTCGGGGACTGTCTCAACCGGTGCCTCAATCTCCTCAGCGGCGGTCTCCCCGATCGCTGTCTGAACATCCAACTCCGCGACCACTTCTCACCTCGTCTTCCACGAATTTCACCGCTTGAAGCGTCGTGGATCGGCTTCGGTGCTGCCAGTGCCGGTCGGCCCGAACGGGTAGGCCGGGTCGGCCGGGTCCCGGGCGGGGGTCCGCCGCAAACGACCGAGGTCCCGCCGCAGGGATGCCGTTCGGCCCTTGCCCGCCCGCGCGAGTGGGGGCACCCTCGAGGTGATGAGTGCACTCAGCGTGAACACGCGCAGCAGACAGGCAATCGCTGCGCAAGACGCCGCCTTCACGCCACTGGAGATCGCCAGCGACCGATGCAAGGGCTGTGAACTGTGCGTGGCAGCCTGCCCATACCACCTCCTCGCCCTCGATCGTGACGTGGTGAACGCGCTCGGCTACCACCCGATCGAGTTGCACGACGCCCCGAGCTGCACGAGCTGCGCATTCTGCGCGCGGGTCTGCCCCGATGCCGTCTTCACCGTCTACGCCCCACCGAAGCGCGAGGCCGCCAAATGACCGCCACCGTCGAGCGAGCCCCTACTGAAGGAGCGACAGGCTCGAAGCGCTCGCGCATCCTGATGAAGGGCAACGAGGCGATCGCCGAGGCGGCCATCCAGGCCGGCTGTGATGCGTACTTCGGCTACCCGATCACCCCGCAGGCCGAGCTGCTGGAATGGATGGCGAGGCGCATGCCGGAACTCGGCAGGGTCTTCGTCCAGGCCGAGAGCGAGCTCGGGGCCATCAACATGGGTCTCGGCGCAGCCGCGACCGGGGCACGCGTGCTCGTCAGCTCGTCGAGCCCGGGGATGAGCCTGATGGCCGAGGCGATGAGCTACATGGCGGGTTCCCAGACGCCCATCGTGCTGGTCAATGTCATGCGCGGCGGACCGGGCCTGGGCAGTATCGGTCCGAGCCAGAGCGACTACTTCCAGGCGGTGAAGGGCCATGGCCACGGCGACTACAAGGTCCCGGTCCTGGCGCCCGCATCGATCGGCGAGGCGGTGGAACTGGTGGCGACCGCGTTCGAACTCGCCGAGCGGTATCGGACGCCGGTGATCCTGCTTGCCGACGGGATCCTGGGACAGGCGATGGAGCCGATCGAGCCGCAGTTCCGTCATCCGCCGCGCCAGGAGTTCGACTGGGCGCTCACCGGGGCCGATGGTCGGCCGCCGCGGGTCCTTCGCTCCCTGCACCTGCTGCCGGAGCGACTCGAGGAGCACAACAACGTGCTGCAGGCCAAGTTCCGCGAGATCGCGCGCAACGAGGTTCGCTGGGCCGGAGAGCAGCTCGAGGACGCCGATCTGGCGGTGGTCGCCTACGGGACAGCCGCGCGGATCGCGCATTCGGCGATGAGGAAGGCGCGACAGGAGGGAATCCGCGTGGGGCTCTTCCGGCCGATCACGCTCTGGCCGTTCCCCGAACCTCAGCTGCGCGAGTTGGCGTCGCGCCCAACCGCGATGCTGGTCGTGGAGCTGTCGGCCGGCCAGATGGTCGAGGATGTCCGGCTCGCGGTGGAGGGACGCTGCCCGGTCGCTTTCCATGGCCGGACCGGTGGGATGCTGCCGACGCCGGATGAAGTGCTGGCGGAGCTCCGCCGGCTCGACGCGACGGTTCGCGCGGGCGGTGCCACATGACCGCTGTCGCCACTCCTCCGCGGGTCATCGCCAGCCGCCCCGAGTTGCTCACCGACCGCTCGACACACTACTGCCCCGGCTGCGGGCACGGCATCATCCACCGCCTGCTCGCGGAGGTGCTCGAGGAACTCGAGCTTGCGCCGCGCACGATCGCGGTGGCCCCCGTCGGCTGCGCCGTCTTCGCGTATGACTACCTGCAGCTGGACTGGGTCGAGGCACCGCACGGACGCGCGCCGGCCGTGGCGACCGGGATCCGCCGGGTACGCCCCGACAGCTTCGTGCTCACCTACCAGGGCGACGGCGACCTGGCGGCGATCGGGACCGCCGAGATCATCCACGCCGCCGGGCGCGGCGAGCTGATCACGGCCATCTTCGTCAACAACGGGATCTACGGCATGACCGGCGGCCAGATGGCCCCAACGACGCTGCTCGGGCAGCACACCACGTCGACCCCGACCGGTCGCGAGGCCGGCGCCGCGGGCTTCCCGATCCCGATGACCGAGATGCTCGCCATCCTGCCCGGCGTGACCTACGCCGCCCGCGGCTCGGTCAGCGACCCGCCGCACATCGGCAAGACCAAGGCCATGATCAAGCGCGCCTGCAAAGCCCAGCTGGATGGCGCCGGTTTCGCGATCGTCGAGATCCTGTCGAACTGCCCGGTCGGTTGGGGGATGACCGCAGTCGAATCGATGGAGCACCTGTCGGAGGTCGAGAAGGTGTACCCGCTGGGCGTCCTTGTGGACCGATCCGCACCGGCGCGACAGCCCGCTGCAGCGGAGGGCGCCTGAGATGGAGCGCTCGGTCGTCTTCGCCGGGTTCGGCGGGCAGGGGCTCCTCTTCGCCGGGCAGATCCTCGCCCGGGCGGCAATCGCCGATGGACTGGAGGCGTTCTGGATTCCGTCGTACGGCCCTGAGATGCGCGGCGGAACCGCCTCGTGCACCGTCATCGTTGCTGACGAGGAGATCGGGTCGCCCGTCGTCGACCGTTACGACGCGGCAGTCGTGATGAATCCCCCGTCGCTCGCCAGGTTCGGACCCCGCGTGGCGGACGGCGGGCTGCTGATCGCCAATGCGTCCTTGCTGGGCGACGCGAGCGCGGAACGGCCGGAGATCGACGAGCTGCGCGTCCCCTGCACGGAGCTGGCGGCGAGCGCCGGTGACGACAAGCTGGTGAGCGTGGTGGCCCTGGGCGCACTGGTCGGGCGACTCGGCTGGGTCACGCGCGAATCGGTGATCGAGGCCATCCGCGAGGTCGTCGGCGTCAAGCGTCCGGAGATCCTGGAGGCCGATCTGGGGGCCTTCGAGGCGGGCGTTCGGGCAGGCGCCGTCGCCGTTCCCGTCTAGGCGCGCCCCAGCAGGTCGCTCCCCAGGGCGGCCATCCAGGCACACAGTGCCAGCGTCAGTACGCCGCTGACGATGCCGGTCGCCATGCCTGGCAGTGCGAGGCTGACCGCGGTGGTCAGCGCGCTCATCACCAGCACGCCGGCGAGCAGGAATCCGACCATCGGCGACGGAACGCCAAACGACCAGGCGGTCCAGATCGTCGCCAGCGCCCAGAGCAGGAACGGGGTGATGCCGACCCCGCCGGTGAGGAACGACGTGTTAAGCGAGATGACGCCTACGACCAGCAGGAGCTGACCGACCGCGACCAGCACCAGGCCCGCGATCGCCAGCCAGCTCAGGATGCTGAACCACCAGCCGGCCTCGTCTCCCGCGAGCAGCAGGACGGCGAGGACCGGCAGGATGAGCAGGAGCGTCGTC
>Ga0224510_10000373_pt1 | contig 35756 bp, 28 predicted proteins | sample SF_May12_sed_USG_FD_170161 | JGI IMG/M metagenome (GOLD analysis project Ga0224510, IMG submission 170161) | Sediment microbial communities from San Francisco Bay, California, United States - SF_May12_sed_USGS_4_1 | ecosystem: Environmental > Aquatic > Marine > Sediment | place: USA: California... | reverse complement strand
TTCATTTTGAGGGACGATTGGATGGTCACTTGGCGCTTTGATTGATAACTGACACAGAATTTTGAACACCCTCTTGAAATGTATTAGTTTCTGCAATTTTTTTGTGATTTTTTGAAACTCCATCTTATCTATGCTGCCGTGCGCATTTTTTGGGCGAATATTTCAAACTCTCTAGCAGGGATAGGTTTGCTGTAGTAATAGCCTTGAATAATGTCGCATTGTTGTTTCCTAAGGAAGTTAAGTTGGTCTAGCGTTTCAACGCCTTCGGCCACAACCTCTAATCCTAGACTGTGAGCCATCGCTAGTATTGCAGATGCGATATCGCCATTTTCTCCGTTTTTCCCTATGTCTTTAATAAATGCGCGGTCTATTTTTAGTGAATTCAATGGCAACTTTTGCAAGTAGCTTAGCGATGAGTATCCAGTTCCAAAGTCATCCATAGCCGTATGGAACCCCATGCTTTGAATGGCGGTAAGGATTTCATGAATATCCTCAAAGTTATTTATGGCAATACTTTCTGTTACTTCTATGTCGATAAGATTTGGAGAGATTTTTGTGTCTTCAACAATTATTTCAAGTTTTTCCAGAAGATCCGGGTCTGCGAACTGAATGCTTGACATATTTACACCAATAACAAAATCACCAAGGCCTGAGTCAGACCAGTATTTTGCTTGTGATGCGGCTTGTCGTAGAACCCAGCAGCCTATGTCTGATATAAGACCAATTTCTTCAGCTAGACCGATAAATACGTCCGGAAAAATTAGTCCTCGTTGAGGATGATGCCAGCGTATAAGGGCTTCAGCACCTACAATTCGTTCTGTTTTAGAGCATATTTTTGGTTGATAGTAAAGCTCGAATTGTTTTTTTTCGTAAGCTACCCGAAGATCTTTTTCAAGTTGGAACTTTTCATGGTTCCTTTTGTTCATTTCGCTGGTTACGTAGTTAGCTTGATTTCCACCATTTTGTTTTGAATACTGAAGGGCGACTTCAGCTCCTCTCATAAGTTCAGATTCAGAGTCCGATTCTAGAGGATAGACAGAAATACCTATGCTAATGGTGATATGGAATGGTGATTCGTTAATCATGTAATCTTTATTTGATAGTGATTTTAAAATATTTTCTGATAGCGAATCAATGCTGTCTATATGACTTATGTTGCTTGCAATAATTGCAAATGATTCGCTTGAGAATCTGCTTATAAAAATATTCTTTTCAGAAATAGACTTTAAAATGTCTGACATTGTGTGAATTATGTTGTCGCAGTTCTCATGTCCAAAAGATTCTATTATCTTTTTGAACTCATCAATAGATATGAGAAGAACTGAAAGCAATTTCTCATTCTTGGATGCATTATCTATTTCTGAAGACAGGTGCTTGTTAAACGAGTTTCTGTTTGGTAGATCAGTCAGGCTATCATAGCGTAATTGATAATCGAGTCTTTTTGACACTTCCTTGTATTGTGTAATGTCCTGTATGGTTCCAATTAATTTTCCTGCGTTTGTATAGTTGTCTATAACATATTCTGTGTTGCTAAGTAAGAAAGATTCTTGGTTATTTATAATCATTCTGAATTCTGTCATGTATCCTTTTTTATTATTTATTGAATTTTCAATGGTAGACATTGCAGATGATTTGTCATCATTGCAAAGTGAGTCAATGAATTCGGAAAGAGATGATTCATTGGATTCAATTCCAAGTATTTCTATTGTTTCGTTAGAAAATGTTATTCTTTTGTCGTCGGTTATTTCTATATATCCTAGCTTAGCCAGTTTTTGTGCTTGTTGATTCTTTATTTGTGAGACTATTATTTCCTTTTTCATGTCTCTATTTCGGATCGCATATTTTACGCGTTGGCTGAGTAGTGTCCATTGTACTGGTTTTGTTATAAAGTCAGTGGCACCAGCCTGATAGGCTTTTTCGACTGACTCAACATCGTTTGATCCAGTTAGCATGACAATGGGAAGGCTGGCGTCGTCCGCAAATTCTCTAATTAATCTGCATGTGGTGTAACCATCCATTTTTGGCATCATTACATCTAAAATTACTAAGTCTGGGCATTTTTCTTTGCAAATATGAATTGCAGTCTGGCCATCTGCTGCATCAATTACATTAAATCCGTCTTTTGAAAGGGATTTTGTTACAAGTTTTCTTGTAATATTGTCATCATCAACAATGAGTAGTGTTATATTTTTCTGTGTCATAATTGGACTCTAACAAGCAATGTCAAATTGGTGTGATAGAAAGCGGTTAAACTCATACTGAAGGTCTGTAATTTTGTTTTTTGCAGATTGTAAATCATTCTTTTTAGAAAGTGATTCAAGGTCTGCGCACACTCTTGCAACTTGAATTATTCCCAAGTTACTGCTGCTGCTTTTTAATAGGTGGGCGCTGGCGGCAGAATTGTCGGAGTCGTTATCAGCAATATATTTACTGAGATCCTGAATGATATGTGGAGTATTGTTTTTGAATTCATTGTACAGATCATGAACCTCGTTTCCCATAATGGAAAGCAATTCATGATATATTTCTGTGTTGATTACGTCGCTATCTGACATTGTTTTACCCTGCCATTTTTAGTGGACTGTAATTTTTTATCCATTTCTTCAAAATAGTAGTTACCTGATCGTATCTGACTGGTTTTGAAATGTAGTCGTCCATGCCAGAATCAAGGCATTTCTCTCTATCACCTTTCATTGCATTGGCTGTCATGGCAATGATGATATTTCTATTCTTTTCAGAATTCCGTATTTCTCTTGTCGCGGTATATCCGTCCATGATCGGCATTTGGCAATCCATAAATATGGCGTGATAATTTCTATTTTTGGCCAATTTTACTGCTTCTAGTCCATTATTGGCTATATCAAAGGATATTCTTTGCTTTATTAACATTGTAGATATTACTTTTTGATTTATTGAATTATCTTCGGCAATCAATATAGTTATCTCTGAGTTGTTAATCTCGGGTGTCTCTGTTTGGATGTTTGGCCCTGATGTTTTGTGGTTTTCTAGGGTGTTGAAAATTGTGTTTAATAAAATATTTCTTCTAACAGGCTTTGTTATAAATTCGTGTACACCTATAAGATTTGACTTCTTTATTTCAAGAGTTTCTGTTGATGAGCTGAGAACAATTATTCTAGTTTCCATTATTCTTGGATCTGATTTAATTAGTCTGCTAGTCTCTAATCCGTCAAGGTCAGGCATGGCAACATCCATGAGGACAATTTTGTATGGTAAGTGGGTTTCAGCAGCTTTGATTAGTTCATCTATGGCATCTCGTCCATTCGTTACGCAGTTATGAGGAAATCCCCAGCGTGCCAAGTGGGTTGATATAAGAGATAGATTGGTTTTGTTATCGTCTACAACAAGAATTGGCGTTTTTTGAGTAACCTCAAAATCGGCGATGGAATCATTGGTCCTTTTGCTTTTTATTAGTTTTATGGTGAAATGAAAACGGCTACCGTAACCTGGCGATGATTCAACGAGGATATCTCCGCCCATAAGGTTGCAAAGTTGTTTAGATATGGATAATCCTAACCCAGTGCCACCGAATTTCCTTGTGGTGGAGCCATCTTCCTGTGCGAACGCGTCAAATATTATTTTTTGTTTATCTTCTGAAATCCCTTTTCCAGTGTCTGAAACTTCAACCAGAAGAACTATATCGTTTTCTGATTGTTCTTGGAGAGATGCCTTGACAGAAACTTCACCCTTTTCAGTAAATTTAATGGCATTGCCGATAAGATTAGATATTATTTGTTTTAGTCTGGTGCTGTCGCCTTTGACAAATTCAGGTACATTTGATGATGTGTAGCATGTTAATTCAAGTCCCTTCTTATGTGCTTGGGAGGCCATGAGGTCTGTAATATCTTCAATGGAATCTCTAAGATTAAATTCCACGCATTCAAGATCTATTTTTCCAGCTTCTATCTTTGATAAATCAAGGACATCGTTAAGAATTACAAGAAGCGAAAGTGCTGAAGAAGATGCGGTCTTGACAAAATCACGTTGTTCATTCTGAAGACTTGTTTCTGATAAAAGCTCCAGCATGCCGATAAGGCCATTCATCGGTGTCCGTATTTCATGGCTCATATTGGCCAGGAATTCTGACTTCGACCGATTGGCTATCTGAACCTGGCTAAGTGCATTCCTAAGATCGTTGGTTCTTTCGGATATGCGTAATTCAAGCTGGTTGTTAATGTGCTCTATTTCTCGTTGAAAATTATTCTTCTTCTCAATCTCTGAATTCAAATTGTCAATTATTGGCGATGTTACCCCATTGAACAATCCTGTGGAAAATATAATAAGGAGTGTGGCGCAAATAATTGATACAGTGGCGGTAAATAAGAATGAATTTAATAGCGCATCACTGTTGTATGAAGCGATTAATGTGGAATTAATTTCTGGAATGTTTTTGTAAATATAGATGGTGTTGTTTCCAGTTACTGGGTGGATGTCTTCATGTGTACTGCTTTTTCCTGAGGAAATATCCATGAATTGAGTGAATTGGTTGATGGTTTCCTGGTCTATATTCTTTAAATCGGTATCGTCGCTGTAGATGATTTTTATGTTGCCATCGACTTTTTCAACCAAGGTGTATTTTGTGTGTGATTCATCTGAAACAACCCCATTTCGACTCTCAATGAATTGGGATATTGTGGCGCCAAACGCCCCCAGAGGGTGATCTTGCTGGCTATTTTCGGCATCAAAGCGTGCAACGGAAGATAAGAATTGTGCCTTGCCTAGGACTTCAGACTGTAGTCTATCCTTTTCGATATTTAGCAGGGCGTTATAGACCAGTGTAAGCGTGATAAAGATCGATATCGCTGAAATGATTATCATAGATACCGAAAGAAAATTGAATCTTGCCTTTGTTGAGATCCTACTTGCTTCCCTAGTGGCGTATATCCCCAGTGATGAGATGATTACTGATATCATGCCTGTTATGAGGGCAATGGTGTCATTGCTTAAATGAAGAATATCATTAAGCCCTTTCTGCTCGACTGCATGTAATGTTAATGCGGCCATGCCAGTGTAATGCATGCCGCAAATGGCAATGGCCATGACAAATGCTGCCACATACTGATAGGTAGATTGTTGATATCGGTTTTCTGATAAGTGTGCCAGTATCCGCAGTGCCGCCAGGCTGGCAACGAATGCAATGATGACAGATAGCGTGACCAGAAATTTGTCATGGTGCATGGATGCGGGAAGCTGCATGGCAGCCATGCCGAGGTAATGCATTGAACTGATTCCGCTTGCCATGATTGCGGCGACAAAAATGTTTTTTGCGCTGATTCTTTTCTCAATGGATTGACTGAGCGCTATTCTGGAAATGATGAGTGCAGCTGCGAGTGATAACAGTGTCTCAAGGGCGTTGTATTCAACGTTAACTGGCAGCTTTAATGCCATCATGCCAATAAAATGCATGCCCCATATGCCTGTGCCCAGGGTGAATGCGCCGGCATTTATCCAGGTTTTTCTGTTGGATGAGGATTGCTGTATGACCAGATAAAACCGAATGGCCGCAAACGACGTTAATGCTGCAATTACGAATGAAAGTGCAACTAATTTGAAATCATAACTTTGGGTTAGGATGTTGGAGTCCATGTTCAACGCCTCAAGAATCTTCTGTTATATCGGAGAGTTCCAAGGCGTATATCAGTGGATGGTGTAAAAACTTCGTAACAAAGTTAACGAAGTTGTGTTCTTTTTATCGAAATTTATGCGGTATTTATGGTTCGAAATGCTTTCACGAAAAACTTTGCTGGATTAAACTAGTAAATTTTCCAATGTTTTTTCAAACATGAAAGACACTTTATCGAGATCGTCAGCTTTGATGCATTCGTTTAATTTGTGAATGGTGGCATTGATGGGGCCAAGTTCGACGACTTGCGCACCCGTGGGGGCGATGAATCGGCCATCGGAGGTGCCACCGCTGGTGGATAGTTCAGTTTCAATGCCGGCGACTTCGCGGATCGCTTTTTGCACCGCACCTACCAGCTCGCCTGGTTGGGTTAGAAACGCTTGCCCAGAGAGTACCCATTTCAATTCATAGTCAAATCCGTACTTGTCGAGAATGGCTGCAGTACGTTGCTTGATAATGTCGTCGGTGATTTCGGTAGAGAAGCGGAAATTAAAAATGACTTCCATGTTGCCAGGTACGACATTGGTCGCGCCAGTGCCTGAATTGATGTTGGAAATCTGGAACGTGGTTGCAGGGAAAAATTCGTTGCCGTTATCCCAGACTTCGGCACACAAATCGGCCAGTGCTTGTGCGGCAAGATGAATTGGATTTTTGGCCAGATGCGGATAGGCCACGTGACCTTGCACACCTTTGACAGTGAGATAGCCGTTGATGGAGCCGCGACGGCCATTTTTCACTACGTCACCGGCAATGCGGGTGGACGAAGGTTCGCCGACGATGCAGTAATCGATTTTTTCATTGCGCGCTTCCAGATGCTCAACCACTTTGACGGTGCCGTTGATGCTTGGACCTTCTTCGTCGCTGGTGATCAGAAATGCAATGGAGCCTTTATGGTCGGGATGATTTTTCACGAAGCGTTCGCAGGCGGTGACCATGGCTGCGAGACTGCCCTTCATGTCGGCTGCGCCGCGACCGTAGAGCATGCCATCGATAATTATTGGCGCGAACGGTGGGGTGTCCCACTTTTCCAGTGGGCCGGTGGGCACGACATCCGTGTGGCCAGCGAAAGCCAACAGTGGGCCTTCGCTGCCACGACGGGCCCAAAAATTATCCACGTCATCAAAGCGCAGTCGCTCGGCTTTGAATCCAATCGCCTCAAGGCGCTGAATCATCAGCTCCTGACAGCCGTGGTCTTCGGGAGTCACGGAAGGGCGGGAGATCAGATCAAAGGCGAGGTCGATTGTGTCAGACATGGATAACTTTCAAATTAGGAAAAAAGAGTGGCGTAACCGTCGGCACTGAAGCCAACGATGCGTTTGTTGCCCAGATCTAACACTGGACGCTTGATGATGCCGGGATTGTCGCGCATCAATGCAATGGCGCTGTCGCGATGGATGTTGTCGCGGGTCGCTTGATCTACTTTGCGCCACAACATGCCGCGAGTGTTGAGCAACATCTCCCAGCCCAGTTCTTTTTCCCAGGCCAGGAGGGTGTTGTCGGTCAGACCATCTTTACGCACATCGTGAAACTGAAACTCGACACCATGATCGGTCAGCCATTGCATGGCTTTTTTCATGGTGTCGCAGTTTTTAATGCCGTAAATGGTGACCATCTTAGTCGATGTTGCGCAACAGTTCGTTGATACCAACTTTAGCGCGAGTCTTGGCATCTACCTGTTTGACGATGACTGCACAGTACAGTGAGTATTTGCCGTCTTTGGAAGGCAGGTTGCCAGAAACCACCACGGAGCCGGCAGGAATGCGACCGTAAGTCACTTCGCCAGTTTCGCGGTTGTAAATCTTGGTGGACTTGCCGATGTACACGCCCATGGAAATAACCGAGCCTTCTTCAACGATCACGCCTTCAACAACTTCAGAGCGTGCGCCGATGAAGCAGTTGTCTTCGATGATGGTAGGCGCAGCCTGCAGAGGCTCAAGTACGCCACCGATACCAACGCCGCCAGACAAGTGCACGTTTTTACCGATTTGTGCGCAGGAACCAACCGTTGCCCAGGTGTCAACCATGGTGCCGCTGTCGACGTAGGCACCGATGTTAACGTAGGAAGGCATCAGTACGGTGTTGGGAGCGATGTAGGCGCCTTTGCGTACAGTGGCAGGTGGCACAACGCGAATGCCACTTTCAGCGAACGCGCGTGAATCCATGTGATTGAATTTGGTTTCAACCTTGTCGTAAAACTTGGAGAAACCGCCGTCGATGACTTTGTTGTCTTCGATACGGAATGACAGCAGTACGGCTTTTTTCAGCCACTCGTTGACAACCCAGTCGCCATTTTTCTTTTCGGCAACGCGCGCTGCGCCGCTGTCGATCAGGTTGATGGCTTCTTTGATGGCGCTTTTGGTTTGCGCGTCAACGGTCATCGGCGTGATGTCAGCGCGGCGCTCAAAGGCTTCTTCGATAATGCTCTGTAAGTTGCTCATGGGTGTTTCTCCAGTTCAAAAAATTTAAAGGGATTCGATAAATTGGCGAATGCGTTTGGCGGCGGTTACGCATTCATCCAGCGTGGCAACCAATGCCATGCGGACATGATTGGCGCCGGGATTGATGCCGTGCGCTTCGCGTGACAGATAACTGCCGGGCAGTACGGTGACATTTTGTTGGGCAAATAATTGTTGGGTGAACAGTGTGTCGTCGATAGTGGTTTTCGCCCACAAATAAAAACCGGCATCAGGCTGTTTGACATCCATGACGGGCGACAGAATCTTCAGCACTGCATCGAATTTGATGCGATACAGCTCGCGATTTTCCAATACGTGTGTTTCGTCATTCCAGGCGACGGTGCTGGCGATTTGTGCCGGCGGTGGCATGGCGCAGCCGTGATAAGTGCGGTAACGCAAAAATTGCGCGAGCACGTCCGTATCGCCAGCCACAAATCCAGAGCGCATGCCCGGCAGGTTGGAGCGTTTGGACAGACTGTGAAATACCACGCAGCGTTTGAAGTCGTTACGACCGATTTTGGCGCAAACCTGCAGCAAGCCCAGCGGCGGATTGGCTTCATCGGGATAAAGTTCGGAATAACATTCGTCGGAGGCGATGACAAAATCGTACTTGTCTGCCAGTTCGATCAATTGCAGCAGTTGTGCTTCAGGAATTACTGCACCGGTAGGATTGCCCGGTGAACAAACGTAGATCAACTGACAGCGCTGCCAAACTGATTCCGGCACTGCAGAAAAATCGGGCAGGTAGCCGGTGTCTGCCGTGGTGTTCATGAACCAGGGTTCAGCGCCGGACAAAAACGCCGCACCTTCGTAAATCTGGTAAAACGGGTTAGGGCTGATCACCAGCGCGTCTGGCGTGGGGTCGATGATCGCCTGCGCAAAGGCAAACAGCGCTTCGCGGGTGCCGTTGACCGGGATGATCTGGGTTTCCACGTCGGTGCGGGCGGCAAAGCGGCGCTCTATCCAACGGGCGATGGATTGGCGTAATTCGACACTGCCTTTGGTTAATGGATAGCCAGAGAAACCGTCCATGTGGTCGGCAAATGCCTGTTTGACGAATGCGGGCGCCGGGTGTTTGGGTTCACCAATGGACAACGCAATGTGTTCCAGCGACTGTGGCGGCGTGATGCCCGCCTTGAGTTTGGCCAGTTTTTCAAACGGATAGGGCTGTAGTTTGCGTAAATTCGGGTTCATGCCATCTATAGATGTGAGGAAAGCGCCAGGGCGCGTAGTATAACCAAGGGGAATGCTAAGTTCTACCGCCAATGGTTTGGACAGGGACAAGTCGCTGTTTTTGTGATTTAATTTGCGGCATGTTTAAACCTCTCGAAATTTTTGTTGGTCTTCGCTATACCCGCGCCAAGCGGCGGAATCACTTTATTTCTTTCATCAGCCTGATCTCCATGCTCGGTGTGGCCGTGGGCGTGGCGGCCTTGATCACGGTTATTTCCGTGATGAATGGTTTTGAAAAGGAATTGCGCGAACGCATCCTGGGCATGACAGCCCATGCCACCATTCGTGGTGATGGCAATCAGCTGAAGGATTGGGAACACGTCGCCAAACTGGCTGCCCAGCATCCGCAAGTGGTGGGTTATGCGCCGTTCATCGCAGCGGAAGGCATGTTGAGCGTCGGCGATCACGTCCAGGCCAGCATGGTGCGCGGCATATTGCCTGCCCAGGAACCACAGGTGTCGGATGTGGGCGAAAAAATGGTGCACGGCGAACTGCACAGTCTGGTGCCGGGCGAGTTCGGCATTATTCTCGGCAAAGACCTGGCGCGTCTGCTGGGGGTGATGCGCGGTGACAAGGTGACACTGATTGTGCCCCAGGCCAATGTGACGCCGGCAGGCATTATGCCGCGCATGAAGCGTTTCACCGTGGTCGGCATTTTTGAAGCAGGCATGTACGAATACGACAGTGCCCTGGCACTGATTCACATCGACGATGCCGGCAAGCTGTTTCGCATGCCGGGAGAAGTCAGTGGCGTGCGCTTGAAACTGGCGGACATGTTCCAGTCAATGCTGGTGGTGAAGGATTTGATTGATTCCCTGTCGGGTGAATACTGGGTGAGCGACTGGACACGGCAGCACTCGAATTTTTTCCGTGCGGTGCAAATGGAAAAAACCGTGATGAGTTTGATTCTGACCTTAATCGTGGCAGTGGCTGCGTTTAATTTGCTGTCCACCATGGTGATGACTGTGGTCGACAAGCAGTCTGACATTGCGATTTTGCGTACCCTGGGTATTTCGCCGGGCAGTATTATGGGCATTTTTATGGTGCAAGGCTCGGTGGTCGGGGTGGTAGGTACCCTGTTGGGCACGGTCGGCGGTGTGCTGTTGGCGCTGAATGTGCCGACGATTGTGCCGGCGCTGGAGCAGTTGTTGGGCACACAATTCCTCAGTGCGGAAGTGTATTACATCAGTGAATTGCCTTCGGAAATGCGCTGGTCCGATGTCTATACCATCAGTTCTACCGCGTTTGTGCTGTGTTTGCTGGCGACGGTTTATCCTGCCTGGCGCGCATCGCGCGTGCAGCCGGCGGAGGCGTTGCGCTATGAGTGAGTTGGTGATTGATTGCCGACAACTGGGCAAGACGTTTGATGACGGCCATTTGAAAGTTGACGTACTGAGCAGTGTTGATTTGCAGGTGCGTGAAGCCGAACGTATCGCGATTATTGGTGCGTCAGGTTCGGGCAAATCGACGCTGCTGCATTTGCTCGGCGGTCTGGATAAACCAAGTCGCGGCGAAGTGCGTGTGCTTGGGCAGAACATGGCGCAAATGCGCGAAAAGGAAAAAGGGCGTTTTCGTAATCGCCACTTGGGATTTGTTTATCAGTTTCATCATTTGTTGCCGGAATTTACTGCGCTGGAAAATGTTGCCATGCCGCGTTTGATAGCCGGCGTGAGCGTGGCGCAGGCACGCGATGAAGCAGCGATGTTGTTGCAACGGGTTGGTTTGGGTGAGCGTTTGAAGCACAAACCTGGCGAGTTGTCCGGCGGCGAGCGGCAGCGCGCAGCGATTGCCCGCGCGCTGGTAAACAAACCGCAATGCGTGTTGGCCGATGAGCCGACCGGTAATCTGGATTACAAAATTGCTGATCAAGTGTATGACCTGATGCTGGAGCTGAATGCCGAATTCAAAACCAGTTTTGTGGTGGTGACGCATGATCCCAATCTGGCCAAGCGCATGGATCGGGTGTTGATGCTGGATCAGGGCGTATTGAAACCGGTTGAACGCAGCGTATAAAAAAATTTAAAGCACCGTAGTATTGGATTCACATTCTCGCAGGATGCGGGGAGGACACATGCGATTAGGGATTATCGCGTTTGCCTTTGGTTGCTGGCTGTGCCAGCAGCAGGCGCAACTGATCTCCAGCGACTGGCTCTGGGCAGGATTGCCGGCGCTGGCGTTGATTTTTCTTCCCCGGATTTTCCCCAAACTGCTCGCCGCATTGGTGATGGGTTTTCTATACGCCAATGCCTACGGGCTTTACATGGCGTCGCAGCCATTTTCATCGGATTGGGAGCGACAAACCCTGCGTATCACCGGCGCGGTGGCGTCGTTGCCGCAAGTCGATGAGCAAGGCGCCAGTTTTTTATTTCACGTTGAGCAGTTGCAGTGGCACGAGCATGTCTATTCCTGGCAGGGCAAAGTTCGTCTGCGCTGGCGTGACGATTCTCGACATGAACGGCCGGTGTTGCGTGCCGGAGATCGCTGGCAGTTGTCGGTACGCTTGCAGCGACCGCATGGCAATGCCAACCCCGGCAGTTTTGACGCCGAAGCATGGATGTTTGCCCAAGGCATCAAGGCAACAGGATCGGTGACTGCGGCAGAGCAGGCGCGAGTGCTACCGGAGGTCGATCATCGTTTCGCCCTGCACCGGGTGCGTCAGGCGGTATTTGATCGACTGCAACAGACGTTGCCAGATTCGGTGAGCAAGGGGTTGTTGGTCGCGCTAGCCATGGGTGATCGTTCGCTGATGACTGCCGAGCATTGGCGAGTGCTGATGGCCACCGGTACCAATCATTTGATGGCGATATCCGGACTGCACATTGGGCTGCTGGCGGGCTTGGCGTTTTGGCTGGCGCGCTGGCTTTGGTCTCGTTCGGCAGCGTTATGTTTGCGTCTGCCTGCGCCAAAAGCCGCGGCATGGGCGGCGATGCTGGCGGCGACATTGTATGCCTTGCTGGCAGGTTTTGCGGTGCCCACCCAGCGTGCCTGGGTGATGACCATGGTGGTGATGTGGGCGCTGTGTTTTTTTCGGCCACTGGCAAAATCACAGGTGCTGTGTCTGGCCTTGTTGGCGGTGTTGTGCTGGGACCCGCTGGCGGTACTCAGCGCTGGATTCTGGTTGTCGTTTGCGGCGGTGACATTGATTGTCTATGTTTTGGCGCATCGCTGGCGTGGTTATTCACGCTGGCAACAGTGGGGGCGAATTCAGTGGGCGTTGGGGGTGGCGCTGCTGCCGTTGACCTTGCTGTTTTTTCAGCAATCATCGCTGTTGGCGCCGCTGGCCAATTGGGTGGCGGTGCCGTGGGTGAGTGTGCTGGTGGTGCCGGCCTTGTTGATCGGTTGCGGCGTGATGTTTATCTGGCCGTGGCTGGCAACGTGGATATTTGCCCTGGTCAGCGGTGCTATGGATTGGTTGTGGCTGTTGCTACAATGGCTGGCGTCGTGGCCCCTGGCGGTGTGGCAGCATGCGATCGCTGCGCCGTGGGTGCTGCTGGCGGCCATGCTGGGGGTGGCGTTATTGTTGGCACCGCGCGGCTGGCCGGGGCGAGTCCTGGGGCTGGTGTTTTTGTTACCGCTGGTGGCGCTTGCGCCGAATCAACTTGCTGAAGGTGAAGCGGATTTTTATTTGCTCGACGTGGGGCAAGGGCTGGCGGCTGTAGTGCGTACTCAGCAACATTGGCTGGTGTTCGACGCCGGGGCGCGGATCAGTGATGAGCTGGACCTGGGACAGTCGGTCGTCGGGCCGTTTTTGCGGACCCTGGCAGCGACCCGGATTGATGCATTGCTAGTGTCTCACGGAGATAACGATCACATCGGTGGGGTGGAATTTTTGCGTCGGCAGTGGCCGGTAAAACGATTACTGACCTCGGTACCGCAGCGTTTGCCGGGCAGTGAGCCTTGTCACGTTGGCCAACACTGGCAGTGGGACGGGGTGGATTTTGAAATGCTGCATCCGCATGACGGGCAATTATTGCGCAGTGAAAACGATCAATCCTGTGTGCTGCGTGTGAGATCGGCGGGCGGTAGTGTATTATTGGCGGGTGATATTGAGCTGCGCGCCGAGCAACAGTTGCTGGAGCGCGATGCGGATCGTTTGCAGGCGGATATTCTGGTTGCGCCGCATCATGGCAGCAAGACTTCGTCATCTGCGGAATTTGTCGCAGCGGTGCAGCCTGAATATGTGCTGTACGCGGTGGGATACCACAACCGTTTTGGTCATCCATCACCGCAGGTGATGGCGCGTTATCGGGCGCAGGGCAGTCAGGCATTGCGCAGCGATGTGGATGGAAATATTGGTTTTCAATTGCGGCAAACCGGCATCGGTGAACCGCAACTTTACCGGCAGCAGTATCGACGCTACTGGCATTGGCAGTAAAAAATTGCAGAGGTGACATGTTACAGATCGTAATTTCCGGTGGCTGGTTAATGGTTCCCATTATCCTCTGTTCCATCGCTGCATTGGCTATCACCGGGGAACGCTACTGGACTTTGCGCCGTCAGCGTGTGGTGCCCGATAACTTGGTGAGCAGCATTTACCAATTGTACAAACACAATAAACTGGATCAGCATTCGGTGGATGTGTTGCGCGACAATTCACCCCTGGGTCAGGTATTGGCGGCGGGTCTGGACAATATTGATCGCAGTCGCGAAGTGATGAAAGAAGCCATCGAAGAAACCGGTCGTCACGTCGTGCATGAACTGGAACGCTATCTCAATCCGCTCGGCACTATTTCGCAAATTGCACCGCTGTTGGGTTTGCTTGGTACCGTGGTGGGCATGATCAAAGTATTTACCGTGATTTCAACCCAAGGCATAGGCAATCCGGGTGTGCTGGCCGGAGGTATTTCCGAAGCGTTGATCACAACAGCGGCGGGATTGACGGTGGCGATACCGTCGCTGATGGCGTTGCGTTATTTTCGCCGGAGGATTGATGATTATGTTGTTACCATGGAGCAGGAATCGATCCGGTTGGTGGAAATGATTCATGGCGAACGCGAAACGCGGGGAGCTGGGCATTGAACTTTCGCAAGCGACGCGTTGAAGATTCAGAAATCAACATTACGCCGCTCATCGACGTGGTGTTTTTGTTGCTGATTTTTTTCATGGTGTCGACCACGTTCAAGCAGGATTTTGAAGTCGGGATTGATTTGCCCAAGTCCAGTTCCGAGGCGAATCTTCTAAACCGGACCATTGAAATCACCATCGATGCCACTGGCCGTTATTACGTCAATCATCAGCAACTGGTGAACACCCACCCAGATACATTGCGACGAGCGTTGGCCAAAGTGGCCGGCGATGATCGTAATTTGCCGGTGATACTCAGTGCTGATGGCAAAACACCTCACCAGGCCGTCATCACCGCATTGGATGCGGCACGACAACTGGGATTTAGTCGTTTGACCTTTGCCACTCAGCAGGAAAGCAAATAGTTGGCGTATCTTTTTCCTAACCTTTTTGCCGCGCAGATCATGCGCGCATGAGCCAAAAAATACACTATGTCAAAAAAGCCTATTGATTTAAACGACGGCAAAGCGGTTTACCGCCGTCTTTTGGGATATGTCAAACCCTACTGGAAAGCATTCATCATTGTGATCATCGGCATGGCGATGGTGGCAGCCACAGAAGTTGGATTTGCCGCACTGATCAAACCCATGCTCGATGGCACATTTGTCGAGAAAGATCCGTTCTGGATCACCGTGATTCCGTTGGCGTTGATCGGTATTTTTCTGGTGCGTGGTATCGGCAGCTTTGCGACCAGTTATTTGATGTCGTGGGTTGGGCGTCATGTGGTCAAGGATATGCGCAGCGAAATTTTTGATCATCTGCTGCTGTTGCCCACCCGCTTCTATGACAAAAATGCGTCCGGGCAAATTATTTCCAAAATTATTTATGATGCCGAGCAAGTCAGCGATGCCTCCAGCCGGGCGTTGACCATTATCATTCAGGACAGTTTGGTGTTGATTGGTTTGATCGGCTGGATGTTTTATCTCAGCTGGGAAATGACCTTGGTGTTTTTAATCATCGGCCCGGTTATGGCGGTGATGGTGGCCAGCATTAATCGTCGGGTACGACGTGATTCGCGCCGTTTGCAGGATTCCATGGGGAATGTGACGGAAATTTCCCAGGAAGCGATTGAAGCGCAGCGCGTGGTCAAAATTTTTGGCGGCAAGGATTACGAGCGCCAAGGCTTTGATAAAGCCAATGAGTACAATCGCAAGCAGTTTATGAAAATCGTCAGCACGCAGTCGGCCTATGTGCCCTTCGTGCAGTTGGTGGCAGCGTTGCTGTTGGCGCTGATTATTTATTTGTCCACCCGCCCCGGCGAAGAAGTGATGACGGTGGGAACGTTCATGTCGTTTATTTCGGCGATGCTGATGTTGTTTCCACCGTTAAAACGACTGACCACGGTGAACGTAGTGTTGCAGCGCGGTGTTGCCGCAGCGCAAAGTATTTTTGGGTTGCTTGAAGAAAAAGCAGAAATCGATCGTGGCACACAAACGCTGGCGCAGGTGCGTGGCGATGTGCGGTTCGAGAATGTTCGTTTTAGTTATGACAGCGACAAAGGCGAAGTGCTCAAAGGCGTGAATTTCAGTGTGCCATCGGGCAAGTCAGTCGCCTTTGTTGGTCGTTCCGGCAGTGGTAAATCCACGTTGGTGAGTTTGTTGCCGCGTTTCTATCACCTGGAAAACGGGGTGATCAGTATCGACGGTATCAACATTAACGATTTGCGTATGGATGAACTGCGTAAGCACATCGCGTTGGTCAGTCAGGATATTACCTTGTTCAACGACACCATCGCGCACAACATCGCCTATGGTCGACTGGAAACGGCGACTGAAGAACAAATCATCGAGGCGGCCAAGGCTGCCTATGCCTGGGATTTCATCAAGGATTTGCCTGATGGTTTGAATACCCAGGTGGGCGAGCACGGTGTGTTGTTGTCCGGTGGTCAGCGTCAGCGCTTGGCAATTGCCCGCGCCATTTTGAAAGACGCGCCGATTTTGATTTTGGATGAAGCGACGTCGGCGCTGGATTCAGAATCCGAACGCCATATTCAGGCAGCGCTTGAACAGTTAATGAAAAACCGCACTACGTTTGTGATCGCGCATCGTTTGTCGACCATCGAAAATGTCGACCAGATTGTGGTGATGGATAATGGCGTGGCAGTGGAGCAAGGCACGCATCAGGAACTGATGGCGCGCAACGGCCATTACGCCAATTTGCATCGCATTCAGTTTGGCCATGGTTGATTCTTCTGCCGCCTATGGTGCCAGCTATCCTGCGTTATGGTTGCAGGATGTGCGCGATCGCTGGGCTGGGCAACAGGCGCGCGCCAATGCCCGCTGGGGCTGGGTGAAACCGGCAGAAGGTCGCGGCAAATTGATTTGGCTGCGTGCCGGTGCGTCATCTCGTTCGGTGTTGCTGGCGGCAGAGTTGCTCGCTGCAATTCGTCATCGCCGCCAGGATGTGCGATTGGTGCTGACGTTTGAACAGGATTTGCCAGAGATCTACGCGCCGCGTTTTAAGGGCTTGCGTAAAATCGCCGTGGGCTATGGGTGTTGTGATCGCCCAGCATCAATTCAGCGCATGGTTGAAAATTTAAAACCCCACGGCGTCATTGCGGTCGGTGATACGCCGGGCGAAAATTTTTTGCGCCTGTTGCCATTGTTGGTGGAACACGTTGTGTTGTTTCAGCAGCATCCCATGCCGGCCATGCCCGGCGTAGAAATTTGTTATCCGTTGAACGCGAATGATTTACCGCCGGGGCAGTTGTTTGCACTGGCAGCAGATGCGTACACCATGCTGGTGCAGCAGCAGGTGGAGCCCAGTTTTGCCGGCATTGTGCGCGGTGAGCATCTCGACATGCCACTGTGGGCGATGAACGGAATTGATGTGACGGACGCGCCGGACATATTGGCGCAGTGGCAGGCGAGTTCGCTGGCCGAGCAATCGTTGCTGTGTTTGACGCCGGCGAACTGGAATGATGCGGAAGCCCTGCATCAGATCACGCAATCGTTTGGATTGCATAGCGAGCGCTTGAGTCATTGGCGGCGACAAGCGATAGCGCCGGGTTCAATCGTGGTGGTGGATGAAGCGCGCTGGCTGGCGCCGCTGAGTGTCTCGGTGACAGCGCAGCATTTGTTGCGCAGTGAAGAATTGTGGCAGGCGCTGGCAGGTGGAGCGGTATGTACGGCATCGCCGTCGCTGCTGTTGCCGGTGACGGTTGAACGCATCGCCGATGTCGCCGGGTTGTTGGCGTCCTGGCAGGGGTTGATGCAGTCGCCATTTGTGGCGCGCCAGCAGGGCGATGCCTGTCGAAAATTATTTTGGCAGCAGCGCCGTGCCGCGGAATCGATGTTGGATGATTTGTTGAACAGGGTGTATGAGTGGTGAGTTCGCTGGAACAGCGCTGGTACCAAAAAGATACGCAGCCGCCGTTATGGGCGCGCATGCTCGAGCCGGTTTTCCGCACGGTGGCGACGACCCGTCGACGTTTGTATCGACAGGGGCATTTGCGCAGCTATCGTGCGCCGGTGCCGGTGCTGGTGGTCGGCAATATCAGCGTGGGCGGCAGTGGCAAGACGCCGCTGGTGATCTGGCTGGTGGAAATGTTGCGCGATGCCGGCTACAAGCCTGGGGTGATCAGTCGCGGCTACGGTGGACGGGCGGCGCAGTATCCACTGAAAGTGCGCGCGACCACTGCCGTGACCGAGTGTGGTGATGAGCCGCTGTTGATTGCCCGACGCACGGGTGTGCCGCTGGTGGTCGACCCCAAACGCAGCCGCGCCGCCCAGCACCTGCTGGCGCAGTACAAGGTTGATGTGATCATCGCTGACGACGGTTTGCAGCACTATGCGCTGGAACGCGATATTGAACTGGTTGTGGTGGATGGTCAGCGGCGCTTGGGCAATGGTCGTTGCCTGCCGGCAGGGCCCCTGCGCGAGCCGGCCTCGCGCCTGGACGAGGTTGATTTTGTCATCAACAACGGCAGCCGCGCCAAGGGTGAAGTGAGTATGCGGCTGCAGATGGGCGGCGCCTGGCAGCTTACCCATCCGCATGTGTTGCGCAGTATCGACAGCTTTGACGGGCCGGTGCATGCGCTGGCGGGTATTGGTCATCCTGAGCGGTTTTTCCAGCAGTTGGAGAGCCAGGGACTGACGATTTCGCGCCAGCCGTTCGCGGATCATCACGCCTATCAGTCAACGGATTTGCCGACCTCGGGCGAGGTACTCATGACCGAGAAAGATGCGGTAAAATGCCTGACATTCGCCACCGACAACCTGTGGGCCGTTTCGATTCAGGCGCAGTTGCCGGAGAATTTCCGCGAGTCCCTGCTCGCGCTGTTAGCTCAAAAAATGAAGGATTAGTCATGGACCCCAAACTGCTTGATATTCTGGTCTGCCCGATTTGCAAAAGTCGGCTGGTGTACAAAAAGGCGGAAAAAGAGCTGATCTGCAAGGCCGACCGACTGGCTTTTCCCATCCGCGACGATATTCCGGTGATGCTGGAAGAAGAGGCGCGTGAGCTGCCAGCCGACGAGGAAGTCTGATGAGCTACTCCATCGTCATCCCTGCCCGCTATGCCTCGACGCGTCTGCCAGCCAAGCCGCTGCGTGATATCCACGGCAAGCCACTGGTGCAGCATGTGTTTGAATGCGCCAAAAAATCCGGCGCAGACGACATTATCATCGCCACTGACGATGATCGCATCGCCGAAGTTGCACGTGGTTTTGGCGCGCCGGTGTGCATGACTTCGGTGAACTGTGCGACCGGCACCGACCGCCTGGCTGAAGTGGTGAAGCAACAGGGATATGACGAAAATCGTGTGGTGGTGAATCTGCAAGGTGACGAACCCCTGATGCCGCCCGAGGTGATTGATCAGGTGGCCAACAATCTGTTGCAGCGTCCGGCAGCAAGCGTGTCCACCGTGTGTGCTCGCGTGGCCAGCGCCGAAGAATTGTTTGACCCGAATGTGGTGAAAGTGGTGTTTGATGCCCAGGGCTATGCGCTGTATTTCAGTCGCGCGCCGATTCCGTGGAATCGTGACCAGTTTCCTACCGAGTCGCTGGCCGCGAATTCGCCGCACTTCCGTCACATTGGTCTGTATGGTTATCGTGCCGGTTTTCTGGGGCGGTTTGTGACCTGGCCGGCCTGTGTGCTGGAAACGACCGAGTCACTGGAGCAGTTGCGGGTGCTGTTTAACGGCGAACGCATTCATGTGGCTGAGGCAATAAAACGTCCCGGCCCGGGAGTGGATACCGAGGCGGATTTGCGCGCGGTGCAGAAAATTCTGGCCACGGCCTAGTCGTCGAGTTTTTTCTTGTCTGCCGGTGCTGCAGGCTTGCTGGCACCGGCTTTCATGGATTTGGCGATATCGGCTAGCGGCGAGGGGGATTTGTTGGTGGCCACCGGTGTCGCTGGTTTGTCGGCAGGGGGTGCATTACCTTGGGCGATGTTGATGGTAACCACGCCCTTGTCGGTGGTGCACTCAAAACCGTGCGCGTTCCAGCGGATGTGGCCAGTGCGCACCATCTGAATCGCCATTTCAAACAAAATGCCGGCGAAAGCCATGTCGTCACCGCCATCCTCGCGGATTTTTTTCAAAAACTCATCGGCCACTTCGCTGACAAAAATTTCCCGTTTGATACGCTGCTTGGCCATTGGTCTTTTCCGTGTTAGTGAATCGCGGTGGCGACCAGATTGTTGCCGACGACGTTAATCTCAACTTTAATCTCATCGCCCACGGTTTTGCCACTCAGCTGGGCGGCAACGGTTGAAATGTCGATGACAAAGCTGTTTTTGATTGTCAGCGTGGTCGGAGTGATCGGATCGTTGGTAGCGGTGATGATGCCGTGTATCAGCAGCGGGTCAGCGCTGTCGTTGATGCGATCCAAACGAGTCACTATCCAGCTACCGCTGGGTTGCTGGTAGGCGCTCAGTTCCACCCGATCATCGTTACCTAGTTTTTTGATATCGAAATAATGTTCGGGCGTGTAACCCCCCTGATCGCGATTGTCGTTCATGATGGTTTGGTTATTGATGATGAAATCTTTGCCAAACACTGTGATAGCGCTGGGGATAGACGAATTGAGCGCGACACGGCCATTGATGTCCAGATCGGCCTCAATGTGTTGCTCGGCGCTTTCCAGCACTAGGTTGCCATTGCCATCGAACTTGCCTTTAACTTCGATGCGTGCGCCCACGGTGTACGGTGTGGTGTCCTGCACCAGCACGGTGTAGCCGTTTACGGTAAAGCTAGGAGGTGCTGGAGAAACGCTAACCGCACTGATGATGCCTTCCAGTTCCAGTTCCTGGCCATCCTTGCCTTCAAATTCGCGACCACTGGCACTTTTCACTTCAATGCGATTGGCGATCAGCACGCCGCCGCTAAAGCCACTGGTGGACTTAACCTCGACCAAGGCCCCATCTTGCAGTGTAACGTTGCCAATGCCGCCATAACTGATTGTCTGCGATCCGATACTAAAAGTTTTAGCGGTTGGACTTAGCAAACTCACGGTACCTTTCAGTTCAATTTCTTCGCCGGCGGTATAGCTGGCACTCTTAACCTCAACCAAAGTCGCGTGAATGTTGCCCAGACCATCGGCGTAGCCACTGACCTCGACTACGTTGTTGATGGCGATTGAAAGCGCGCCTTCGATTTGGGTTTGATTATCGATGGTGACCACTTGTCCCATGACGGTAATGGTACCGACGTTGTTGAGATCCAGGGTGGTAGCGGTTACTACGCCTTTGAGTTCGTTGTCATATTCAACCGCGCTGGCAACGCCGGTTAATGGATCGTCGGGATCAATCTTGCCGCGTACTTTGACCACCATGCCGATTTTCAGCTCAGTTTCGTTGGCGCCGGCACCATTGAGGCTGACGCTGCTACCGGTGGTTTGGAAATGCACACCGTTGACATAAACACTGCCAAAACCGGTGATGGCGCCCAGGGAAACGACAGGCTCGGTCGTTGGGGTCAGACCGGTGCCGGTTTCGCCACCGCCGGCGCAACCGCTTAACAACGCGGCCAACAACAGGGGAAGGGGGAGAAGGCGTAAGGCGTTCATGGTCTATTTCTCCTGGGAGTCATCTTCAAAGTAAAAAATACCAAGGCCGGCGGCCTTGCGACCTGTCCCCTGGCTGTTGGGGTTGGCGTCGCGGTCATATTCGGCCATTAATCGGTTAACTTCTTCCATCAGCGCCTGGCTGCGACTGGCGATCAATTTTTTGATCAGCGGCAGGGCTTCTTCAGGCAGGTTGTCGTAGTAGACCTTGCGTTGGAAGAACGGCTCTTTCTCGGATTGGTAAATGTTGCGGTCAATGGTGCTGATCAGGCCGTTGACATCCACCCCCAGAATTTTCAGTTTGTCGACTTCGCTGGTGGTGGGAATGTAGGCGCGTTGCAGCAGGTGGATCAGGCCGTCATCGTCGATCTGGATGACGCCTTTTGCATTCAGTTCATCAAAGATTGCGCGCGGTGTCATGTCGCCGCTGTATTGTTTGACCAGGGTAGAAAAGTTGAGTTCGTCTTTGTCGAAGCTCAGGGGTTTGGGATCACCGTCCAGTTGCAGATAGCTGGGATTGTTGATCCAGCCGAAGATAACGCGGGCAACGCGGTGTTGTTCTTTCAGTGAGTAATCAGCATTGCTGGCGTCCATTTGTTGCAGACGGGCCACTTCTTTGCGATTCAAACCGGTGATGGTGGAAATACGGGTCGTGGTTTGCTTTTTATCGTCCAGCGAAAAATCTTTTTCCGCCACATCCACGTAGATTTTGCGTGCGATTTCTTCAAACACGCCGTGTGTCACGCCGTTGCGAAGCATCAGCCGAACCAGTGGGGTCAGCAGCTTTGCCAGGGCGGAGTGAAGAATTTTTTGTTTATCGTCGCTCATCTTTAAAACAGGGGGAGTCGAAACTCCCCCATGCCTCGTTTGCAGATTAGTCTAGGATAACATTAGTTGCAGTCAGTACACCGCCGTTTTCGGTGACGGTAATGACTACCTTGTCCCCGGCAGCAAAGCCGGTAGCATTAGACAACACATCCAAATTCATCGTAGGGGCCAGAGAGGCATCACCGATGATCATGTGGCCTAGCGTGGTGGTATTGTCGACGATTTTGCCTTTCAGCTCTTCCGTGTTGCCGCTGGCGTCATCGCGTTTCATATTGAGTGCCACCAGATTTCCTGTGGCTGCGTCAATGGCCAGCTTCACTTCAATCCAGTCACCATTCACTAAATCATCCACGCCAAAGTAGCGTTGTGCGCCCACATCCAGATCATCTTTCACCATGGTGTTATTGGTGAGATAAATGGTTTGTCCCAGGATGGTGACGGACTTGTTGGCAACGTCAACGCTGTCGACAAAGCCTTTGATTTCCAGATCGCTGTCGCCCATACCGGAGTCAATTTCGTTGACGATCAGCACGCCAGTGGCGTCGCCCTTGCCTTCGATGCGGGCTTTAGCGCCTACTACCAGTTTGGCTGATTCTTCCGCCATTTTGCCGGCTTCTTCAACCACCAGTTTGGCCAACTGACCATTGATGGTGAAATCAACGCTCAGGCCATCGAGAGAAGGAGTGCCGACACTGGTAATCATACCGGACAATTCGATGTCTTCATTTTCAGCGACTTCGACACCCAGTTCGCCATTGCCTTCCACTTCGATTTTGCTGGCGACGAAGGTGTTGCCGGCAGGTGCGGAAGTGGTTTTGGCTTCGACGTACAAACCGTTCGCGATTACAGCAGGAACTTCTGCAGCTTGGTTATAGTCGATGGTCATTCCGCCCAATTTGAAGGTTTTTGCAGTGCTGTCTAGCATGCTGATCAGCCCCTTCAACTGGATTTCATCACCCTGTACATGGGCCTGTTTTTTCACTTCCACGCGAGTGGCGAAAATATTGCCGTCGCCGCTGGTGAAACCGCTGATTTCAACAATGTTGCCGGCTGCGATGTCAGCGGGGGAGAGTTGACCTGCAACTGAGCTTTCAAACACGGTGTCTGCGGTAATGGTGACGGTTTGACCCATGACGGTTAGCGTGTTGTCGATGCCGATGTTGTTGGCAGCTACCGTGCCTTCCAGGTTATCGGCAAAATCTACGCTCAGGGCGTTGCCGGTGGAGCCATCGGCATTGACCGAGCCTTTGAGTTTGACCACCATGCCCAGTTTCAGCTGGGTTTCGTTACCGGCAAGACCATCTACGTTGATAGAGGCAACATCGGTTTCATACTCCACGCCATTGACGAACACACTACCAAAGCCAGTGATCACGCCTTGTGTCACTTTGGGGGTGGGCAGGGTGGTATCCAGTGGTTTGTCGTCGGAGCCGCCAAGGCAGCCGGTCAGGCCCAGGGCTAGGGCAACGGAAAGGGCGGTCATGCTGTAGTTGAAAGTACGGTTTTTCATGGTGAATCTCCTAAGGTTGTGCGGCTGTGCTGTCGTCTCACTTCTGTTATCGGCCAAGAAGAAAAATTCTTGGGAAATTAATCCCAATGAATCTCTCATTTGGGAATAATATCCCAAAATAACGTCCTGTCCAGTATGTTCTTGAGGAAATTTGTTGAAAATTTTGAATGGCGTCACAACGCAAAAAGCCTGGACTGAGCCAGGCTTTTTGGGAAAAACTATCTATTTCAAAGAGTTATTACCAGTGAAGGTCATCCGGTATCCGAAAGGCCGCGTAGGGATCGTCGGCATCGGTGGTTTCGCTGTCGCTGTCTGTGGCGGTGAAAACGACCGATTCCGGTGCCATTTCGCGAGCGGTGGCCAGGTCGGCAGCGGTTAGCAGGTAATAGCGTTCATTGCGCACCAGAATGCTCAACTCGCCGGCAATGACGCCCTGGCGCTGTTCCGCCGTCAGGTACAGGTGGTGGGCGCGGCCTTGCAGTTGAAAATAATACTTGATATCTGCCACCGGGCCGGTCGGGGCCGCAGGCGGGGGAGGGCTTTCGCCGTTGTCTGCCTCAGCCGGGGCGTCGGTTTTGCCCAGCGCCTGTTTAACCTCGTCATCGACCTGGTTTTTGTTCAGGCGATGTTCACGCAAAAACTCACGCAGCTTTTGTTTTAGGGCCTTGGCGGCTGCACGCTCTTCAGCGCTGAGTACGGGTTCGACCGGCGCAGGGGCGGCTTTGGGTTTGGCGGCCACGGGGCGACGTTTGTGGGGTTGCGCGGGCTTTTTCTTGGGCTGCGGCTTGCGCTGGGGCTTTTCTTCCGCTTTTTTGATTCGTTCTTCTGTGACCAGACCGGCACGCAACAGCTGATCTTTGATGGAAATGCTCACGGTTAAGTGCTCCGCTGGTTAAAAAATGCGGCGATTATAGCAGCGTGTGAGCCGAAATGCCCGCCGCTGGCCTTCAGAGCCGTTGAAGGGCGACCTTCCCAGGGTTCGAATCAAGGTTCAGCGTTAAATCCTGGTAATGATGGCAATTACCCAGTACACAAGGTATGCTGAGTGGACATTAAATACGACACTGTGTCGTATTAATTTTATTTAACATATTGAATTAAAATAGTAATTTTATTTTTTTCAGTGGACATTTTTCGAGACTTTTTTCGTGCCAGAGGATAATAGTCCCCAAATGAGGGTGGAAACCGATCGTTTCGGCCCATTTGTCTTCCAGGTTGGCGTGGATATGGCTGCGTTGGAAAGCCTGTTGCTGCGCGTGAATGATGCCCATAAGCGCTTTAAAAGCTCGCCTTTGTCCCAGGTGGCCAATCGACTGGAAAAAGAGGTTGTCGTCAGCAGTATCTTTGGCACCAACTCCATTGAGGGCGGCACTCTTTCTGTCGAGGAGACTGAAGAAGCGCTGGACCTCATGCCAGCCCAGGTGCAGGACGTTGAACAGCGTCGCGCCATCAATCTCAAAAGTGCCTATGAACTGGCCCAGCAGGCTGCCGCCGAATCTGGTTGGCAGCTAAATGTGGGGTTTATTCAGAGAATCCACGCCGCAGTCACTGACCAGATTCCCGATCAGCACAACCGGCCAGGAGTGCTTAGAGATAATCCCAAGGATGTAGTTACCCGGGTAGGGAATCAGGAGCATGGCGGTGTCTATAAGCCCCCTCAGTATGGAAAAGACGTTGAGCGACTGCTGGATGCTCTTATCGAGTGGCACCAACAATTGGCAGCGCAGGGGGTGCCAGTTTTAATTCGGGCACCGCTGGTACATCTTTATTACGAGCTGATTCATCCCTTCTGGGATGGCAATGGTCGTGTGGGCCGGGTGTTAGAGGCAACCCTGCTTCAGGCAGAAGGCTACAAGTACGCCCCTTTTGCCCAGGCACGTTATTACTTTGAACACATTCACGCTTATTTCACACTGTTCAATACCACCCGAAAGCAGACCGAGAAAAAGGCTGAGGCGCCAAATACAGACTTCGTTGCCTTTTTCCTGGAAGGTATGCTGGCCAGCATCAACGGCCTGCACGACCGGGTAAATGCACTCATTGGGTTGATTCTGTTTGAGAATGAAGTAAAGCGCTTGAGCGATGAAAAAATAATCAATCCCAGACAGTATGCCATCGTCAGCCAAATCATGGCATCGGGCAAACCAGTATTACTTGCCGATTTAAGAAAGTCTCCCTGGTATCTGGGTCTGTATGTGAAGCTGACGGATAAAACCAAGCAACGTGATTTAATAAAGTTGCGTGAGTTAGGTGTCGTGAGACTGGATGATAAAAATCAGTTGTGGCCTGGGTGTGTTGATGTAGATGGCTGAGGGCGATCCGGTGCCGTCCTTCAGAGCGTCCACTTCCAACGGCAGATATGTCGTGGGAGCCGCCTTAGAATTAGTTGAATTGATTAATGCAAATTGGCACTCTCGGCTAACACAGGATCAAAATTCAAGTTGCGTATAGTTTGTATAGATAATCTGGGGTTTGGATCGGAATAACACAAAGGAATTTCCATGCAGTTCAATTCGATCAACTTTCCTGATGAGCTGATAGCGAGTTTACGTGCTGGTAAATGTGTTGTCTTTGCTGGTGCGGGCGTATCAATGGGGGAGCCAGCAAATCTCCCAGATTTCAACCGACTTGCCAAAATAGTTGCCGCAGGAAGCGGCGAAGAAAGGAACGAAAACGAGCCTACCGATAGGTTTCTGGGTCGTTTGTTAAGAAGCGGTGTTGCCGTCCATGAGCGCGTATCTAATTCACTGACGCTTCCTTCTGGTCATTTTGCTCCTCTCCACACCAATCTAGTGCGTTTGTTCTCGAAACACGATTTGGTACGTATCGTTACAACGAATTTTGATTCGTTGTTCGAAGAGGCGGCGATGGCTCAATTTGGCAACTTACCAGATATATACCGATCACCTGCCTTGCCATTGGGATCCGATTTTGCCGGAATCGTCCATGTGCATGGACATCTGGACCATATTAGGGGAATGGTGGTCACAGATGCGGACTTTGGGCGAGGTTACTTGACCGAAGGATGGGCACGACGATTTCTTGTAGACCTTTTTCGCACCTACACGGTCTTGTTCGTCGGCTACAGCCATGAAGATATTGTTTTAGAATATCTTTCGCGCGCCCTACCTGAAAGCACTGTCGGCCAGCGATTTACGCTAATCGGTGAGGATGTTGAACAGGGAGAGTGGCTGGCACGTGGCATTGAGCCTATTTCGTTCCCAAAACCCGGCAAACGCGATTATACAGTGCTCTGTAGCGGCATTGAACAGCTGGCTAACTATTTATCTCGGACAATGCTGGATTGGAAACGCGAGTTAACTGGGTTAGCAGCTGTAAAGCCTCCGCAAGATGAGGAGAGTGAACACCAAATTCTCGATGCATTGTCTGACGAAAAGAAAGTTCGATTTTTCACTAACACTGCATCCGATAAGGACTGGTTGAGTTGGCTAGATAGCCGGGGAGTGCTGGATAACCTATTCCTTGACGGCAAACTCAATGAGAGAGACCAAGTATTGGCAAACTGGCTGGCAAAAAATTATGCGTACCAGTTTCCTAATGAGTTGATACTAGTTATTGCCAATCACGGCCTGAAGGTCAATAACTACTTTTGGTGGATTTTGGGTCAAGAGATTGGGATGGATAAGCAATCGTCTGATCATTTTTCTCCCGAAACTCTAGCTAAATGGGTTTCAGTGCTCTTGTCTGCCTATCCGACTGTTTCGGATGATTTCGTAATTGGTCTATTGGGGGAACGCTGTTCTGAAGCGGGCAATTCTAAGTGCCTAATCGAATTGTTTATCAAACTTGTTGAATGTCGGTTAAAGGTAAAAAAGGAGTTCAACTGGCATGAGGATGAAGAAATCAGCAATGAGACGTTAAAGCTTGATATTGAGTACAAAATAAATGGGGATCATTGGTGCTTAAATGAGTTCTACGAAAAACATCTCAAACCCATTCTCCATGAAGTTGCTATTTCGTTGCTTGACAAGTCTGTTTATCAGATCGAACGGATTCATCGCATTTTGTGGCTATGGGGGAAGTCTGATGAGAACTGGGATCGCATGTCTTATGGAAGGTCAGCTATTGAGCCTCATGAGCAAGACCGCATTCAAGATGCTGAAGATGTGTTGATCAATGTAGCTCGTGACTGTTTGGAAAGCTTGGGAGAAACGAAACTTCTCTACGCGCACAGCTTTTTCCTGAAACACTGTAATTCAGAGGTTCCTTTATTTCGTAGGCTTTGCGTTCACTTTCTTGCAGAAAGAGGAGATATCGATGCTGAGGCAAAACTAGATATTTTTCTGAATGAAATGAATCTTCATGAAGTGCCATCACACCATGAAATATTCCGGTTGATGGGATTGATTTACCCGAAACTCGATGCAGATTCCCGTGGGCGCCTTGTCAAAGAAGTTCTAGCATATGAATGGCCCAATCCTGAAACAGGGGCCCTAGAAGAACGGGCTGCGTATGTGAAGTTCAATTGGCTTGATTGGCTTCGAAAAGCCGACCCAGAATGCGAGCTTCTAGAAAATGAGTTAAACGCTCTTGCTGAAAAATTTCCTGATCTGCAACCTAGTGAGCATCAGGATTTTACGTATTGGAAATCAGGTGGAGAATGGGTTGGTCCAGTCAGTCCGTGGTCAGTAAATGAACTCCTTGCGCGTTCTGCGTCTGAATGGTTTGAACAATTACTTTCTTTTAAGGGGAATGAGTTTCGAGGCCCAGACAGAAGAGGTATGTGTCAGACGCTGTCTGAAGCGGTGAAAAACAACCCACCATGGGGTACTTCTCTAGCAAAAGAGCTTGCTGATAAAGATGAATGGCAGTCTGATCTGTGGGGGGCTTTGATTGATGCATGGAAAGATTGGCCTGACAATCAAGATTATCGCGCAGATTCGTTGCATTGGCTGGCCGATGAAAGGCTTTTTCCTCGCTTCTCTTACGATATTTCCCGATGTTTATATGCGTTGGTCGAAGGTGACGGAAAGCTGAATGCTGTGGGTTATTTGAACCAAGCACACGAAGTCGCAATGTTGCTCTGGCCTCATGTGAGTGTTGAGGAATATCCCGAGGAAAAAGATGATTGGTTACTTTTCGCGATCAATAGCCCTGCCGGCATTTTGGCCGAATTTTGGGTGCACGGGCTTAGCCTATGGTGGAAAGCCCAGAAGGAGAAGCCGGAATCATTACCTGATCAATACTCGAAGATTTTAGAACGGGTCCTTCACGAGCATACTCCAGCAAGTGGAGTCGCCCTAACAGTTATAGCAAGTCAGTTTTCATACTTTCTGTCGATTGATCATGCGTGGACGGAAAGAGAGTTATTGCCTTGTTTTGATAGAGACAACAATTCTTTGCGGATGCAGCAGAGTTGGGATGGTTTTCTGAGTTGGGGCCGTCTGAACCAAAGGGTATTCGATGTTCTTCATCCGCTCTTCCTTAAGGCTGCAGCTTGTCTCAATACTGAACTCGCTAGCTACAGAGATCGCTTTGCAGAGTTTTTCGCTGTACTGGTTATTTTTTACTTGGACGATCCGCTGAAAGAGGCTATTCCAGCCTTCTATAAGGGGGGCGAAGAGGAAGACTGGCGAAACTTTGCCCGACATGTCGGCCATTTACTTAGAGGGTTGAACGAAGAACAGCAAGCAGAACTGTGGGGAAAGTGGTTGAAAAGCTACTGGGAGGGTCGTATCCACGGTATACCGAAAGCGCTAACGAGTGGCGAAGTCAACGTGATGCTGGAGTGGCCATTACGGCTGAAAGCGATTTTCCCCGAAGCAGTGCGTATTGCTGGAAAATTGCCGTTGTCCCCTTTTGAACACCTGTCAGTTGGACACGATTTGATGAAGGAAAATTTAGATGAGCGCTATCCAAATGACGTCGCGAAACTCCTTGTATTATTGATGAAGACAGGCAGCCCTAAATACGTTTACTACGGGTTTGATAAAGTGATTCAAAGGCTCCCTGAAGACAAGGTTGATCCTGATGTATGGGCCGAGTTGCAGGGGACTGCTCAAGGGTTGGGGATTATCTGAGGGGGCAATGGGGAGTTTGGATCCTTTTCCCCGACCCTGTAAATAATTCTGTGTAACTGCTGGAATTAAACGACATCCTTCAAGCGGTCTTCGAACTCGATCATCAATCGATTCAAGGCCGTTTTCCAGTGGCGCGGCGTGGCAGACTGTCGGTTTTGGGCGGGAGAGCAGATGAGCGATTGGTTCGTGTACATGGTGCGCTGTGCGGATCAGAGTCTGTACACCGGCATTACCACCGATCTGCAGCGTCGGTTGCAGGAACACAACGACAGCGCGTTGGGCGCGCGTTATACCCGCAGTCGTCGGCCAGTGGCGCTGGTGTACCACGAGGCATGTGCAGATCGCTCTGCCGCCAGTATCCGTGAGGCACAGATCAAGCGGCTGAGTCGGCCAGCCAAGGAACGGTTGATTAAGGTTTGCTTGCCTGCAGAATGACAAATTTGGGATTGCTGGCGACGGTGTGGACGTTGCCGAACAGTTTTTTCAGTATCACGTGATAGCCCAGATGGCGGTTGCCAATCACCCATAACTGACCGCCGGGACGCAATGCCTGCCTGGCATCGCGAAACATGCGTTTGGCGATGAAGTCGCCGACCACGGTTTGCTGGTGGAAGGGGGGATTGTTGAGCACCAAATCCACGCTGTTCTCCGCCACGCCGCTCAGGCAATCGGTCCAGCGATACTCGGCCTGCCGTTTACCTGCAAAGGCCGTTTCGAAATTGGCGCGCGCCGAAGCCATCGCCATCCATGATTCGTCGCTGAAAATCAGATTCGCCTGCGGATTTTTTTCTGCCGCCATCAGACCGACTACGCCGTTGCCGCAACCCAGATCGACAATGTGTTTTGCTTCCGGCATGACAGGCAGGTGCTCAAGAAAAAAACGGCTGCCGATGTCGAGTTTCTCCCGCGAGAATACTCCGGAGTGATTCAAAATCAGGTGTCTGGTTCCATCCAGCAGGTAGCTTTTTGGGTAGGGATTTGGGCCGGGCTGCAATGATTCGTCTTTCTCACAGAAAATCAGCCGTGCTTTTTTGCGCGCCAGCGAGGTACGGGTTGGGCCGAGAATTTTTTCAAACAACTGCAGCGTCGACGTGTGAATTTGCTTGGCCATGTCCGCAGCGATGATGCGCGTTTCCGCACTGACCACATCGCGCAGCCTATGCAGTTGGTCTTCCAGCATGGATTGATTGTGCGGCAGCTTCATCAGCACCAGATCAAACGGGCCACCCAGCTGCGCCAGGCTGTGATGCAATCGCACACCCTCAGCGGCCAGCCCGTTGAGTTGCAGGTTATCGCGTATGCCTGCATGAGCCAGCCACGAATCGGACTGGATGGTTGGCTGCCAGTGGGACAGGGCAACGGCTAAGGCTCCGAAACTGTCGTTGAGAATCAGGATTCGGACACCGTCGCGCAGCCGGTTTTCATCGGCGATTTGTTGCAACAGGTATTCGTCGGCCGCATCCCAGGCGCGCAAGTTGTCCTTGGGGTGATGCGGAAAACGCTGCAGAGCAAAATCGCCTTGAGGCACGCACAATGTCGACATGATCGGGGTCCGGTGAAAACTGCGCGTAGTGTAAGCCAATTTGCCGGTGTCGCCAAAGGTTGGCCGAGTCGGTGGATTTTTGGCTACACTGGCGTTTTGATCATAGACGAGTGTGCGTATGCCCCATGTGATTGTTGAATATGCCCAGGGATTGCTGCCCGAGGCACAAATCCGGCCGATGTTGTCAGCGGTACATGACGCGGTGCAGGCCACGGCCCTGTTCAAACCTGGTCACATCAAGGTGCGCGCCTGGCCGGTGGCTCATTATCTGGTGGGGGGCGAAGCGCAGGGTTTTGTTCATGCCCAGTTGCGCATCAAGCCGGGGCGTAATGCCGAGCAGAAAAAACAGTTAAGCTCGGCAGTGCTGGCGGCGTTGAAAATTCATTTGCCTGGCGCGGTGGTGACAACGGTGGAAGTGATCGACATGGATGCGAGCAGTTATGCCAAGCATTCATTGAATGAATAACGCGAGCAAAATAAATTTTGCCTGTAGCGAATGTTACTGACGATCACTGTCGGGTTCGGACTGGAAAAGTTGGCGAACACTGTGTTGATCAAAATTCATGCGGAACTGGATGTAGGGGCCGGCGCGAGTGACGTTGTTTCGCGAGTAATCCTTGTCCACAAAACCACTGAAATTGTAGCCGGTGCTAAGCCAGATGTATTTGTCGAAAGTATGTCCCACGGAAAAGCCGTGGTTGTAGTCTTGCTGTTGCTGCAGGCTGGCGCGCAACACTCGACCATGCACGCCGATATCCCAGCGAGGATTAATGTCTCGGCGCAATTCACTGCCGATCAATTCAACAACATTATCGTAGCTGAGTGAGCCGATGGTGTGGCCAACGGTTTTCGCGCCATACTGCATGCTGACTTGCCAAGGACGCTGGCGATAGTTCAGGCTGAGCAAATTAACAATGCGCTGTTCTTCGGTGTCAAACTCGCCGCGATTTTCTTCAATGCGCAATGCCAGTTTGTCAAACACGGTCCAGCGGCTGTTGATGGGACGATATGCCAGACCCAGGCTGAGGTCATGATCAGTTTGATGGCTGCGAATGAGTCGTTGCTGGGCATAGTTGCTGCGCAAACCGGTGAGCAAGGTCAGGTCGCTGCCGATGGCGGTTTTCAGCGAGCTTTGCAGCAAGGCTCGATATTCACTGCTGGCAACCCGTGCTTCACCGCGACCGGACCATGTCCAGCCACCGGGTGCGTATGTCATACCGGCGGATACGGCAGTAAATTCTTCGCTGCCACCCACTGCGTAAGGTGCATTGGGATTGATAGGCTCGGCAGTGTGCTGACTCACGAGTTTGGATTGTTCCATACCAAAGCTGATGCTGAGTGCATTGGTGAGTACAATTTTTTGTTTGAGTGCCGCGTTGGCGGTGGTGGACTCGTTGGTGTTGTCCTGACGCTGGCGAATGCCAGTGTAAATTTCGCCGCCTTTCCATGGTGAGGTTTTGACACCGATCAAGGTGCTTTGGGTGCTGCGAAGCTCGCTGTCAGCCAGTTCATGTTCAACGAACAAGGTGGTGGTTCGGCTGAAATTGTAATCAATGCCGCTCACTGTTTTGTTCGGATAGTCGATGTTGTTGTCACCCAGATTGTGATCGTGGTTAAGTTTGACGGCGATTTTATTGTCGAATAATTCTTTGCGAATACCCGAGGTGATTTGCTGTGTGTCCAGCACCTGGCCGTCGGCGGGTAATTCCTGAACTGCGCGCGCGCCCAGACTGGCATGACCACCGGTGAAGCGGTATTGTCCTTCGGTTTGGATCAATGAACGCTCTGCCTGGGAGAGAGTGAGTTGTTGATAATTTGCCTGGGTGTTGATGTTGATTCTTTCTGTCGCGCGATAATTGCTGTCGATGCCCGCTTTTTTAGTGGCATTTTCGCTGATATCGGCCTGTCCCAGGCCAAAGCCATCGTCTTGGGTGCGAGCGTAAGTGCGGATATTCCAGCGGCTGCTTTGATGATTTAACTCAACGTAGTTTGCAGCATCCTTATTTCGCGACATAAAAATTTCTTCACTGTAAATATTGGCTGACTCCAGTCGCAGGCGGGTGTTTTCGCTGATGCGTTGTTGGATGTCCACGCCATAAAGCGTTGATTTTTCGCCGACGTAATCTTCATTGACGAAGCTGATACCGATTCGGGTGTTGTCACTGACTTGTTTTTCGCTACGGCCACCAGTGATATTTCCGCCTTGGCTGCTATCAATGGATTCGTAGCGGACAATGATGAATTGTGGATTGAGATCTGGATTGACGCTGAACACGGGCTCACGGAAAGTAAGCGTACCATCCATGTAGTTGATGTCATAGTCGGCGTAACGCGTCAGTGTGTGGGTTTCCAACACGATTTCGCTGCGGTAGCGGTCGCGTACTTCCAGGGTGATACGCTCGCTGTTAAGAGCAATATTTTTTCCTTGTAAGCGATAGGGGCCGCTGTGACCCTCACCACGAATTTGTTGTTTTAAAAATATCTGATCGGTGTCGCTGCTAAACACAATGATGTCGACGCCGTCGCGTTGGTAACGGGATTTGATGCCAGTAAACGTGCGATCGTATTTGGTGAGTTCTGTTTTGTTCATGCCGGTGTTGTAATCGCCAAACAGGACGTAATAGTCTTCTTTTTCCAGTTTTAGATAAATTTTATCGCTGCTAGGCGCATCGTGGCCGTTGTAGGCGCTGTCACCATAGATGGTGTAATAGCTGCTTGGATTGAACTCCTGAAACAGGTTGTTGGTTGTGGTATTGATCGATTGTTTGTTGCTGTCATAAGCCATGGTCATCAGCCATTCACCCTTGATTTTTCCTCGAGCGAAAAGGCAACACGACCATCACTGTAGAGGTCGTGTTCGGATGATGATCCATTCAGTGGCTCAACATGACGTTGAATCTGGTGGTAGCCTGCACTACCTTCGCTGAGGCCGACAATAATCCATTCGCGAGGGACACTGTGCAGTTTTGCTTCCACGAGCGTTGCCTGGTTGTTGGCCAGCATGAGCGAGATATTCACATTTTCGGCATGGGTGGTGGGTTGCAGTTTGATGTAGGCAATGCCGTCGTCACCGACGGTGTATTTGTCTCGTACGCTGGGAGAGCCAGGCATGTTGGCCAGCGATTCCAGGTCGTCACGTACCGGCAGATAGGGTTGGCCCAGTCGATAGTCCCCGCTGCTGCCTGGACGCACGGGAAAGCCGTCTTTGTCTGTCAACCGAATTGCGATAACCGGTTGAGTTATACCATCGGCCAATAGCGTGGATTTTTCCTTGATCACGCGGGCTTGGGTTGCTGCGGTTGAGAGATGGGTGATCAAATTTAATCGCGAAATTTCACGATCATTCTGGTAAATGATGGCTTGCAGTGTGTTGCTGCCATCAGCCAGATTGATTCCTTGCCAGCGGGTAATGGTAGCGCCGTTGTTGTTTGAGATGGTGCTGACAATATTGTTCGCTGAAACCTGTTTGCCATTGAGCGTGAGAGTGACAGTTTGTTGAGTGCCATGTTTGATGACAACATCGATGCCAGGCGCTGCGGGCAGAGTATTGAGTATGGGAAATAACCATTCAGGTTGATCATTTTTATCAGCCAACCACGAATGATTGAAGGTGTCAGCGGTGACAGTCTCCGTTATTTTTAATTTCTCCTGAGGTAATGCTGAGTCATGAATTTTCTGTATGCTGAAGTCGGTTCGCCATATCGTTCCTTCTTGCAGGTCGATCAATTCTGATTCGGCATTGCCTGTGTGGCGAGTGGTTAGGTCATCCGTTACCAGGGAGTAGCCTGCGGGTAATGTTGTTGTGTCCAGTTGTACAACGTGGCTGCCTGGTGTGACGTGATCGAAATGGAAAAAACCTTTGTCGTCCGTTAATGCATAACGGCCGTCTTCCATGTAAAAACGAATGCCTTTGAGTGTTGCAGTGGTATCTTTTGACGTGTTGCTGCCCTGTACGTGTACCTGGCCGATAATGACGGCTTTGTCCATCATGAGTTCATCAATCAGCGTGACATTCAATTTGGAAATATTGGATTGAATGCTGCCACTGTTGCCTGTAGCTTGGCTTTGGCTGAGATAGTTTCCGCTGTGTATGGCGCCAATGGAAACAACGTAATCGATATGCGCTTGAGTTTTTTCAGCTAGTGTCCCCAGATTGAAATGAAGCTGACGACCGTTGCTGGAAATATCAGGAACAATCAGGTTGCCATTGAATTTTGCTGAGGCCGTTTCGTAGTGAAATCCCGCTGGTAGCAGCTCGCTGAGCTGGATGTTGTTTATCGCCAGGTTGGTGGTGTTTTCCACGGTAATGCGGTATTGCAACGCATCGCCAGGATTGACCTGGGTTTTATCCTGTTCACGGATGACGTACAGACCCGTATTAAACGGTTCAATGGGATTGAAGTGACTTACCGCCGGTTCAGTCTGAGAGGCGAATGT
>Ga0224510_10000372_pt1 | contig 35835 bp, 13 predicted proteins | sample SF_May12_sed_USG_FD_170161 | JGI IMG/M metagenome (GOLD analysis project Ga0224510, IMG submission 170161) | Sediment microbial communities from San Francisco Bay, California, United States - SF_May12_sed_USGS_4_1 | ecosystem: Environmental > Aquatic > Marine > Sediment | place: USA: California... | reverse complement strand
TGTCCACAGGAAAGAAAAAAAAAAAAAAAAAAAAGAGCCAAAAATCATGATCAAACATAAAATGTTGAAAAATGCGAACTGATTGAAGAGTTATTATAGGGTATACATTATGTATTGATGTACATGTATGTCCAACATTGGTATGGCAGAAAAATATATAGAGGTATATTGAATATTTTACAATGCAAGAAAAAGAATAGAAGAACTTTAATGAGTATATGATCAAATTCATTATATAATATAAAAAACTATGATTATTTAGAAGACACAACAGACAAATCACTGTAGTATGTGTCATGTTACACATAGATAAATTAAGATAAAATAATAGTGGGTTAAACGAATCTTGATTGAACATGTGTCTGACTATCTCTAAAAAGTTATATAACAGAATAATAAATTTAAATTCTCAGAAATTATATATCAAAATGATGTGTGAAGGGTACCGTATATTAATAATTATACCTCATACTTCTAAAATGAACAAGTTAAACCAATCTTAAATTCTTGATGATTTTTTCTCCTTCTTAATGAAAGTTCTTATTTAAGTGTTGATATTTATTCAAATCAAAAACCAATATGCAAACTCAAGCAGTTTATTTTTCTTTAACCTAGCACAAACTAACAAGCATCATGTAAAACACACATGCGATTTGATTGTAAATATGATTTATTATGGCAGACATAGTAAGTTTTTATGTATATATACATCTTATATACAGTAACAGATTTTCTTTATAAAATTATATCATAAACAGTTAAACTACAGTTATACTTACAATATAAGTTTTATTTGCCAAACAAATGGTATTAACCCATTTCATTCTGCAACCTATCCCTATAACTACCCCTGAATATCTGCCCATAGCCCAATTAGTGGTGCCTTAATTTCTATACCAATGCACATTTATAGGCACATTGTGGTTTTCTCTTAATAAAAAACCCTATGATATCAGTGGCGGATTCAGCAGGATTTGACAAATCATAGGTTCAAGGACGTTAGGGGGTGGCGAGCGCCGGGTGCTACCTTATTAATGTCAATGTAAGATATGCAAAATTATAATTCAACAAGTTACCTAAAGAATTTTTTTATTATTTGTTGCTAATCAAAAGTTAGGATAAGATCCTTGGTACGGTAAGAAAATATCAAGAAGAGGGATAAGAAAAGACATAAAATTTAACTAAAATAACTACAGTACTCAGTACAGTAAAACAAACTCTTTTACAACATAAAAGGTTAAAATAGATAAATTCATACATATCTGTTTGTAGTTTATATCCTGAGATTATTTCTGTGATATTTCTTGATGCAAAAAAGAAGGAATCTGAGTATAAACATTTTCAGATTCCAACCTTTTTTAACCTTTCAAACATTTTGGTAATCCTTTATATCTTATGCAAAGAAGTAGTGCACACTTTTTGACAGAACTCACATTTGAGTCATTTCAGAAGACAAATTCAATGTCAATTTCGTATCAAATATTCGTAAATTATTAAGCAAAAATATAACACAGCTTATTGACACACATCTGCCACAATGCAGATCAACTGATGAGGCTAAAAAAATGCCGAAAATTTGAAGAAAATCCACCAAAATTGACTCAATTAAAATAGGTTGCATGTTGTGATTCAACTGGGCATGCTCAGAGGAAACAAAGGGAAGTCACTCTATCAATCTGACAGTGGGCTACACCACACTATCATATATTTTTCGTACTCATGTTTTTTCGACCATCGGCAAAAATAAAAACCGGCAATTTGGATTTTTATTTTTTTTCCACTTTTGGAAAAAATACGGTCGCCGGTCTCGTAAACCAGAAGATTAAAAATAAATGGCCTTAGGCACAGTAAGTTGCAGAAGGTACAAAATCATGTTGTTTGTTTGTCTGTATTTAATATAGTAAATTGCTTCAGCATCAATGCATTATAGTGCTTAATTTAAAATGCAAATTTTAATATTGTTTGCAGATTTAAGTAAAAAATATAACAAGACAAGAGGGCCCAAAGGGCCCTGGGTCGCTCACCTGAGGAAAGGTCAAAGGTCACAGTGGAGACAATAATAGAGAACCCTAAGGGCATAATTTGAACAACATTGTACCTTTTGATGATGTTATATATTACATATGAAAGCACTGGGCCTTGTAGTTTCAGACAAGATTTTTAAATGTTTCATTTTAAAAACCTATTTATTGACCCCGTGATCTACTTATGCAACCAACCAGACCGGTTTGAACAACTTTGATAGGGGACCACCCAGGAATCATTCCACTGAAGTTTGGTCAAATTCCCATTAGCAGTTCAAGAAGATGTCGTTTGAAGTTTTACTAAGATAATTTAATGTAAAACTGTGACCCCCGGGGCAGGGTCAATTTTGACCCCAGAAACATAATTTAAACAACTTTGGTAGAGAGCATCTAGATGATGCTATATACCAAATATGAAAGCTCTGGGCCTTGTAGTTTCAGACAAGAAGATTTTTGAAAACTGCATTTTGAAAACCTACTTTTTGACCCCGTGACCTACTTATGCAACCAATCACTACAATCAGAACCATTTGAACAACTTTGGTAGGGGACCACTCAGGGATCATTCCTGTGAAGTTTGGTCAAAATCCAATGAGTGGTTTCAGAGGAGAAGATGTTTAAAGTAAAAAAGTTTACGGACGACGGACAACGCACGACGGACAAAGGTCGGTCACAATAGCTCAACCTGAGCACTTTGTGCTCAGGTGAGCTAAAAATATAGTATCTTTCGTAAAATAGTACTAATAATAATTAAAAATATTATTTTATCATATGAAAAATAAAAAGCAACTTAAAATATGAAATTATGAAAGTAAAATTGCACCGTACTGTGCAGAATAAACGTACGATATATACAGAAAACTAAACTTCACGTGATACTCTATCGTCACGTGATCCTTGCTGAAGGCAGAGATTAAAGTAGCAACGTAATCGATGTAAGGAGATTGGCAAATCACACTTGTTATGGTTTGAGTGACTTCATCACAGATACAAAATTGGGGTAGACGAAATTAATGGGGGGGGGGACGTGTTTACAGTATTCAAACACCAATAAAAATAAACTTCCACTTCCCCATTAATTACTTGTAGTCTATGCTACAAGAACTTCTGACAAATTTGAACTCTTCTATGCCACGGTTTGGCGTTTTGCTGATAAATGCGCTCGTAGATTATAGATAAATATTGTGTTAACCAAAGTGGTTTAACCGTCAATATTATTATCCAATATTTAATTGATTTCCAAGAAATTATGTTTCTTGATTGGTTAAGGTTCAATCTTATCAGGGTTGTCTTGAAATTACTGGGGCATGTATACGAAAACAAATATTCATGATCAAACGTGTTTGTGTTTTTAAATGTGTTCAGTATACATCTGCGTGCTGTCTGTACATGTATATGAATATTTAAGTACGCTGTGTGGGAACTGATTTTTATCCAAATCATTTTTATAGTTTCAAAACTGTTTCATATGTGTAAATATTCTTTAGGTGAAAAATAACGTTTCAGTGTACATTGGTCGGAGATGTAGGCAACAAACATAGTCGGACAAATAGTCAAACATTATTGTTTTAAACGATGCATGGACAATTTTCATTTTACGAAATGAATTTTATTTATAGATAAAAACATTTCACGTTAAGTTAATAAAATTCATACCAAGTGATCAGGTGCTCAGTTTTCAAGTCAATGGATCAGAAAGACAGAGTGTAGCCTCTTCTCAGGTGCAGTTTGCTGGTGTAGCCGTAAGGCTTCTTTTTCAGTTTCCGACAGAGACGCCATGCTGACCTGCCAATAATGCATTAGATATTATTATACATGTATACAGTACGTAACGACAGTTTGATGGATATGAACAACACAAACTGATTTCAATGAACCCACATAGCGTGTCCATTAATTCTGCAACAATTATATCAAAGCCAAATGCATAAAATTTGATAAAACTAAATGACTAAATGACAGTCTGTCTTACATGCATGTGGTCAGTATAGACTTTTGGCAGTATAAAGTTGAAATTTGATAAAACTAGATGAATAAAACGTAACAATTTGCTGTAAAAGTACATAGCTTATACACATGCTGATTTATCATAATACAGAACAAAACAAATCATCAATTTAATCGGATCGTTCACTATGCAGATGCTAGGCGGAAACATGTGATCGCATCCGAATCAACGAGGCATCCGAAATATGATATGCACATCACATCCAAAAGTGAAAACAGTTTTTTTTTAAAACTACTTCAGCCTTGCAGTCTTACCGTAATTGAACCGCTTTAACGGATAATGCATCGATGTGCGTCAATATTCCAAAAAATATGCAGTATATTATCAAGAAAAAAAGAAATTAAAACGTCCATAGCGGTCGCATGCCTATACAAGCTGGCTGCAGTCAACACGTTTTTCTCGCAAGACGTGGTTTTGCTGACGAACAGCGAACAGCCAGATACTTAGTTATCTCACTTCATTCCGTGTATGAAAGCATTTATTGGCATCAAACGTCACAGATACATGAAATCTAGTCTCAAACTTGATAGTTTGTAGCATTGTTGGCTCAACAATCTTATTTCTTAGCAATACATGTACTGATGATTTTCCCTCTGCATAATGCTTCACACTCGACACATGTAAATAATTCGAGTGGAAGTCTTCATATCATTTCGAGTGTCGCGACATTGTTCTCCTCTTTACCCTGGTTTTAGGAATTTCACTGAACCTTATACGTATTCAGGTAATAAATAACGAAAATGAATATGAACGCGATCTTAGGGAGTATAATTCTGAGCTTACAGTTTACATCAGAAAGCTTATACTCATACAGCGGAGAGGGGCTGATACCCCCCACTCCTGCTCGACCCGCTATGATTTCAATGACATTCATGTATACATGTGCATGACTCACAGTAGACACAGGGAAAGTTGTTTTCATTTTCAATGCAGCTATGGCAAAGTACTACACAAATACAATCTTTTAATAATGTGTTTCTGTTTATTTCTACTACAAAGCAAGTACCGAGTGAGTGTCAATATTACACTTAATCCATCAAGACATGACAAGCTTCTTTAAAGATGCTAGGTTTGTATCTTTATACATACATATATTTTATAGAATCGGTCACCAATCAGGCAATATGTTAAGTATACAAAATAAATTAACATTGCAAAAGGAATTGCAACATTTTGTGACAAATAAATGTGTTTTTGACAGAAAATTAAAAACACAACAACAAAACTAAACATCAAACCTCTGCCGCAGCCGGGAACTGAACCGGGGACCTCTTGCACCCAAAGCGGATGCGTTACCACTACACCACCGAGTCATTTGAGAGTAGCTATTGCAGTCAAGCTATTTAACTGTTTTCGACGCAATGTGTTACAGTCATGTAAAACGTAAATAAACAACGCCAAATTCGCAGGCCACACATTTTTAACAAATTCATGTTTTCTGTAATATTGTTACATGCATTGATAACTGTATTCGGCAGTTTCTCATATTTACGGGAGTAGGTTTCACTGCCTAAATGCCGATAAAATGTAAGATGTAAACGATTCTGACCTAAAAGATGCAGGCATAACACCTTTAAAGTCGGGTTTATTATAAACCTACACAGAACTGAAACTGAGTAGTTGATAAAGCAAATATGTTGTTTCATATACCGGTATTGAGTACTAGTCGAGTGCCTTACCTCGGACAGTGCCTTAAACTCGGACACCTTTAATTGTGCATTTAATTCATTCAAATCTTTATGAAATTATATATATTTAACTAGAAATGTGTCCATAGGACACGGATGCCCCCGCTAAATGTGCTTTGTTTTTATAAAATGCCCATAACTCCGTCAAAAATTATTGGATTGTAACCGCAATCGAACTTGACCTGTGCTTTGATATTATATATCAACATGCCAAATATGAATCGAATCGAGGCAGTCTTTCAAGAGTTATTGAGCGGACACCAATTTTTGTGCTATGTTTTTATAAAAAGGCCCATAACTCAGTCAAAAATTAGTGGATTGTAACCCAAATCAAACGACCTGTATTTTGACATTATATATCAACATGCCAAATATGAATCGAATCGATGCAGTCTTTCAAAAGTTACTGAGCGGGCACCAATTTTTGTGCTATGTTTTTATAAAAGGCCCATAACTCAGTCAAAAATTAGTGGATTGTAACCCAAATCAAACTTCACATGTGTTTTGATATTATATATCAACAAAACAAATTTGAATTGAATCGAAAGTTATTGAGCGGACACCAAATTTTGGTAACGGACAGACGGACGGACGGACGGACAGGGGTAACACTTAATGCCCCTCCACCATTCTTCAAATGGCGCGGGCATAAAAGGTCAATACCTATTCAGCATACCCTGATAATTTCAAAGTGATTGCTCAATTGAAAGTGTTTCAGTAAGCTCTGAATTATTTAGGTCAGATTGCACATCCCTGTCACGTCGGGAACATGTAACTCAATGGGGTTTTACAACGTTAAAAATCTTATTTATTGATCTGTACCGTAGGCATGCTCATATTCATATTTAAACAAAATGTATATTCGTAAAACTATGTTAACGCTGTGTATACATCAAATTTAAACAAAAGTAATTTTCAAAAATAACATTTAAACCAATATAACTGCAAATCTCAAATGGTGTCCATAGCAACAATATTTTACTCCATTATACAGAAATACCACTTCTGCATCTGCACATAACTATAAGGAACACCTGCATCCGAAAATACGTAATTTTAAAGATTATAGTTGCCTTTATGTAGTTTTTAATGTTTTACCTATTTTAAATTGTTTGAGTATGTTTATTTGTGTATATAATTGTGTCCGAGCTTTAGGCACTCTCGGGCCAGTTTTAAACCTGTTTTAGGTGGGGTGTTGTACGGTTAAATTACACTAGTTACAATTCGATTATTCCAATTTCTAGCATAACTCGAATAGATGAGAGATTCACCTGTTTTCATGCCAAATTTAATACAAATCTGTTCAAAAATTATCGAGAAAATACTCGATAACCGCCAAAAGCGTCCAAACTTAGGCACTCGACCAGTAAGCAGATGCTTGATGGAAAGTTGTTTTCTCATCCAAATACAACAGCCACCAGAATCATAAAAAGACACAATTCAACGATACCGGTTTACAACTGTCTCTCGAGCCATTTCATTCCACAAAAGCCAATTTAGCCTTTGAAACACGAAGAAGGAAAGCCAAGAGCCCTTACCAACGCAGATTTCTCGTGCCCATACTACAGACAAAGTTGTCAATGTTACAATGGTCGCGAAAACGCGTAACAAACTACAAACAGGCAACTTTATAAAAGAACCTCAGCTGTGCAGTCCGTTTGTAATCGATCCGCTTTCAAAAGTTATTTACCCGTATGCATCGATGCGGCGAAAATAAACAGTATATAAGTATAATAAAACGAATTTAAATAAACGTATGAAGATGGCTGCCTCCCCAAACTGTATTTCGCGCAATCATTCGGGACCCCTCGGCGATTTCTTCGTTAATTTACCAGAGCGTAGCGATGACGGAATTGGCCGAGTAGTTACGAATGTCGCGCAATTTTTGCAATGAGGTTGCAGCCAACTATTATATTTTCTTCTCGTAAAACATGGCACTGCGACAAACCAGATATTTATTAATCTCACTTCAATCCGTATATAAAAGCATTTATGGGCATCTAACGACCCAGAGACATAAAGGATGGCCTAAAACTTGATAGTTCATGGCATAGTCGACTCAGTGATCTCGTTATTGAACAAGATAAGTAATGACTTCGTTAAACGAAGTCCAGACCCACCCGAGTAACATTGATCTAACGCCAATGTGCTAACAAAACGCAAATTGTCTGAAAGCTCTAATAATTTTACGCACTAAAATGCCTAGATCACATATACAAAGTCTACAGTTGTGACACTAGAACCGAAAAAACGGGCCTGTCGGGCGGTTTTGGGGTCCGTTTACGTCACTTCCGGTCTGAATCCACATGCTTTACAATTATTCATGTGCGCCTTGGCAAGAGAAATCTAACGAGCCCTCATTTGTTGAAATCAGTCATGGTAGGGTCATTTGATGGCAACATACGCTCTCCGACTGTAAGTTATTTACTGGACTCAACTTGCCAGGGAACAAAAAAATCGGAGACACTCATTTTCGGTCAGAGGTCCATACTTGTGATTCTGTCACTTGCTGCACATCTTTACGATTCGAACAAGCCCCTGGATATCCAAATCGGCCTGTGCAGTCCCGAGCTATTCACATTTGAGTGAAGCTCGTAATGTACATATGAGCGTCTCTGTGCCTAATCGCGTACGCATGCCAGAAAAATGCACATTGTTTGATTTTAATGTACCCCGACTTTACAAAAAGCCCACACATTGAGCTTGAACGCGCTGCATTTAGAAAATAACCACAACCCTAGCGTAACCCTAACACTAGCCCTTAACCAAAATATGCCCTAAGCACACTGGAATGCTTGCGATTTTCGTCGAAAACAGGTACCTATAATGACCAGTGCACTTTCATTCGGTTCATAAATTTATACGTGCATTTTTGTGTTATCGTCAAAACAACAACAGTGTTTACTGCACACTGAACATTTAATCACGCAGGTACGGCCTCGTACGTGAAGCTTATTCACGAAAAAGGAGTGCGCACAACTAATAGAATGGCCTAGCATCCGAACATAGTGTGTCAAATAATAAGTTAGTGTACTCAGTTGCCCCCGATGTGTATACTAATGGCCATTTTGGGCACCATAGGCTCCCACATTATCACACTCAAGATTGTCCTCTCTGTGCGCACCACACTAATCGTAACAACTCGGCCATTTCCGTCCTGTCGGAAAATAGCCGAAGACCTCGCCGAGGGGTCCCGATCGGTGAAAAAAACTCTAAATGAAAACCACATACTCGCAAACAAGATGGAACACAACGCTACAAACCTCGACTAGTGTGCACCGATGACGGCTCGAAATATCACTTACCCCCATACAAATGCTGCACACCGACACCATCTATAAAGTAACGAATTTCACAAGTTTTTTTATTTAAAGAGTACATTCTAGTGGGTGGTCGGGTTTTTTTTATTAGAGCTATATTTACAACTATATATCGTCAATTCCCGCGTACCAGTCGTATAGTCAAAGCCGTCATGGCGGCGCGCACAAACATTGGTTCAGTTCACAAACTCTTTTTGCTTATAACACCGGAACAACAGCGGCGAAATACTCGCTGGCGCTCGCGTTCATTCCTACAACGTCTTAGATATCATACTGGCTGGTCTTAGCTCCCAGATCTCATCACTAGTCATAAAATTCCGCCTCTCAACTTCCCCACCCAGTTCTCCTTCTCTAACACGTAAATGGTATCGACCAGTTCTCCTACTGGACGGCCATTACGGCGATTCTCAAAAGTTGTACATGCACCTCTAGCTTATTCTCTTTCCTACACCTACGTACAGTGGCAAAGATCTAAATCACAATATCCCTTGCTCAATTGTTTCCATTAGTCATGCTGACCTGAGGACAGTGTAACATTGCCCTACTCTATCTTTCAGTATTATGTACTTTCATCCTAAAATTATTGTTTATCAGGCGACTGTGTACGCTATATAGCCGTTGACTACAACCTATATTCAAGAGAGGCAACTCTCGAGCGACTATGAAACGTTCACTTCACAATTTAATAGTTGACTACAACCTACTCTATTAATCCAAGGGAGACCACTCCCATCTCAGTTCCTTGAAAAATGAAGCAATTTTTGATCCAAACTTGAACGATGATTCGTGAAAATTTAAACATTAAAGAGATCAGTTTTCTAATTAACTATCATTTAGACTCTTAAACACATCAAATACTACCAGGAATGGATGATGTATGTGCTTTCTTATTTATCAAATTGGATATTTGCAATTACCGCGACAATGTGAACAGCGTTTGACAGCTTCTACAAGTAACTTTTAAACACTTTGTTTTCTGATTATCTGTCAACACGTTTCCTCCATACGACTTAATAGGAGATGATGGTCGCATCCTGGGGTCTGAACACTGAGCAGCTGGCATAGCTAAGCCCGATGGGTGGGGTAACTTACAGTATAAACACAATACATGTATGTTGTGTGTTGACAGGTGCGTGCAGACGGCCTACCTATCAGTTCCGAAGAAGACCTGCATCCCGACGGGCTGTCAACGTAGCTATGGTTAATATTGAAAGCAGAATATGCACTCTTTACACTTTTTCTATGTAAAAAGAAATGTTTACTCGCTTAATATTGGTGTATTCAGTTGTTTGTGTCAATTGATGGTTCATGATGATGCTGTGTGTATGTCGTACCAGGCGCGAGAGGTGACGAGCAATCCAGTGACAGCGTTGACGTGTTCAGATGTTAGACCGAAAGCCGACACCTCCCTCCTGCTGCCACTGCGACCACTTGCACTGGGTTCACTTGGCTGTTATAATGTATGCCAGATTTTTTTACAACATTTTTCATGTTTATGACCAAGAAAATGGTGAAATTCATTTCGTACTGATATAAATCCTTGTACTTTTGTTAACATTCAAATTGCGTTTACTAGTACTGAAAACACTACATTTTCTGTCGCATAGTAATCTACTGACTGAAATTAACTACTTGTTTGAGTATTTATGCATGAAATTATTTTCTACATTAAATCGCGACGTAAAATGAAAAGTAAAAGTTCACTGTTCTATGAAATTCTTTTAATCATCACAATGTTTTATTTGTTATGTTTGTATTATGCAACCAACATTGATGTGTTGATGTTTTAGCTTATTTTCATATAAGAGTTGTAACAAAGTAATTAAACTAATTATTATTATTATTATTATTATTATTATTATTATTATTATTATTATTATTATTATTATTATTATTATTATTAATATTATTATTTTATGATTATTATTATTATTAAAACTGTTCATTTTAATTTATATATATTTATTCATTTACTCTATTTTAAAAATAATAATTAATATTATTATACATTTTTATTATTTATTTATTAACTCAATAATAATAAGAACATTGAAGTGACATTATTGTTAGAATGGGCACGTATTTCCAGTTTATGAAATACCGTGATAGGCAAGGATCATGACCAAAGCCAAACGTACACATTCAACGTTGTTCACGATAACATTCGTAAATGTTAGTCTAAACATTAAAAGAAGTTGTGACTAGGCATCTGTGGCATGCGTCAAGTTAAGTTGACCGCCATAGATCAAGTTAAGTCAACATCTCAAAATTAAATATTGTAAATACATGTATGAATATTCCAGACTTGGGACGCACACCAGCCAATGGACTGTCGGGGTCGGTCTCCAGGATCAACGTCAGGTGTACACGTCCAACGTTGTGCACGTAGCCCACATATATCCGCACGAGAACTTCGGCAGCAGGACCAACATCAACGATATCGCTCTGATGAAGCTCAGCAAGCCTGTTGATATCACCGGAAGGTTGGTTGATAGTGTTTATGTTTATTGGATATAAATACATTGTACCAGAAGGTCATAGACCTATGCGGCAATTTTACAATATTTACATACACAAAAGGCAGATGCCAGAAAATAATACACATAATAATTCATAATAAAAGAAATACAAAAAATACTGTGTGCAAGTTGTGGACGTACAATTACTCTTTTGTGTCTATGTTTTGTACGGGCCTTTTAGGCCTGGTTCCCTTAAATCTTCACATCGTCTGTTTTGTCTGCGTACTTTTTTCACAAATGTGAAGTCACATTTCGTATTTCCAGTTATGCCAGACCGGCGTGTTTGCCCCAGCCATCCGACACGTTTTCCAGCGATATCTGCACCGTGTCTGGATGGGGAGCCACATACTACGGTACGTTATATCACATCCGTTACTATGCTCTTAATTAATTAATATGATATCTTAAGACTTTAAATTTGTGTTTAATTTAAGAGTATTAATTCATCAAATACAAGTACACAAACGTGGTACAGTTAACGATTATGTGTCAGAAAAGTATATAATACTAATATTCTGTCACCTCCGGTACTAAGTTGTGATTGTTAATACTTTTATGTTGTTTAAATGTTTTGTATTGCGGTGTATATATTTGCATGCACTTTTCATATATAATGGATCAGAGCTCTATGGTACAAATAATCTACAGCGCCAAACTGTCTGTATCCTTTTACCAGGGAACTCGATTTTGAATTGCATTCTTTGCTTTTTATAGTATTGTTTTGATTTGTCACGATGTACTTGTACATGTATGACAGTTATACAGTGCCGTAAATCATAATATAAACTTTTATATTAATTTTCAAAATTTGTTATAACTCAAGACGCTTTACAGAGTATGCGAGTTGCAAACATATAAACATTTAACAATTATACGAAAGCACATATACTTACAGGACAATTGTCTTATTTTTGGGTAGACTAGAAATTTATAAGTTTAAAATAAAGACTCAATTATATATTATTTATATTAACACGTGTTTTTAAATTGCCTAAATATCAAGAAAATATTTAGTGCATTGAAATGAAATTTTGTCATTTGGGTAATTTGTGAACGTAAGCTTATATCGTCGATTTTCACGGTTTATTGGTTTTTATTGGCAGTATAAACAGACGCTGCGTCGCATTTGCATGCTTGATTGGCGACTTGGTTCCTGTAACTGTTAATAGATTGCCAATTAGCTTACATGAGAAGAACTGTCATTGAATTAAAGGGTCATAAAAAATTAACATCAACAATGTACATCAACAGATCCTAACGGCCACGCGCCAATCACCAACCAGCTAGAGTATGTTAACCTTCGAACCATCCAGAACAGCGAGTGTGCCTACTACCTGGGATACAACAATGTTCACACCAGTAACATCTGCGCCGGCGTGTCGTCCACGGGCGGCCAAGATGCTTGCCAGGTGCGTGCGGGTTTTAAACACTTGTAGTAACATCTGCGTTGGCGTGTCGTCCACGGGCGGCCAAGATGCTTGCCAGGTGCGCGTTTTTTAACACTTGTAGTAACATCCGCGCCGGCGTGTCGTCCTTGGGCGGCCAAGATGCTTACCAGGTGCGCATTTTTTTAAACACTTGTAGTAACATCTGCGAGGGCGTGTCGTCCACGGGCGGCCAAGATGCTTGCCAGGTGCGCGTATTTTTAAACACTTGTAGTAACATCTGCGCCGGCGTGTCGTCCACGGGCGGCCAAGATGCTTGCCAGGTGCGCGTTTTTTAAACACTTTTAGTAACATCTGCGAGGGCGTGTCGTCCACGGGCGGCCAAGATGCTTGCCAGGTGCGTGCGGGTTTTAAACACTTGTAGTAACATCTGCGCCGACGTGTCGTCCACGGGCGGCCAATATGCTTGTCAGGTGCGTGCGGTTTTTAAACACTTTTAGTAACATCTGCGAGGGCGTGTCGTCCACGGGCGGCCAAGACGCTTGCCAGGTGTGGGTTTTTAACATGTGGAGTAAAGACAAGCTGCAGTCATTACTTTTAAACTAAAACTTGCTGGATGTCGTGTACTTAGAACAGTCAAGCAGGTAGCTCAGGCAGTGAACACGAGTGGTTCGAGAATCAAGGATTCGAGCATAATGACATTATATTGAGAAGAGTAAAAAACATAAAACACTGATAAAAATAACGTTACCTTAAGCATCTGTCTGAAAAGAAACAATATTGTTGTATAAGAGTAATGCTGTCACACTGGCAACAAGACGCGTGCATGTTGCGTTGTATTATACAGTTTTTCTTTGATACAGTGTTGCTTTAATGCAGCAGGACAAAGTGTTCTAACTAACAACCCATGTGCTGGTGTGTCTTTAACCGCTAGGTAATTTGCTGTAATTCGCTGAGGGTCATTATTACAACGACCTACATTATAAACCCTACTGACCAATGTTTCAGGGCGATTCTGGAGGCCCTCTAGCATGCAAGAGAAACGGAGTCTGGGAGATCGCTGGTAAGACTTCATCATTAACGTATCAGACCTGTTGAAATGACGTCCAATGCCCGACAAAAACGCGGGAATTTACGCTACGCCATAACATACAACGTCAGTTGGGCCAATCTGATGACTAAATCTTTTGAGTATCACTGGTTACGCGTACTTGCAATGTTTGACGTAACTAGCTTTCCCGCCAATGTGTCATGCATCGGACGTCATTTCAAGCTCCGTCGATACGTTAATTATCTGGCATCTAACACGTTCATAAGTGTTATCAATGTTAATATTAAATATAAATTATATTATATTATTATATACTTTCAAGGCTTTTCAATTGCATTATGTACCAATTTATAGAGCACAAGATAAACAACTTTATAAGTATATATATGTAGATCCCATTTGCGGGGTTAATAATTACATGTATGTAATGTACGCCCTAGTAAAACATAAAAAACACGATTGCTCCTAGTAGAAGTTCTACTACATTCATTAACAATCCTACAGCACTGGTGACAGTGATCAGCTGTGCTGATATGCTCCGCCTACTAGGGCGGGCAACGGTTTACGTTACATTCTAGTGTTTTTAATCATATATGCGTGTGTTTTTCTTGCATGAAACAATTATTTCTGCATCGTTAAAGTAAGCATTTTTGATTGTGAGGTTGTACTTGATGGCACCGTTATAAATTGTGCTTGATTGAGACGCTAGAGAATGGACTTGAGTGAAACGCTGTTGAGTGCTATTTCCACAAATCACGTGATCTCCTTGCAGGTGTGGTAAGCTGGGGTGACGGTTGTGGCAAGGCCAGACGACCCGGAGTATACACACGTGTGACGTCATTCTTGTCTTGGATAGACAATAAGATGAAATACAACTAGATGACGTCATATTAAATGTATGACGTCATAAACACATTTAGTTGATTTTTTCTTCTTATGATATTTGCAATAGATCTACTGAATTAATTTATTAATTAATAAAGTCATTACAAACACATGTTTCATCAACGTTTTTTATTGATTCATACAATTATAGCAGTTTTAGTTTTATATCTGAATACATACAAACATGCAGTTATAATGCTGGACACTTTTTGACAGAATACATCATTCAAATGTTAATGCAATAATTTCGTCTGAACTTTACTGCGTAAAGCGTTTATACAGGATTGCCATTTGTTACATTATATAACTAATCTTGAACAACAAAAAAAGATAAAAATGCCACACGCTGAGAACGAGTTTGTTCCATACGCAGATTATAACTATAGCCAATTCAAATCTTCTAAACAAAATATGTATTTACCATTTCAGATCACAGTGAACAATATTTGTTTGCCAAAAAATAAAACGGAAAAAAAGTAAGAAAACAAAGTATGCGCTGATTAAATTAATGGAGAATAAACATACAAGAGACAGTGTGTTTTCAGGTGTGCTTTATCTAAAACAGTGTTTCGAACATCAATCAAATACAACATTGTTCACATCAAAATGACTACAATGTACTGTGAAATCATTAGTATTCCTTGGACATTAAAATTTGTGTATTTCGTGGTTCTTTCGGGCAATCCAAGAATTTAAGATCCCAACGAATTGTTTAAACATTAGTTATCTTGCATATAGTTTAAAATCCACGAATTGAAGTGTCCACGAATTCATCCAAGCCACGAAATGTCGTACCCACGAAATTGAATGATTTCACAGTATTCAAATGTATACAGGTATGTTGCGTAACAATAACATGGGTACGCTTTTCATGATCAACCTAAAAGAAGAGATTCAAACGCGCATGTGTACTTGACCATGTTCGTGAATTACAGATTTATAATGAACACATCTCCTGATAAATTATGTTGGCAAGGATACGCTGATATTTAAGGTAAGACCTTTGTAATGGACTATGAAGAATACACATTTGTATTTTTTAACAAAATATAAACAAGATTTTTGCATTAAAATGTGATATGTATTATGCTTTAACTTTTCAACGGTTAAAAGGTCTTTCTTAAATGCAAGTTACTATTATTTCCTTAAATTAAATTAAAGGGAAATAATTTTACACTATATTATTTCCCTTTAATATGAATAGAATGAACAAATTCAATCTTGTTTATAAAATCAAAAAAGGAAAAACTGTGAAAAGCAGTCCAGTGGATCGTCTGTAAATGACATAAAAATTATGTTTCAATAAAATTGTGTTTTTGAAACTTCTACCTAGCTGCAAAGATGTGAATCCATTACAAAGGTCTTACCTTAACATACCAAAACGTAACCGGAACACAGACACTTCAACACGTGACAACACTGTGAAATCATTAATATTCGTTGGACGTTTAATTTCGTTAATTTCGTGGGTAACGCAATCCAAGAATTTAAGATCCCAACAAAATATTGTTTTACTTTAGTTATATGGATACAATTTAAAATTCACGAATTCAAGTGTCTACGAATTCATCCAATATCGTCAAACCACGAAATTTTGAGCGCACGAAATTGAATGATTTCACAGTAGATGGCAAGTTTACTGGACAAAATATCATCAGTCTGTGTTTGATTTCATCACAGTGACTAGAAAGTTCAACACATATTTAACACTAACTAAAACTACCGGTAAGCAGCATGGTTGCATCTTTAATTGACATCACGTCAGACCACCTATTTATAAATATACTTAAAGATGCATTGTCTGTATCGTTTGACCAAAATTGTTTACATATTACTTTTTAACAACATTCAAGCAGTGAATCCTACTGCCGTTAATATGAGAAACTGCTAAATATAGTTTACCATGCCTGTTAAAATATTACAAAAAATGACGTTGTTGAAAAAGTAAGGCCTGCAAGTTTTAGTATGTGTCGACCATAACGTTGACACAGTTTAAAAATAGCTTGACTTCAATACATTATGTATACGTGCAGTCGCCTTGGGTGGCTTAGAGGTAACGCATCAGACGGCGTTGCCAGAGGTCCCGGGTTCGATTCCTGGCTGTGACGAGGATTATTATGTATTCGCTTTGTTGTTGTGTGTTTTACTTTTTTTGTTCTAAAATATTATTTGTCATAAAATGTTTGCAATGAGCTCTGCCATGTTAATTCAGGTACTATACTTAATGTACTTCACCTTTTGTGGCCGATTATAAGGATATCAAGAAACAGACATAGCATCTTTTAAACAAATAAGCCACAGGTTGAAGGCCGTGGTTCTAACGGCGTAAAAAAGTTGTTTGTTTACACTAACCCGCCTGACACTATTGCATTTGCCGACTCATTTTTTGTGGTGTTCGTCGACGATTTTACAACCAAAATATGATTTTAGGTACATTGGTTCGTGTTTCAGGCCCTAACCTACTTTAAGTTTACATTTATATGTTGTCATATTTCACATGAATGTGTGTTGATAGTATCAACCTTTGATGTAGTGTTCTTACATTTATAATTGGATTTTGGTTGTACGGTAAAAAAAACTTAGTGTTGCCTACCTACCTACCCCTTTATATTTGGATACGTTAGTGGAAACAAACAACTTTTAGCCATGTACATAAAGTAGCCCTCGCGCCCGGTCAACTGAACACTGAGCAAGCATAAGAAAAACGTAATTAATACAAAGTTAAGGAAAAGGCCAATAACAAGAAATGAGTATTTCAAAGCAAAGTATAAATATCATTACTGTATCAATTCAACGTGTTTGATAGTGAGCCCAGGTTTGATGGTTATATTTGTTATATCTGATAATCAGTGTGCATGTCACAACAAATAGTAATTGTAGATCAACCATGTTGATTCGTAACAAGAAAACAATTAAAAAAATCAATTGAAAATTTGAAACGTTAAATAGATCTATCTAAATAATCGATATGTTTTAAATAAATAAGAAAAATTCTACAATTTGTAGTTCCGAAAAAAGCAGCTAATTTAAAAACACGACTTTAAATTATGCTTTTGTTGTCAAAAGACGTGAGAAAACTCAACACCCAAACACGATATAAAAAGAAAAGAAATGAAAATACAAAACAACCCTAGACGAGTCCATTCTTATCGCATTGAGGGCATTCCGCTTGTTTTCTTGTCCGTGAAGAAACTTCTCAAAACAAGCACCTGCCCAATGCCTATAATTAGAACAACAATAGACTCGCCTATCGACCAAGCCATCACGTGATTGTTTAAATCTTCCGCGAAAGCTCTACCCTGCGCCTCCCGTAGTTTGAAGTGGGTCTGGTCGTCCAAAACGTCATTTAAGTTGTCGTGAAGCGTTTCAGAGGCCGATTCAACCTGAAAAAGGGAGATTATTTGTTTGATGTTGGTTTACAACATAATAAAAAACACTGTTTTCTCCCATATCACGACGACTGCTGACAACTCGTAGTTTAATTTTAACATATTTGTTTTAAAGGTCGACTGCGAAGCAAGTTATCCAAACTTAGCTTAATCTCTCTCTGTCGCTCATTCTCCACAGAATTCCAGATGGAATCCATCTATTTTTAAAGAGATTTGAGAGCTAAGCAAGGAAGCATCTGGTATCATTGTTATTATGTCTTTGGTATGACGCGGTCAGTGATCGAACCCAAGACCTCCCGCTTACGGGGCGAACGCTCAACCACAAAGCCACCGCTGCGGTTATGTTAATTGCGTATAAATGTTGGTTGATCAAAAATAAATGTCAAATTCAAGGCTTGAAAAGTGTTGCTTAAAATGTTAAACATAACAAATGTTGACATGTAACACCATGTAATCCGCCACTTAATATAGTGAGGGTGACACCCCCCTTTTGGTACGCAGTATTCAGGGGGGTGTTTAGACGGTACGCAGGACGCAATGGGTCCGTACGCAGTACGCATAAATTATGTTATATCGTACGCAGACATCATTTTTTAGTTTAAAAAGATCACATTTTCATAAAGAAATGCAACAAAATTGACATACAAAGTCAAATAACTCTATTTTTTTCGCGCGCTCGCTCCGCTCGCGCTGTTTTTGGGGCATCTCAATATTTTTTAACATAAACATTCATTGTGGGAGGTTTAAAACTGGAACATCTAACAAGCAAAACACATCAAAGCTAACGTTTTCAAGAATAATTGTACAAGTGCATGCATTTTTTGTCATTTTATCCACTTTATGTAAATGGAAACACCAAAAATGGTTGTTTTAATTGTTAAACGGTACGCAGTACGCGAGGCCAAAATAGGGCGGTACGCAGTACGCAAGGGGGGAGGGGGTGTCACCCTCATATAGTCTGAGCGATAAACATATAGATATAATACATAAAATACATAATTATTTATTTACATAACCACAATTCTATTTATATAAGACATAGAAATCTATGTATACAAGCTAACGACTACGGTGTGAACTTGAGCTTCATAATAATAAATTTAGGCAACAACACACTGGTCACCGCACACACCAGATAAAGAAGACGGATTCGGCCAAAGTTAAATACCAGAGAATGTAAAAGCGGACGGACCGTGTCTTTATTAAGATACTAGCGAGAGTCACGACACGCTTTTACAGCCAGATATGACCGGCTCTGAGTTCAGTTGAATTTGAAAATACTGTAAAATCGGAACATTTCGAAAGATGCCATTTTGACCGTTAGGTCGTTATTTAAAGATTTATTACTGGCCAGATTCATTTTAATACATTGTCAAATAAACACATTATTATTATTAAATGCATAATTTAACCAATATTGACACAGTTTGTCAACTGAGAAACTCATTCCGAAACGTTTATGGCCATTCTAAAATTCCATTTTCTTATTTGACCAGGTAGTCAAACAAGATTTATAATTTGGCGCGAAGCCATTCGATTATTTCCGTAAATGGTCGGATCAGATTTCAAATTGGCAATACCTAACAGTTTAACTCAATACGTTTCTAAAAATAGCATTCCCGAATGTTTCCGTATGCGAATGAGTTAACTTCGTTTAAAACCGATCGATCCCGAGAGCTTTTACAAACGGTTAGGATTTTAAATATTCGCGAATGTATATCCAGTTACATCCCAGTGTTTCGATGAAATCAGATCTAAATCATATTGCCGTTTATCATTTATGAGGATATACTTATGATTTAGGTGAAATTTAATGAAAACTAAGGTGTATGGTTAAATGCTCTCGTTCAACGGTAATATAACTTTAATATTTAGTGGTATATGATTATTTACATCTCGCCATTGTATAAAAACACGACACATATTATAAAAAGCAGCATACGTGTTTTACAATGCAACACACCATTTTAGCTCGATAACTAACTAAGATGACTGGACTCATTACAACCGACCACATTTTTTCTTCCTTATTTTTATTTTACCTTTGAAGTTATATAACGTACACGAGATACTCTTGTTACAAGAAGAAGAAGAAGAAGAAGAAGAAGAAGAAGAAGAAGAAGAAGAAGAACGTTTATTATTTACAATGAGCAAAAGCAGCCGTGCGTAACGAATTCCATTTAACATTTCACATATAGACTATGACTAAGTTCTGTCTGGCCTACAGGATAGTGAATGAAACATATATAGACAAGGATATTTTGTATAATGCTGCATTTAAACTCAGTATTTTTAAAACGTAATGCGAATTAAAAAGTAAATATGCATATCTAAAAAGGTGTGAAGTTAATAAAGATGAAAATGTTTAAGCTATCGTATACTGACAATGTTGTTTTTTACTGGTACGACATTTTTGGACATAAAATGTGTAATCAACAGCCTAACGTAAATATTTTGTCACAACATTCTTGATATTGACTGAATATTTGTCAGACAAATGAGACGGTATTGAAAGAAATGGTGGTCTGTTTAAATAAAATAAACAAATGTTCAAACTAAATAGTTTACACAATTTTCTCTATTATAAAAGACATAAGAAAATAATGGCATGCCTCGGATGAAACATTCTGAAATAAAAAAACAGTCGTTTTTATTTTGTTTTGTTTTCTACGAAATTGAAATAAATCCAACGCTATGTTCTATAAAATGAAGAGATGTTCACAGAACAATTGTTGCAGCCAATTGTAAGAGCACCATGCCAACATGAAACACGAACAAGACGCAGCCAACATCATACACGATACTTGTTTTGTATTTTTTATTTCTAAAAATAAGTTCTCAAACAATTGCTGAGTTACCGCCGTGGTCAATGACTTGTATTAGGGGTGAACCTAGTTTTTCGCAGCTGCAAACCTCACACTGACTCAATATTTATTGGATTAAGTGAAGAAATTTAAAGAGAAAATGCATTTTTTCTGTCGGTCACATAGAATATGATTAAAATGATAGGAAAGTATTTTGTAGTAGGAGGGAAAAGGAGAACCCCAAGTACACACAGTGGCTGATCCAGGATTTGACCTTAAGGGGGGGGGCGTGGACTTTGTCAACAGGGGGGGGGGAGAAAATCATTGAACGTGTTGACAGTTAAAGTATCAGTCATTTATATGTTTCGACCGGTCTCATGCCTGTGAAAGCATCATAGGCATCTTGCAGAAAGGGGTAGTATACAGGGAAATCGATGGTTACGTTAATATTAAAACTAAACCACGCTCCTAAATACGTTAAATTTCCAGGACGAAACTCATACTGTCATTGGCTTGGTACTCTGTCAAATGTATGTATTCGAGGCCGGTTGTAAGATCGTGTAAACACGCGGCGAAGAAGATATAAATTGCTATAATGATATATACATCAAATGGAACAAACCAGTGCTTATATCCATAATAATAATTAAAAGTATATATATGTTCATGGTCAGTTCCGCTCCTAGCCATTTCCAACACAGATCATGCTCACGAAATCAGAAGTTACAAACAAAATACCGTATACCCCCGTGTAAACGCCCCTCCCCCACATTTTACACCCTTAAATCAAATAAATCAGCGGCAAAAAGACAATCAAAACTTTTTCATAGTTATTGCACTTTTTACGTTAAAACGTAGGTTGGGGGTATACGGTAATTCGTTACAGATATAAAACACTGAAATCAGATTTTTTTTCGCGCACACCTAAAATCATTTAGGATTTGTATATACATCTCTTAATTCACACAGTTTTCATTTTATACAATATCGGTATTTATTCTTTTTAATCTGGTCTATCAGTCACATTCAAATATGTTAAATATTCGCACAACTACTTGTGTGCGACAATTGACGTATCCACAAACCATTTGTCAACAAAATGCGCGAAATTACTTTATACGTCATTGGGCCAATCAGAATTCTGAATATTTCGTTTTTCGCTGGCTACGCGCACTTGCAATGTTTGACGTAACGTGCTTTCCCGCATTTGTCGGAGCATCGGACGTCAATTTAAGCGTTCTGTCGATAGGTTAATTAACGTATCGACATAACTTCAAATGTCGTCAAAAGCCCGACAAAGTGACGGGAAAGCTCGTTACACCAAACATTGCACGTGCACGTGACCAGTGATACTTAAAAGATTCAGTCTTCTGATTGGCCCATATGACGTTATACGTTATGGCTGAAACGTAAATGCCCATGCTTTTGTTGGGCATCAGACATCAATTTAAGCGTTCTAACGATACGTTAATGGTACCACCGCAAACAATCTGATTCCACCAAATATTCCCACAACCAAATGCAGCATGCATAAATAAAGGGCATGCTCTTGCTCTAAAATAAAAAACACGCATGCGCTTTTCTTGCTATACATTATCTTCAACTCACTAATTTCAAATAGATTGTCTGCCGTTGTACAGTCTTGTTATAAACACACATAGATAAGCCCTCAGCCTTATGAAGACAGCATTTCATTTAATGCCTTTACTTATATAACCTGAGTATGGAAAGCATTAACATGAAAAGCACTTTAAATAAGAACCGGTCACATTTTACTGAAAGACAACAATGTTTTTTACTCACAAAAAGGTATTAAAATTAATTAATTTCATTGTATGTAAAGCACACTCAGAAAACAACAACATATGTGTACATTCTTCATTTATTTGCAAAAGTGAAGTATTAAAATGGTCTATTATTTACATACATTACAGGCACATTAAATTGGTTTGTTATGGGATGGTAAAAACAATGATTTTATTTTTATCTACTTTAATGAAAAAAAAAGAATATATATAAACTGATTATTTCAAGGTCATTAAGGCTTTAAGTACACTAACAGTTTCTTTAATAAAAACTAACAAACCATAAATCAACAGATATTTACTTTTAGTGTTGATCTCCAAAATGTGTCCAATAAAAAATGTATTGATCAATAATCTATATGAACAATTTTATTGATTTTTATCAAATAAAACATGTTTTTCCCATTCTGGCATTTTTACTACCATTTTAGGGTCAGTTACCTAAATAAGAAACCTCTATTTATCTAAAAGCTTTAATAGAATCAAATCTATGATATGAAGTACAATTTGAACAATAATAACATAATGTTTCATATACAATGTAGCTTTTCAGTCATTTCAATTTATTTAAAAGCTACCAAACAGAAAAAAACACAAGTCACTTTAACCATTTAACAAAGAAACTGACAATAAGCTTGGCTAAACATACTTCTTAAATATTTTATTTATTATTTAAACATAAACATTTTTAAAAAATCACACAATGTTAGTGTTTATTACATCTTGTTCTGGGAGTTTCTTGTTTTACTGCCTTAGTTTTTGTCAACTTGATATCATCTGAATGGTATTTTCTTTGAATATCTTTTTAATTTATATTTACATATTCTGCAAGTCAAGTTCTAGTGATTCTAATGCTTGTCCTATCGCTGCTATGTTAAATATTATGCAAAACTGTTAAGCACTATGTTGCCGAATTACTGTGTAATTAACCGTTGAAGTGCATTAAAGAAATCATACAAAACGAGAACAAGAATAAAAAATGTTACATTTTCTACAGTTTAAGGATTACCAATCTAATTATAACACACATTTGCAGCAAAACCTGGAGTGTCATTAACTAAATAGCATCTATTCAAAGAATTCCACATTTAAAAATCAATCCCAGGCCGCATTTTACCATGTTTTATTATCAAAGTTTTGAAACAAAAATTAACAGATTTGCACTCTATTCATATTCAGGGGAGGTAAAATGATTAAAAACTATTTTCCTTCAGTTTTATTAAGACATAATATATTTCAGTAACCGTGTGTTTTATAGTCATTCGGAATCGGTATTGTTTCCCTAATAATGCTTACTGAGTAGTAAGTTAGTAGAACAAAATGATTAATAAGACACTTTTGAAAGTATAGCACATTATTTTATTACAACTTATGCATGACTATACAAAAAACATTTCATATTTATTTATGCAGTCGTAGTAATGGCAAATAATTTTTAATACAAGTAAAAAAAAAACCCCACAAACATACAATATTTTACAATCATGTTCAAATGAAATAAAACAAAATACTTGTAATTTCTTACAGCTATCCTCACACAACATTACTGATGAAATGCAAATTCACTTCTTTCATTAAAATAAATAACTAACAAGCACACAGTTTTACATTGCAAATCATCTAACTATATATCATTTAAATTGGCATAATACATTGTGAAATACTCAGCGCTTGATTTAAATATTAAGGCATAACTGAAATAAGCATGTTTCGGACAACCCCTTAAACAAAATAGGCAAGGCTGGGATTTATTGTTATTTTATCTTTTAACAATTATATTACTCAATTCAGGCCTGATATCACAGTAATAAAACTAAAACCAAAAATATAACAAAAGGTCACTGTAATATTTAGCTGGGGTCAGGTATCTCGAAGCAAACTTATTGTTTTAAGAAATGTTAATTCAAGAAACTATCTGACAGATATGTAATAACAGAATAATGCTGACAGCATAACTACAATCATGTAATTGTTCACAGCATACATACAATCAAGTTTGCATTGCAAATATATAAAACTAGAGCTTTGTTAGAGAACTGGGCCCGTATTCATAAAACATCTTAAGTCAAATGTGTATGTAACACTCAATGCTATTGGCTCTTTCCAATGCAACCTATGTTCTCATTGGCTGATTCAAATTTTTATTACTTAAGTTTCTTTATGCATACGGGCCCTGGACTTATAATACCCCCGTCTTCACTTTGACACAAAGTCCAAGGGCACATAACTCTAGGAGGTGTTGATCACTGATCAAAAACACGAGTCTTGCACATCTAGACTTCGTGTAGATTACAGATAACATGACGTTTTGTGAAGTTTCACTCCAATTATGTAAGTTATGTGGAAGAAATTTGCTCCACAAATATTTTAACATTAAATGCAGAAAAACCAACGCCCATTTGACCAACCCTTTGACTCCAATATACCCGCTCTCAAAGTTTGTTTTGTGGAGGTATAATTATTCACCACATACATACAATCTATGATTGCATTACTCAAGTATCAACAAAACAGCAATTATTATCTACAATACACAATGTTAAAAAAATACATGCAGTACACGTAGTTACCTGAAGGGATTTAGCTACATAACATTGTATTACATTACACTGGAAAGTGAAGAACTTCATAAATTGAACGTTCTTTTCAAACTCTCATAGAAGTAAGATATTTTTAGATTATTGTTCACTGTTTGTGTTATCTATGTAACAAACTTTGTTTTTAACCAGCCAAATAAAAAAAATTACTTTGCCATTTTGCCAGTGGAAAATATTTTTAATAAGAACAGTAATAATAACGAGACTACGGTGACTACAGTGACACAGTTGCAGCTGAGAAGTGTCCATTTGCTGCTTAAAAGTAATCTAACAATTCAACAAAGCAGAAAATTCAAGAGCTTAATTATTGATATAAACTATGGCTAAAAATCTTTAGGTAATTTTATACACTATTCATAATGTAACCATTTAAACACAACAAAATTTAATTTCTACCTTAAACCACCCACAGTTAAGCCCAAAAATATGACAGTTTTAAATAAAGATTTCAGAAAAGCAAGACTAATGATATTTTCCCATCAAATCTATATTAATTGCATACACTGATCATATTGAACATGTAATATAAAAAACAAAACATAATAACTAGATCAAGGATATTTTTGCATCAAATCAAAACTTCAAACACTGTTCATAGTTTACACATAATCTAAAAGAACAAAACACACAATTTAATTTCTACCTAAAATCACACACATTAAGGTCCCCGACCGTGACGCTTTTCCGTGAAAAAACTTCTGAGCACCAAAACTTGACCGACGCCGATAAGCAGTATCACACAGGTCTGACCTATCGACCAGTACATGACGCGCTCGTTGAGGTTCTCCGCGTGCTTGCGACCCTGGTTTTCCCGCATCCTGTGGTGGGTCTGGTAGTCAAGCACATCGGTGAGAGATTCATGCGTGTTCTGGGCGGACGTCTCCAGCTGCAAGGGGAGATAACACATGAAAAAAGTATTGGTGACTTGGTGACCTGATGTGTCCAGAAAATCTTCAATTGATATCGAGGGCTTGGTGCGAATCTATTGTAACTACCTTATTTTATATAACAAGTGTACAATAGTTCTGCACCAAGCCCTTAAAGGCGCATAAGTGTTCAGCAATAAGAAATTATTCCAATCGTTTTTACAAGAAATTTGTGCATAATAGTTGAAAATCAACCGTGTTTTTAGCAAATCTTTGTTGATGATAATTACGGATGGAAGACTAAGAAGGATGCAGATGGATAAAAAAGCTGTGTTTTTTACCATGCCGTTTTGGTGCCTCAAGTCCACAAGCAAATTGGTGTGACTTGTAAGCTTCCGTAACCGTTTGGATTATACCTATTACTAGACATGAAATTTCAAATCGATGCGTATATTATTTCTGTTAGTCTCGGAAATCACCGAATGGTTTCGCGCCAAAATATAAAACATTTTTCTACGTGGCTACTGGAAAAAATATTTTATATATTTATGTCATTGTTATCTTAACAACATCTTATAATTTAAACAAAAGTATGCTGCTATTTTTTATATTAAATTTGGTGATTCTGAACACTAATGCGCCTTTAATATACTGTGAAATCATTCACCTTCATGGGCACGATATTTCAAGGTTTGACTTTGATGGACATGTTCGTGGACACTTGAATTAATGGATTTCAAATAATATGCAATTTAAATAATTTAATATAAAAGTGAATAAATATTTTGGTGTGATCTTAATTTGTAGATTGCCCTACCCACAAAAACACTTAATTAAATGTCCAAAAAATAAAAATGATTTCACAGAAAACCTTCAATTGATATTATACTGTGAAATAATTTAATTTCATGGGCACAAAATTTCGTGGTTAAACGATGAACATGTTCGAGGACATTTGAGTTTGTGGATTTCAAATAATACGCAATTTAAATGAAGTGAATAAATACTTTGGTGGGTTTTAATTCGTAGATTGTCTTAACCAGGAAAAACACGAAATATAAAAATGATTTCACAGTAAATTCAGATTTTCAAAAGTGTTCAAAAATAAATTTATTTGAGTTTTTAAAGATTTTGAATGTTGGAAATTGAAGCATTAAAAGTAAGCATGGTGTGGCTGGTGTTTAGCTGGAAAAATGGAGGCCAAAGTTAAGCCTCCAAAATGGCGAAAGAGTATTGATTATTCCCAATTTAAATAGAACATTTCACAATGGTGATTTAAAAAAAAAAATCATCAATATAAAAATAATGGAAATTACTGATTTTCAAAGGAACTGATTTTTAGTGCAGAGCATGGTTCATTATTGGAGCATTTTTGTTAATTAAAAATCCTAACCCATCTTATTAAATATTTGTTTAGTTACAATTTGTAATAAAACATTGTTAATCAACTAAGCAATTGAAAGTGATGTAGCATCATTGTAACATAAACACATGATTATTTCTACACTTCCTTTCTCAAAGATAAGGTGCCCTGTTAAATTGTTTACTGTTGAATGGGACTCACACCCCAGACCAACCGATTCAAATTTCAGTGCTACTGGTTGAGTTAAACATGCGGACTAGGGCTGGGATGATAGGGTCATCAGCCGTATCGATACGTATTCGATAAGTCCTTGCCGATACGATACGTATTCGATACGATACACATGTATACGACTTAAGGTTTCAAATTCAAGAATTTTGGATTTCAACAACAAAGTAAATGTTTTGGATTGATCTATACAATGAATCCTACAAATACTAGTTCTAAAACACAATGATCGATTTTTTTCCACAAATTAGAAGTTCAACATAATTAAGATCAAACTTAACATGCTTCAGTTTTTTATAAACGGTATGAAAATCAAGTGCGAAACGAATTGTTTTGGGTCCGGAATATTCGTTGTTTTTTTGCAGCTGTCACCATCATCTGTATCGGTACAGCATGGTGGTCGTATCGATACGTATTGGTTGATGTCTGTATCGATACTGTACCGATACTGACTGTATCGGACTAATTTTTTTTAACAGACATTGAAAAACAATGAGTGTAGAATCAGGATTCGTACTTAAAAGTCAAACTGAACAAACATAATTAGCTAGTGGAATTAACGTATCTACAGAATGATTGAATAACGATGCTTATTATTTTGTCAAACATTGCGTCAACTCAGAAAACAGCCAATCTGACATACATAAATATCAACCCAATAAAGTATAAGCCAACAAGGGTCTTGCAAAAAAATATGACCGGAATTCACATTAATGTTGCTTGAGATGGGAAAAGCATTCATGCTTTGTTAATTGCATGAGAAACATGGTAACATGGTCAAACAGCTGTTATTAACTAGAAATGTGTCCATAGGACATGGATGCCCCGCTAACTGTGCTATGTTTTTATAAAAGGCCCATAACTCCGTCAAAAGTTAGTGGAGTGTTATCCAAATCGAACTCGACCTGTGTTTTGATATTATATATCAACATGCCAAATATGAAGGGAATCGATGCAGTCTTTCAAAAGTCATTAAGCAAACACCAATTGTTGTACTATGTTTTTATAAAAGGCCCATAACTCTGTCAAAAATTAGTGGATTGTAACCCAAATCGAACTCGACCTGTGTTTTGATATTATATATCAACATACCAAATTTGAATTGAATTGATGCAGTCTTTCAAAAGTTATTGAGCGGACACCAAACTTTGATAACTGACGGACGGACAGGGGGAACACTTAATGCCCCTCCACCATTCTTCGAATGGCGTGGGGGGGGGCATAAAAAATAATTAAATAAGTCAACTTCTATACTTTCAATAATGTCACTTTTCAAATTGCCGGAGTAATCACTACCTACATAAATCCATAATATATATTGTATATAAATAAAATGTTGCATTATGTTTGAGCCCTAGGAATTAAGGGACGGACAGGGCAAAATTCTGTCCTAGCTCTCAGCAAGGCCGTTGAAAGAGCGTCTGAATGGCTCTGGTTTCGTCATAAAGACACAAGAAGGAAGCCATTACAGACAAGCAGTGTCTGATCCACACTGCTGCCCCGCCATCACGAGGGTGTACAGAGACATGGGCCGAACCAGGCTTCAAAATATTTCTTCAGAGCCACTCGCCCTGCCATTTCGGACCAGGAGGCGAGTGATGCAAAAAATCGCCCGACCTGGAAGTTTACTCACAAATGCGAGCGGTTGAGTGGATTTTTCGAAGATTGGGGCGAACCACCTGTTAAATGATGAGCACTCGGCTGAGGATGTGTGTGATTAGTAGTAACCACTGTATTACTCAACATAGCTTAGTTAATAATTTGTAGAAAAGGATTTAGGAAATGTATCTTGTAATGCACAAATGCATGCTTTGGTGATGGTGCTGTCAAAAATGTTGGTCCAATCATGACTTCAAATTTGGGTACTGTTAGTACTCTTATGCTTTTGGACACTTAGTTGAGTTTGTTCTGAACACCTTTTTTCACCAAATAACTTCAAATATTTGCTTTTATTTCCAAACGACATTTCAGAATTCAACTGTATAATTGCATATTTTTCAGTAACAGGGAAGTATTCTTTAAGCTACTAATTTAACCCATATTTCCAATATGTTTGCCCTCAAAACTGAAAAATGCATCAACTTTTTTTAACTTTTAAGTATTTTAACTGTACGCTTCACTATTACATCGAGCAAAAATAGACAATAATTTTGTCACTTCTTTAAAGTTCGGACACAGGTTTTTGTACACCAATACTTTCTTGTTCAAAACATAACATCATGCAAACAATAATCCCCCCTGTCCAAATATATATATATAAAGGCAGATGAACCATCCTTATGTAGTCAGTATTGACTTTTGGCAGTATAAAGTTGAAAGTAAAGTAAACCATGCAATAGCTAGGGCTCGCCATTCACCAAACAACATTCAACCACCAAAGCATGCATGCTACACAAATATGATAAAAGCTACAAATATGAGCATTTTTCTGACATTATTATCTGGTTTTACAGAACATATATATTCAACTTAATTTTGTTTCTAAAGTTCATGAAACATTTCACTGAACATTCGATATAGGAGTAAGCATTAATCATCTACATGTACAATTTTCCGTAATTTATGCGCACCAAAGCGCACATGATCGCGCTGTTGTAGAAAAACCGATTTACATGTGAATATAACGATAATGTATGATATTTCAGCCACTGTTTTTAGAGTTCCTTTGTTTTACATATTAGTTTCCATAAAGGGCTTTACATTGCTTAATGAGGCTAAGCACAAGAATGATCTACACCAAAATATATTCTCATCATATTTCATGCATTGCCATTTACGAAAACATTTTCTACGACAATGTTATTTTGCGTTTTTGGACTGTGCTAAGTTTGTTTTATCATGGTGCCCTTAAACTTGACCCTATCTACATTGTTTGCAACATTCTTTCTTTGAATATCTCTTCAATTTATATTATAAGGGTACTTGTTTATGTCAAAATGTATACAACATGCACTATAAAGTTTTTTTCTAAATTTCTAAATAACATGTTGTGTTCAAATAAGACCATTTTTGTTGTTGGTAGTTATATTTTAATGTATTTTGACCATATTGATGATTTCTACAGTTTTCCTTTCATTTTTAAAAGTGCTCCAATAGAACCTCTTTTTAAAGAAAACCCTGCTTTAGAAATTAGCTGTTTAACAGTGTTTTACTCTTCATAGGGGATGAGGAGAGAGCCTTTCAGATTGGACATTTCTTTGGGGTAAGATGAAAAAATTGAGAATCTTAGATCAAATAAAATGCTTCAGTTATGTATATATTGTATACGAAGAAATAAATTCAACAAAACAAGACATGCTGACAACCTGTCAATTACGGCAACCTTGAAAAAATAACCTAAAAATGGTAATTCTTTGATAGATTTTCACCAGCCTGCTTTAGAAGGTAAACCCCTAGTTTAAGAAGGTAAAGTCCCTGCTTCAGAAATTCTAAACACTGCATTAGAAGGTAAAACCCCAGCTTAAAACACTGCTTTAAAAGGTCTAAATCTGCTTAAAAATGGAAAAACCCTGCTTTAGAAGGTATAACTCCACTGCTTAGGATTGCAAACTGACACCTGCATTAGAAGGTAAAAGAAACCCTGCTTCAGACACTAAACACAACCCAGCTTATTTATAAGAAGGTCAATATTTCCTGTGCATGAAGATAAAAGTAGGGTAAAAGTGCACTTACAAAGGTCATAGCTGTCTGCTGTGCATCATCTGACTTGAAGAGATTGTCTTCGTCCCCCACTTCGAGATCGAAATACACCACCTGGGGAAATAATATACAGAATGTATGTATATGTAAGGAATAATAATAATTTATTATGTACAAGTCATAGTTTACATAAGATTCTTACTTAAGATTAAATGCTATACCTTTGGTGAAAATAGAATATAATAAATTATTATTGAAGCAGAATTTCAAATCAACATTATTATATAATGTGACATACATTAGGGGAAGTTTGTACTTAAGACTAGAAATGTGTCCATATGACACAGATGCCCCCGCTAAATGCATTGACTATGTTTTTATAAAAGGCCCATAACTCCGTCAAAAATTAGTGGATTGTAACCCAGATCGAACTTGACCTGTGTTTTGATATTATATATATCAACATACCAAATTTCGGACGCACGGACAGATGGACGCACGGACAGGGGTAACACTTAATGCCCCTCCATCATTCTTGTAAAGGCGGGGGCATAAAAAGATCAAGCTACTTTATTTGAAAATGTTGTCATTGGAAAATTGGTAATTTCTCTTTTTATGTATAATAAGTACTAAAAGTATTTAAGTATGTTCCTACCGACTGCAAAGCCAGTTTACCTTGTGAGAGAATGTGGAGAATTCATTGCTGAAGCAGAACTTGAAGATGCCCGCCTCCTCCGCCTTCCAAGTGAAACTATCATACTGCTTCTTCACGTCTTTGTACAGCACCTGAAAACAAATCAGCGTGTTTTGACATTATACATAAATTCCCACCTTTTGTTGGACAATACGTCATTTCAGATGGTTAAATAAAGGACTGTCAATACGTCAATGCAGGCTTCAGACACTAAACACAACCCAGCTTATTTATAAGAAGGTCAATATTTCCTGTGCATGAAGGTAAAAGTAGGGTAAAAGTGCACTTACAAAGGTCATAGCTGTCTGCTGTGCATCATCTGACTTGAAGAGATTGTCTTCGTCCCCCACTTCGAGATCGAAATACACCACCTGGGGAAATAATATACAGAATGTATGTATATGTAAGGAATAATAATAATTTATTATGTACAAGTCATAGTTTACATAAGATTCTTACTTAAGATTAAATGCTATACCTTTGGTGAAAATAGAATATAATAAATTAGGCGCGTATCCAGGCATACACAATTACGCATGTGCGTATACTCGTTCAGAAAATGTAAAATCTGTAAAACGTTCAAATATGCAATATAATCTGAAAGCGAAAGGTTCATTGATGCCAAACTGCTGATTCTTTCGACACTGGCTCATACTACAAGATTCTAATAACTTCCGGGTTTTTTTATTTTTTAATCTAATGCATGCATGCTTTGCTCTCCAGACCGATACTTAAGGACAACCGCCCCGTGGAGCCCTTTTAGTGCGTAACTTCAAATTGGGCACAGATACGCCCCTGCGTCAATGGACAGTTCCACAACTGTCAAACATGATCATTTATAACTGAACATGGTCAATTTTAATCCAATAGATTAGGATTATAATGTCAGCTGACAATCTGACCTAGAAAATACAAAAGAAAGCATTATTCCTGTTTGTGATAAACTTTATCACAAGATCAAAGAAACTATGCCGCTTGGAAAGGAGCTTGAAAATTTGTGGTACTATCCATTATCAACATTTCAATTTTGTTGAGATTCAATTAAAACCACACAAATAAAGGATAAGTGTAAAATATAGCTCAAGATTATCCTGCTCAGCCCGAAAATCTAAAATCACTTTGCATTCCTTGTGATTTTGGATTTTTTCAGCCTTGCAGGATTAACTTGATCTACATAACCTAGTAATCTCTTAATTACAGATTTACAGTTTATTTGAGGACTCCCTGCAATGATACCAAGCTGTCAACCAGGTCGTTCCCAAAATATAGGAGGAATAAAGGATTATTTTTGCAAAAATATAGGAGTTTTGGGAAATTTTAGACACAAAATATAGGAGTTCCTAATGTAAAATAGTTTCATTTTCTGGCCCTTATACGCACATTTCTTACCCATGCAATTTATGTCTACAATTACTAATGTCCAAAATGTGTAACATTAAAATAACTTTGAACTACAGCATCATAATCCATGATGCAAAAAAAAAACGATCACTATCATCTAAGTGGTCACTTTTAAAACTGTTCTATTTTACTGCCTTGCAAGTTGACCATACTCATGATAAAATAACTAGAACTATCGCTGTAAGCGATTCATACCCCCACCACTGTGCATTATAAAGCACAAGCAAGGGTAAGATATGTTGTGGAATAAACATGGGCTCTGCACATCCCCTAGTTGAGGTGAATGTGTCATACAAGTTTGAAAAAAAATCCTTCCATTAGTAAAGAAGATATAGAGCTGACACGACATAATGTGTAATATTTGTTTGTTAATATATTTGACCTTTAACTGTGACCTTGACCTTGAGCTGACACATGGGCAACATGAGCTCTGCACATCCAAGGAAATCCTTCCATTGGTAGAGGGTTAAAAGAGCGGACATGACATAATGTCTAATATTTGTTTGTTTAATATTTGAAATTTAACTGTTACCTTGACCTTGAGCTGACACATATGCAACATGGGCTCTGCACATCCCCTAGTTGAGGTGAATGTGTCATTTAAGTTTGAAGGAAATCCTTCCATTAGTAAAGGAGTTCTAGAGCGGACACGACATAATGTGTAATATTTATTTGTAATATATTTGTCCTTTAACTGTGACCTTGACCTTGAGCTGACACATGGGCAACATGGGCTCTGCACATCCAAGGAAATCCTTCCATTGGTATAGGGTTTAAAGAGCGGACATGACATAAAGTCTAATATTTGTTTGTTTAATATTTGACATTTAACAGTGACCTTGACCTTTAGCTGACACATAGGCAACATGGGCTCTGCACATCCCCTAGTTGCGGTGAATGTGTCATTCTAGATTGAAGGAAATCCTTCCATTGGTATAGGAATTATAGAGCGGACACGGCATAATGTGTACTATTGTTTGTTAAATATTTGACATTTAATTGTGACCTTGACCTTGAGCTGACACATGGGCAACATGGGCTCTGCACATTCCCTAGTTGCGGTGAATGTGTCATTCTAGATTGAAGGAAATCCTTCCATTAGTAAAGGAGTTATAGAGCGGACACGACAAAATGTGTAATATTTATTTGTAATATATTTGACCTTTAACTGTGACCTTGACCTTGAGCTAAACACATGGGCAACATGGGCTCTGCACATCCAATGAAATCCTTCCATTAGTAAAGGAGTTATAGAGCGGACACAACATAATGTGTAATATTGTTTGTTAAATATTTGACATTTAACTGTGACCTTGACCTTGAGCTGACACTTGGGCAACGTGGGCTCTGCACATCCCCTAGTTGCGGTGAATGTGTCATTCAAGTTTAAAGGAAATCCTTCCATTAGTAAAGGAGTTATAGAGCGGACACACACAGACGGACGAACCGACTGACCAACGCGACAAAGCGAATCCAGTATAGCCCCCCCCCCCACATTTTGTGGTGGGGGTATAAAAAGCACAGCAGCTTTGTATATGGGCTGTGGAAAACATTGGAAATGACAGGATTTTGAAGGTGAAAAAATAATTTTTTCAATCATGGAGCAGGTATTTTGGAAAGATAAGTGATTAACCTGTTTGTGCATGTACTTAAAGCACTTGGTTAAGAAAAATAATAAACATGTATACTTTTTGTTTTCAATATATTTATTTTAGTTAATAACTTACACACAAGTTGGCATCCAGGACTTGTTGGTCTATTTAAGAATTTTATATCATTTTTATATACAAACCCATTAATGCAGTGACAATATAATTTTATGACAATATCAACATTGCATTTCAAGAACATTTAGATTTGTTCTCGAAATTTTTATCTTTAGATCTGATTCCCTTTAGTCACTTCTTTTCTTAATTCATTATAGAGCTATTCCATTAAACTGGATTCTTAAGCATTTTTAAATATATATATATATATATATATTTCTTTGCCAACAATCATCTTTAGGCCACTTCTTTTTTATTATCTGGTTTACGAGAATTTTTCAAAAAAATGTCCACTGGCAGGTCGAAAAAAAAAAAAAAAAAAAAAAAAAAAAAAATAAAAATAAAAAATTAATATTTTAAAAAATTAAATTTAAAAAAAAAAAAAAAAAAAAAAAAAATATAT